>Ga0326727_10021607_pt1 | contig 12572 bp, 4 predicted proteins | sample MB2enrmetagenome_FD_207643 | JGI IMG/M metagenome (GOLD analysis project Ga0326727, IMG submission 207643) | Lab enriched peat soil microbial communities from McLean, Ithaca, NY, United States - MB29MY | ecosystem: Environmental > Terrestrial > Soil > Wetlands > Peat | place: USA: New York...
GGCCAGCTCGTCGCTCTGGTGCAGGTGATGCATGAGCGGGCCCATATTGTCGAAGAACTTGCTGTAGACGGGCCAGCGATGGTACTTCTCCCAAATCGCCTTGCCCACCAGCCGCTGCCCCTCGGCTTCGACGGCTTCTTTCAAAGTGAAGCGGTCGCCGTCCGAGACCACATAGCTCAGGCCCTCGTCGGGTGTGCGGTTGTCGTTCATGGCCGGGGTGGTGGAAGCGAACCAGCGCTCGTCGATGCCGCCGCGGTGCGCGCCGTAGGCGTATAGATCGCGGGCATCGAGCTTGAGTCTGCGACCGGGTTGGGTATAGACCCGCGGCACCCATGTGGGGGCGAGCCTGAGAATGCCTTCGCCGGCCTCAAGTGCCTGCCGGGTTGATGTGTTTATGGCTGTGGACGTGCTCATCTGTGTCTCCGTTTTGCTTTTATCCGGCTGCTTGATGGGCTAACTTGCAGGCGCCAAGCGCGAAATCCTTCAGCAACCGGTCTCACAAAGTAATCGCAAAGACCTTACATCTTCAGAACCATCGCCGTCAAGATGAAAAGGAATCGTTCGGCGCAAATTGCCATAATGTAATCATTATAAAAGACTTAAAATGAAATCTTTGAGGGAGAACGGTGTAGGTGGAGGGCGAAGCAATCGTGGGAACCGCTCACTTAGATCAGTATCACTGCTGCCGCAATTCTATCTATTAAGTTATTTGTTATCAGTATTATGCAATAAAAATACCGGTTTCTCAAAAATTCCTTGACAAGCGCAAGAACGTTTGCATAGCATTTCGGCGGGCGCAAAAATGGTGAATCTTACCCCGTTCCCAATGAAGGAGGAGTCCCGCATGTTCGTACAATCAATTGCAAGCAATCGCCAAGTGACAACAAACAAGCTTGCGCGCTCTGCGCGCAGTCAACCTCAAAGTCTTCGTTGGACAGGCTGGTTTTGCCGCAGCCTGAGTGTTCTCAGCCTTGCGCTGAGGGTTCTTTTTGCCAGCCGCGCCATGGCCCAGGTTGACCAGGGCGCCATTATCGGCGTGGTCCAGGACAGCACCGGCGCAGTGATTCCAAACGCCGATGTAACGCTGACCAACCTCGATACCGGCCTGGTGCTGAAGGCCAAGTCCAACGCCAGCGGCAACTACTTCTTTGCGCCGATCAAGACCGGGAATTATACGGTCAGCGCGTCCGCGGCGAACTTCGAAACCACGGTGCAACAGAATATTGTGGTGCACGTGCAGGACCGCCTGAACATTCCCCTGGCTCTCAAGCCGGGCAAAACATCAGAGACGGTGACGGTAACGTCGGTGGCGCCGCTGATGCAGACACAGACAGCGGAGTCGGCCACGGATGTCGACAGCAAGTTCCTCAACGACGCGCCGCTGGCCAATCGCAACTGGACTTTTATTGCCCAGGAAGCGCCGGGCATGACGCCATACGTGGGGCGCAGCTCCAGCACTGGCGGATTCTCGTCCAACGGCCAGCAAGATGAGCAGAACAACTACATGCTCGACGGCGCCGACAACAATACTGCGAACAACGATTACATCAATGGCTCGACCTACAGCGTATTGCCTCCGCCGGATGCCATTCAGGAGTTCAAGGTGGAAACCAACAACTACAGCGCGGAGATCGGGCGCGGCCACGCCGCGGTGTTGAATGCCACCACCAAGTCCGGCACCAACCAGATTCACGGGGATCTCTGGGAGTACGTGAGAAATACGAAACTGGACGCGCTGGTTTGGACCCAGCCCGTAGGCTCGGCCCCAGCGGTGTTCCATATGAATCAATTCGGCGCTACCCTGGGCGGGCCGATCATCAAGAACAAGCTATTTTTCTTTGGCGACATCCAGGAGGGGCGCTTCGTAGCTGGAGCGACTCCGAGCACCTATTCAGTGCCTACGCCGCGCGAGCGGCAGGGCGACTTCTCTGAGATTCTGAATCCGGTCTGGAACGGTGGCAACTGTCCGCAGGTGCTGTACATCCCCAACACCAACACCGGCACATACAGCTGCAGCGCTAACAACTCATCGGGAACCGGGAAGGCGCCGACTGGCACGCTTCAGCAATACGGCACCAGCCAATATACATATGACGGTCTTGCGTTTGCCCCCGGCCAGAACGTCTTCAGCCCGGCCCAACTCGATACGGTTGCACTGGCGCTTGCGCAGGCGTATCCCTGCCCCAACTACGCTGGCGCCGGCCAACCCAATTTCGGGAAACCCAATGGCGGCTGGACCACCACCCCGGGACAAATCGTAGCCGCGGGCCAGGGCTGCAACGCTTCGAGCGACACGGATTCAGGACCGGCAACCAGCAACTACGCGACGGACCTGAACGAGACCTCGGATCCGATCAATTGGGATGGCAAGCTGGACTGGGACGTCAGCTCCAAAGACCTGGCCACCTTCCGAGTCGACTACCAGCACATCATCAATCACTTTGTTGTGCCGCTGGGCAACCCCCTCGACGGAGTCGGAAGTAACCAGGGCACTTTCCAGTCCTACATAAGCGCGAACTACAACATCAGCGAGACGCACACCTTCTCGCCCACGCTGATCAACGAATTCCGTTTCGTCTTCAATTGGGGCAGCGACAAGAACCTGCAGTTCAACGCCGGCAACAACATCTCGGCTACTTACGGATTGAACGGCGTTCCGTTCAACGCCGGCCCGCTGAACGGCGGCCTGCCCGCGGTGAGCACCAGCTGGACCGCTTTTGGAGCCCACGGCAACGATCCGGCCGATGAAGGCCAGAACGACTACCAGGTGATCGACAACGTGACCAAGGTGATTGGCAACCATTCGCTGAAGATGGGCGTCGAGTGGATGCCATTGCGCTTTTACACCATCGCCGACGGAACCCCACGCGGAAGCTACAGCTACAGCGGCACATTTACCAGTGTGACGGGATTAGGCGGCCCCGGCGGATATGGCAGCGCGGACTTCCTCGCGAAAGCCACGGCGGGGACGCAAGGTACGCCAACCAACCCCAGCGGCCCGTTTACGTATATTTCTCCGCAAACTGACAACATGAATAGCGGCAGCATCAGTACCTACGTTTACCAACACTATGTGCATCAATATTTCGCCGGCTACGGGCAGGACGATTGGAAGGTGACGCAGAAGTTCACCCTGAACCTGGGGCTCCGCTACGAGTACTTCACGCCCCAGCTGGAGCAGGGCGATCAGTGGGCGAACTTTGTCCAGGAGACCGAAGCGATGACGTCCAACGGCGGAACCGGGACGGCGAAGCTGGTGATGCCGCAAAGCCAGTCCGGCCAGAAGCTCGATCCGAACCTCCAGGCGCTGCTCACCGCGGACAACGTGTCGGTCGTCTACACTACAAACCGGCACCTGCTGAACTTCGCGAAGCTCAATTTTTCGCCGCGCGTTGGCGGCGCTTACCAGTTCAACGACAAGACCGTCATGCGCATGGGATTTGGCGTTTTCATGGGCGGCTTTGAGCCGGGCGGTAACTCGGCCCTCACGCAGAATGCGCCTTACGTTATTAGCGCAAACCTGGCGAGCCTGCCCTCCTGCACGCAGGGAACTTATTGCGGATCGCAAAATGCCTTCGGTAACACGCTCGAGAATGGTTTCGCAGGGTTCCTGTCTTCCGGTGGAATCCAGCACTTTGCCACCTTCCCGAACGTCCAGGAAGCGGGCACGGGACCGAACCCGTACATGGCCATGCCGTACAACATGCAATACAACCTGAGCGTGCAACGCGCCTTCTGGGGTGGGACGACGGCCACGGTGGGCTACGTGGGCAGCGTGGGACGCCACCTGGTGACCCTCTACAACAACCCCAACCAGCCGCTGGCGATTACCATCGGCGGCCAGTCGGGCAACGGGTTCACGCCCTTCCCGCATTTCAGCGGGTCCCAGTGGATGGGGTGGACGGGCCAAAGCTCGTACAACTCGCTACAGGTTACGGTGCAGAAGCACTATAGCCACGGCTTGAGCTTCCTCAGCACCTATACCTGGGCCCATGCGTTCGATAACACGAACGACATCCTGGGCGGCGACTACGGCGGCTACAGGCAGTCCTATCTCATTCCCATTAATCACGAGTGGGGACAGTCCGGCTACGATATTCGTCAGCGCGCCGTGATCAATGTCGATTACGACCTGCCGTTCGGAGTCGGCCGGCAATTCGTCAATCACCCGGGCGTGCTGGACCGCATCATCGGCGGTTGGAAGTCCGATATGGAGTGGTGGGGCCAGACCGGCCAGCCATTCACGGTCACCATCAGCAGAGTTTCGGGCGTGGTCCCCGGCTTTGGCTCACAAAGCATGGGGAACGCCAATGGCGGCGAGAACAACACCGCCATCAAGGTGGCCAATGCGTACTCGAACAACCTGCAACCTCCGGCTAATTACCAAGGGGAGCTCACCGCCAGCGGCCAGACCGGAGGGGCGGCGTCGAATACGGCCGCAAATGTTTGCGCGGCGCAGACCAAAACCAGGCAGCGCTGGTTTAACCCGTGCGCTTTTGCCGACCCGCTGGCCGTCGTCAGTTCGAGCAACGCGGCTGCCATTGCGGCCCTGGCGCCTTATCAGACGGGCACCTTCAGCTATTACTCACCGGCAGTCGGCGTCGATAACGCGCTTGCCGACGGACAATATAACACCAACGGAACCATCAACTCCCTCGGGCCTGTACCCTACGTGACCGGCTACGCGGCCGTGGCGCCTTTCTTCGGCAGCCCCAGGAACAATGTTTCCGGTCCGGGCAACTGGAAGCTGAACGCGTCGATGTTCAAGGACTTCAAGACATGGCGTGAGCAGTACCTGGAGTTCCGCGCCGACGCCTTCAACCTTCTGAATCACCCGACCCTCGGCAACCCTGGAAGCACCAGCACGAATATAGGAGCAAACGTAGTCCAGATTACCGGGACGGGGTCCGAACAGAGCCTCACCATCGACGCACGCTTCTTCCAGTTGTCAGGGAAGTACGTGTTCTAACCTGATTGCCTCACGCGATGAAGGTTTAACCAATGAGGCCGCCCAGAGCCGGGCGGCCTCATTTACGATGTGCAAGATTTCCGCGCGAGAGGGACGGGAAAGCGGGAAAAGGGGAGTTTCGTTATGACCAAATCTTTCTTATCCTCCTGCTATCTCTTCGTTTCATTACGCCGCCGCGCACTGCGTTGGCGCCTCATGGTTCTCGCCATTTTGTGTTTCGGCGGCATCGCGGCGAAGGCTCAGACGGCGCCGGCGTTTCCGCTGCATACTTCCGGACAGTTCGTCGTCGACAGCAACGGCGCACGCGTCCACATCAACGCCTTCAACTGGTATGGCGCCGAGGGGCAGGATTACGTCGTCGAGGGCCTCCAAGCCCAACCCCTGTCAAGCATCGTCGGCACCATCAAGGGCATGGGCTTCAATGCCGTGCGCCTTCTCTGGTCGAACCAGATGGTGGAGAGCAATCCTGTGGTGGGTAGTTACGCGCTTACCGCCAATCCCGGCCTCGAAGGCGAAACCGCACTCACGATTCTTGACAAAGTGATCCAAACGCTCACTAACGCCGGGATTATGGTGATTCTCGACAATCACGTGAGCGCCGCCGGGTGGTGCTGTAGCCTTACCGACGGTAATGAACTCTGGTACAACAGCAGCTATCCGGAGTCGAGCTGGATTGCCGACTGGCAGATGTTGGCGCAGCGCTACAAAAGCAATCCGTGGGTGATCGGAGCCGATCTGCGGAATGAGCCGCGTTCGCCTGCCTCCTGGGGAGGGAGTTCGACTACGGATTGGCATGCCGCGGCAGAGCGTGGCGGCAATGCCGTTCTCAGCGTGAACCCCAATATGTTGATCTTTGTTGAGGGCGTGAGTTACGCAGGCGACCTCTCGGGCGTGGCCAGTTTGCCGGTGCAACTGAACGTGGCGAACCAGTTGGTTTATGAAGCGCACGACTACGGCTTCTGGTATTCGGGGTTCTCGAGCTACAGCGCCTATGTAAATAAGATCACGCCCAACTGGGGTTACCTGGTGACCGGCAGCAATCCGCAGCCGCTGTGGATTGGCGAATTCGGCACCTGCAACAGCGCCAATACGTGCGTGGACAGCACCTATTCGAGCGACCTCGGCAACTGGTTGAACGCCATGAGCGCCTATGTGCGCGATTACGGAATTGACTGGTCGTATTGGGCGATCAATGGAACCACGGAGACAGGCAATGCGGGCGGCTTCAACACGGTCGAGGGCTATGGCGTGTTGAATACGACATGGAATGGGAGCGCGCTGAACGCGCTGACGGCACGGCTGCAGAGCATGATGGTTTCGGCCGGCGCCGGGTTCAGTCTGGTTCCGGCTGGAGGAACGGGAACGGTCATCACTCCTGGCGGAAGCAGCAGCACGACACTAACCATAGTGCCGGCAAACGGATTCACAGGCACGGTGAATCTGAGCTGCACAGTGAGCGGGCCGACCGGGGCGATTGATTTGCCACAATGCAGCGTCCCAGCTTCAGAAACGATTTCGGGGTCGGGCGCAGTCAGCGCGACGGTCTCAATCACCACGACGGGAACAACGGCGAAGAATGTTCCTGGCGGATGGTTACCCGGGGTCGGCGAAGTGGCCGCGGCCGGCTTCCTAATTGTGCTGGGAGATGTTCATCGCTGGCGCAAGAGCTTATCGCTGCTAGTGATCGCAGCGATCTCGTTTGCATTGCAGGGCTGCGGAGGGAGCAATAGCACGGGAACAACAACGCCCTCCTCGCCGAGCACGACTGCAGGCAACTACGCGGTGACCGTGACAGCGAGCGCTACTGGGATCAGCTCGGTCAGCGAGCAGATTCCGTTTACAGTGCAGTAAGGCCGTCCCGATCCGGGCGGCCTCATGGCATATGCAAGATAGACTGATCCAGCAGGAGAAGGTGTGAATCGGCGCACATTTAATCAGCTTGCCGGCATGGCCGGACTCGGCGCTTTGGTGGGGCGCAATGCAGTTTCCGCAACCAAGTCTTCACAGCCCGGTGATCGTTCCGCAACAGGCGGACGCGGCATGGGCGATGGTTATCTTCTGGGCGCGGCTTACTACCCGGAATGGTGGCCGTCAAGCGAGTGGGAGATCGATTTCCGCGAGATGCGGGAGCTGGGTATCAACGCGGTGCGCATGGGCGAATTCGCGTGGGCGCTCTTTGAGCCCGGGCCCGGCAAATTCGACTTCGACTGGATGGATCGCGCGCTTGCGATTGCGGGGCGGAATGGCGTCGGTGCGATTCTCTGCACGCCTACGGCATCGGTGCCGCCATGGCTGTATCAACAGTATCCCGATGTGCTGAGCGGCAATCAGCTGGGCCCATACACCTATGGCGGGCGCAAGGGCTACAACACCAACAGCGCGAATTATCTTGCGGCCTGCGCGCGCGTAGTGACGGCGCTGGGCGAGCACTACGGCCATCATCCGGGCGTGATCGGATGGCAACTCGACAACGAACCCGGCAACCCATTTCAGGAGTACGATCCAGTCTCGGAGAAGGCGTTTCAGGAATGGCTGAAGAAGCGGTATGGAACGCTCGACGAACTGAATCGCGTTTGGAATGGCGCGTTTTGGAGCAACATGTACACGGAGTGGTCGCAGATTCATTATCCGACCAACTCCGCCGAGGGAGGATGGCAACCGGCGATCAGTCTCGACTACCGCCGATTCTTCTCCGACTCGTTTCTGAATCACCTGCACAGGCAAGCCGATATTCTGCACGCGAAGACCGAGAATCAGTTTGTGCTCACCAACTGGTCGTCCCCCACCGGCGCGGTAGACGCGTTTTCGGCAGGCGCGGAATTTCTGGATGCAAGCGCGTGGGACAACTATGTGAGCGCACCGGGGCTGAGCCGGTTCCAACGCCAGTACACGGCGGGCTTTCTGAGCGACGTCACCCGTTGTGCCGGTCCGCATCAGCGATTCATCTGCGCGGAACAAAACGCCTACGTTCCGCCCAATGCGCCGATCGAGGGGTTGCGGATGCAAACCTACTGCGACCTGGCACACGGCAGCCACGGACAGCTTTATTTTGAGTGGCGGCGTCCGCTGGCCGGCAACGAAGAGCATCGCCCCTCGTTTATCAAAGGATTTGACGGGAAGATCAATCCGGCAAAGCCGATGCTCGAGCAGATTGCCAAGGAGATGGCGCGCATCGGTCCGCGCGTTGCCAATGCCACCATGCGTTCCGAGATTGCGATTTTCTACGACTATCCCAACTCATGGGCGCAAGGCGCGGGAGGGGTTGGGGATCCACATCCAAGCTACGGCGAGGTGCAGCGCTTCTACACCGGGCTGAAGGTGCTCGAACAAAACATCGATGTGGTGCCTGTGACTACTGAACTTGCGAGCTACAAGGTGGTAGCAGCGCCCAACCTTCGGCTCATCGACGACGCAACGGTGGAACGGCTCAGGCAGTTTGTCGCGCAAGGCGGCACACTTGTCCTCAACTACCGCGCCGCCACGCAGAATATGGACAACAGCATGCGGCTCACACTTGCGCCGGGGCCGTTCGCCGAGATTGCCGGAGTGCAATCCGAGGCCATCCTCGACCTTTTTGAATACAACGCGCAGAACGGAAATTTCGACGCCAATCTCCAGGCCGGGCTGGGAATTCGCTTTGCGGGGAGCGAAGCATCGTTCAGCCCGCGCACTGCGATCGAGTCGCTCACGCCGCATGGAGCCGAGACCCTCGCGACGGTTCACGGCGGCGGACACATGGAAGGACGGCCTGCGGTTACTCGCAATCGCTATGAAAGGGGCTGGGTCTTTTATGTCGGTGTAGATTGTCTTGAAGATGAGTTTTACGAGATCATCGCGCGAGCCGTAAGCGATGTAAGCAAGATCAAGCCACTCATTGCAGCACCCTATGGCGTGGAGGTAACCAGCCGTCGCGATAGAGATGCCACCTACTATTTCTTCGTAAACTTGACCGAAACCGCGCACGAAAATATTCAACTTCCGGAACCGATGGATGATCTCATTCACGAGCGGAACGGCATAACAAGCGTGTCTTTGGGCCCACTGGATGTGGCTGTCCTTGCGGCGGAGAAGAAGGCGAATACGGACTGAACCAGTCTGCCTGTAAAGTGAGGCGCCAAAGGCAGTGGAAGGTGCAAGAAAACCTGGTTGGAGTTAAGGAGTCGTGATGGGATCAACGAGGCGGAAATTTCTTAAGTTGATGGCTGGAGCGGCAGTTTCTCCTGGCGTGGTGCGGTTGGCTGCAGAAACGGGCCGGGGCGGATTTGAAGCGCCTGGAAGCGGCCCGAATCTTGAGTTTCGGTCGGCAATATTGCATGTGCAAATGGCGTCGGATCAGCCAGGCTTCATCGCGCTTGCCGTTGATTCATTGGGCAAGAATAAGCTCGATCAAAACATGATGCTTCCGCTTTTGAAGCCGGCTTTGAACTATACGGTGTCCCGGGAAAATCAGACCGTCAAGTACTGGGCCGCCGAAAGCGAAGGCAACCCGGTGTGGACATTTGAATTCAGCGAACGGGAGATTGTGATTCGGTCCACGTATTCTCCGAAGCTTCCATCCCAGCCGCTGGTACTTGGTTTCGCACTCGATAGTTATGCGACGTTACTCGGCCTCCTTACTGATTACGGGACGGTCCAGCTGCCGGCTCTGCTGCACTTTCCTCATCATGGAACCTTTCGCGTAACCACTGCGGCAACGGGAATCACTCTCGACTATGATGCTTTGCGCCGCGGAGACAAGTTCATTCGGGTATCCTTTCCTCCTGCGAATGCGGGGCAGGCACAAATCGAGTACCGATTAGAGGTCACGGCGATTTATCCCGATTCAGGCAGAGCGAGCATTGAGAACGACCCTCGGTTTGACGCCTACCGAAGGGACTTCTTGAGCATGCTTCAGCTCAACCCCCGCCGGCGGGTACTGGCCAATAACAGCGCGAGCGACCCATGCGCATTTACCGTGTACATGTACTCGATGATGGCCACTCAATTGCCGCCCCTTGCTGAAGGTCTTAGCGCCAATGACATCCTCCGCCAATCGCTCGATCGCTACGTCGGCGAGATGAAGGGATACGGCATGATCGATTACGACAATCAGCAGAGTTTGAAATACGCATTCCTCGATACTTATCCCTCGCTCGTGATGGCCGCGTCTGACTATGTACGGGCAAGCGGGAACACGGTTTGGCTCAAACGCAATTACTCCGTCATCAAGAGCTGGGCGGACAAGATGATTGAGTTCGACAGCGATAACGATGGACTGATGGAATATCCCGTCAGCGGCAACTCCGGTTCCTGGACGGAGAAGTTAACGGTGCGGCCTTCAAACTGGTGGGACACAATCGGTTTCGCTCATAAGGACGCCTATTCGAACGCGCTTGCCTACCGGGCATTCAACGACATGGAGTTGCTGGCGCGCGAGGCGGGCTGGACCAGAGATGCCGAGTTATACAAGCATCGCGCAAAGATGCTGAAAACCGTCTATTACCCGACCTTTTACAATCCTGCGACGGGCGTGCTGGCCGGCTGGAAGAGCGCCGATGGCAAGCTGCACGATTACTACTTCCTGTTTGTAAGTGGCGCGGCGGTAACGTTTGGTCTAGTCACGCATCAGCAGGGCAATCAAATCTGGGACAAGCTGATGGCCAAAATGAAAGAGGTCGGCTACAGCCGTTTTGATCTCGGACTGCCGGGAAACTTGATCCCGGTTCGGCGCGAGGACTACGTGGATCACAACAAAGGAGCCGGCGGGCCCGCGAAGGCGGATGGCTCCGACGCTTTCCAGATCTACGAAAACGGCGGCGCCACCGCCTGCTATGCGTATTTCACGATTCAGGCCCTCCGTGAACTGGGCCGCGATAAAGAAGCGGACGCAATTCTCTTCCCGATGCTGAAGTCTTTTGAAGATGGAGGGTTTCAGGGGCGTGCTCCCAACGGCAAAACTTACGATTGGACCTCGTGGGACGGAAAACCTTATGGCTACGAGGGATTACTTGTTGATGGATATCTGACCCTGCTCGCTGCAATGCCGGCCGATGCGCGAAATTGAATGGCGTGCAGAACTTCGCCAGAGAATTGGGCAAGAGGGGAGATTGGAGGCGGAGATTTTCAAACTTTAGTGCCGCTAAGTCATGTTGGAGGTCACTATAGGCATGAAATAAGGGCCAGCTGGAATCTGGGATCGAAAAGACAATTTCTCTAATCGAAATGTCTGGCAGGGAGGAGCATCGGTCACGCTTCCACGTCGCCATGAACGTCACGCGTCTTCCCACAGTAATTCAATCAATCGCCCTCAGTCCGGTTCTCATCCTCGATCTCCTATTGCCTTCCTAAGGGAGCCGACGCCTTCAGTATCTTTTTCGTTCGTGGGAACGGCCGGAATCATAATGTGTGGTGTGCTTTGCCGCCTTCAGACGATGTGTCTCTTGCGCGGCTAAGCCAGCCAAGCATTTCTGCAGCGAACATATGATTCGCGTCCTCGGTAACCACCTGCCTTAAATGGTGGAAAGCTTTCTCCTCATCACCCATCCCGAGGGTGGCCAGCGCACTCAAAAAAAGCGATTCAACATGATTTCGTTTGTGCAGATCGTCGTCGAAGAGAAGTAGATTGGGCAGCGAGGTTGCGAAGTAATCGATCTTCGGTTCCACATTCATCTGCTTCTCGGCGAACTCCGCCAGGCTCGATAAGACCTCACGCGCCGCCTGATGGTTGCCCAACGCTTGCATGGCCAGGGCCTGGAAATAACTGTGAACGCCGAGACCAGCCAGCGGCGCCGCAGCAGCATTCCAGTAGTGCCAGGCTAACCGACTATCTCCTAACCGCTGGGCTGCCAATCCTGAAAGATAATCCAGATCGCGCTCCAGTGTGAGCAGATGCTTGCCTTCACCCAGATTTTCGGGATATTGCCGCGCAGCCTCAAAATGACGAAGTGCTTCATCAGCCTTACCGGCCGTTAGAGCCGCTCTGCCCAAGGCTCTGTGAGCCTGGACATACTGTGCAGATACCAGCCCCTCGCCGCCCTCCCAGGGACTGAAAAGCCGTGTGCCCAGCGGGTCCAGGACTGCGTGCCACTCGCCGCATTGGTTCAGCAGCGTAATGTACTCAATAGTCAGATCGTCCCGCCGCGTCACAAGGTCTTGGTGCTCACGCAGAAAACGCAGCCGCTCTTGCGGCGAGACCAATCCTATCCTCTTCCTTAGCTGATCCCACTCGTATAACACGCGTGCATCGTCAGGATTAACGGAGAACGCCCGCGCATACATCCGCTCGGCCTGTTCCGGATTGTGCAATACGTTGAACTCGGCAATCCCCAGGTTCCTCCATGGAATCGAAAACTCAGCATCCAGCTCAACCGAACGGCGCCAACAGCCGATCGCATCCTCATAGCGCCTCTTGTCGTAATAGAGATTGCCTAGAAAGTAGAGTGCCTTGGGGCTCGACGGATTCCTTCGCACGGCATCTTCCAGCACAATCATTTCTTCGAGGCGGGCCGGGAAGCAGTATCGCGGTGAGGCTGCCTCGGCCTTGGCTGCATACTGGGCGGATTCGTGTTCCTGGCCCAAACCGCCTGCGAGCCACGAAAGCGTGTACCAGAGCATCGGATGTTCA
>Ga0326727_10021608_pt1 | contig 12571 bp, 9 predicted proteins | sample MB2enrmetagenome_FD_207643 | JGI IMG/M metagenome (GOLD analysis project Ga0326727, IMG submission 207643) | Lab enriched peat soil microbial communities from McLean, Ithaca, NY, United States - MB29MY | ecosystem: Environmental > Terrestrial > Soil > Wetlands > Peat | place: USA: New York...
GTGCAAACGACGCACGCCGTTTCAGGGGCAGCTGCCCCTGAAACGGCAAAACAAAACCTTCCTGAGAAGGAAAAAGTGTCGGAGATGTGCCCGGTCTAAAATGTCAGGGTTGTGCCCGGCCGTTCACAGTGGTCAGTGAACAGTGATCAGTGGTCAGTAACGGCCCGCGCATCTGGAGATTGTTCATTTAATGATTGTGCGCCGGGATGGGGAAATTATCTGCAAACTTTACGGTGAGACAGACATTTATCCAAGGCCCGAAAACCTGGACCTGGGAGCAGTGAATAATCTTTCAGGAATTCTTGGCATACTGACCAACTTCTATATTGCTTAACGCCTCGTGAATGATCATCTTCAAGTAAACTTGGTGGCGCAGACCGCGTGCGGCGGCTTTTATGCGAACTTTGGCAACGTCGCTGGAACCCAGACGAATTTTCGTAGCAGTCGAGTCGCCGGTCACAACAACGGTGCAGGGACCGGCGTAGCCTTCGCTCATGGCCTTCTCAAATGCACTCGTGACAGTTTCTTCGTTCGCTTCCCACCACGCGGCCTCTTCGGCTCGATTGGCAAATCTCTTTCTATTCGATTTCATCGGCATTGGCGTCTCCCTAATACCATATCGGCAACTACGTCTTTGACAACATGATTTTGTACCTCGCCTGGAGTGCTGTGCTATCCCACCCTAGGCGCAAAAACAAGTACGCGCCGAGGGTGGGGCACCCAGCCTTGGTACTTTATCAAGCGGTCAGAGACCTACTGGCGGAGTTCAACCAGTGTAGCGCCCTGGCCGCCTTCGTTTTGGGGGGCTTCGGTGATGGTGGCGACGTGGGGATGGGATTTGAGGAATTCGCGGACGCCGCGGCGGAGGATGCCGGCGCCGTGACCATGGATGATACGGACGCCCGGCAGGCCAGCGAGGAAGGCGCGGTCAAGATACGTCTCCAACTCCTGGGTGGCCTCGTCCACGGTGCGGCCGATGAGATTGATCTCCGCGCGCAGGGAGTCGGTTGAGGCGCTGGTGACGGTGACATGGACGTTCTTCTGCTTGCGGGCGGCGGCGAGCGGGTCGGCGCGCTCTGAGGATTGCTGCTCGGCGGAGCGAACGACTTCGGCGATGTCGTCGCGCTTGACGCGCATTTTGATGGGGCCGAGGGCAACTTCGAAGAGGTCTTTCTCCACCTCGCGCTGCACAACGGCAATTTTGTTCATTGACTTGAGGCGAACCTGGTCACCGGCAGTGATGTGCTTGACGATATGCGGCTCCGCATTGGCATCGCCGACATCCGCACCGGTGCGATGGGCGACGACGGTCTGATTGAAGCTCTCCTGAAACTCGCGTCGCAGGCGCAGGATGCGGCGCTCGGCTTCCTTGGAAAGCTTTTGCTGCCCAACTCGATCTTCGATGGCGCGCACCGTCTCGCGCATCTGAAACTCGAAGTCCTTGAGCAAAGAGGCCAGCTTGGTTTCAAGCTCGCGGGTGCGCTGGCGCAGCTCGACATCGCCTTCGCGGGCGAGCCGGGCTCGCTCCTGGTTGAGCGCGTATTGCTCGACACGCGCGGCCTTGCGATCCGCTTCAAGCTGCGTGAGTTCGCTGTGCAGCTTATCGAGGAAGCGGGCAATGTCCACCTGCTGCGAGCCGAGGCGCTGACGAGCGGCGGCGATGATGGCGGCGTTGAGGCCCAGGCGCTCGGCGGTTTGGATTCCGGCAGACGCGCCGGGAACGCCGAGGCGCAATTGGTAGTTGGGCACGAGCGTTACTTCGTCCACGCCGGCAGCCGCGTTGAGGACGCCAGGAGTGTTGGCCGCGTAGACCTTGAGCGAGGTGTGATGCGTGGAGATGAGCGTCCAGGCGCCCGCGGTCAGAAAGTGGCTGGCGATGGCCACGGCGAGCGCCGCGCCTTCCTCGGGATCGGTGGAGGAGCCGAGCTCGTCGAGCAGGACGAGAGACCTGTCGCCGGCAAGGCGCGAGAGGCGGTCGAGGTTGGTGATGTGCGCGGAAAAGGTGGAGAGCTCCGCCTCGATGGATTGCGCATCGCCGATGTCGGCGAGGAACGCGGTGAAGACAGGAAAGCTGGCCGACGCGGCGGGAATGGGCAGGCCGGCCTGGGCCATCATGGCCAGCAGGGCCGTGGTTTTGAGCGTGACGGTTTTGCCGCCGGTGTTGGGGCCGCTGATGATGAGCTGGCGCTCAGAGGCGGTGAGCTCGAGAGTAAGCGGCACAACATGACCGCCAGTCATGCGAAGATGCCTATCGAGCAGAGGATGGCGAGCGGCTTCGAGATGCAGAAGATCGGGCGTGATGGAGGGGGCCACGCAATCGTAGTTGCGGGCAAAGCGGGCGCGAGCCTGAAGGCTATCGACCAGGGCGAGGACGCGCGCGCCCTCCATCAGAGATTGAGAATATCCGCCCACCTGGCGTGTGAGCGCCATGAAGATGCGGTGAATCTCGGCCTGCTCTTCCTCGATGAGCCGGACCAGTTCGTTATTTTGCTCGATGGTTTCGAGAGGCTCCAGGTAGACCGTCTGGCCCGAGGAGCTGACGCCGTGGACCACGCCACTGACGCGCCGCTTGAGCTCGCTGCGAACAGGAATGACGAAGCGGTCGCCGCGGATGGTGATGAGCTCTTCCTGCGTCGTCCCTTCCGCGGCGAGCTTGCGCAGGGTGGCGCGCAGGGATTCTTCGATTAGTTTTTTCTGGCGCTCCTGCTCGCGCCGGATGCGGCCCAGCTCGGGCGAAGCATTGTCGGCCAGCGAGCCATCGGGCTGAATGGTGCGCTCGATGGATTCCGCGAGCGGACGCAGGCTGCCGGTGAGCGCCGACGAAAGCTGGGCGAGACCGGTCAGCTTGCCCACCAGCCGCACCGGAGGCGATTGCATGAGAGCTTGCCATGAGGCCACGTCGTTGGCCAGGCGGGCGATAGCTTGCAACTCGGCAGCTTCGAGGGCCGCGCCGGAAATCTGGGCTTTGCTGGTTTGCTGCGTGGGATCAAAGAGGCCGCCGAGGGGGATGGAGGTCTGCTCTTCGAGCAGCAGACGCAGTTCGGCAGTGAGCTGATGCTGGCTGGCTATCCAGGCTTCGTCGGTGGAGGGTTTCAGGTCGAGAATCGCCTGGCGGCCCACTGGTGAAGCGGCGAAAGAAGAACACAGCGCGAGAAGTGCCTCCCACTCGAGAGCGGCAAAGTCGGCGTCCAACACCGGCGACGGAATGGGGACGAGCAAGGGCATGGATTTTCTGTACTGAAACTATTTTATCGGGCTGAAAGGGCGGGGGGGAGTCGAGGGGAGTTGCAAGACTATGAGCATCAGGAAGCTGAAGTTGACGGTTTAGAGTCAGAAGCCGCGGCCGCAACGGCGGGGCAGGCCGCTCCGCAGCTACCGCCGCAGGGAGTCTTGGTCTCGGCAGGCGCGGGCTCGGAGGCAGGCGTGCTGCTTTTCGCCGCATAGTCGTTCACATAAAAGCCTCCGCCCTTGAAGTGCAGTCGCGGCGCGGTGAGCGGACGCTCCAGCACACCCTGGCAAACGGGGCAGACAAGCTCCTGCGCGGCCGAGAAGTTCTGGATTTTTTCAAAGCGGTGGCCGCACTGGGTACATCGATAGGCATATAAAGGCAAAGCTTTTACCCCTTGAGTGTAGAAATCACACACTACCCCTATTGTATCGGCAGGGCGGTAATTATCTGCAACCACCTTTCGACTTCGCTCAGGGCAGGCTCTACGGTGGGGGACTTGCCCCTTCGACTCCGCTCAGGGCAGGCTGTCCAGGCAGACGGCGCTTGCCCGCCAAAAAGTTGGTGGTGCCCCATCCTTTTCATCACCCTAACGACGAAGACCTGTCGTTACCACGCCAAGAAGCAGAGTTCGCTTCTTGGGGGCCCCGGTTGTCAGGGACCCCGAATCGCAAAGAACGCAAAATTGGATGAGGCACCAGTATTTGCAGGTCACCTGCCGAAGATTCAATGCACAACAAACATTACCTTTGCTTCGTGGGTTTCCCAGGACAGCATGATCTCTCCTTTGTTGCCGCCGAGATCGGTGATGGTGTACTTCAGGTTCTCGACTAGCGCTGGCGGTTTGCTCATGGTCATCTTCACGCGGCCCAGGTCCTGTGCCTTGTCGTATTTGGTGCCCCACTGGCCGGTTTGCTTGTTGATAATGAGAACCCAAGCATCGGGGTCGGAGATGTCAACGAACAGCGTGTATTTGCCGGCGGGCACTTCGACCCTTCCGGCTGTGATGCCCCCGTCCATCTCCACGTTGGTGGCCCCGTTGGCGCCGGCGCGCCAGACCGGGTATGTGGGATCGTGGCTGATGAGTCCATCTTTGCCGAAGATCTGTCCGGCGCGGCCCTTGACGCCTGGCGAGTTGTAGTTGATGGTGATGGTTTTGCCGGCGATGGTGGCCGTCGCTGTGGCCGACGGGCTCTTCGGCGGGGCTTTCGGCGGCCCGGGCGTCATGGCTGTTTGGGCGGATAGGGTAGCAACGGCGACGAGAAGGCTGGCACAGACTAAAAGACGTTTCATGGTGGTTTTCTCCTCCGGGCAGAACGGTTTTGGATGGACTGCCCCGACGCAACGATTGTCGCACCGGAAGGCCATTATGGGAAACCGGGCGGGAGATCGGTTGCAGGCGGGCGGAATCCCAGGTCCGAACTGTCAGCGCGGGAATAATTGGAACTGCTTGATTGCGATCTTCGGACCTACGAACGCATGCTCAACATCTGGAAGCATCATTACAGTAATCTCGTCGAATCTGCGAATTCTTGCACTTGCTGGAACAGGGAAACGAAGCGTCTCGAAGACGGGTTGCGACTTGAACGAGAAGTGTTCCGGCTCTGTCGATACAACCGGCTGCTGGCCTAGATAGAGAACCTGATTTTTGGGTGACGCGGCATCTGTTAACAAAACCGCCAGCGCAATGACGCCCATTCTGTTGTCACGATTTTCGATTTCAACCTGAATCTGCCGGCAGCGCGCGACGGGGATTGCCGCTCCAAGAGCCTGATGAGCATCCATGACGAGGGGCGTGGAATTGATCGATTCTATCTCATAGCCGAGTGGCGTGCCGTTTGCCTGGTGTGCGGCCGGTCCAGGAATCTTATTGGGCGGTTGCACATACCAGTACTGCCCATTGAAGGGAATGATCAGCGGCTGCGTAGTTCCGGGGGGAAGAAGTGATATTTCCGGGAGTGGCGGGACGATCTGCTTCTTCTCAGGGACCGGCCAAAGGATCAAGCTTTCATAGCCACCGAGGCCATACGCGGAGGATTGGGAATCTGTCTTTCGATGCGCATGTTCACTTGTGGTTTTATTGCTTGCAGCGAGCGCAGCGTTCATTTCATCCGCGCGATGGCCATGCGCCTCCCCGTCGAGCAATGCCCAAACGGTCACCAGTACCGCCGGAATGGCGACGCAGGCAAGCCGCAATGCAGCTCGCCTGTATTCACGTTTTCTGTCGAGTTCGTGATTTGGCGCGAATGCCAGCTTCCAGACAAATAGAAACGCGCAGAGAGCGAAGAGCGCAGCGGCAGTGAGATTCAAGCGCATCGCCAGCGCACAGCCCCCCGCATAGAGAAGGAACGTAATCACATAGCCATGCGCCTCCCAGGGCGCACGATACAGCGATTGAGAGAACAGTTCGGCTTCTTCTGATTCGCAGCCGGCAGAATCGTGTACTGCCGGAGCAAAGACAGAGAAAGTGGCATTGCGAAGCCCGACGGCAAGAAAGACCGCTCCGACGGCGGCAACGATAGCCGTGGCGGGTGATAACTGATCCGAAAACATTGCCATGGATGGAACCCAAATCCACCCGGACGCGCAAATGAGCGCAAAAAGCGGGAATGGAATTGGAGAGTGTTCGCGAAACAGGCTGGAAGGATTCTTCCAATAGAACCAGCTTCCTCCCACGCCCGCAAGTACGCCGATAACAACGTAGAGGATGGCCCGTATGAACAGAGTTGAGAACGTGTGCGATTGTAAATCGAACAAACGGCCAAGGAGGATACTGGCCAGCATTGCATTGACTAGTCCGACGACTACCATGAAGCCGAAGAACTGCTTGATGTTATGCGGGTCTTGCGTCACTGCCTGTTGGAGTGAATCGAACCGAGTTGAGCATTCGACCGGAGGCGATTCCTGCAGCAGCAATTGGGACATGTGTACCGGCCGCGGGTCCGCGCTCCAAAGCGCCGCGACCAGTGCGATGAAATACGGTATGCGGATCACATTCGCCAGCATTTGCAGATCGGCAACCTGTCCCAGGAGTGTGGTTGCAACCTTTACTTGCGCTAGAAAGTCATACCAATATAAGCAGCCCCATACCCACGCGACCCCGTAGATGGGCAAGAAGATGAGCGAGGCCAAAAGGAATTTGCGGAGCAGCGTCTTGAAGCGAAAGCTTCCGCGGAAGACGAGAAAAACGAATATTCCAACCCAGAGAAAAATCGAATTGAGGAGCAGCCATACGGCGAGTGAAGGGAACACCCAGACAGGTCCAAAATATGGCAGGATTCTGTCAAAAACCGGGGCGCTCTGAATCCCGTCGGTGAACACTTTCCATGCCGGCGCCATCATGGACCAGATAAGCGCGAAGGCTAATAATGGAATGCGCGCGCGAAAACTCTCTGACCACGAGACCGCACAGGCCGCGAACACCTGACGCCAATACCAGCCGTCAGAATAGCCGGAAGAGTACCCTTCGAGAAGGTCGCCAGCCAGCGCTTCGTCGCAATGGCCAGCAATACAGTGTTCCAGTATCCATGTGGCAAGCGGCGGAGGCGTTGCCCGTTTCATCCGCGCTCCCCCCTCATCACTAATTTCAGTTCCGGGACGGCCTGCCACAGCCTGGTCAGAGTCCGGCGCGTTTCCTGAATCTGCCGAAGTCCTTTTTTTGTGATGCGAAAGTAGCGCTTGGCTTTTCCACCGCGCTCCGGGGTCGGGTCGCCGAGGTTGGAGACGACCAGCCCCTTGGTCTGCAGACGCTCCAACGCCGCATAAACGCTGCCTAGCGAAACACTCCGGCCACGATGCCCTTCCAACTCCCTGGAAATAGGCACGCCATAGGCATCCTCGCCAAGATGCACCACAGCGAGAAGGAGCATAAGCTCAAATTCTCCGAGATAGCTTCGGTCTGTCATTAATTCAATAATAGCGAAGAAATACTCAAAGCGCAACTCGAGCATTTCTCCTATCGGTATCAAGTGAGCGTGGGCCGGGAGGCCCTCGCTCCAGCCGGCCAGGAGGCCGGCGCTACAGTTTCATGCTTCGCAGATCGGCAATGCTGGTGGACGACTATAAGAAACAGGAGATTGGCTGCTTCGCAAATGGAACGATCTAAACGATATGGCGATGAAGCGTTTTAGAAAAAGTGCAGCAAGTTAGCCTCCGCTACGCGGAGATAGCGAGTTGGCAAGTTGGCAGAGGAAATATCCATGAGGCGCAAACGAGATTCCCTTGGCCGGGAATATAGTAGAAAGAGATGCCGGATGGGGACAAAGGGAGGACTGATATTCGTTCCAGCGCCGTGAAGACGCAGTCCACGATTGATTGTACAGGACCGGCATGCCCCATCCTGGTTCCAGCGCCACCGCCTGGGACGAGGCCTCTCAAGAACCGCAAATACTTCTTACACAGGATGTGACAATGGCACGAATCACGCAATTCCTTCGCCTCTCGATTTTCTGTCTGTTCTTTGCCGCCGTTCTGGCCGCAGCGCAAAGCGGGACGGAGGCGCCCGCGCGAGAAATCACAGCCGATCTCTCACAGGTTTCAGGGGCGCATAGCCGCGTGCCGCTGATGGTGATTGGCGCCGGACGCGCCAACGAAGGGCTGCGCGCCGATTGGCAGCAGCAACTGGCCGAGGTGCAGAAGGATATCGGCTTCCGCTACATCCGGATGCACGGATTGCTGCATGACGATATGGGCGTTTACAGCGAGGATGCGGCGGGGCACCCGATTTATAACTTCCAGTACATCGACGCGCTCCACGACGCGCTGCTGGCGATGAAGATACGCCCCTTTGTGGAGCTGAGCTTTATGCCGGCCAAGCTGGCCAGCGGCGACAAGACGGTCTTCTGGTGGAAGGGCAACATCACCCCACCCAAGGATCCCGCCAAGTGGAGCGGGCTGATCCGCGCGCTCATCGCCCACTGGCGCGAACGGTATGGCGAGGAAGAAATCACGACCTGGTACTACGAGGTCTGGAATGAGCCGGACATCTCGCCCTTCTTTACCGGCACTCTGGAGGATTACCTGAGCCTTTACAAGACCACCGCCGAGGCCGTCAAGGCGGAGTGCCCCAAATGCCGGGTGGGCGGCCCCGCCTCCGCCAGCCCCTATAAGTTTGAGCAGGAATTTGTGAAGTATTGCGCGGCAAACCACGTGCCGGTTGACTTCGTTTCCACTCATTCTTACGGCGTAACGCAGGGATACCTGGATCAAGAGGGGAACGCGGGAACCGTACTTGATCCTTCGCCGGATGCCGTGAGCGGGCGCATGCGGCACTCGCGGGAGCTGCTGCGGCAGTCGGCCCTGCCCAACCTGGAACTGCATTTCACCGAGTGGAGTTCGGCATATACGCCTACGGATTACATGCATGACCAGTATCACCAGGCCAGTTTCATTCTCGACAAGATCAAGCGCGCTGCCCCTTACGTCGATTCGCTTTCCTACTGGACGTTCACGGACATTTTCGAGGAGAATGGGCCGCGCTTCACGCCCTTCCACGGCGGGTTCGGGCTGATCAACTATCAGGGCATCCGCAAGCCATCTTTCTATGCCTTTGAATACCTGAGCCGGCTGGGAACAGTGGATGTGATCGACGCCGATGCGCAATCGTGGATCACAAAGAGTGGTGATGGGCAGATTCAGGTTCTTCTCTGGGACTACTCGCCGCAGGCGCCTCCGCAGGGCCAGAACGACCAGAGCTACTACAAGCAGGATTTGCCGCCACAAGACAAGGGGCCAGTGCATCTGGCTTTGAGCCATGCGCAAAACGGCAAGTATATGCTGGAGGTTTACCGCATCGGGTATAAGGTCAACGACGCATACTCTGACTATCTGGCGATGGGCGCTCCATCCCAACTCACGCCCCAACAGGTGAGTTTCCTGAAAGAGAAGGACAGCGGCGCGGCGATTTCAGTAAGTCTCGTCAGCGTGACCGATGGCAGCATCAAAACCACACTGCCGCTCAGGACGAACGATGTGTATCTGCTGCTTCTGACGAAGATCGTGGAGTAGAACAGTCAACGCTCAGGGTCATCCCATGGCGATGACGACGGCGCCGGCGGTAATGAGTAGGCCGCCGATGAGGGTTGGAGGGGTGAGCTTTTCGCCGAGGAGGAGCCAGGCGAAGAGAATGACCAGGGGTACGCTGAGCTTGTCAATCGGGGCGACGCGCGAGGCGGGGCCGAGTTGGAGGGCGCGGAAGTAGCAGAGCCAGGAGAGGCCGGTAGCCAGGCCAGAGAGGGCGAGAAAGAGCAGGGTGCGGCGGTCGAGGGAGCGAATCTCCGCCCATGCGCCGTGGGCGAAGCCTGCTGCGCCGGTTTCAGGGCGGGCGAAGGCGAAGACAATGGCCCAGGCAAAGACCACGACCACGCTGGTGCGCAGGGCCATGGCCAGGTTTGAGTCCACATGCGCCACACCCACCTTAGCCAGAAGGGCGGTAGCGGCGGCAAAGACGGCAGAGAGTATTGCCCATCCAATCCAGCTCATGGGGAATATGGTACAGCGCATCCCAGCATAGTGCTAAGACTGTGAGATTGAGTCATTGTGCCCGTATATGCGCGGACGAGGACGTCCGCGCTACAGCCGGCCGGGAGGCCGGCGCTACATCCCTAGCGGGAAGGAGCTACATTCCTAGCGGGAAATTGGGGAAAGGCCCGGGCATGAAGGCACCTGCGGCGCGGGGACTGGCTCCTTCGACTACGCTCAGGGCAGGCTGTCCAGGCGGATGCCTTCGTCCAAGTGATGTTGGGCAAATCACTCGCTATTCGCTCGCATGGGCTAATATCAGGGGACGAAAGCTCCCCTGCTCCCTCCGTTGTACGGCACCTCATACTCCGCCACGGAATCTACTTGCGAAAGAGCAGGGGCGCCAATGCCAGCAGGTTGTCGCGCCATACAGGAAAGGCATGGCCGCCGGGGGTTTCGATGGGCACGGGCGACAGACCTTTCTGACGGGCCCATGCGACCAAAGCGCGGTTGGGAGTGATGAGGCTATCGTCCGTGCCGCAAGCGATCCATAGCAGGCTGAGAGGGGGTTGGCTGGAGTTGACTCCGGGGAAGAGAGCGTCGAAGTCGGCAGATCGCGGCAAGCCGGCGCTCATGGCGCCGACCCAGGCGAAGAGTTCGGGATGCGTCAGCCCCAGGGTCAGACTTTCCTGCCCTCCCATGGACAGACCGGCGACGGCGCGATTGGCGCGGCCTTTGGCCACGTTGTAATCGCGTTCCATCGCGGGGATGATCTCATCGATCACAGTCTGGGTGAAGAGCTGGATGTTTCGCCGGCTGATGTCTGGATCGTTGAATGCGTTGTGACCGTGGCTGACGATGTCGAAGTCGCCGTAACCGCGGGGCATGACGACGATCATGGGGACAATTTTGCCCTCGGCAATCATGCGGTCGAGCATGAGGTCGGCCTTGCCGGCGCGCGTCCACCCCTCCTCAGTATCCGTGAAGCCGTGCATCAGATAGAGAACGGGATAACCGCCCTCGCGTTTGGGGTCGTAGCCGGGAGGCGTGTAAACGACATAAGCCGTCTGGTTGCCGGGATAGTGCAATCCGATTTTGGTGGTGAAGATGTGACGCGTGACATATCCGTGCGGAATGTCAATGAGTTCCCATGGAGCGGGCGGGTCGCCAGGCACCAGAATGTCGCTGTAGAGGTCGAGGAAGTTCGGATGCACGTCGCGGTTGAGCGGATCGAGCATGCGAAGACCGTTCACAACAAAGGTGTAGCCATAGCGCTCGGGTTTGAGCGGCGGGGTAGTGGCGGACCAAAGGCCACCGGCGTCTTGGGTCATGCGAAGCGGCTGGAGAAGAGCGTCGGTTGCGACAGAGACCTGCTTCGCACCGGGAAAATGCAGGCTGAAGGTAATCGAATGGTCTGCATTGACGACGGCTCCCAGGGGCGGGGGCGTGGCAGGCGCCTGGGCGAGCGCCAGAGCGGCTATCAGCGACGATGAGGCGGCGAAGAGGAAAAGGCGTTTCATGATGCCCTCACTATAACAATGGCGGCGCAGGGCGGGCTAGCACCGAAAGCACCTGCGGTGCGGCCAGTCGCTCGCTATGCGCTCGCATGGATTTCTATCAGGGGGCTGAAGCTGCTCCCTACGGAATCTGATGCGGGTCGATGATGCCGGCAGGCTCTACACTCGAATGCATGGAGACAGGCAAAGCCAGCAAGACGGCATTGGGCGTGGCGATACGGCGGGCGGCGCACCAGTTGATGGATGTGCCTCCAGTGCTGGACGATCCGATTGCAGTGCGGCTGATTGGCGAGGGCTATCGAGGACAAATGGGGCGCGCCTCGCACCCTGTGGGACGGGATTTTCGCGCTTTTATGGCCGCGCGCAGCCGGTATGCGGAGGACCGGCTGGCAGAGGCCGTGGAGCGGGGAGTGAGACAGTACGTGGTGCTGGGCGCGGGGCTGGACACGTTTGCCTATCGCAATCCGCACGGCGAACTGCGGGTCTTCGAGGTGGATATGCCGGCCACGCAGGAGTGGAAACGGGATCTGCTGGGGGAGGCGGGGATTGAGTTGCCGGAGGGGTTGAGGCTTGTTCCGCTGGATTTTGAGCACCAGACGCTGGGGGAGGGATTAGCGGAGGCGGGATTGGACAGGAGCGCGGCGGCATTTTTCGGGTGGCTGGGGGTGGTTCCGTATCTGACGCTCACGGCCTTCAGGGCGACACTGGGGGTGATTGCGCAACTTCCGGCGGGGAGCGGTGTGAGCTTCGACTACGCGGTTGCACCCGAGAGCTTGAGCGCGGTGGGCAGGAAGGCCTTCGACGCGCTGGCGGAGCGAGTGGCCGCAGCCGGAGAGCCGTTTCAGTTGTTTTTTACGCCGGAGGAGATGGAAGCGGAGTTGCGCCGGGCGGGATTCGGGCGCTGCGAGCAATTGGATTCCGACCGACTGAACGAGCTTTACTTCAAGGATCGGGAGGATGGGTTGAAGCTGTCGGCGGTGAAGCTGGGAAGGCTGGCGACGGCGTGGGTGTGAAAAACAGGGAATAGGGAATAGGGAATAGGGAATAGGGAAGAACTATAAAAAGCTGTAAGAACTGTAGATATCCCACCTAGGCACAAAATTGCAAGACACATATCCTTCGACTCCGCTCAGGATGACGAACTATAAATATCCCAGGTCCCCAAATGCGAGGGACCTGGGGCGCCCACATTCCTGTAACATGAGTCATGCGCAAGTTTGCTTATTTGCCTATCACAATTGCCCTGCTGGGGCTTTCCGGCTGCGGCTATCACACGCTGGGAGCGGCCAGCCACCTGCCGCCGGGAGTGGAAACGCTGGCCGTGCCGGTCTTTGCCACGCATACCGAGGCCTACCACACTGAAGTGGTG
>Ga0326727_10021609_pt1 | contig 12570 bp, 11 predicted proteins | sample MB2enrmetagenome_FD_207643 | JGI IMG/M metagenome (GOLD analysis project Ga0326727, IMG submission 207643) | Lab enriched peat soil microbial communities from McLean, Ithaca, NY, United States - MB29MY | ecosystem: Environmental > Terrestrial > Soil > Wetlands > Peat | place: USA: New York...
GCGGAAAGGTGCCTTGCAACGCGCTGAGCAGTGATTGCACGCCGGAGCCGAGGGGGGTGAAGTCTCCGATGTGGCGGATCGTAGGAGCCATGTTCTGGCGGGGGACCCACAGCCCGGCGAAGTACAGGAGCGGGTACAGCACCACCGTGCCGAAGACACCTGCGACTGGGGGGCTTGGCGACACCGCCGCGATGAACAGGCCCAGAGCGAACAGGGATGCGGTTGCCAGGGCCGCGGCCAGTATGAACCCGCCGAGGTCACCAGGCGCCTTGATGTTGAAGAACAGCACCCCTCCGCCGACGATCAATCCCATGGCCACGACGGCCAGCACCAAGTTGACGGCGACTTGCGCGGCGAGCAGCCATACGGGTGCCACCGGCGTGGCCGAAAGCCGCCGCAGGTACTTGCGCTCGCGGTTCATCACCATCGGGATGGGCAGGCTGACGAGGCCGATCAGGGCCAGGGTGAGGGCCATCAGGACCGGGACATAGTCGTCCATGAACGTGATGGTGGTGTGCGGGTTCACGGGCTTTTTGAACCCGGGACTTACCCCGAAGATCACCAGTAGCAGGACGGGTACAACAACGCCCAAGACGAGCCCGACCGGAACTCGGTAGGCGATCTTGGTTTCTGTCGCGATCAGGCGGCGCAGTGAGCGCCCGGTCGGTCGCGGCACCGTGATTGTGTCAGTCGAGGTCATCGTGACTCCTCCTCCTGAGAACTTCCTTTGGGTCGCGCTGTGAGCCGGAGGAAGGCGTCCTCGAGGCTGGCGGTGGTGAGGTCGGCGTTACGAGGTTCGACCCCCACGCCGTCAAGCGCGTGTACGACGGCGCCGAGAACGTCTCCGGTCCCGGTGACCACCACGCGACCGTCTTTGTGCTGGAGCCCGCTCACCTCCGGCAGCGAGGTCAAGAGCGAATCGTCGAACGGCTGGGAGGGGTGGAAGCTCAAACGGGTGCCGCCTCCGTGGCGTTCGGCCAGCACCGCGGGTGTGTCCAGGGCCACGACCTGACCGTGGTCGACGAGCATTACCCTGTCGCAGAGCCGTTCAGCCTCGTCCATGAAATGCGTGACCAACACGATGGTCACGCCACGATCTCGGATACTCGCGACGAGCTCCCAGGTGTCCCGGCGAGCCTGCGGGTCGAGGCCGGTCGTCAGCTCGTCGAGGATCGCGACCTTCGGGTTGCCGACGAGTGCGAGCGCGATTGCCACCCGCTGCTTCTGGCCTCCGGAGAGCCGCCCGTAGTAGGCGTGGCGCTTCGGGGCGAGGTCGAGCAAGTCCAATAGTTGGCCCGTGTCGGCTGGGTGCGGGTAGAAGGAGGCGAACAGCTCGACCAGCTCGTCAACCTTGAGCCGGACGGGAAGTGATCCTTCCTGCAACTGGACGCCCACCACCTGCCGCAGCGCGCCCCGGTGTCGGCAGGGGTCGAGTCCGAGCACGCTGATGCTGCCTCTGTCGAAGCTCCGCAGACCCCCCACGCACTCGACCGCGGTGGTCTTCCCGGCCCCGTTCGGGCCGATCACCCCGAAGATCTCCCCCCTTCTAACGGAGAAGGACAAGTCGTCGACGGCGACCGTGGGCCCGTACGTCTTGCGGAGATGCGACACGTCGATAGCAACTTCAGTTGCGGGACGAAATGCGAGCCCCCCCGGGTCGGTTTCCATTGTCCCGAGTTCCCTCTGACATAACAAATGTGGCATCAAATCACCTCCGGTCGTCTCGTAAATAGACTGGGACACGATCCTCCTTTCTTTGCATCATGCGTGACACGCAGTTCTTGATAGCTTGACTTTTGAGAAGCGCTCTTGACGCGACATCACGACGGTATCCTTCTCTTCCAATCGTGGATTGGTACTGTTCCGCGTTCAGTCAACGTAAGCTGCAGAACCATGCCAATGACAGATACTGCAAATTCCACATGGAAGCGGCGTCTGCGCTCGATCTGCTTAACAGCTTGCTGGCGAGCGAGGTCCTCGCCGGCGCCAGTGGCGGACAAGACTTCTGCCGGTTTCTGATCTTGAAGCATCACTGCGTACTTCCTTTCCTATGTGTTAGAGGCAGCTTGAGTCGTAGGGATGTCCAGTCGGTGGAGTCGGTCAGGGTAAGACCCCGGCTAGGCTGCCCAGCTTCCTGGACGTGCCGACCGGCTCCACCTGGTGGCGGATGTTCCTACTCCCAGCGGAGGAGCGAACTGCCAGTAACCCGAAAATCGCTGCGTCGCCGCCAGGACGAGGAGCGATTGCGCAGTGGGGAACCCAACCTGCGTGGATCTCTGAAGTGCCTGGACCGCCGCTCCGAGGGGAGTCCAGTCGCCAATGTTCCGCAGCACCGGGGTCATTTGTGCGCGGGGGACCCACAGTCCGGCGAAGAACAGCAACGGGTAGAGGATGGCATTTAGGGGGCATATGCTGATTGTCGGTCGGGTGCCGGTCTCGTGTCATGGGGGGTGGACCCTAATTGGGACCCCACTTCTGGCTTCAGTCACGCTCGACCTCGGGGGGCGGCAGTCATGACTGGCGGGGTCGCGTCTGGGTTCGTAGTACAAGGAGGGTCCGCGACGCGCCTGCGCAGCGCTCGTGCGCGTCGACACCAGTTCGTCCCTCCGCCAGAAGGCCTTCAGGGGCTCGGGACCCTTAGCGAGCGCTTTCGCCTAGTGGCCAGCAAGATTTTCCCGTCCTGCGGCTTCGTCGGCCCTTGGCGCCCCCTCGTCAGGGAGGAGCAGTTCCTCCAGGGCGCCGAGGAGTTCGAGCAAGCCCGAGAAGGGCATGGCTGCTTGAGCTCCCACAGGGTGGACGAACCCTTCGACCCGGCCGTCGGCCGACCGGTCGATGTCTAGGACGAGCCGCAAGGCGTTCAGCCCCTCGCACCTTGAAGTCGCAGCGGTATCACGCGCATGATTGTCAGCCAGGGAAGTGGTTGACGTCATGGGGGTCAGCCCCTAATTCCGTCCCTAATCTCGCGCCGCTAAGGCGTCAGGCTGCCTCCGGACACTGTCACCGGTGGAGGTCCTTTTGGGCTCCAGCTCGTCGAAGAAACAGCTCGAGGGAGCCGGGCGTGCGCGGGCAGTCCCGGGGGCTTAGGCGGAAAGGCTTTCGAGCAACCGGGCGAGCTCGCGGCGGGACCGTACGCCGAGCTTCATGTAGATGTTCGAGAGATGGTGCTCGACCGTCTTCACGCTCACGTACAGCTCCGTCGCCGCCTCCTTGTTGGTGCGGCCCTTGGCCACGAGCCTGGCGACCGGCAGCTCTGATGCCGTGAGCATGAGCTCGCGGCGAAGACCAGCGCTTTGGGTCGTGGCCCCCCATTGGGCCAGCTCCTCGTCGCAGCGCTCGACGTAGGGGCCTGCCATAAGGGCTGTCAAGCAAGACCTGGCGGAGTGCAGCCGCTCGATGGCTTTGCTGCGTTGGTGGGTGATGCGGAAGTACTTGGTCTCCGCCAGCTCGAGCTGCGCTTGCAGGAGCGGCAACTTGTGCCCGGCGAGGCAGCGCCACCCTTCGGCGAACGCCTGGGCGGCCCGGTCCTGGTCGCCTTGGGCCATGGCCACCAGCGCCGTGAGGCGCGCCTGTTCGATAAGCGATAGCGGCGAACGGCGTACACCGCCCTCCGCCAGCTCCTCAAGCCGGCCGCTAGCTGCCTCGAGTTCACCGAGCGCCAGTAACGCTTCGATTTCGAGGAGCGGCCAGTCCAGTGGTCTGCCACGGCTGAACACCGCCGCCCGGCCGCTGGAGCGCACGGCGCCGAGCGCACCAAGAGCGGCTTGCGGGTCCCCTCGCGCCAGCTCGAGCGCCGCCTCGAATGTCGCAACGTACACCTTTGTATGGCCTGTCCCGACCACAGCGGCCAGGGCCCGGGAGGCTTCGATGTGGGTGGCTGCCGCACCGATATCTCCGCGGGCGAGCGGGACGAACGTCGCGTAGAGGTGGGCCTCAACGGCCTCCCAGGCACGCCCGCCTTCTGAGGCAGCCACAGCGAGCTCGCCGTGGACAAGGGCGTCGTCCCACAACCCGAGCGAGTACTCGGCGCCGCTCAAGAGATAGAGGCATTGGACGACGTGCGACGAGGAGAGCCCACCCCGCACGCAGTTGGCGCCGTGCAACAGGTCCGGGTAGGCCCTCTCCGGGTAGCCGGCTGCGAGCAGCGCCGTCCCGCGCATTATGAGAGCGTCGAGGTCCTCGGGCCCGAAGCCGGCCGCTTGGTCGGGCAGGTGGTCCAGCAGGCTGAGAGCCTGGTCCACGTCGTCTTCTGAGCGTGCGCAGAGCGTCCGGAAAAGGCAGAGCATGCCGAGTGAGCGGTTACGTGCCGACGGTACGGCCGCAGAAGCGTCCACGGCTTGACGGCAACGGGCGATCGACTCCTCCGCGTCGCCGTCGAAAAGGTGTGCCGCCGCGAGCGCTAAGAGGGCGTCCGACGTCATCGGCGGCACGAGCCCTGGGTCGTCCGCATCGCAGGCTTTGCTGAGCCGTGCCCGGGCGCTCGCGATCCGACCAGAGAAGAAATCGAGGACGCCAAGCACCGCGTCTCGCGCCGCGGTCGGCGTGAAGTGCTCGGCCTGCCTAGCAAGAGCCTGCGCTCCCGCCATGTCGCCGCAAATGACCAGCGAATAGAGGGCCAGGAGCTGGAGGCGTTCCCTCTCGGCCGCGGTGCTGGACACGCCGGCGGCCTGGCTGTACAAGGACGCGGCCAGCTCCGCCCTGGCTCTGGTGCGTGCTTGTTGCGCAGTCGCCTCGAGCTCCCCGGCGAGGCCGTCGTCGGCGCCCGCAGCAGCCGCCACCCTGTGGGCAAGGGCGCGCTCCCCGCTGGTTAGGGATGCTGCTCGGGCGTGCAGTTCGCGCCGCCGGGCGGCACTCAGGTCGCCGTAGACGGCGCTCCAGACGAGGGGGTGCGCGAAGGCGATCTCAGTGCCGTCCGCCTCCTCGACCAACAAAGCAGCGGAAACGGCCTGGTCGAGGGCGGCCAGCGGGTCGGCCGTGCCGGCGAGCTGCACAGCCAGCGCCAACGGGCAGCGTTGGCCGAGCACGGCCGCCGCCGTCACCAATGCCCGGGCATCAACGGTCATCCTGCTCATCCTCACGAGGACGATGCTCGCCAGGCTCTTGGGTACCCGCGGCCGCCCTTCCCGGTGCCCGAGCGCCTCTGCCCCGAGCTCTCGCAGCAGCGTCGCGCAGTAAAGCGGGTTTCCCCCGGTCTGCTGCAGCAGCGAGGTGGCCCCCGCCGCGGAGAGCTCGCCCGAGCCGAGCGCTCGGCTGAGAGCCGCCAGGTCCTCTGTCCCGAAGGGGCCCAACTGCAGGCTGGTCGCCCGCTCGTCGCCGAAGGCGAAGCGGTACCAGCCCTCGCCGTGGCGGGCGAGCTCACCCGGACGGGAGGTGACCACCATAAGTACTGGGTCCGCCCTGAGCCGGCGCAACGCGAACAGCAGGGCGCGGGCCGAGGCCGTGTCCGCCCAGTGCAGGTCGTCTACGAGCAGCACCACGAGCTCCCCACCGCGGCCGATCGTGTCGAGCAAGCCGAGCAGCTCGGGCCCGGCCGAGAGCGGGTCGACGCTGTCGGTCAGGCCCCTGGCCAACAGGTCTGACGGTCGCCCGCCCACGCCCCGGCCGGCCGCGACTACCTGCGCAACAACGCCGTAAGCCAGGTGGGCCTCGTCTTCCTCCCCGCTTGCGCGCAGGACCTTGGCGTCCCTCAGGCTGTGTCCGAACTTGGCGAGCAAACTGGACTTGCCCACCCCGGCCTCGCCCTCTATGAGGGCGACCTGCGGCTCGTTGGCGCGCGCCCGCTCGGCAAGGTCGGACAAGAGCGTCAGTTCAGCCTCCCGACCAACGAAGACGGACGGCCTCATGCGACATGAGAGTACAGGCAGGGCTCGAAGGCGCCCGGTGTCAGTGGTCAGATTTGGGCCAGCGGACGAAGCTCTCGTAACCGGCATCGTTATGTGGGTCACATCTCCCCTTCTGGCGTCGTCTTCGACGGCCAGGACGCCCCGACCACCCCGCGGTCACCGCCGCAAGAGCGTCGCGATCACGGTCGGCCGTCTCCGGCGCAAGCTCGGGGAACCCCACGTCATAGAGACGGCCATTGGGGTGGGTTACCGGGTCGTGGGCAAGTGGCCTGGGAAAGCCTTCTACGCTGGCTGGTGCCCACTCAAAGCGGCCCGGAGGATGGGGCACGCGCAGCTCCAACACCGAATGTTCTTCAGGGCGTGGGACTTTTTGGAGCGGCGGACGTCACCGGTGAGTACCTCACGAGGCCTCCTGGTCACTCCCCGGAAGTGAGCGCCGATCGCCGAGTATTTGGGGCCGGCCGCTGTGGACGGCGTCGTTCTGTCGCGTCAGCTAGGCAGGCTTCGGGATATGCAGTGGTGTTTTGAGAATGCGCCGGCGGTGGCGGCCGTGCTGAGATCCCCCCGGCGGGAGGATATGAAGCTCAGCAGTGCGAGTCACTACCGACGGCGGCCGATGACCCACGCCGTCGCGGTCCACGCGGCCACCGTCCAGCCAGCCAGGATCGCATAACAGATGCTGACGTTGTGCACGAGCCCGTTCGTGATGCTGGCCCGCATGACCTGTGCCAGGGGGTAGATGGGCAGGACGCGCTGCACCTCGGCCAGCCAGTGGGGAAACTGGTCGATCGGGAACATCACAGGGGAGAACAGGAACACCACGAAAATGAGGACGTTGGTGGCCACGTTCGTCACGAGCGGGTTCCGTATGACCTGCGCCGTGCCGAAGCCGACGGAGGTGGCCATCAACGAGCCCAGCAGGAACGCCGGGATCACCATGGGCGTCGGGTGCAGGTGCAGGCCGAACCGCCACGACGCGAGTGCCAGCGTCACCACGATCCCGGGGAAGGTCAGACCCGTGTACACCGTGAAGGTCGAGGCCACCGAAGCCGAACGCGGCACGGGCAACGACCAGATGAAGTCCCACGTCCCGGCCGTCTGGCGGTCGGTGACCATCGACGGTACGGCCACGACCCCGATAGCGATAACTGCCAGGGCCGGCGCGCCGCTCACAATGAACAGGGCCGCCTCACGGGACAGTTGCCCGATGTAGAACCCGTAGATGATCGCCGTCCCCACTCCGAACAAGATCTGCATGATCAAGAAGCCAGGCAGGGACGTCCGCTGGGAGGCGATGTCGAAGCGGAGCATGGCTACATAGCTCTCGAGCCAGTGCCCGTGGACCCGACGCACGCGGGACACGAGATCGGGAGTCGAGGGCCGGCCCGGCTGCTCGGTCACAGTTCCGTCCATCGCTACCTCCGATGCCCCACGACCCTGGCCGTCACCAGGCCTGACACCAGGGCCCAGGCGCCAAGCACGAGGTAGGCGCGGCGGACTCCGGTGACCATCCCCTTCACCAGGGCGTCGCGGATGATGGTTGCCATTGACTCGAAGGGCAGCCAGAGGTTCACCTCGGCCAGCCAGTGGGGCAGCTGGGTCGCCGGGAACATGACCGGGCTGAACCCGAAGAGCACGAAGACGAGCATCCCGCTCACCTGGCGCGTGGTCATGGGGTTGGTGATCCCGTGGGCGAGTGCGTAGCCCATGATCATCCCCGTGAAGCTCGTGGCGAGGACTGCGGGCACGACCGACGGTGTGACGTCCAGATGGAAGTGATACCGAGCCATCCCTACCAACAGGGCGATCACCATGGCGGGGAGGGCCGGAATCAGCGAGACCGTGTACCAGGCCATCGTCATCATGCTCCGGGGGACCGGCAAGGAGCGCACGAACTCGTAGCTCCCCTCCGCCCGCTGGTCGGCGACGATCTGAGGTTCGAAGATCAGGCCGACGGTGAGGAGGCTCAGTACCGGGACGCCGGACACGACATAGATCGCGGCCGATTCGGGGATGTGTCGGAAGAACAGCCCGACTCCCAGGACCAGCCCGGTCCCCTGCAGGATCAGGATCGACGCGAGGATCGGCAGGTACCGACGAAGATTCATGAGGTCCCATACGAACATCCGCCAGTACCCGTGAAGCCAGTAGCGGGGACCAGCCCGCGCCACGGCGAGGTTGGGCGCCACCGACGGGCTGGCAGGAGGGGCCACGGCGACGGCCATCAGGCCGCACCCTCATCGTCCTGTGAGTCGTGCCCGGTGAGCCGGACGTAGGCGTCCTCTAGCGACGTGGCTCCCAGCGCGTACTCCTCCGCCACCCCGGCGCCCATCAGCTCCTCGGCCCACCCGATGGCGTGACCGGCGTCCACATCGTCGATGACCGTGACGAGGTTGTGCCCGACCCTCGTCGATCCCTTCACGAGCGGTGGCAGTGCTGGTGTGCCCATGCCGGGTGCCAGCATGAGCTGGAGCCGCAGGTGACCTCGGTCCTCCGCCTTCATCGAGGACGGCGTGCCCTCCGCCAAGAGCCGGCCATCGGCGATCACCGCCATTCGGTCCACCGCCTTTTCCGCCTCCAACACGTTGTGGGTCACGAGGAACACCGCGACGCCGAGGTTCCCGAGCTCCCGGATCTGCTGCCACAAGAACCGGCGCCGGAGGGGGTCGACGTCGTTGGTGGGCTCATCGAGGATCACCGCCCGACCCGGGCACACCGTCACCATGGCGAATCCCACCAAACGCTTGACCCCGCCGGAGAGTGCGATACCTCGCTTGTCGCGCCACTCTCCGAGGTCGAGTACCTCGATCAGCTCGTCCGCCCGCCGCGCTACGGCCGCCGGATCACCGCCCCGGATGCGCCCGCACAACACGATCGCCTCTCGGGCTCGGAACGAGTCAATGGGGAGCTGCGCCTGGGGGAGGTACGAGCACAGCTGGCGGGCGGCGCCGGGATCGGCGACAAGGTCGTGCGGTCCGAACGTGATGCTCCCCGACGTCGGCTTCAGCAGGCCGATGGCCTGCTTGACGAGCGTGGTCTTGCCAGCTCCGTTTGGTCCGAGCAGCCCGTAGACCTCCCCTGGCTCGACGTGGAGCGAGATCTCGTCGTTGGCCCGGACACCGTTCGGGTAGACCTTGGTGACCCCCTCGGCCCGGAACGTCCAGTGCTCCGCCTGGGCGGTCGCTGAACGCACGGCGCGACGTGTCGGGCTCGGGTTCATCGTGAGTTCACCCGGCGCCCGTTCGTGGCCAACGACCGGCTGTTCAGCTCGCGGCGACGAGAGGAGTCGTGGCACAGCGAGCCCAAGCCCACGACGGCACTTCCAACGAGGACCGCAGCGACCGCCAGGCTCGTGGCTGCCGTCAGGGCGTTTCCCCCAAGTGCCAAGGCGAGACCGACCGGCACGACCAACAGGAGGACGCCCGCCACCAGGTGCCCCGGCGTCCGGAGCCTCGCCCGAAGCCACAGCAAAAGGATCCCGATGGTGACAGACACCGTCCCGACGACGAGGTCGGGGCGGCCGAGGGCGATGACGACAAAGGGAAGGCCGAAGCTCGCCCCGAGCTGGAGGACCGTGGCAGCCGTGACTGCCCGCTCCAGCTGCCGGGCGGCCGGCTCCGAAGGCCTCGGCGCCAGACCCCGGGTCCTCGCCTCGCCCCACACACCGAGAGCGACCGCGCCGGCGACCAAGGCGAGCCCGAGAGGCAGTCGCCCTGTCCATCCGGTGGCGAGGGTCCCCCGAGCGAGCCACAGCGCGGCAAAGCCGAGCTGGATCAGTGACCCGACCCTGGAGACGCGACGCCTCCACGCCAGCTTGGCGTCGGACGGACCGGGCAAAAGAACCGGGCTTGGCGCTCCAGTGGGAGCTGTTCCACTAAGGGTGTTCATCGTCGGCGCTCCTTTCAGGCCGCGGCGCGACCCTGCTCGTTCCACCACGCCACCGTGGCGGCGAGTGCCTCCTCCATGGGGGTCGGGCTGACGGCGAAGGTGGCCTGATAGGCCGAAGAGTTCATGACGAACGGCCGGTCGAACTGGTAGCGGACCTCCTCCAGCTCTCTCACAAACGGGACGACCACGCCCGCGGCCCGCAGCTGCCAAGGGGGGAGGGCCCGAACTCTAGGGGTGGGCGCGCCGGCGAGGCGGGCCAGGGCAGCGAAGACCTCGCGCTGGCTCATTGGCGGGCTCGTCGGCACGTGCCACGCTCGTCCCCAGGACCGCTCGTCCCGACCCAGCGTGGCGAGGGCCGAGGCGATGTCGGGCACGTAGGTCCAGCTGTGCTGGGCATCGGGATCGCCGAACACGCGGATCGGGCTTCCCCTCAAGAGCCGGGGCATCGATCGCTCCCCGATATGGCCCTGCTGGCGCACGCCGGGCCCAAAGAAGTCCGACGCCCGGGCCTCCGTCACCCGGGCCCGTCCGGCTTCGTGCGCCGCGAGCGCCTCGGTCCATATCTGTGCCCGGACCCTTCCCTTGGGGCCTACGGGAAGAAGCGGATCATCCTCGGTCATCGGATGCGCGACCGGGCCATATCCATAGAGGTTGCTCATCGTGACCAGCACTGCCCCGGTCCTCTCCGCTGTGCTCAGAAGCGACGCGGCAAGCGGAGGCCAGTCCGTCACCCAGCGGCGGTAAGCCGGGCTCGCGCAGCTGTAGAGCGCCGCGGCTCCCCTGACGAGCGGGACAAGGCGTTCGACGTCGCGGGCGTCGCACGCGATGCACTCGACTCCTTCTATCGTGGGACCGCTTCCGGCGCGGGTGACGACCCGGATCTGCTGCCCGTCCTTTGCCAGCCGGATTGCCGTTGCAGACCCCACCGGCCCTGAACCCACAATCACGTGGAGCGTCATGGCTCCTCCTCAGGTCGCCGCTTTCGATCGACCCGCCTGACCCTCGCTCCAGCCCGAGGCGCAACGTCCTCCAGTGCACGACGACCCTTGGTGGTGAGGTGGGGGGCAAGCGCGACGAGCACCAGGTCCGTTCCTCTCGCCACCTGACGGGGATCCCGAGGATCGCCGGTCACGTCCAGGAACGGGAGCCAGCCCTGGCCGATCAGCCAGATTGCGACGGCCAAGTCACGAATCGTCCTCGGCGGGGCGGGCGCACGCAGCAATCCTTGGGCCGCCAGTTGCTCGCCGAATGCCACGTACTGTTCCACCCTGCGCTCGTATGTCTCGCGGTACGAGTCTCGAAGCGCTGGATCGACGCGCAGCAGCGCGAGCACCTCACGCTCGAAGAACCGGTACTCCCAGGCGAGCTCCGACCAGGCAGCGAGGTTCTCGCCCAGTGTCGCCAGGTTCTCCCCGGCATCGGCGCTCGGCGCCCACCGATCCTCGTACGCCGCCGTGTACTCCGCCAGCAGCGCCCGAATGATGTCCTTCTTGTTCTCGAAGTGGTAGTAGAGGTTCCCTGGGCTGATGCCCGCCCCGGCAGCGATGTGGTTGGTGCTCACCGCAGATGTTCCCTGGTCATTGAACAGGCCACGGGCCACATCGAGGATCCGCTTCCTCGTCAGCTCCGACTTTCTCCCGGCCGTGCCAGTCCTAGAGTTCATGCTCTAATTAGAGCAAATCATCTAAAGTCGCACTAGGGCCGAAAGTCCCTACCTGCTCAGGACGAGAGCGTCTCCCGAAACTGGCCGGGTATCGGGCGGCCTCCGTGCCCGGAGCGTCACATGTTGAAGGCGCCGAGAACAGAACACCGGAGCCGAACATCGCCCGTTTCGAGATGACCGCCGAGCCATGGCGCGACGGATGTGGGCGCCGCACCCCTTGGGCCGTGGCCCAGATCGGCGCTTAGTACAAACCGGCCGATCCCGGATGGTTCGCGGGAGTTGATCAGCCCAGCGATTCGCCAGGCCCGAGGTCGGCCGGCTCGGGCTCGGCGTCTGAACTGCCGTGGCACCCGGTAGCGGGAGCCTTACCGGGCGTTCTCGCCCTCCTACGGCTTCAGGTGCGCGTCGAAGAACGCGAGGATACGCCTACGTGCATCTCGCGCAGATACCTCGTGGTAGCCCGAGCCTGGCGAGAGTATTCCGAAGACCGGCTCCAAGACGGAGAAGGGGAACGGGTTCTTGTCACCAGCTCCCTCGTGGTCATTGAGAAAGGAGTGCCCGGCCTCCGGGTACTCCTTGACGTCGTGTGCGACCCCGACAGCCGTCAATGCCCGCTCGAGGCGATCGGCGGCCCCTCGCAGTGAGCGATCCTTGCCGCCGTAGCTTCCGACAATCGGGCAAGCTCGTCTCAAGAAGCTTGCCGTGTAGGCGTCCTTCGGAGCGGTGCCATAGTTGACGCTCGACACCGTGAACCCGCGATCGGCAGCGAGCAGCAAGGCAAACCCCCTCCCATGCAGTAGCCGATAACGCCGATCCTGCCAGTGCAGTCATGCCGGGCCGCCAGCCAGGTACGCGCTGCCTCGATGTCATCGAACGACCGTCCTCGTCCAGCGCGCACGTCGCGCATGACCGAGATCATGCAGGTCACCATTCCTCTCCCAGAGAAAAGGTCTGGCGCTACGGCGAGGTACCCTTCGCCGCAAGCCAGTCAGCCTGGTTCCGTAAGTCCTGGCTCATCCCCATGGCGTCGTGGATGACCACGACACCCGCCCAGGGGCCCTCGCCCGCAGGTGTCGCCAGGTAGGAGGGCAGCTCGCCAGGGGTGGGGATCATCACCTCGGCCATCACGTCTCCTTGGAGGTGGTCGGTCGTCCCGGACCGTCCGCATTGGCGACGCCG
>Ga0326727_10021610_pt1 | contig 12570 bp, 13 predicted proteins | sample MB2enrmetagenome_FD_207643 | JGI IMG/M metagenome (GOLD analysis project Ga0326727, IMG submission 207643) | Lab enriched peat soil microbial communities from McLean, Ithaca, NY, United States - MB29MY | ecosystem: Environmental > Terrestrial > Soil > Wetlands > Peat | place: USA: New York...
ACTGGTACCTGTCCTATGGAAGCAGATTTTCAGGAGTGTTAACCGTCAGTGAAAAGACATACGCTTCTGCGGGAAAGTTTCTCGTCACGGGAAGGCAGTATGAGTTCAAGGACACGTTGATACCCGCAGCGGATTTGATGAGCGTGACGGAGAGGGGCGAAATCTCTGCGGATGGCAAAACCTGGACGCCTTGGTTCGAGAATAAATGGACCAAGGTCCAGCCCGCTGCGAAGAATTAGCTGACAGCCGACAGGACGAGCCGGGAACGGCGGGGTTGCCTTGGCGAAGGCGGCCCCGGACCCGCAAGACAACCACAACTTCATTTTCAAGGAGGCATCATGCAACGAATCAGTGCTCTGTTGTTCCTTTCAATTTTCTGCTTCGCCACGGCTGTGCAGGCGCAGGCACCGACTCCGAAGCCGGGTCCCGAGGTGAAGAAATGGGGTATCTGGGCCGGAGACTGGACGATATTGGGAACGTCGAAAGACGGCCCGTCGCAGCAGGAGTACAAGGTAGAGTGGCATATGCACAACCACTGGGTCGTGGGCGGCTTCGCTCTACAGTCCGACAGCACCTGGAAAGGCAACGGGCTAGAACTGCACTACCTAGAGATACTCTCTTACGACCCTGCGAGAAAGGCCAACACCCTTTCGGGGTTCGAGAGTGACGGAACGACCTGGACTGGAACGGCAACCTTCAACCACGGGACGTCCGTGGAGAACTATACACAGATAGGACCGGATGGGAAGCCGGCCAATTGCCGGAACGATTGGGTCGTCAGTGCGGATGGAAAGGCCGTCTCGGGAAAATCGGAATGCGAGCAAGGCGGCGTCCGATGGACGAGCTTTACCGGCAAGGGAACCAGGACCAAAGGCGGAACATAAGAACGAGTTCTTGAGTTTAGGGCGGTTGACGTCGCCTACAACCAAGTTCGCTGCGGGCCGGGCTGCCTCGCCGAAGGCGGCCCCGGACCCGCAAGAAAATCACGACTTCATTTTCGAGGAGGCTAATCATGACACGAATCAGTGTTTTCCTGTTCCTTTTAGTTTTCTGCTCCGCCATGGCGATGCGGGCACAGGCACCGGCCCCGAAGCCCGACCCCGAGGTCAAGAAGCTGCACGCTGTGGTGGGCCATTGGACGTACGAGGGAGAGGCCAAGCCCGGACCGCTAGGAGCTGGTGGCAAGCTCACGGGCGAATTTAACGGTCAGATGATTCTCGGAGGGTTCTTCTTCCAGGGTCGCTCGACGGAAAAGGGACCTACGGGAGAGGGGCGGGGTCTTGAGCTTGACGGGTACGACCCCGTGAACAAAAACTTTTCCAGTGAGATGTATCTTGATGACGGAAGCAGATTTTCAGGGGCGCTAACCGTTGCCGGGAACACATGGACCTATGAAGGCAAGGCGGTCATGGCGGGCAAGCAGTATCAGTTCAAGGGGACCTTTGTACTTGCGCCCGATTTGGCGAGCGGGACCTACAAAACCGAAATCTCGCTCGATGGCAAGACGTGGACACCTGTCGGCGAAGCTAGATATACCAAGGTCCCGCCCGCTGCGAAGAAGTAGCTCTCCGCTGACGGGACGAATCAGAGGCAGTGGGGTCGCCTTGTCAACGGTGGCCCCACAGCGCCACGAGTATCGCAACTTCATTTTCGGGGAGGCATCATGCGACGAATCAGTCTCTTGCTGCTCGCTTTAGCGGTCTGCTTCACTACGGCAATGCAGGCGCAGGCACCGGCCCCGAAGCCGGGTCCCGAGGTGAAGAAACTGCATGTTTGGGTGGGCCATTGGACGGCCGAATTCGAATTGAAGCCCGGACCATGGGGACCCGGTGGCAAGGTCACCGTCCAATATACCGGTCAGATGATTCTGGGAGGGTTCGTTTTCCAAGGCCGGTGGACAACAAAGGGAGCTTTAGGAGAGGCCAGGGGGCTTGAGTTCGAGGCGTACGACCCGGTGAACAAGAGCTTTGTCAGCAATTGGTACCAGGACGACGGAAGCAGATATTCAGGGGGGATGACCGCCAACGGAAACACATACACCTGGACACTGAAGCATGTTGTCGCAGGAAAGGAGAACCTGCTAAAGGACAGCTTTGTATTTGCACCTGATTTGATGAGCGCTACGGTGAAATCCGAAGTCTCCGTCGATGGCAAAACGTGGACACCGTTCACCGAGGGCAAATATACCAAGGTCCAGCCCGCCCCGAAGAAGTAGCTGAAATCTTGGGGAACGGCACAAAAGCCGTGGGGGCACGCTGTCGAATGGTGCCATGGGCGGGGGATTGCTCCGGCCCCTATCCTCGTGCCGCCTCCCGAGGAGGCGGCCATATGTGGACACGCATCCTTCTCTCCATTCTTGCCTTCGGAATAGGCACGCTCTTGGCGCGTGCGCCCCCGGCACAGCCTCACCGCATCGGCCCTGCGGAAATCTACCCCGACCCCGTGAGGACTCCGGGGGCAGCGAACCCGCAGGTCACGCAGCGGAACATCGGGGACACCATATGCAGCCGCCGCTGGAGCACGAGGCTCATACGGCCCCCGGCAGGATACACGAGCAAGCTGAAAAGGAAACAGCTTCGGGAATACGGCGACACTGTCCATCAGGAGAGGGCGCAGCTCGTCAATCCGAGCACGGGGAAGGTCAATACGACCAGATGCGTGGCGCACTCCGACAACATGGCCTGCTACGAGGAGGACCACCTCATCCCCATCGAGGACGGCGGCGACCCCACGGACCCTAGGAACCTCTGGCCCGAGCCGTATAACCTGCAATTGGTTTTCTGAAGCGTTGCTCCGGCGACCGAGCGCACCTAGGAGCCGATGTGCAGCTTAAGGTGGTCGGGCTGGACGGAAAGGGCCAGACCGAGTCCGTCGACCCCACCTACTTACTCCCCGAGGAGCTGGTTGGCGCAAGTAGAGTCGTCGATTTAGACCATTTTTTCAGAGTTTCGCATCTATAAGGAGGGGAACTGCTCTCGTAACACCCCACGGTCCGACCACAGGTTCGGGCAGGGTCAACATAGGCGTTGCGCCCGAAGACCGCAGCGAGATGGTTCGCTTGTTTCAGGCCATGAAGGGTGCTACGCTCTTGAGCAGGAGGGGCACATGCGTAGATTGCATATCGTTTTATTGTCGTTGGCAATTGCTTTCTGTGCTGCCAGCACTAACGCCTGGGCCCAACGTGGCGGGGGACATGGTGGTGGTGGTTTCCATGGCAGTGGTGGTGGTTTCCATGGCGGCGGGGGCGGAGGCTTTCGCGGTGGTTACGGTGGAGGCGGCTTCCGCGGTGGTTACGGAGGTTATCGAGGCGGTTACGGTGGCTGGGGATATGGACGCGGTCACGGCCACCGAGGCGGTTGGGGGTATGGGTTTGGCTTCGGGTTGGGATGGGGGCCGTGGGCCTACTGGCCTTATTGGGATTATGGCTATTACGGATGGTCGGGATATCCCTACTATTGGTACTATCCTGACTATTCGTACTATCCCTACTACTGGTCCAACCCGTGCTATCCCTATGGTCGGTACGATTGCAGTATTTCTGGGTACGGCCCCGTTTCTTATGCGCCCGACCCGCCTCCGGCTAGAGTAAATCCGTCGACGTATTCCCAAAGGAGCATTTCACCGGCAACGCCCAGCGCTTACGTAGCGGACGGCCGATGGCACCACTTCGGGCCTCAGCCCGCTCCGGCAATGCGCGTCTCTTCGCCTCGAACCGTGCCGAATTCCCAGGTTAGCGGGCCGCCTCCCACTTACACCACCTATGTGGGGGACGGGCAATGGCATCGCTTCGGCCCTCAGCCCGCTCCGTCAATACACGCCTCATCGCCTCAAACCGTGTGGCATCCACAGGCAAGCGAGCCGGTTCGCGCTTACAGCGCCTCCTTGACGGAAGGCCGATAATTCCGCTGTTCCTGAGAGAAAGCTGAAGGCAACAGACAGTCGGCATTTCGCTGCGAACCTCACTAGGCGGCAAACCGGAATTTCCATTGTGCACTTTCCCCTGACCCAAAAGACACTCCTGACCGAGGCCGAACGCAATCGTCAGTCGGGTTTTGCAATGCGGGTGCTACTGCTACTCCGGTGGCTGCATATGAGAAGTTACGGCACAACGCAGACTTAAGAGCGCGGAAGAAATCGCTTCGGCCAAGCCAACCGGCTCCCCTCGGAAACCCGGTTGCACCGACGCTTGTGCTCCCAACTAATCCGTCCGCAGTGAACCGCTGGTCGCAACGCGTTGGAGACACCACCCTTCTCGAAAACTCAGCGAAGCACCCGCTTGTATTTCGAGGTCCTTGGTGGTAGCGTCATCGCACTGAGTAATCTCCCGGAGGAAAAACGATGCTACGTTACCGTTTCTTATTTGCATGTATAGGCCTGTTTGCCCTGACAGCCGCCTGCACAAGGACGGCCCCTGATACGCGGGACGCTGATATCAAGGCCGTGAAAGGCGTAGAGGCCGCCTGGGTCGAAGACATCGCCACGAAAGATGTGGACAAGTTTGCGAGCTACTATTCCGACGACGCGTCGGTCCTGATGCCGAACGCGCCCATTATCAGTGGCAAGGACAACATCAAGGCGGCGCTCAAGCCGATGCTGGCCGACCCCAACTTTGCTCTCACCTTCCAGTCCACGCGGGCAGAGGCGTCGAAAGGCGGCGATTTCGTCTACACGGTCGGCACCTACTCGATGACAATGTCGCGCCCGAAAGACAAGACGGCCGTGACCGACAAGGGCAAGTATTTGACCGTGTTCAAGAAGGCGGCGGACGGGAGCTGGAAGGCCGTAGCCGACATGATGAACTCCGACCTGCCTGCTCGAAGTGAGCCTCCTCAGCCTAGAAAACATAGAAGCCACCGTGCTGCGAGGGGCCACAGGCGTGCCCGTTCTCGATAGGGTGACGCTGGCAGGAAGGCGGCTGTCAGGGAATGCCGTGGGGGAAATGCCAAAACAGCAGGCGACCGCCCTCGACCCTCAGCGTGAGCACTGGGAGCGCACTTTTGCATCCAGGCCGGGCATGTTCGGCGGCGAGCCAAGCTATGCGGCGCAGAAGTCTGCCGCCGTGTTCAGGGCCGAGGGCAGGCTCAGGCTTCTTGAGCTTGGCGGCGGCCAGGGCCGCGACAGCCTCTTCTTCGCCCGCGAGGGCTTCGATGTCACGGTGCTTGACTACTCCCATGCTGGCCTTAGCGAGATTCAGGCGAAGGCGGAAGCGGCCGGTGTCAGTGGCAGAGTCCGGACGCTGGTCCACGATGCCCGCACGCCATTGCCCTTCGCCGCCGCAAGGTTCGATGCCGTCTACTCCCACATGCTCTTCTGCATGGCGCTCACTTCGACTGAGCTGATGGCCCTTTCCGCCGAGGTCTGGCGAGTCCTTGTTCCGGGAGGGCTGAACATCTTCACGGTGCGGACGAAGCAGGACGCCCACTACGGTGTCGGCACCCATCATGGCGAGGACATGTACGAGGTGGGTGGCTTCATCGTCCACTTCTTCGACCGGGCAAAGGTGGAAGCGGTTTCCAAAGGCTTCAGCATTGTCTCGGTCGAGGAGTTCGAGGAGGGCAGGCTTCCAAGAAAGCTCTTTCTGGTCACCGCCAGGAAGCCGAAATAACTGCTGGTCCGCACAGTCCCGCCAGGCATACGAAAGTCGGCGAGGAACCGCTTTCGGCAGCATCACCTGTTCGGTCTTTCGCATCCCACCGCGCCGTAGTGCGCCCCATCCGCGCCTGAATCCAGCCCAAACGGTGAGTCAGTCGATGGGAAGCCGACTTTTCATTCCCAATCCGATCGCCACGCAATCGATCAGGTGAAAATCATTGATGGGATAAGGACTTAGCGGCAGTTTTCCAAGCGACCGCACGTTTCGGTATTCAAGTTAAGAATCAGACGGATCGCCTTCGAGTGCTCGGTGCACAATTGCCAAGGTTGTGAGCGAAGATGACGCTGCTGATTTGCCACCGTTTTCGGTCTAACGAGGTGCGGCTGTGGCTGAGTGTGATCGCCTACAACCTGGGGAACCTGTGGCGGCGGCTGGCATTGCCGCACAGGATCAGCAACTGGTCCCTGACGAGCTTACAGCAGTGGCTGGTCAAAACCGGTAGACCGCTGGTGAAACCTGCAAGGCATCATTGGCTCTTGCTGGCTGAGGGGCATCTGAATCGGAGGCTGTTCTGTGGTCTGTTGGGATTGATTGTGGCGCTGCCGCAGCGAGGCGGCTAGGAAAACATTAGAGAGGCCAATCTAGCTACCCAGAAATCATCCAGGGGGACAAGTGCCACCAGCGAAGCAGGTTGGAGGTGGGAAACAGTCCAAACAAGGCAGCGGAACGGCCAAAGCGAGCCGCGATGCCACCCGAACGAGGCCACCGTGGCTCAAGCTTGAATCGATAGGGCGGCTGGCGTAAGATCCTGAGAGAGAATAAGGCTGAAATCGGAGATCCCGGTGGAAAGCCCTCCCACAATGCCATTGCCCGACGAGGCAGGCAGTCATGCCGCCACACCTGCTACGTTCTCCTCCGACGAACTGGTTGCCGACCGCTACAAGATCGTGCGCTTCCTCGGGCGGGGAGGCATGGGAGAGGTCTACGAAGCTAATGATCTGGAACTGCGGCAGCGTGTGGCGCTCAAGACTGTACTCCCGGAGATCGCACTGGACCAGCAAGCAATCGAGCAGTTCAAGCGGGAAATCCGAATGGCCAGAGAAGTGACGCATCCCAACGTCTGCCGAATCTTCGACCTCGGCCATCACCGCAGGGCAGCGTCAAGAGATGAGATCGCCTTCCTGACCATGGAGTTTCTTCCTGGCGAAACCCTTGCCGAGCGGCTCCGCCGGACGGTGCGGATGAGCACTGTCGATGCGCTCCCGCTGGCCACACAAATCGCGGCAGGGCTAGCGGCGGCCCACGCGGCAGGCATTGTTCACCGCGATCTGAAGGCTGGCAACATCATTTTGGTTCCGCCCCATGAAGGCCAGCAAACCATGCGCGCCGTGGTCACCGATTTCGGGCTGGCGCGTGCCGCCGATCGTGCCGCCCGCCTGACAGAGCTATCAACTGCTTCTGGTGGGATCGCGGGTACGCCCGCTTACATGGCTCCGGAGCAGGTCGAGGGTGGGAAGATCACGGCGGCATCGGATATCTACTCGCTGGGTATTGTGCTGTATGAGATGGTGACCGGCACTTTACCCTTCGTAGGCGACACGCCCCTCTCCACCGCAGTTAAGCGCCTAAAGGAAGCGCCTCCTTCCCCCCGGTCCCTTGTACCGGACTTGCATCCCAAATGGGATGCTGCCATCCTGCGCTGCCTGGAGCGCGACCCGGCCGACCGCTTTGCGAGCGCCGGCGACGTGGTAAAGGCGCTGGGCGGCGAGACTGTGAAACCGGGAAGGCGGGCACAGCGACTTCGGTTCGCCATAGCTGGCGCCTTGCTGGTCATCCTGTTCAGTGCGGCGGCGATCTACTACCTGCGTGTTACGCGAAAAGTTCAGGAAGGCGCACGACCCGCCGTCGCCAGCCTTCCTGCCGCGCCTGTCAAGGCCCGTCGTTCTGTTGCCGTCCTTGGCTTCAAGAACCTTTCAGGGCGCGCGGAAGCATCTTGGCTTTCCACGGCACTCTCCGAGATGCTGACCACCGAACTCGCTGCTGGGGAGAAACTCCGAACCATCCCCGGTGAGAACATCGCCCAGGTGAAGATCAACCTCTCGCTCGCCGATGCGGACAGCTACTCGAAGGAAACGCTCGCCCGGATACGGACAAACCTGGGGGCAGACTTGGTGGTGCTCGGTTCGTACCTTGCCCTGGGAAAAGAATCCGGCGGGCAGATTCGTCTTGACCTGCGCCTTCAGGACGCGCTGGCCGGGGAGACCATCGCCGCGACGGCGGAAACCGGCACGGAAGCCAAACTCTTCGAGCTGGTTTCGCAGGCGGGGACGCATTTGCGCGACAAGCTAGGGGTAGGAGAGGTTTCCGCAGGGGAGGCAAAGGTGGTGAAGGCCTCGCTGCCGTCCAGCCCCGAGGCGGCGCGACTCTACGCGGAGGGGCTGGCGAAGTTGCGGCTGTTTGACGCGCTGGCGGCGCGCGGCCTGCTGGAGAAGGCCGTATCGGCCGATCCGCAGCATGCCTTGGCGCACTCGGCACTGGCGGCGGCCTGGTCGGCGCTGGGCTACGACGCCAAAGCCACGGAGGAAGCGAAAAAAGCCTTTGATCTTTCCGCGAACCTCCCCCGCGAAGATCGCCTCTGGGTCGAGGGCCGCTACTGGGAAACGGCCAAGGAGTGGGAGCGAGCGGTCGAGATCTACAGGACTCTCTGGATCTTCTCCCCCGATAACTTGGATTACGGTCTTCTTCTGGCAGATGCCCAAACATCCGCGCGCAAAGCCAAAGATGCGCTCGCGACAATCGAGGGCCTTCGCACAGCGCCGCCGCCCGCGCGTGACGATCCACGAATTGACTTGGCGGAGGCGAGAGCCGCCGATGCCCTCGCAGATTTCAAACGCGAGCAGCTTGCAGCGGAAAGGGCAGCTACCAAGGCCGAGGCGCTCAGCGCGGGGCTCCTCGTGGCGCGAGCGAAACGCTCTCAAGGCCTGGCGTTTTATAACCTCGGGGAGCTTCAAAAGGCGCTTGCCCTGTACGATGAGGCCAAACGCATCTACGCTGCTGCAGGAGATCGAGGGGGTGCAGCGTGGGTGGTGAATAACAGCGCGAATGTAGTCTTCGACCAGGGGGACCCTGCCAGCTCAAGAAAGATGTATGAGGATGCCTTGAAGATCTGGCAGGAGATAGGAGACAAGCGGGGAATGGCAGCCGCTCAAAATAACATCGCGGACGTGTTCTTGGCGGAAGGGAACTTGGCCGCCGCGAAGAGGATGTACGAGAAAACAGTGGCGATATCTCGTGAAACAAACAGCAAGACCGTGATGGAGGTCGCACTGAGCAACATCGGGATTGTGCGTTGCAAGCAAGGGGACCTCGCGGGGGCGAAGCAGATTTACAACGAGGCTCTGGCGGATTCGCGGGAAATCGGCGATGAGGCCGGCGTGGCAGCTCTGCTGATCGATATCGCGTCGATCCTACGCCTACAGGGCGATCTCGCTGGGGCTACGACGACCTACGAGGAGGCGATGGCGGTTTGTCGTAAGATCGGCGAAGACAGCTACCGGGCGAGTGTTTTAGGGGGAATGGGTGACGTCCTCACTAGGCGGGGAGACTTGGACGGCGCTCAGAAAAAGTATGAGGAAGCCCTCGCGATCAAGAACCAACTTGGTGAGAAGGGAGCTGCGGCGGAGATTCGCATCGCGCTGGCGGAGCTTGCAATTGAAGGTGGCCATCCAGCCGTGGCCGAAGCGCCGGCAAGGGAAGCGGCCGAGGAGTTTCGCCAGGAGAGAGCCACTGATAGTGAACTCTCAGCACGCGTCGTCCTGGCGCGCTCCCTTCTTGCGCAGGGAAAGTACCCTGCGGCACAAGCAGCCATTGCCAGCGCGAAGGCGCTGTTGAATAAGAGCGAGGACCTCGACGCGCACCTCTCCTTTCGGATCACCGCTGCCCGTGTTCGCCAGGCTTCGGGCAGACCCTCTGATCGGCTGGAAGCCGCGAAGAGCCTTGAGGCTGTCCTCGGAGAGGCGAAGAAGACCGGTTTCCTCGGTCACGAGCTCGAGGCTGACCTCGCCTTGGGAGAAATCGAAATACAGTCCGGCAATACAGCCGGGGCGCGTAAGCGGCTGGAGGCTCTTGAAAGGCAAGCTGCGGCTCATGGGTTCAACCTGATCGCCGGGAAGGCCGCCGCCGCACAAAAATAGATGTTATTTTCTGAAGCCCCTTTCGCAAAGATGCCGGCGGCAAAGCCCAAGGTTCAAGGGCGCAGGCGGACCCTTCCGCATTGCTCAGCCCCGGATGGAGCCAGGCAGAACTTCACAATAGGATTATGATCCCGGAAATTCGCCATCACACCACGGGGCAGTTCAACCGCCCAGTCCCTACCTCTTAAGAGAAACTCTGTTGAGAAATCGCTAAGAAAGAATTCGGCGCACCTCACCGCAGTGTCCAACTTCAGCGCAAATGAGACCGTGGATTGAGGTCCGCTAAGCTATAGTTATTGCCCTGATTCATCCCCAACCCGCGCTTCCAGAACCTCCTGCGCCGCATGAATTTCCCGCCGTAAGGTCGCCCGCGTTCCCCATTTCTTACGTCTGCCTCCGGTGCGATTCCGTTCCGCACATGCGCACTTGCGGAATCGACCGGCATGCATGACAACAAGGGAGAACAGCCCTTCCGACCACCTCTGCCATATTGTGCCTGTGAAACGCCCTTCCACGCCGGAATCCAGTACCTCACATTCACCCAGCTTGTCAGGATTTGAGAATCGCTCTGGTTCACTGAAGGTTCTCTGACGAGCTTCTGCTCCCGAATCAAAGGCGAGCCGCTTCTTTGATTGTAGGACAAGAATAGGAGTGGAGCCCTGGCAAAATGAAAGCGTTGGGCAACGCGGGGGGGAAGTTGCCCGGCGTGCGGCAATCCATGTCTGGTGGTCAAAAGCCTGTCCGTCATGGAATCCGCCTACAACGCCCCCCGAACCCAGCCAGTGGCTTCGCTGGGCATCGGAGCGGGGCAACAGGCCGACGTTTGTCCGCACGGCGGCTGCCGAAGCTGGTCTCATGGCTTGCTCGCCCGATTGCGTTTTGCTGCGGCCAGCGCTGGTCAAACTGAAGCGGCGGCATCCCGCGGGCTTATCACTGATACCCAGGGCCTAGCAACATTGCGGCAGGCACGTCCCATCCAGATTGACGTCGTGCGGTTGCCGCTGGGGAACCCGGCATGAGAAAATCCCACGCTCAGGACTGCGCTGCTCCCGCTGCCCGATGCCGAAACCCCGAGGGTGGGCGGGTGGGCCACACAAAAAAGACCCATCGCTGTCGCCACCAGCGATGGGCCAACTGCCAAAAGGAGATTACCCAAACGAACCATCTCCACTGTAGACTGAATAACGCTTATGTCAAGGAACTTTTTGGACTAATCACACTGGCTTAACCAAGCAGGGTGAGAAGAGGGCGCTGGCAGCAAATCTAGGCGGGCCCCCCATTACAGTAACCACGCTTCTGAGAATCTGCGAAACCTTCCGCGTGCCGATGGCAAGACTCGTAAGGGGTTTAGGCAGGCGACTGCACGGGGATTGAAGACCAGGAAGCGATGGCAAATCTCTAGTGAACTGAGGTTCGTTTGGCAAAGGTCTCTGCCCTAGCCCAATCCTCCACCCGCGTCCAACTGCGGGCCTTTTGCCAGCCCGCATTAGCCTTCCATCGCGTGAAAAATGTTTATTGAAGATTCATTATTACTGCGCTGATTTAATTTATCGTTATTTCTCCTCCCTTTTCTGTTGACAGGTACCTTCGCAGCGAGCAGAATTTGCTCTATTAGCCAAGCATTTGAGCGAGGCCGAGAGGGAGAGCGCAATGCAGCAGCGCATCTACTCCCGTCTTGCGTTGCGCACGCAGCTCAAGTTCCGAACATGCGCAGAGGGGCGGATTGCTCGCGCATGGACCTGCTGGAAGCTCCGTAGTAAAACCCACGACAGAATTGCCTTAGATAGACCTCCACCCACATTTCCATTTTGACCTCCACTTACGAATCTCTGGATGTTCGTCAGGATCAATATTTATAAGGGTTCGAATGCGATGAAGACGCTCCGGAGGTCAGCACCCAAAAGGGAAATTCCCGTTAAGGTTTGGGGCTAGTCGAAAGCGCAAAGGGGGCAATATGAGTCGACTGCACAGTTTATCTGAGTTGCTTTCGGTACTCATGGGCACGTTGCTGTCATGCGTGTTCTTCGGAGCTTGTGGGGGCGGGGGCGGGGGCGGCAAGACCCCCGTACTCACCATTTCTGGCCCCACAACCCTGGCGATGGACCAGGGTCAGTCCACCAACATCACCGTTGCCGTGCAACACGGTGGTGGGCAAGGTGTAACTTGGACGTGCTCCGGCACGGCGTGCACCTCTACCTCGTTGACGAATACGACGAGCTTCACAGTGACCTTCACCGCGAACGGCTCGACAGGAACGGCGACCGTAACGGCCACGTCCGCCAAGGACACCAGTGTTAGCGCCAGTGTCACGGTCACCGTCAACGCGCCGCCAGCCCTCACAACTACCCAGGCGCAGTTGACGGCGGCCCCGGCCACCGTCGGACAGCAATTTTCCTTCACCTTCACGGCCTCAGGTGGTTCGGGAAACCTCACTTGGACCGCAACGGGTCTTCCTGCCAATGGTCTTTCACTCAGTTCGGCTGGCGCTCTTTCGGGTGCGCCCACATCGGCAGGGACGATCACTTTCACCGTCACTGTAACCGACTCGAGTGCAGCCGGGCCTAAATCAGCCACCTCACCTTCGCTCAAGCTTACCATCCTCAGCGCCAGTTCGGGGCCGAGCATCGCGAGCCTGTCGCCGAGCTCCGGGCCGGTGGGGACTTCAGTGACGATCGCGGGGACCAACTTCGGAGCGACGCAAGGGACGAGCACGGTCACATTCAATGGGGTAGCGGCGACGCCGACGAGTTGGAGTGCCACGAGCATCGTGGCGCCGGTCCCGAG
>Ga0326727_10021611_pt1 | contig 12570 bp, 3 predicted proteins | sample MB2enrmetagenome_FD_207643 | JGI IMG/M metagenome (GOLD analysis project Ga0326727, IMG submission 207643) | Lab enriched peat soil microbial communities from McLean, Ithaca, NY, United States - MB29MY | ecosystem: Environmental > Terrestrial > Soil > Wetlands > Peat | place: USA: New York...
GGCTGGTACTGAACACACCAATCGCTTCCCCTGCTTTCAACTTGGAACGCAGCGGCTCGACTTGCGAGATGAGGAGGAACTCGTTCATACGTTCTTCTTGACGATCCGCCAGTTGATCTCCAGCTCAGAGTCCTCGGTCAGTTCCCGTTCAATTTCCTCGGTGATCGACTTCCAGCCAGCGATTCCTGACGCGCGACGGGAACCCGTAACCACTTTCTGGCCGGGCTGAGCAGGCGGGGTTGCTGTGAAGGGTGGTTCCGGCGGGGCCGGAGGTGGTTGCGGCGGCGCAGCCGGCCGATCCAGCAGCACCTTCATCGCATCGTCCAGCCAACGTCTGACCAAGGCATCGAGCGAGGTAACGTGTTCGTCCGCCTCCAGTGCATCCTGAATCTGGCGTCGCAGACCCTGAGCGACCGAAGCGCGTGGCTCATCCTCGACTTGACCGAGTCGTTCGAACACATTCAACGCGATCCGGTCGAGCGCTTCGTGAACGGACTTGGCTTGTTTGAATACGACACCCATTCCCGCCGCCGATGTCTCGGTTTGCGCCAGGCGAACCGACTGGAACAACTCGAGTGGCTTCCGGCTTTGCTGGATTGCCGCAGAAAGCGCATTCATGCTGGCTGCAGTTTTGAATCTGGCCAATTCGCTGCAACCGCCGCAGATCTGCGGCAGAGTAGTGCGCAGTTTGCCCAAATAGTTCGTGACATCGCCCGAATATCTGGACACCAGTTCACGAACCTGCGCGTCGAGCTTCTGGAGATTTGCCAGAGTGGGCACGGCCTGGAGCGTCACGCCAAAAACGTGACTGGCACGTCTGGCCACTTCATCCCAGTCGGCCTGACTCGGGAGCGCCTGCCGCTCCAGAACAATGTCGTTTCGAAGGGTCGTCAGGGACTCCGGCACCGGAATTCCCTGCAGCGTCAGCATCCTGCTGGCCTGACGGGCGTACGTGAGAATGATGAGATTCTCCAGCATGTCCGGCAAGCCCATCGCGGTCGGCTCGTTGATCCATTTCCGCAGATCGCCGACGGTCGCCGCGCGACTCGACAACTGCGCTTCCCTCGGGTCGAACCGGTCAAACCACGCGGTCTTCACCGCCAGGAACTGCTCGCCAACTTGGGCAAGTTCGAGTGGGTCCAAGAGTGGCTGAAGCTTTTGTTTGGTATCCCGATCAATAGCCACGCGGCTGTCCGGCGACTCCAGCGCCTCGCAGATCTTCGCGAATCCCAACTGAACAACGGCGTTGGTCGGCGTCTTACTGAATCTGGGGTGAGTCGGATACTGCTGGTCCATCGCCTGCTGGATCAGCCCATCGAGAGCGGAGCGCAAGTCTGCCGCCGCCGGGGGGCGTATCGTCACCGACCGATCCAGCGACCGGAACTGCTGGTCCTTCTCCAGTCGCAGGCCTTCGTCGAGAATGCCTGTCTCGGCGTTCATGACGCCGTAAGCCATCCGCAGCGCACGGCGGAGTCGTTCCTTCAACTGATCGCGCTGGTTCGCGAGAACCGTTTTCGCCTCAGCCCGATCCGCGAGCGACAGGTGCGAACTATATTGACGGAGCCGGTCGTCATTGGAGAGGAGAAACTCCAGAACGACGAAGCGGCCCAGCTCCGTCTTCAGCCCTTCGCTAAGGAACGATGGCAGCCACACCAGTGTGTGTGACACCTCCCGATTCGACCGCTCGAACTGCTCCAGCCGGTTCAGATCGTCAAAAGGCGTATGGTGGTCACGATCAAATGGAAAGTCGATGATCACTCTCCAGGTGTCCCCGTCGGACCGCAAGGCGCTGTTGTCTGCTTCCCACACGTTGGCGAACCGGACTTCGGCATCGCGAGGCGTCGAGCGCCACGTCACCCGGTGTGAGATTTGGAACGTGCTCTCGTATTCGATGTCCAGTTCTTCAAACAGGAGTTGCCGGACCTTTTGAAGCCGGTTGCCCGTGTTGTCTTCGTGCTGCGCATTGGCCAGAATTGCGCTGGTATCAACGTCCGAAAGCGGTAGGCTGATGACCGGATCGACACTGGTCCCGGTGAACTTGATGACGCCCGTCTCGGCCGCCCACGCGCGGCACCGCTGTTCGATGACCGTGGGCTCGCCGCCGGGCAACGGAACTTTGATCGTCCCGTAGTTCAGAGCAGCCAGCTTTCTGGCGGTGAGTGCGCGAAGCGTCTCCGCTTCGGGCGCTAACGCCGACAGCACCAGTGTGCCGACGATCCGTTCATCGGTCCGGAAACGACGCACTGCCGGATCGTCCGGGGACGCCGTCACGAGTTGCTCGTCCGTCAGGCCCGCGGAGCGGAGCAATGCCGGGCGCAGCTTCTGTTCCCACAGTTTCCGTGCCTTCTCAAACTGGTGCCTCAGTTCCTGGCTGAAGGCATCATGCCCGTCCAGCATTGCGGCAAAGAGCGAGCCGACCGGAACCAGTTCACCCAGCCTCATGCTGTCCTGATTCTCGACCAGCAATTGCATCATGATCTTGAGAGCCGTGCGTTCCCGCTGCAGCGCTGACGAAACAACTACCAGCGTTTTGACCAGCGCCGGACTAAACGGGTAGAGCTGTTCGAACTCTTCGATGTTGCTTTCACTGGTCAGCAGAATGTCGCGGACAGACTCCGGCTCCCGTCTTACTTTCTCGAAAGCCTGGTGAATCTGAAGTCGCGCGGTTTCGCTCTTCGGCTTCAGTATCCGGTGGCGCGCGATAGCCGCAAGGTTGCGGTCTTCGAGCGTAATCCTGCTGAAGCGAGCTTCGAAGTATGCCAGCGCGTCCTCGAAGTTCCGAACTTCCGCCCCCAGCGCATGTTCACCCATCAGCGTGCGCAGGTCGCGCTGCCGTGCGATGAAACTGATGATCGGTACCGGTCGGCTACCCGCGCCCGCCTCTACCAGCTTCACCAGCTTGGGCGCCTCGCGATTGACAAACGCCGTATCGCCGGAGCGGGACGCCAGCCAAAGGATCAACTCGTCGAGGAACAGGACGACGGCGTCATACCCGAGCGATTGCGCATGGCGGCTCAGAACAGAGAGGCCATCGTCGAGACTGACAAAGCCAGCCGTCTGTCGCGCGGCCGGAAAGAGACTGCGCACCAGTGCATCGACAAGCCGGGTTCGTTCTGCCGCCGCACCGCTTGCCCGACAGGCTTTTTCGAATGCGGCCTCATCCCAATCGCCCTCCATGGCTCCCCATTCACCGGTGGACGAGCCGTTGAGCGCGGAAAAGAAGGATTCGTCTCCCATTTGCGTGCGGAGAGTTCGCGCATTCTCGATTAGCGAATCGGAAGGAAAAAGCCCCGCGGGTGGCCGGTCGGGATGAAGCCTGGTCACCAGATCGTAGTACCCGCCGAGCAGCCGCTGTTCCACGCTATCCGCCCCGATCATGTGATAGGGCACCAACAGGAACTTCTTCCCCTGCGTCCAGGCGTTGTGCTTTGTGACAACCGGGGCGAGTTTTTCTAATGAACGAGCAGCCGCATTCCCCTGAAGAAGCAGGTACAACATAGCCATGAAATGGCTCTTGCCAGCGCCGAAGCTCCCGTGGAGGTAGGTCGCCTTGCTCTCTCTGGACGAAAGCCCAGACTGCACAAGCCCCATGGCCTCGTCGAAACAGCGCGCAAGCTGGTCCGTGACGACATAGTCCTTGAGCGCCTGATCCGGATGATCCACAACCTCGGACAGTTTCAGTACGAAGTCACCGGGGTTGACGCGCTCGGGCAGATCGAAGAGGTCCCGGAGCTTCGGGAGATTGTTGGCGGCGGGGGTCATTGCGGTCTCCTGACGTTCGCGCGGCGGGTTCGCGCCCTGGAACTGGTAGTTGCTGCTGGTTGCCATGCTCGGACTTCCTCCGGCGAAAAGTCCAGTTCCTGGCATTGGTTTTCGGCGAATTGAACGAAGTATTCGCCCAGCTTGACACCGGTTTCAGGGTCAAGTTCGTTGTGCCATTGCAGCAGCCACGGCTTCAGGTCGAGCAGTCCGGCCAAAACGGGCTTCAACCGTTCCGGCTCCCAGCCTTCTTCGGTTCGCATCCGCTGACAGAACCCAGCGAGTGCTTTGGCCTGCTCTAGGTAGTTCCAGCCCGCCCATCCGAGGACCGGGCTGCGATCAGAATCGCGCTCCAGTCTGGAGTACAGGATGAACCGTTCTTTCGGGACGTCGAGACCTCCGCGCAATCGCCAGTAGCCGGATTTCAGAAAATCGTTGCTGCGGTACTTCGGCGGCACGGGAATCTGAGCGGTTTCACCCTCGTCCTCTTTACGCTGCAAATCCCAAACCTGCTCCCATTCACACCGTTTGCGTAAGCCTTCGTCGGTGTATCGGAGCACGGGCAGGAAGGGCACAGACTCGCTAACGGCTAACTCGACCACGAGTGCATCAAAGTCCTCCACTGGGCCGCCGCTGTAAATCGCAGCGACAGAAACCCAATCGGCGTCCCGCGCCAGCGCGTCCCGGAGTTGGCTGCAGGAAAGGAGAGCGGCTTCTTGCCAGATTGCGTTGGCTTCGATCCTATCCAGCAGCCAGTTCTTGAGGGCGGACTGCTCCATGTCTTCCCACGTGGGGATGTTCCATCGGCGTTTGTATTCAGGTTGTTCGATGAGGGCGATGTCGCGGTTGGAGGAGGCGACTTCCAGCCGACGGACGCAGATTTGCCGATAGGCCTCGGGCCAGTGGGCCGGTATCTCAGTGACGGGGCTGGAACGATGCCGTTCGAACCAAGTGGTATCGAGCGTGCCTTGCTCTATCTGCCGCGCCATACGTATTTCGAAGGCGCGCTGTCCCAATTCGAGTGGCGGGACTCGATCGATTGGCGCGGTTAGATCTTCCTCGATGATTCCGTAAATTCGGTAGCATTTCCAGTCCAGCTCTTCTTGGAGTGAGATCATGAGCGCGAGATGAATGGCGGCCGCGTTACGGGCCTTGTCGAGGGCGGCGCGGGTCGGCACTGCAGCATGACAGATCTTCTCCGGCGAGAGCGCACTTCTTCCGTCGGCTTCGGCTTGTATCAGCCTCGTGAGTTCCAGCGGTTTCTGTTCCGGGAGGGGAAGCTGTTTCAGCTTCGTGCTGTCGAAGGCGTAGCGTTCCTCCCACTGCACCTTGGTTACTCGTGCCCCTTCAGTGCCTACGTGGTCCCCACCCTTCGGGAAACAGACCTGCTTGAGCCAGAAGCACGCTGTTGAGGAATTGAGCAGGCCTAAGAGTTCTAGGTGTTGATCCTCTTTAGCTCCGTTTGGCAGCTTGATTACTGGCGCAGTTTGGTTAAAGACCTCGCCGCCGCGATCAAGAAGGAAATGATTGTGGGTGGCGATCTCACCGTAAACGATGGACAACGGCGGTTTGGCACGCTGTATCGACAACTGATGCCAGCCCCACCATGGTCGACCTTCCTCGAAGTATGTCTTTTGAGCAAATGTCGGGCGTTTGCCAAGTGTGGTTCGGAATGGCCAAAACCATTTGCTCGCCCTAGGAAGAAGTGGCGTAATGCCAGTATCAAGATCATAGGCAAAGAATGAGCACCCGACCGCAAGTTGTTGCCAGTCGCGTATGGATTCTCCAACAATAAGAGGCCGGTATTGTTCAGGTTCTATGCGGCGAGTTATGAAGGCGAAGGGTGGAGCCTGCATGACTTCGTCTGCACCGAGAATGCCGAAGAAACCAACTTCTCGAATCACGCTACTGAACCTAGCCTCACTCAGCTCCTCCAGCAGTTCCTTCAGTTCTGCCGCACCCCCGCCACCGATAGGCCACGGATGTCTGGCAAAGCCATCTCGCGGCGCATCGGCAACACTTATTCGTCCGCCTTCAAAACCCGGCTGGTCCACGTGCTCCACTATTTCCCGCCACACTGGCGCGTTTCCCGGATCTGCTGGAATCCCAGTCTCACCACGAATCCCGCGCACGGCACGAATCGTAGCCGCTACGGGCGACTGATTACGCCCAAGCATGATGGTCGTTGGAGTGCCGTGGCCTGGCAAGTAAACGCCGCTTGTGTCAATGACGTGCGTGAGGTCCTTGTGAACCAGATAGCCCTCGATCAGCTTCTTACCGAAGGTCCGCTTCATGAAAGCGTTTGAGACGATCATGCCCATCCAGCCCGCTGGCCCCGTTTTCGGGTCGCTGCTGCGCAACGCTAAATCGAAAAAACGTTCGGTAAACGGGACGCCCAGTTGGTATTTGCCATGGCAGGTGCTGAAACGAACGCGATATGCCTCACGCAGCGCCGGGTCGCTGACATTGATGTACGGCGGGTTTCCAACCACAACGTGATACGTCTGGTCGAGAATTCTCTTAACTTCCTTCTCGTCTTCGGTCTCATAGAAGAACTGAAGCCGGTCCTCGAACAGCCCGCGCTCGATGCCGCCTCCACTCCTACGGGTGCCATGCAGCAGGGAATCTCCCGCCGCCACGGGAATCGCGAAATTTAGCGCGTCGCGCAACCGAGTGACACCACTCGCCTCTAAAGCCGCAATCAGAAGCCGAAACCGGGAAATCTCCGCCGCGAACGGATTCAGATCGACGCCATGAACAGCATCGAGCGCCTTCTGCGCGAGGGCCGCAGGGTTCGTTGCCGGCTCGCGCTGCTGCCAGAGGCGAAACAACCGTGCAAATGACGCCAGCAGGAAGTGACCGCTGCCGCAGGCGGGGTCGATTAGGTGGACTTGGTCCAGCCCGAATGTGTCGATGGCCGGAGTGAGAGTGCGGTCCAGAATGAAATCGACCACGAAACCCGGCGTCTGCAAGAGCGCGTATCGCTTGCGGGCGGATTCCGAAAGGTTCTGGTAAAGGTCACCCAGGAAACGCGTTTCGTGTTTCGGGTCGGTGAAATCGTGGACGAGACCGCCGGTATCGGGGTCGATCTTCTGGAAAAATTCGGCGATTTTCGCCGCGCCCTGCGCCGTGGGTCCCAACTGAAAAAGCGGATTGTGACGCGAACCAAACAGGCCCGCCATACCGGGCAACTTCGCGACTTCACGGAATACGTACAGCAGGTAGTCACGGTCCGTAAGCGTGGGGTCCGGGCGGAGGAAACGCGTGCGCTCGCTCTTCGCAATAGCCAGCTTCTCGCCGGGGCCTGAGAGCCATGCCACGACCTTGTTTCTTTCGTCCAGCCAACCGTTGTCTTCGAGAAAGCGAACAAAGACACAGCCGAGTAGCCAGTGGACGCCGGATTGTGTGATCGCATCGTCAGCGAAACTGTTGTAACCCGAAGCGGACCCGGCGGTCCGGCCAGCCTTCACAGCGGCGTCATGGCGTTCCCGCAAGTGCGCTTCAATGGAAGGTTCGTCGGATATGCGCTCGCGGATCGCTGTCTCTGTATCGCGTAGCAGGCGCTGCAGACCCTCGCGCAGGTGCTGTTCGTCAATCATACGCGATATTTCGCTTCCTTGTCGCTGCGGGAATCGATGCGGTACTTGCGAAAATCATTGTCTAGCCACTTCTCCGGAATCCACGCCCACTGGCTGGGTCGCGCCGGAATAGGCTGCTTCTCGGAACTGGGGGGATTACCCCGGCCCTCGCTGCCCACCAGCACCCAAAGACTGGTGTTTCCCAGCGAGTCCTGCATCTCGTCCAGAACGTTCAATTGCCCGTAGCGCGCCAGCAGGCCGGGGAAAATCAGCAGTGTCGGCTCCCTCCGCCGGTGCAGCTGATCCGCGACCCTTCGCGCCGCCTTTTCCGCGATCTTGCGCAGATTCTGCATGTCGCGGCTCTCAAGAGGAGTGGCGTCGGCGCGCAGCACCACTTCCCAACGCACCCGGACGTGATCGGCCTCATCATGTAAGGCAGCGAGCATTTCACGTTCGCAATCGAAGACCGTCATCGGGAAGTGGCGAGCGATGTTGTCGAGCGCGGCCTTGATATGGCCGATCTTCGGGTCAGTAGCGAGGACGAGGTAGCTGGGGGCGCGGTACGCTGCCTGCATGCGGCGCTCGAACTTCTGGGCTTCTTCGATGTCGCGAGGAACCTCGATGGGGGGGACAAACACCGAGGCCGACACAACGGTCTCTTGTCGGTGCACGCTCACGGAAGACGGGACGGCCGGCGGCGTGGGCGCGACATATGCTCCCGCTGCGTCCTCCCAAATCAGAGAGAGTCCCGCCTCGCGCATCAGTTCGTCGAGCGCGGGGCGATTGGGAAGCTCCGCTGCCTCGGGGTATCTTTCGCGGACGCGATCACGCAAATCGTCGGTGCTGACGCGGGAGAGTCCGGCAACCGCGGACTGGGCGAGCTTAAGGGCGCGCAGTGCATCCAACCCTCTCGGGTACAGTTCCTGTCTTGTCGATACCGCGACCTGTGCCACGGAGGCAGCAAGCCTCACGAGCCTGCTATCGCGCAAAGCAGGCAACGGAGATGGAATCGCGCGCAAAGCCTCCTGTACACGCGCGGCGGAAGGCAGTGGTTCCGTGGATGCGAGTTGAGAGGCTGTGGCCGCGAGCTTCTCGGCGTAGTCCAGCGCGGCTTCGCCGAATGGTGCCTCGGAGCGCGCGATGAGGAAGCGGCCATTCGAGCGGCGTTCTTCGAATCGATTCGTTTCAGACGGCTTTTCGGCTTCCAGCGCAGTTCGAAGTACAGCCGCGGCGCGGCGGTTCGCGAGGGGCGCGCCAGCGTCGGAACCGCGGCTGGTCAATAGGAACTGGGTTAATTCACCGACCTCGACGACGCCACCCTCCGCCGAGACGAACTCGGCGAGTTCATTTCGGACCGTGGTCAGGGCAGGCGTGCGCCGCCACCGCTCGCGGGCCTTGGTGAGGATCTGACTGATTTGGGCGCGAGCTTTCTTCGTGGACTCCGCGATCTGCGCCTGAGTTGGGTATACCGGAAGTCCCGACGAGGCGTCATCCAGTTCCAGAAACTGCGCGAGAATCTGTCGCGCGACTTTGCCGGAGGCGCCCGACTCAATAGGGATCAGCAGCGCCGTGAGCGCGTCAATCGAGAGGGGAGCCGAGGGCTGGTCCGATTCGTCCTCTTGCGTCGTCTCGACTGCTTGGCCCAACAGTGCCGCTCGATCCGGGATGGGCGTTTGCGGCAAGCGGACACGCAACTTGCCGATCAGGTCAATCACCTCTCGTCGGGTCTTGTTGCCGACTCCCCGGAGACTGGAGAAGCGTCCGGGGGGCTGGGCCGCCAGTTCCTGCGCGGTAAAAATGCCTAGCCGGTCGAGAGTGTTCTGTGCTCGGGTGCTGACGCCCAACTGCGAAACGAGCGTGTCGGGGCGAACGCTGTCGAGGGCAATTCGCTGAGCCGTCTCGTCGGTGCTGCGACTGTCCGTGGCAGCGGCCCGGGCGAAGACATTGTGCCACGCGGCCAGCATGTCGACCGCGTTGTCAAAGCGGCGCCGGGGGTCCCGCTCAAACGCCTTGCGGAAAAAGGTGAAGAGGGAATCGCGGACGGGCGCGTCGAACAGGTCCGAGTCAATGGTGACGTCATCGGCGATCAGGTGTGGAGCACTCTGGCCGTCGCCCCAGCGCGGTGTACCGCCGGTCGCCATCTCATAAAGAATTACGGCGACGGCGTAGCGTTCCGCCGCCGTATCCCACCGGCCTCGCCCGGGGAGTTGGAGGAAAGGCTCCAGATAGGGCGGTGTTCCTGCGCGAACCTGATCGAGTGGCGCATCCGACAACGAGAAGTCGAAGATCTTCAGGCGCTTCTGGAGATTCTTGCCGTATTCCTGAATGCCGATGTTGTCGGGCTTGAGGTCGCGGTGGGCGACGCCCATTTCTTCCAGATATTGAGCTATCTGCAGCAGGTCCTCTCCGTACCGTTGGAGAAACTCCAGTGACAGGCGGCCGACCTCTTTCAGTTCCTGCGCGAGCGTGCCCTTCCCGGCGTATTCCATCAGGAAGCCGGAATGGCCTTCGGGGAAGTGCAGGAGGTCGCCCGCCTTAACGATCAGCGGATGAGTGAGCTTTTCCAGTGTGCGATGCTCCGCTTCAACACGGGAGTTGTCGTCCGCGCGGCGCGCGACCTTCAGGACGCAGGTTTCTTCGCCCTTGTTTACAAGAAGGGCAACCGCAGTGGAACCGCCGCCGAGCCTTTTCTGCACCTTAAGGCCAAACGGGAGCAGTTCGCCCGGTTTCGCATCCAGCGGGTTGGCGAGTGACTCCTGGGGCGGTCCGGTGAGTTCCTCCCAAACCTCCTCGATTCCAGCAAGGAAATCCGCCGCGTTCTCGGTGCGCAGCATCAGGTCGGGACTGGTGGCTTCCCGAATGAGTTCCTGCAAACGGGGCGTAGCTCCGTCCAAAGCGGCCGCCAACGGAAGGCCCTTGTGTTCCGTCAGGATCTGGTTGAGTTCAGCGGCACTCCCGGCGGGAGCCCTGCCGCTGACGATGTGATACGCAATCGCACCGAGAGAAAAGACGTCCGCCATGGGATCGCGCCCGCGGGGATCGAGGATGGATTCGGGAGCCAGATATACGAGCGACGATTCTTCGGAATATTGGCTGGGGTGAAGCGTCGTGCTTCGGGAGGCCTGCGATCCGCTCGACGACCCGGACGCGAGCAACCGGCCCGCCTGCCAGTTAAAGAGACGTACCTGTGGATGGTCCGAGTTGGGCTGGACCACCAGAATGCTCTTCGGACTCAGCGCGCGATGAATGACCCGGTGACTGTGCGCATAACGAACGGCGTCCGCGACCTGGCGGACCAGATCGAGGCGGACGTCGAGGGAGAGACTCGGTCCCCGCTGCCGGAGGAAATGGTCGAGGCGGATCTCGTCGGCCTCCCGCCGAAACAAGATCGCGGGGCCAAGTTCGTGTTCCTGAAAATCGAGCGCACGGAGAATGCCGGGGTGATCGAGGGTCTCCAGAATTTGGTACTCCTGAAGGGCGCCTCGCCGAACTGAATCCCGCGAGCCCGTGTCTGTTCCCGCAACCGTGTAGAGGCGCACGCGCCTTATTGCATGCGTCGTTGGGTGTTCGGCATGGAAGTCCTGGCACGCGAAGAGCGGATTCTCTTCGATCAGGTTCTGAAGGACGTAATCGCCGACACGGCGTTGCCGCTGTGAAGGACGGATACCGGCTTCTTCGAGGGCCTGCGCGACACGCTTCGCGGCTGGACGGTCGATAGCGACGCCACGAGCGGGGATGCTGCCGAAGTACTCCCGTTGGAGGAGTGCAGGGAGGATGCCGGGTGATTTGTCACGAGGCTCTCGTTCGCAGATCGCCATGCGCTCGGAATCCGGAAGGCGAACGCTGATTCCCGGTGCGGAGAGGAAGACCAGTGCTTCGACCCATGGCCTCCGTTCGTTCCTGAATGCTCGCTGCTTTCCAATCAGTCCGGCTAACTTGCGGGCTTTCGCGTTGGCGAGGATCAGCGGGCTGTCGATGGCGAGGGTGCGGCCGTCCTTCTCCCAGTCCCAGCTATGGCGGTTGCCGAAGACGATGCCGCCGCGACTTTTCGCCTCCACCATGAAGACGCCGGCGCGGGTGATGACGAGGGCGTCGACTTCGTTTACGGAGCCGTCGTCGGCGATGAACTCGAAATTTGTATAGAGGAGGTTCGGGTCGCTATCGGGAAGTCCCTGCGCGAGGAACTCCAGCGCTTCCCGTTCGTGCGGGTAACGTGATTCGGCAAAACGCTTCCATCTTGTCTTCGAGAGAGCCATTGAGGTGGGCCAACAATCACCGTCATGAAGCGAAAAGGCAATTTTACATTGTTCAGTGTCGCCAATGCGCATTCGGTCCATAGTTTCAATCTGATACCGGCTGATCTGTGGTTTCGTCGGAGCGCCTCAGTCAGATGCGCCCGTCGGCGGTAGGGGGTATGATGGACTTCGTTACAATCAGTCTTTAAACGAAAAGCCCGGCGTGAACGCCGGGGCTGATCGATGACGAACTAGGCACTCTCAGCGTAATCCCCCTCGCGCTGGTTTGCAAATTGGCTGATGGACTACCCGACTGATTTTCCCCAACACCTCCAACCTCCTGTCGACGCGGCCATTCACAAAGCAGAAGCCGACTTTCTGGAGCGAAAAAAGAACGCCTGAAAATCGTTCGGTGCCAATTGGGAGATGTTTGCTCTGGCCCGCATAAAGACGGTTTTCTTCGCTTTCGGGGGACAGGCTTGTGAAGCTGGGAGACAAAATCTCTGGTCTGGAGAAACAATACGAATCAGACTTGAAGCTTACCTCAACACCGTGACCACAATTCTCTCGACGGTCACGGGCACCGTTTACCACTATTCAGGCACGACCTCGGACGCGGCGGGCTGGGCTTCGATTGGCTTCAACGATCCGGCGTGGAGCGTGCCCGTCGTCCAGACGCACTACACGCCCACTGGCGTTCCTTCCGGCGCAACGCTGATCACCGACTCCGACTTGGCGAGAACCGGTCAACCGGCGACCGACCTATACCGTATCCCGTTCTCGCTGCCGAGCGGCACATCATCGGCGCGCAAATCTCGTGAAGAGCTGATGATCAGTTGTGGCAAGTTTGGATCAACGGGGTCCAGATGCCATTGACTCCTGCCAGTCCGGTTCGAACGTAGACCTCGGTACCCTTTCCATCGCCAGTCCTGGCGGCGCGAATATCTGTCTTTTCTAGCTGATTTAGGCGGCATTAGGCTCGGCTGATTGATCGAATA
>Ga0326727_10021615_pt1 | contig 12567 bp, 7 predicted proteins | sample MB2enrmetagenome_FD_207643 | JGI IMG/M metagenome (GOLD analysis project Ga0326727, IMG submission 207643) | Lab enriched peat soil microbial communities from McLean, Ithaca, NY, United States - MB29MY | ecosystem: Environmental > Terrestrial > Soil > Wetlands > Peat | place: USA: New York...
ATGCCCGCCAGCAGCAGGCTTTCGGTAAGCAACTGCCGCACAATGCGCGCGCGCGTCGCTCCCACGGCGCTGCGGATGGCGATCTCTCGCTCTCGCGTGGCGCCTTGCGAGAGCAGCAGGTTGGCCACGTTGCTGCACGCGATGAGCAGCACGAAAGCCACGGCCCCCAACAGAATCCACGCCGTGTGGCGCACACCCCCCACCACCTCGTGGTTAAGCGAGCTGACCACAACTCCCTGAACTGCGTGGTCGCTGTTGGTGTCCGGATAGGCTTGCGCCAGGCGGGCGCAGATTCCGTTCATCTCCGCCCTGGCTTGCTGCTCGGTCGCGCCGGGGGCGAGGCGACCAATCACCCGCAACCAGTAACTCCCACGCTCAGGGTTGGGAATTGCCGGCACAAAAACCTCCGGCGTGCCTTCCCAGCGTTGCGGTGGAAAACTGAAGTGCGGAGGCAAAACCCCCAGCACCGTGTACGCACTGCCCTCCAAATGAATCGGCTTGCCAATAATCCCGGCATCGCCGCCGAACCGCCGGCGCCACAATTCGTAGGTCATCACAACCACGTGAGGGTCGTCATGGGGGCCAAATTCGCGGCCCAGCAACGGGGGAATTCCCAGCAGGGCAAAGAGCCCCGCCGTTGTCCTTAAGCCATCCAGACGTTCGGGCTCAGTCGTGCCGGTCAGGTTGAAAGAATCAAAGCTGTACCCGGCGATGGCCTCAAACGCGTGGCTCTGTGCCCGCCAGTCCTGAAGATCGGGGTACGACGACGCCACCATGGTGCCGTGGCGGCTCTTTTCGTAGGGGAAAAACATGTACAGCCCCTCGGGGTGTGAGTAGGGAAGCGGGCGCAACATGACCGCGTCAAGCAGGCTGAATACGGCCACATTCCCGCCAATGCCGAGGGCCAACGTCAGTACCGCCACCGCCGTGAAGCCGGGGTTTTTGTGGAGCAGGCGCGCGCCGTAGCGAACATCCATCAAAAAGTCTTCGAGTGATGGCCATCGCCACTCATCGCGGCTGCGCTCCTCGATCAGGAGCACGTTGCCAAACTCCCGCCGGGCCGCGAAGGTCGCTTCTTCCCGCGACATGCCGCTGGCCACCAGTTCATCGACTTTCTCCGCGAGGTGCTCTTCGATCTCCGCGGAGAGGTCACCGTAAATGCGCCGACGCGAAAACAGTTGTTTTAGCCAATTCATGCTTCATCCAGTGCCAGGACACGCGTGATGCCTTCCAGCATGCGCTCAAAACTTATCACTTCGCGCTCCAAATGCTGGGCGCCGGCCGGCGTCAACTCGTAAATCCGAACCTTGCGGTTGGTGGAAGAAACGCCCCACTCCGCCTTCACCAGCCCTTCCTTGAGAAGGCGCTGGAGAGCCGGGTAGAGCGAGCCCTCTTCGATGTGAAGCAAATCGTGAGAAGTGCGCTTGATGTGCTGAGCGAGCGCGTAGCCGTGCAAGGGCTGGCGCTTCAGGGTCCGGAGGATCATCATTTCCAGCGCGCCGCGAAACAGGTCGCGCTCCTCGGGCTTTTTCATGGGTCCCATCCTTAACCTATTTTTAACCATGCCTAGAGTAAAATAGGGTGGGTTGCTTGTCAAGGGAAACGTGGTGAGGGGAAGCCTTGCGACCCGAAAGGGGAACCCGCTGGGAGTTTCCGGGTCGCCTTGGGTAATGCAGTCCCGGGCCAGGGGAGAATTTCGGTCTCCAAAAAGTCCTAACTTGCGGCCGAATTCCGTAACCGCTGGATCAATTGAGCAAGGGAGTCATACCGGTCCAGGTGGAGCCCCACGGCGCCCCCGCCCGAATGAATCACCACAAACTCCGGGTCAGGGGACAATCCGAAGCGGCGATAGAAGGCCGTGCGGATGAATTGCTTCACGTCACTCAAAGGGGTTTGATGAGTATCCACGTGCACCTGGAAATAATCTCCCTGGCCCGCCGCATTCACTCGCACCGCCACGTTCTCCGGGCCAAACGCCTTTTTGAGCATGGCCTCGGCAAGGTCAATCAGGGCCAGGCCGCGGAAGAAATTTGATCCCTTCAGCCGGTGGAACTCCGGAGGGTTTTCCGGCGATAGCGCGTCGTCGTCGAGCCCCTGGTTGAAATCAAAAGGCGTCGCGCCGTGGCGATCCAGCCAGAGGTTCATCCGTTCCGGCCCCGTGGCCCCGCGTTCCCACTCCAGTTCGCCTTCCATGGCCGCGCGGGAAGGCAACCCCTCCGGGTCGATCTCCACGGAGCGGTCACCGCGCTGCGACAGCGTGACGTATTCGATCCACTCCGTGGGATGGTGGACGAGGTAGAAGTTCTTGGCCACTTCGCCAAACAAGTAGGCCACCATCGCGCGCAGGGGCACCCCGCATTCCTCGATTACTGTCCCCTCGGGCGTAGCGCGTCGCAGTATGGGATCCCGCCAGCCGGCCATCACCGATGTCATCATGGCATCAGTCTTCTGGGCTGCCGTGGGCGCGTCAAGGTCATTCACGGCCATCAATTGCCCAACGTGCCAATCACGATTTGCTTCCAGGAGCCGCCGCAGATCTTCCTGCTTGATCAGAAGGGGAAGTTGCCGCAGGACAGAACAAATCCAGGCGCGGCTCTCGCCGCTCAGCAGGCCATCATCCACCAAATCATCTTCGATCTGCGGGAAGAAATCCGTGTCGAGGGGAAGATGGGTGAGAAGCGCGGCGATTTCCGCCGCCTTCCCGGTGAGTTTGCGCATCTCTCCGGTGGTCAGGGGGGCGGAAGCGCTGCCCTCGCCATAGGCGCCCCACGACCAGCGCCAGGCACTGCGGTCGCGCTCCGCGGTATAGGGGAAAATAATCTGGAAGCGATCGGCGGGAACCGGATATGTCCCCATGATCCGGTAGTTGTCGCGCGGGTTGGAGGATATCAGCGTTCCTTGTCCCAGCCGGCCCTTTTGTTCCGTCGCCTGATCGAGCGACCCGGCGCGCACGCCGGTGCCATACTCCGCCTGGCTCGCCAGGTGCACCAAAACGTCCGGAGGAATGCCCATTTTCCACAGCGCATTAATCGCGTTCTTGGTGGCGACGGTCAGCGCGGACGAACTGGAGAAGCCTCCCTGCGCGATATTCCCCGTAGAGACCAGCCGCAATCCCCGGAAATTATCCCGCCCCAGATGTTCGCGGATTTTTGCGCCCAAGGTTCCCCGGCGCAAAGTCCGCATGGAGGCGATGGCATTGCCGACCAGCGCGAAGGGACGCCGCATGTTATTGCCCACCCATAAGGAGGGTGGCGGCAGCGGCTGGCCCTTCTTCCGCCTCGCCTCCAGCTCATCCTCATGGAAGTACCCCAGGGAGAGCAGAAGGCTCTCGCTCATTTGCGTGCCGAACACCTCGTAGGCATGCAAGTCGGAGACGTCCTCGCTGGGATACATCACCTCATTGTCGGAAGGGACAAAGTTGATGCTTTCGCGGTACTGGGGGTTGATGGGAAACAGGTGGATGCGCCCGTCGTCAGCGCTCTGGAGGAGCACCACAATCTGTTCCCCACCCTGTGCGTCAACGGCCCCGATGGGCATTTGCCAGGCCGGACCGAAGAACCGGACCATGTCCGGGTGCATGAAGGCAATGCGCAATCGCCCCCCCGAAATTCCGATGCCGATGGGCCGGTGGGGGTGGAATCCCAGTTTCTCCTTCGCGGCCGCGGACATCAAATCACCCAACTGGCGCGCGATGGATGCCACCTGCCCGGCCGGACGATTGGCGATAATCGCCTGGGCCGCCTCTTCCACCGCCAGGTCTTCCGGAAACAGCAGGCCCTGCGCCGATGCCAGCAAGCCCTCCAGGAGGGCAAGGTCCATGGGGCGGGTCACGTCGGAGCAGAGCAAGTCATACTCCGGGTCGGTCACCGTGGTGGTGACGGTGCGGACATCCCCGCCCTCGCGGCTGATGATTTCGACGAGGTCCGTCAGGTAGTACTGGCTCTGCGCGTTGTCTGCGGTCAGCCCCCGCGCGTGCCGGTGCAAGGTGGCCGCCCGCAGGGCATAGAGCGGACAGTTTCCTTCCGTGATCTCCAGCAGCGCCTGGCGCGCCGGCCCCTCCGCTTCGCGGGTGATGTCCCCTTCCTCGATGATGCGCAGCACGTGGCCGTCGCGGCCGCGCAGCACTCGGCCCTTGCCCCGATTCTTCGGCGGCTCGTATTGCGCGGTCAGAAAGGTAATGTCCGCCTCGCGCTCCCCTGACCGGTGGGTCTGGTACAAGCGGCGGAATACGGAAGAAGGAATAATCCGGTCGCCGTAGGTGATGATCAATAACGGGTTCCGCTCGAGCAATTCGGGAATGCTGAAACCCTCGAAGGCGGCGTAGGCGGTTCCCCCGGTGGGGTTGTCGGATTGAACGTAGAGGTTGTCCTGTCCCAACGCCTCCATCACTTCTCCAGCGCGATAACCCACCAGGCAGATCACCGGCGAGGGGTTGAATCGCCGGAAAGCGTCAATCGAATGCCGGACGAGCGGCGTCCCGTACACCGGCTGAATGCATTTGGGTTCCTGGCCAAATCGCGTGCCCCGGCCTGCCGCGAGAACCAGGAGGACAGGTGAATCCGCAGAGATGCCACCGTAAAGATCAAGGCTACGCGGATTGAGTATCTTCTCGCTCGACAGTTTCGCCGCGTTGCCCAGTTGATTGGATGCCGTCAATGGTGATGTTCCTCGTTCCATAATCCGTGATTTATATCGTAGTCTACCGGCGCTTGAGAGTATACGCCCTTTGCGAATGCCCAGGCAGAGCATCCCCCATGACGCGCTACACTCGGTGCGCTGCACCGCTGGCTGCCGGAGGGCGCGGTGCCGCCGGGAGTGCAGAATTGCGGTCGCAAACCAGCCCGTGGAAGGTATACTGCTCTGACCTGGGATGCCAGGATGGAAATCCCGGTCAACTCGCAGCACGAATTGCCTCCCTCGATCCCGGCGAGTGCGCCGAACGTGCAAGGTCATGCCGATGTCGCGATCTTCTGATGATATTTCCCCCCGAGCGGCGCGCGCTGAACACTCGCGCGAATCTTCGACCCGCTCTGCCCACCGGAAAGCGCGCGTGAAACCGGGGAAGAAATCCGGCGTGGCGCAAACGGCGGAGCCCCGCCCATTTCAACTTGCTGGGTGGCGGAGCGTGCTCTCCGGCGCGGCGCTCGCCCTCCTCACGTTTCTGGCCTTTGCCAATTCGTTCTCGGCGGGATTCGTTCTCGACAACAAAGTCCATCTTCTCCAGGATCCGCGCATCCGTGAGCTTACCATCGAGAATATTCGCCTGATTTTTCAGCACACGTACTGGTGGCCGACCGGCGAGACCGGACTCTATCGTCCCTTCACCACGCTCTCCTACTTATTCAACTATGCGGTGCTCGGAAACACCCAGGAGCCGGCCGGATATCATTGGGTCAATTTCTTTTTGCACCTCGGCAATGTGTTTCTGGTGTATGCGCTGGCGCGGCGATTGCTCCGGCCGGATGAGGCCGGATCGGATTCGGACCTCTCCGGATTGCGCCCCGATGCATCGGGGCGCAACGATAGCCGCGAATCCACGGCCAAGCCACAGCCGCAGAGCTTTGCGCTGCGCAATCCGGAGGGGAGCAATCCGAATGGAAACAATCCGGCGGGGGGAACAGCTTTTTTCATCGCGGCGATTTGGGCTGTTCACCCGGTCCTAACCGAATCGGTGACCAACATGATTGGCCGGTCGGACCTGCTCGCTGCCATGGCCGTTTTGAGCGGATTCCTGATGTATCTCCAGGCCGCCGAGTCCGCCGGGCGGCGAAGGCTCGCATGGCTGGCCGGATTGATGGCCGTCACCGCCGTGGGCGTGTTCTCGAAAGAGAGCGCGGTGGTCATCGTGGGGGTGATGGCGCTTTACGAACTGACGTGGTGGAAGGAGCGAAAACAAGGGCGAGCTCTGCTTCAAGGGTGCGCCGCCACGCTGTTGCCCATCGCGGCGATGCTCTATCAGCGATCGAGGGTGCTCGCGGCTTCGCAGCCCGCGGACTTTCCTTTCACTGACAACCCCATTGGGGGCGCAGACTTCTGGACGGGACGACTTACGGCCATCAAAGTGATCGCCCGCTATCTCGGGCTCATGCTGTGGCCGGCCAGGCTTTCCAGCGATTACTCCTACGCGCAAATCCCGCTCGCCCATGGTGGCCTTGCGGACTGGCTGGCGTGCCTCACCGTGCTGGCGGTGGCCCTGCTTGTTGTCGCTCTGTACTGGTGGAACCGTACCGGCTTCTTCCTTGCGTGGTTTGCCGCGGTGACGTTTGTCCCCACGTCGAACCTGCTCTTCCCCATCGGCACCATCATGGCGGAGCGTTTCCTGTACCTGCCGGCCATCGGCCTGCTTGCCTGCCTGGTGATGGCGATTTATGCGGCCGGCCATCGGGTCCGTATCAAAGCTTTTACGCCCGTGGTGTTGTGCGGACTCATCGCCGCATTCGCGCTCCGCACGTGGGTGCGAAACAGCGATTGGCAGGACGAGCGGGCCATGGCGGAAGCCAGTGTCCGAACCAGCCCCAACAGTTACAAGGTGCACGGGCAACTCGCCTCTGTGCTTTATTTAAACGGCGCCACGGGTTCGACCCTGGATCGCGCCATCGCAGAAGCCGACCGGGCGATGGCGATCCTCGGATCGCTACCCGACTCGCGCAATACGCCGGGGGTTTACCGTCTGGCGGGCGGCCTGCAAATCGCCAAAGGCGACGCTTTGCACGAGCGGGATTCTTCCCAAGGCTCGCAGGAGTACCAAAGAGCCTCCCAGCTTATCGAGCGTTCGATCGCCCTCGATAAGATTGCACGGGCGGAATACGATCGGGCGGGAGGCGCCGAGTGGGTTCGCCGCCACCCCGGAGTGACGGGCGCCGACAAACCCGACCCGGAGGCGCGCTGGTTGCTGGCGGCTGCGTACTGGCGGCTGGGGAAGGGGGAGGAAGCTGTGGCCGCCGCCCGCGAAGCGCTTGCCCTGCATCCCGCCAGCCCCGAGGGGTACCAGCAGATTTCCTACGTTTTCGCCTCCCAGAATCGGATGGATGACGCGGCCGTGGCTCTGATCGAAGGCGCGCTGATCACCTCTGACGCCAACCTCCGAGCGGAGCTGGTGGACCTGTACCACAACTCCTTTGCCAACAGTTGTGCGCTAAGCGCGGGGCCGAACGGTCCGGCGTTGAACATCGCCTGCGATCTGGTCCACAAGCACTTCTGCGCGGCCTCCGTCGAAGTGGTCAAAGCAGCCATTGAAGAGGAACAATGGGACGTGGCCAGGCAGCGGAAGCAGGCCCTGCTGCACCAATACGGCTGTCCGGCGGGCCCGCTGGACGGGGTTTTGCCGGACTGATTGGGCCTGGGCGGCGAAGGCGCGTGGTGGGGCCGAGACCGTGCTCGCTAGTAGGTCAGCGAGACGCTGTCGACTCCGTAGGCGCGCGTGGAGGTGAGGCCGCGATTCTGGGCGTCGTAGGTGTGCGCTTCCAGCAGCTTGCCCTTGCTGTCGGTGACGCTGAGGATCATCAAGGAGTTCGGATCATTGCTGAAGTTGAGCGCCGAGCCATCGGGGTAGGTCACATTGGTGAGCTGCGAGGAGCTATTGTAGGTATACGTGGCCACCGTTCCCACGCTGTCTTGCACCGTAGTGACTTGCAGGGGGTTATTGGGGTCGCCATAGGTAAAGGTGAGCGTGCTGCCACCGGGGCTGGTGACCGACGCAAGCCGGTTCGAGCTGTCGTAGGCAAGCGTCGTTTGATTGTGGTTGCGGTCGATGATGGCGCTCAGAAGGTTCTGGGTGTTAAAAACCTTTTGGGTACCGTCCGCAAAGGTGATGGTGAATCCGCCCGTTGCCGGATTCGACACAAGCTGCGCGCGCTCATCCGGCGGGGAAGAAAGCGTGTAGGTGTTGAGCACGTTGTTGTAGGTAAAAGTCCAACCGCTGCCGTCCCCACGCCAATAGACAAGCGATTGGGAGCCTTGGAGCGCCAGTTGCTCCTCATAGGTGGATTGCCACCCCAACCCGAACATGCCTGCCAGCGACGGAGGATTCGAATAGAACCACTGGCTGTTCCAAACGCGGGACAAATTCAGCCCACCCCCGAGGCCGGGCACGGAAAAGTCTTGCTGTTAAATCCACACGTTGCCGTTGGTCACGTTCACGGGGTGGCTGGCCTGCTGCAGACACTGTTTGCACAGGCCGTTGTTGCTGGGATTCACCGCCGGAGTGGACGCGGGCGTTACCATGATGGCCCCGGAGGTCGTAGGGCCGCCCCAAACGTAATTGGTCACGGTAAACGTGCAGGGCGTATCTTTTGTAACCGCGCTGGCGCCCATGCTTGCCGTCGCTTGCTTATTGCCCGGGAGAATCTGAGCGTACACGACCCCCGACACGTTATTGCAGTTGTTTTGCACCGTGTAATAGGTCTGTCCTTCGTAGGGCGAGACGCTGCGCACCGGGGCATTGGTGGTTACGGTCACCGTGGCCTCTGCTCCGGGCCCTCCCTGGATTTCGGTGGGGCTCACCGTCATGCTGGCCTCGAGGGGGACAACCGCGAGCGTCGCGGTCCCCGTCGAACCGTTGAGCGTGGCGCTGAGGGTGAACGCACCGCTCCCTTGAATGGCGGTGCATTGGAACGTGCCCGATTGATTTCCCGCGGCAACGGCGGCGGGCCCGCAGGTCAGTACTCCATTCGGCGGACTGACGGAAATATCCACCAGCGTACCCACATACAGGGAGGGACAATTGAGGGTTACGGTCCCGTTGGCCGTCCCATAGGGGTCCGCAGCCAGAGCGGTGATGCTGCCCGGGCTGATGGTGAGCGATTGGATCCCCTGCTGGCACTGGCCCCAAAGGCGTGACGGCCCTGCCAGGGTAAGGGCGAAGAGCATGGCGACGGCGATTTGCCGGACTCTCGTAAAGCTCCCAAACTCAGAAAAATTGTATGTGTCCTTCATGGCCTTCTCCTCGGGACTGCTTTGGATGTTACGGTTGCCGCGCCTGCGGCACACGAAACCCGAATCCCTAACCCCGAATCCCCCTTGACAGCCGCCCCCTGGCACCTAATTCCTCCATGTAAGCCTTCGTCATCGGGGGAAGAGCCCACGGCGAGAAATGCCCCTACCGCGGCTAACCCCTTCTGCCCTGCGCATTGACAAGTAGGTTTGACGTTCATCGTGTTCAGAACTACAGCGGAAGGCAAGCTGCGCCTACCTCTGCGCTGCATGCTTACACACAATGATTCCCCCATCCTTCGGCTGATGCGAGTTAATACGTCCACGAAACAATGCCACGACTTCCGGATCATCCATACACTTGCCTGAGAAAGCATGGTATTCACCACTCGGGTTTCGGTCGAAATAGACATCCTCAATACATATCTCCCCAGTCTTGACCGCTTTGACAAGGATGTATATACCCGGATCGCCGACTTCCATCTCGGGCACTATTAATTCGTAACGATCGCCAGGCGAGCACATTTGAAGGACATCCTTTTGTGCCGCAGCAATAGCAAGGTGTACCAGCATCTGTTGGGTTTCGGAAGTGGATGTCCTTCTCTGCGGCGAAACCATCAAGGGCATCTTAAATTCGCGACTCTCTTCAATTGTCTCGCCGGAATCCTTGAACGGTTTGGCCTCTTCGTTGAGGTGTTCAAAAAGCGGAGCCATCCTCGGGTCAGAGTGCAAGTGTTCAATCGTCTCCTTGGAGGATTGCGTCATGTTTTCGGCAAACTCGCGCTTCCTTGTTAGAAACTCTTCAATCGAATTCTCGCAGAAATGCACTGGCAATGCCGGGCCTAGACCGAGCTCATGGAGCCGTAAGAAATCGAATGCTAAGTGCAGAGGCTCAATTGCTACCTCAAGGTGCTTGTCACTGCGTAGGATTTTGATTGAAATGGTTCTTCCTTGCAGAGCGTGCCAATTATCGAACCAGTTTATCTGCCCACGTTCACGGCACACGAAAGAGTGGTCGTTCCACTCAGCTACCCATCGAAGCGATTGTGGCAGGAGTTGCGCCAGGCCTTCTTCCTCTTCGTGCGTGAGAGGAATTGGCTTTTCCCCACCATCGGCAGAGGCACTAAAGTTAAACAATACACCAATACCAATTAATAACCAGCAGAAGAGCAGACGTTTCATCTTCATAACCTCAGCGAATTCCAAAGAAGGTATTACCCGAGCCTGGAATTGAATCCAACTGGTAGAAATTAGGGCCGGGGCTACCCGTTCCAGAGGTCCGGAACCCCGCTGCTTTTCCTCCAAATGGAGAATGTCCATGGCCTGAAACGAACTCCTTAGCAACGCCGATACTAATCAATAACGCAATACAATTCAACGAATCACAGGGAGAATTTAAAGCCTCCGTAATTCGTTTTCGGTTTCCGGCGCTGATCCTAACGTTTCCTTTGGGATCGTAGAAACCCCTAAACTGACCAACTGCTCCGATCACCCCCGCCATCGTCGGTCCATTCTGACTGGTGCCGGGTACGTTTGGATTGTTCTTAACGTAGCTGATCCGACCATAGACAGATTCGGCGATGGCTTCGCGCTCTGCTAAGAATGCATCCGACGCTGACATCGCTGGATTTTCGACTTGGCTATAATTACGCATGAACAAATCGACGCCTGTCGACTCAATATAGATTAGCCTTGCAAGTAACCCAGCATCCTGATTTACCCCTGCAAGTTGCGCCAAAGTCCTACAAGTTTTTGCGGCGAGACCGTCTGGATCAAGTAGGTTGACAGGATTGTCCGCAGCATATCCGTACATGTTCATGCCCCCGGCGAAGCCAGCCGGATCTTCAGACAAGAATCGACCATTTACAGGATCATAGTATCTAGCCCGATGATATTGGAGGCCCATTTCCGAGTCGAATTCGCGGCCCGTGTACTGAAAGGGATTTGGCACTGAGCCGGTAGAGGCCGTGAGCTTGCCGAAGGAATCGTACACGTAGCTCGCGGCGACATTGCCTGTGGAGTCCGTCAGAGAGGTGGTCGAGCCCAAGCCATCGGCGTGATAGAAGTAAATACCGCCTGTGCCCGTCATGGCCAGCGGTTCGTCGCTGCCCGCGCCTTGGGTATAGTGGGCCAGTAGGTTGCCTCCAGCGCCCAGTTCCTCAGTTATGTTGTCGCCGTCGTAGGCGTAAATGGTGGTCCCGCTCATTGGCGCAATCTTCTCAATCCTTCTTCCAAACGGGTCGTACTTGAAGTTGACGGTCCCGCCGGTTCCAGGCAGGGTAACGCTAGCGAGGCGGTTCTCGAAGTCCCAAGTGTAATAGGTCGTCCCGGTGGAGTCGGTTTTGCTCGTCGTGTTTCCGTTGTTGTCGTAGGTGTACGTGGCGGCGGACGTGGATGTGAGCTCGTTGGAAGTGTTGTAGCTGTATGTCGTGGGTCCGGCGGAAGTCAGCCGGTTACCCACCGCGTTGTAACTATAGCTCTCCGCCATAGTGCCGCCCACCACGGCTTGCGTCAACTCGTAGATCGCGTCATAGCTGTAATTGGAGGTCACAGAAACAGGATTGGGGGTAGCTTGTTGGACGGCTGTCTTAGTGAGCCGATTCCCCGCCGCGTCGTAAGTGTAGCCGGTGCTTCCAGGCAGCGCTCCTCCGGCGTGCAGCACACTCAGCAAGCGTGAGAGCGTGTCGTAACTGTAAGACGTGTTCACACCGTTCGGCCGCGTCAAGGAAGTCCGCCGCCCCAGCGCGTCGTAGCCAAAACCAAAGTTCCCCGAATTGGTATTGGCGAGGCCGGTCAGACGATTCAGCGAGTCATAGCTGGAAGTCGAAGTGGCGCCCGCAGGATCGGTAAACGACGTGCGATTCGAGGCCGCATCGTAAACGTAACTATTGTTGAGTGCCGAGCTGAAGAACGAATACTGTGTGCCCGTGCCCGTCAGACGTCCCAGGTTGTCGTAAGTGAACGAGTAAGTCCCCGTGGGGTCGGTGACCTGCGTCAAGCGGCTCAGCGGGTCGTAAGTGTAGTTGACTGCCGTCTGGTCCGGATAGGTCTTGCTGGTGAGACGATAGAGCGCGTCATAGCCATAGATGATCATTTGCTGCTTGCGGTCCGTGTTGCTGAGCAGGTTGTTCATGGCATCATAAGTGTAACTCTCGCTGAGCGTCGAGGGGAAGGTGACTGCCGTAACCCGCCCCAGGGCGTCGTAGGCAAAGCTGGTTTGGTGGCTTGCCGCGTCGGTGATATCCACCATGTTGTTCTCGGTGTCGTAGCCGTAAATCGTAACGTTCTGCGCGGCATCGGTGACCGCCACCAGCCGGTCGGCATCGTCGTACTGATAGGCGGTGGTCTTGCCGTTGGCATCGGTCACGGAAATGCGCCGGCCGCGGTAGTCGTAAGCGAATTGTGTGTAGGTCTGATCCGGCGCGGTGATCTTGGTGAGCCGGTTCATCGAATCGTAGGTGTAGCTGGTGGTGTTGTTCAGCGCGTCGACGGAGGTCAGGCGGTTGCCGCGCCCGTCGTAGGGGAGAAATGGTGTCAGGAACGTGTGAAAAAATGTGTTTTGAGAGTCGCGGAGTGGAGATGATGGTAGGACAATGATGTCACGTTCGTTGCGTGGAGGCCTCCTAGTGGAGGATT
>Ga0326727_10021617_pt1 | contig 12564 bp, 10 predicted proteins | sample MB2enrmetagenome_FD_207643 | JGI IMG/M metagenome (GOLD analysis project Ga0326727, IMG submission 207643) | Lab enriched peat soil microbial communities from McLean, Ithaca, NY, United States - MB29MY | ecosystem: Environmental > Terrestrial > Soil > Wetlands > Peat | place: USA: New York...
TCTGGACGATGTGCGGCAACTGGCGCGTCAGGTCGCGGAGCTTGCCGGACGGTGGAATGACGGTGAAATTTTTTCCGTCGAGCGCCTTGATTTGCGCCTCGAGTTTTTCGTCGCGCGTGGAGGATAAATTTTTTGTGGAGCCGAAAAGCCGCGGGAAGGCGCAGTAAATGGTGTTGGCGGTGCGGGCAAAATTGGGGTGGACGGAAATTCCCACGTCCGGGCCGTCCGGCCAGTGCTGCCAGTTTTTTTCGTCGAGGAAATACGCCTTGGCCTTGAAGCAGCCGGTTTCGGCGAGCGGCAGTTCGATTTCCCACGCGCCGCCGATTTTTTTCATCGGCACGTCGCGCCAAGAGGCTCCCGCGGCGGCGGCTCCGCCGGCGTGGGCGGCGATGATTTCTCGTCGTCGGGCGGCGGCGCGTCCAAGGTTGGTGCGGAGCAGCGCGCGCCAGCCGGGGCGGTTGGCTCCGGCGCGGAGCGTGAAACGGACTCGGTCGCCGACGAAGCGCAGGAGGCGTTCGCCGGGTGCGGGTTCCATGATGGGCGCGGTTTGCGGCATTTTTCGTTCCGGCGTTTACCGGATGGGCTAACGATTCCGCAGATGTTGACGGAAATCAATCCCGCAAGCGAGGCGGGAATGAGGGTTGCGCTGCCGGAGGCGAAGGCTTAAATTCGCGGCGGATCGCATGGCCAATGCCACATTAAATCCGGCTGAAGAGTCTCAATTGAAACAGACGATTGAGATGTTTGAGGTCATTGTCCAGTCGCAGCCGAATGACTGCCAGTCGCTGGAAATCCTCAAGGAAGCCTACACCAAGCTGGGCCGGGAACCGGATGTCATCCGGACCTCGAAGCGCATCGCCGAGGCTTACACGGAGATGGGACAGCTTTCCTCGGCGATTCTGGAATATGAAACGGTGTTGCAACGGCAGCCCAACGACGCCGATGTTCAGGCGGCGCTCCGGCGAATCGAGGATCAGGCCAGCAACGCGGCGTCGGAATCCGCAGCGCCCGAGCCGGTGGCCGTGACGCCAGAGTTTGAAACAACCCGGTTGCGCAAAAAGGCGCACGCGGCGCAGGAGGAGATTGACGACGGCCGGAAGATGATGCACAGGATTTTTGTCGAAGGCAAAGTCGTGAGCGCCGGCGATTTCGACCTGTGCTGGCGCACGCCGGATCTGGCCGGGGCGCAAACGGACGTGGCCGAGCCGTTCATCCAGTTGCTGGGCGACAAGGGGCTTTTCCCCGTGGAAAAATCGCTCAAACTGCTCTCCGACAGATCGCGCGCGGGGTTCCTGCCATTCGACCGTTACGATGTGGACATGGATTTGCTGCGCGGATTCCCGGCGGAGGTGTGCCGGCGCTGGTGTGTGGCGCCCTTTGACCGGATGAGCAAATCCATTTTGGTGGCGACGGCGAATCCGTTCAACCAGCAGGCGGCGAAGGAGCTGGCCGAGGCCACTTCCTACCGGCTATTGTGGTATTTGACATCACCCGCGGATCTGGTCCAGATCATCCGCAAAGCCTTTCGTTGACCATGGCCAAAGTCAAATCATTCGGAGAACGCATCGCCGACGCGCTCGTCGAGGATGGGCTGTTGAGCGCGGGTCAGGTGGAGGAATTGCTCGAACAGCAAAAGAAGGAAGGTGCGCGCCTCGTCAAGCTCATCGTGGACAAGTCCTACGTCAGCGAGCAGGACCTGGCCGTAAGCATGGGCCGCGTGCTCAATGTTCCGCCTGTCAATCTCGCGCGCATCAGCATTCCGGCGGAAATCGCCGACCTGCTGCCGCGGGAAACCGAATACAACCACAAAGTGATTCCGGTCGCCTTGCTGGAAAACAAGCTGTTTCTGGCGATGGCCGACCCGCTCAACGTCCTCGCCCTCGACGACGTCAAGCGCATCACCAAGTTTGAAATCGCCCCGCTGATCTCTTCCGAAAAGGCCATCGCGGACAAGCTCGCCGCCATCGATTCCGCCAAGGGCGGCGGCTCGATGGAAGACATCATCCAGGACGCGCAGAAACAGAGCGATGCCGAGGCTGACACCGTTGAATCCATCAAGGAAGCCGTCGAAGAGGTCAACCTCGACAAGCTCGCCGCCTCCAGCGAGGACGCGCCCGTCATCAAGCTCGCCAACCTCATCATCGTCCAGGCCATCAAGGACCGCGCCAGCGACATTCATCTGGAGCCGTTCGAGAAGGCCATGCGGTTGCGCTACCGCGTGGACGGCGTGCTCATAGACGCGACGCCGCCGCCCAAGCAGATGCAACTGGCGCTCACCTCGCGCTTCAAGATCATGAGCAGCCTCGACATCGCCGAGCGGCGCCTGCCGCAGGACGGGCGCATGCGGGTCAAGGTCAGCGGCAAGGACTACGACCTGCGCGTTTCCGTGCTGCCGACCGTGCATGGCGAAAAAGTCGTGATGCGCGTGCTCGACAAATCCAATCTCACCGCGAGCATTGACAAGCTTGGCCTGGATGCCGACACCTTCAAGCAGGTCAAAGCCGCCATTGACGCCCCGCACGGACTGATTCTCGTCACCGGCCCGACCGGCTCCGGCAAGACCACGACGCTCTATTCCGCGCTCAACGAACTGAACAGCCCGCAATGGAACATTGTCACCGTCGAGGACCCGGTGGAATTTCAGGTTCCCGGCATCAACCAGGTGCCGACAAAAAAAGAAATCGGCCTCACCTTCGCCAGCGCGCTCCGCTCCATTTTGCGCCAGGATCCGGACATCGTCATGATCGGGGAAATCCGCGACACCGAGACGGCCGAGATTGCCATCGAGGCCGCGCTCACCGGTCATCAGGTGCTCTCCACGATGCACTGCAACGACGCGCCCGGGGCCATCGCGCGCCTGGACGACATGGGCATCGCGCCGTTTTTGATTTCGTCCTCGGTCATTCTCTCCTGTGCGCAACGCCTCCTGCGCCGCATCTGTCCGCATTGCAAGGAGCCGGTGACCTATCCGGCAAAAATGTTCGAGGACCTCGGCATTGATCCGGCGACCTTCCAGGGCGTGCAGCTTTACCGCGGGCGCGGCTGCGAACGGTGCAAAAATTCCGGCTATGCCGGGCGCATGGCCGTCATCGAGGCCATGACCATCAGCGATCAAATCCGCAAACTCATCATTGCGCGCGGCAGCACGCGTGAAATGGCCAAGGTCGCCATCAAGGAAGGCATGCACACGCTCCGCATGGCGGGACTCGACCGCGCGCGCGACGGCGTTTCAACCCTCGAACAGGTTCTCCTGATTACTTCCGCGCATTAAAATTTGCGCTGCGGGACCATGCCCGGCTGCGGCGCGTCCGACATCCACGGCGGCGTCTGCGGTTTCCATGCCGGCGTGAACAACGGCGGCGCCGCGTTGGTCGGGCCAAAAAGTCCTGGCAGCGGATTTGCCCCCGTCGGCGTGGTAATCCCACTGCCCAACGGCGTGTAGGACGCGCCAACCGGGGTTGGCACCGACTGTCCGGGCGCGGGCGCGATGGACGCGGGAGAAAAAAGCGGGCTGCCCAACCCCGGGTTTTTTGTCGTGCCACCGGGCAGTGAATGCGGCTGGAGCAACTGCTGGAATTGTTCCATTGCGGCCTTTTCCTCCGCCGTGGGACCGGGCGGCGGCGCGGGCAGATTGAACGATTTCAACCAGCCGCTGTTCGGGGCTGCGGCGGAACCGGCACGGCTGTCCGGTGTCCCGTTCAAAGACGAATTTATCAACGCCGGATTTTCCGGATTGGCGCTGGTGGAAGACCAGATGTTCTGATTCATCCGCAGTTCCTGGCTGTCCGAAAGCCCCCAGCGTCCCGTCGGATCTTTCCCGTCATCATAATTGGAATCGTTGGTGCGGGGTCTCGATTGCTCCTGCCTTTCGTAATATTGCGCCACGACGGTCTCATTTTTCGGCCGGCCAAAGGCGTCGTGGGCGGGGATGCCGATGATTTTTTCCGGCGTGGGCAGGCCCATGATTTCCTCTGGAGTCAGCAGCGCCCAATTCTTCCGCTCGTCGGCTTGCCGCTGAATCTTCCGGGCTTGGTCGGGCGAAATGGCCGGGATCTGTGGCTCGGGCTGCAGCCCGGTCTGGGATGTGTCACCGAATCTCAAGCCTGGCGGCTGTTCGGTGTTTGCCAAATCCAGCAGCCCGGGCGGCTTGGCGGTCAGCGACGGCACGTTGGAACTGATGTCATCACCATCCGGCGAGGAAAATAAAATGGCCTGCCCCGGCCTTCGTCCCGAATGCTGGGCCTCGGCGGAAAAAACCGCCGCCAGCGCCATGCCGGCGAGGAGCATCCACCGTGTCAAATTTGCAAAGCTGAAACCCATTTCAAGCCATCAGGCTATTTTATTGGACAACCCCCGTCAAAAATGAATTCAAAACAATGTTGGATCGTTGAACTGTCGAATCGTTGAACCGGTTTGAGGTTCGCCCCGATTCAACGATTTAACGAATCACTGCCTTTCGTATTCACCCTTGCCGATCCTTTTGAGCACGGTGAAGCCGGCCTTTTTGGCGTCGGTGATGGATAGCGGCTTGAGCTTGTGCGGTGTGCTGAAGCCGGAGATGATTTTGCGCACCGGCTTTTTGCACGCGGGGCAATGCGTGAGCGGCTTGGCCGAAAGCGGGCGGTTCAGGGTGAATTTCCCGCCGCACACCTTGCATTCGCCTTCGCACAGTTCGTATTCGTAAAGGGGCATAAATTGCTTCAAATATCCATTGCCGAATGTCGGATTGGAAAACCGGTTCGTCAACAATACAATCGCCGGGTCGGAAGCGAAACTTCAATTCCGCCCCGGCCTTGCGGCGCGCCATTCCGCGAGCCGGGCCTTTGCCAGCGCGATTTGTTCCGGGCTGAAGGCGGAATGGGATTCAATTTTCCAGACGATTTTTTCGGCGCGATGGAGGTTGCCGGAATGCCGGCCGTGCGCCTCGGCCAGTTTCAGCAACAAATCAAAATCGTCGGGCCGCGCGGCGAGCTTTTGCTCCAGCATTTCGACCGCCGTGCCGAGATGCCCGGCGGCCAGCAGTTCGTCAACGGATTCCGGCGGAACATCGCCGGCCGGCTTGGTTTTACTCCGGCCCCATTCGTGGATGGAACGCCGCGCAAATTCGAGGTGGGCCGGCGGGATGTGCGGCTGGTTTTCGAGCGACCGGAGGACTTCCGCGGCCTTGTCGCTGCGGCGCAAATCCTGCGCGTAAAGCCGCATCAGCATCAGCGCCGCGTCCACGTTCGACGGATTTTCCGCCAGCAGCGATTTCAAAACTGTTTCCGACTCGTCGAATTTTCCCTCCGTCCGCAGCCGGTGCGCCTCGACCAGCGGCCGGGAAGTCGTGAACTCCTCCTGCCGGATGCCGGCGCGGGCCAGCATCGTTTCCAGCGTGACGATGTTGGCGCCGCCGGATTTCTTGAGCCTCTCGCAGAACTGCGCGGCTTCTTCATGCCGGCCGCTCTTGAGCAGGCTCGCAACCGTGTCCAGATCGCGGGCGCTTTGGTCCGGATCAAATTCCCGCCGGTCGTCAGAATCAATCAACCGGTGAGTTCCGCGCGAAAACAGTTCAGCCAGGCAGCCGGCCCATAACACGCCAAGCGACGGCGGAATGATCAATATCAGCGGAATAAAGGCATAGCCGACACGGACGGCATTGGGTCCGAAAAAAATCACCAACAGAATCACGGTGGCCAGACATCGCACCGTTCTGCGGATGAAATCCCTTCGACGGTTCTCGCCCGTCACCTGCGGGTCAAAGCCGCTCACCCACCACAACGTCGCGGCGGCGACCATCAACAGGACGATGCTCGTGAGAGTCACGACTCACGCTTTGCCAGGGCATTATTTCTTTAAAAACGCGCTGAACAAATCTATCGGCAGCGGCAGGAATGTCGTCGTGTTGTGCTCGCTGGCCATTTCGCGCATGGTCTGGAGATAGCGCAGTTGCAGCGCAATCGGCTCCTTCGCGATGAGCGCGGCGGCCTGCACCATTTTCTCGGCGGCCTGAAATTCGCCTTCCGCGTTCACCACCTTCGCGCGGCGTTCGCGTTCGGCCTCGGCCTGCTTGGCCATCGCGCGCTTCATGCTGTCCGGCAGCGCGACCTCCTTCACTTCCACGCCCGTGACCTTGATGCCCCACGGCTCGGTCTGCTTGTCTATGATTTCCTGCAATTTCTGGTTGATGACATCGCGCTGCGAAAGCAAATCATCCAGCGGCGACTGGCCGAGGACGCTGCGCAGCGTCGTCTGCGCGATGAGCGAGGTCGCCTTCCAGAAATTTTCCACCTTCACCACCGCCGCGTTCGGGTCCACGACGCGGAAATACACCACCGCGTCCACCGTGGCCGGCACGTTGTCGCGCGTCATGATTTCCTGCTTCGGCACGTCAATCGTCACCACGCGCAAATCCATCCGCACCATCTTGTCCACGATGGGGATGAGGAAGATGATGCCCGGCCCCTTCGCGCCCTGCAATTTGCCGAGCCGGAAAATCACGCCGCGCTCGTATTCGCGCAAAATCCGCAGCGCCTGCGGCAGAATGATGACGAGCACAATGACGACCGGCACGATGATTGCCATTCCGCCGCCGATGAGATGCTGAATTGTTTGTTGGTCCATAATTTATTTTGGTTGGTCTTGTTTTGGTTTCACTTTCAAAGTCAGGCCGGTGATGCCGACAATTTCCACCGGCTGGCCGGCTTCCACCGCTGTTTCGCTCACGGCGTTCCAATGTTCGCCTTCGATAAACACTTTTCCGCCCGCCGGGTCAATCCGCGAAAGCGCGTTCACCGTTTTGCCGAGCATCGTTTCCGCGCCAGCGCGGACGGGTTTGAACTGCGCGCTGATGCCCTTGCCGACGACAAAGATGAAAAACAGCGCCGTCACCACCGTCCCCGGAATAATCCAGGCCAGCGACAGGCCGAAGCCCGGCCCGGCGTTGCTGAACAGCATCAGCGCGCCGAGAAAAAATGAGAGGATGCCGCCCGCCGTCAACACGCCATGCGTCGTCGCAAAAACGTCGGTGATGAACAACGCAATCGCCAGTCCAATCAGAACCAGCCCGGTCACGCTCACCGGCAGGATGGCCGACATGTAAAGCACAAGGATCAGCGCAATCGCGCCGACAATGCCCGGCAGAATCGCGCCGGGACTGCTCAATTCACCGATGATGCCGTAAATCACCATCAGCATCAAAATGAACATGACCTCCGGGCGCAGGAACAATTGGGAGAAGTGTTCAAACGCGTTCATCGGGATTTCCACTACGGTGGCGTTGGCGGTGTGCAACGTCCTGCCACCGATTTCGCGTCCGTTCAGTTGCTTGAGCAAATCGGGCATGTCCTCGGCGATGAAATCAATGACCTTCTTGTCCAGCGCGTCTTCGGCCGTGATGGAGGCGCTGTCGAGCACGGCGGACTTGGCCCATTGCGCGCTGCGGTTCCGTTTGTCGGCAATGGATTGGGCGAAGCTGGCGGTGTCGTTTTCCATTTTCTTCTTCATCACGGCGTCGGTTGTTTCCACCTCGCCGCTGGCTCCGAGTTCCACCGGATGCGCCGCGCCGATGCGTGTGTGCGGTGCCATCACCGCCACGTCCGCCGCCATGGTGATGAAAACGCCCGCGCTGCCCGCGCGCGCCGGTGCCGGCGAGACATAAACCACGGTGGGAATTTTTGCGGCGTAGAATTTCGCGACGATTTGCGAAGCGGAATCCACGAGTCCGCCCGGCGTGTCGAGCTGAATGACGAGACATTCGTCGTTTTGGGCCGTGGCGGCGTCAATCGCGCGGGAAATGTAATTGGCCGTGGCCGGCCCGATGGCGCCATCAATCGTGATCAGCCCCACCTGCGAGGCTTGCACCGCCGCCGCGCCCCAAACCAGCCCCGCAACCGCGATGGAAATCCAATGCTTCATAACTTTTCCGAGCCGATGACAGTTTAGCAGAAGGTGCGGATGCTGCAAACGATTTTCGACCGGCGCTTCTGGGATCGGCAAAAACACAAACTGGAAAAAGTAAGGATTGAACGAAGGTTTTGATTCTGCAAAAATCCGGGCTGCAATTTGATTTATGGATGTCCTGACGCTTTCCCGGGTCCAGTTTGGCGCGACCGTCGCGTTTCATTACCTCTATCCGCCGTTGAGCATCGGCCTCGGCCTGATGCTCGTGCTGATGGAAGGACTGTGGCTGAAGACCGGCAACACGCTCTACCACCAGATGGCGCGGTTCTGGACGCGCGTGTTCGCGCTCACGTTCGCCATCGGCGTGGCGACGGGCATCGTGATGGAATTCGAGTTTGGCACGAACTGGGCGGCGTATTCGCGCTATGTGGGCGACGTGTTCGGCAGCGCGCTGGCGGCTGAGGGCATTTTTGCGTTCTTTCTCGAATCCGGTTTTCTCGCGGTGTTGCTGTTCGGCTGGGACAAGGTCAGCCGCAAAATGCACTTTTTCTCGACATGCATGGTCTGCCTGGGCGCGCACTTCAGCGCGGTGTGGATCATTGTGGCAAACTCGTGGATGCAAACGCCGGCGGGCTATCACATCGTGATCCACGATGGCGTGCCGCGCGCGGAAGTCACGAATTTCTGGCAGGTCGTTTTCAATCCGTCCTCGATGGAGCGGTTGTTCCACACGGTTTGCGGCGCGTGGCAGACGGGGGCATTTCTCGTGGTGAGCGTGAGCGCGTGGTATCTGCTCAAGAAACGGAATCAGGAATTTGCCCGCGCGTCGCTGAAGGTCGGCTTGTCCGTGGCGCTCGTCGCGTCGCTGTTGCAGGCGGTCAGCGGCCACATCAGCGCGCAGGGCGTGGCGAAAAACCAGCCGGCCAAGCTTGCCGCGTTCGAGGGACTTTACCAGACGACCTCCAACGCGCCGCTTACGCTCGCCGGCTGGGTGGACGAGAAAAATGAAAAAGTCATCGGCCTTCAGGCACCGGGCGCGTTGAGTTTTCTGGCGCACAACGATTTTCATGCGACCGTCACCGGGCTGGATGAATTCAAGCCGGAAGACCGCCCGCCGGTGCAGGCGTCGTTCCAATTCTTTCACGCCATGGTGGGCGTTGGCTTCACGCTGATTGCCATCGCGGCGCTGGGATTTTTGTATTTCCGCAAAGGCACGCTGCACGAGCGACGCTGGCTGCTGTGGATTCTGGTGTTCTCGGTGGTTGGCCCGGAAATCGCGAATCAGCTCGGCTGGTTCGCCGCCGAGGTCGGACGGCAGCCGTGGATAGTTTACGGCGTGCTGCGGACGCCGGAAGGATTTTCCAAGATTCTGGAGGCCAATGTGGTTCTGTCGTCGCTGATTTTGATGACGTTGATTTACTTCCTGCTGTTCGCGGTTTTCATTTACCTGCTCAATGACAAAATCCAGCACGGACCGGACGACGCGGATTTGAAGCCGTCCGGCAAACTCGCGCTGCCCGCGCGAAATGACCAATGACTAAACCATAATGACGAAAGAATTCCCAATGACCAATTCCCAAAACACTTTGAGCCGGGCCAAGGCGGTTTTGACATTTGAGCTTCGTCATTATTTAGTCATTAGGATTTAAGAATTAGTCATTAACAATTCCGGCTGCATATCAAATTATGAATTTCGATTTGAACACAGTTTGGTTCATTTTGGTCGGCGTGCTGTTCACCGGCTACGCGATGCTCGACGGCTTTGACCTCGGCATCGGCGCGCTGCATTTGTTCACCAAGGAAGACGCCGAGCGGCGCGTGATGCTCAACGCCATCGGGCCGGTGTGGGACGGCAACGAAGTTTGGCTCGTCACCGGCGGCGGCGCGTTGTTCGCAGCGTTTCCGAATGTTTATGCCACGGTCTTCTCCGGATTTTATCTCGCGCTGTATTTGCTGCTGGCAGCGCTGATCTTCCGCGCGGTGGCGATTGAATTCCGCAGCAAGCGGCCCGAGCGCTGGTGGCGGCAAACGTGGGACATCGGGTTTTCCGTCGGCAGCATTTTGTCCAGCCTGCTCATCGGCGTGGCGCTGGGCAACATCGCGTGGGGCGTGCCGATTGACGAACACGGCGAATTTGCCGGGACTTTTCTTGGATTGCTGAAACCGTATCCATTGCTCGTGGGTGTGACCACGGTGTCATTGTTCATGATGCACGGCGCGATTTACGGCGTGATGAAGACCGAGGGCGCGCTGCACGACAAGCTGCGCGGCTGGGCGATGAACTCGATCATCTTTTTCGTGATTTGCGCCACGACGCTGACGATGACGACGCTGCTTTATGTGCCGCACATGGCGGCGCGGGTGCGCGAACATCCGCTGCTTTTCACCGTTGCGCTGGCCAACATGCTGGCCATCGCCAACATCCCACGCGAATTCCACCACGGCAACGACGGCCGGGCGTTTCTGTCGTCCTGCGCCGCCATCGTGACGCTGATGGCGCTGTTCGGGCTGAACATTTTTCCGAACCTGGTCTACAGCGTGACGAATCCCGAAACCAACAGCCTGAACATTCACAACGCCGCGTCATCGCCGACAACGCTGGGCATCATGCTTGTCATCGCTTGCATCGGCTTGCCGGTGGTGCTGGCCTACACGGTGAGCATCTACTGGATCTTCCGCGGCAAGGTGAAGCTGGACCGGATGAGCTATTGAAAAAACTGCGGTCGCCGGAGCAATGAATTGGATGGTCGCCGGGGAATTTTTCAAAACGGCCAGTTGATGCCAATGGAAAAATCGAGTTGTCCACCCAGGTTCAACCGGCTTTGGCGGCCCGCGCCGCTGAACGCGGCATTGCCCATCGGCATATATTGCACGCCGATGAAGATGTCGGCGTCATCCTGCACGTGATACATCAGCGCGCCGTTCACATAACCGCCGAAGGTCACGTCGGTTCCTCCAAAGCTGCCGGTGTTGTGGGTGCTGCTGCTGCCGGTCGTGATGATTTCGCTGTATTTGCAATCGCCGGACACGATGCCAATCGCCGGCCCGGCGCCCAGCGACATGCCGACATGTTCGGTCAAATCCCAGTAAAATGACGGGCCAAATCTCACGGTGTAAAGCATCACGTCCAGCGAGCGCGAGCCGGCGATGCTTCCCGCCGTGGTGGTGTTGGTTGATGTGTATGCGGTGGAAATGATCGGGCCGGTTCCGCCGGGACCGCCCTGGTATGGCGCGGTTGGAACAATGATGCCGCCGGTGTTGTAGGTAAAAGTGGTTTGCGTAACATTCGCCAACGTGGAGCTGTTGTCCGAAATGCTGATGGGCAGCAGGCCAAAACCCAATTCCCAGCCGACGCGCGCGTGTTTCCAATACCAGAGATTGTCGCCGTAGGCCATTTCGAATCCGGGGAACGCACCGCCGTCAACGTTTGCACTCATGTTGCCCAACGGTGTGACCTGGGTGATGGCGTGCATGGCAATCGTCCCATTGGCCGGATTGTATTGGCCCGCGTTGTTGTATCCCCAATAACTCGTGTAGCTGGGATCTCCGTTTTGATCCGGCCTCACATAGCCGTCATCGTAAATCCCGCTTGCCGGGTTGTTGCCGGAAACATTGAACACCCCGCTTTCATTGAAGCTGGCGCTGACGTTCATTCCAACCAGCGCGCCGATGCGGAAATGCCGCGTCCAGTCGTCCGTGTCGGACGGAATTCGGACGAAGGCGCTGGAATCCGGTTTGCCATCCACTTCCGGCTGGGCCGGCGCGGAGGGCGCAGCCCACAGGAAACAACCCGCCAGGCACCATGCGGAAAAAACATGGAGCCGGGCGCGTCTCAAAATGGAATGCAATGTCTGCATGACCTCATGGATTCAAAAACACGCGATAAAAACGCACGGGAGCGTTGGTCGGCGCGCTTGCCGTCGTGGGCGGGCCGTAATCAATCCATTGAATCTCATTTGCCGGTGCCGTGACGGAAATGGAAGGCGGCGCCATCATGGCGTTTGAAAACGAAACATTGTCGCTGTAGATCACGCTGTAATTCCGATTGGTGACGGCAAACCATTCGATCAGCATGTTGCCGTTGGACATTCTGACGATGCGGTTGATGCTGACGTTTGTGCCTGCCGGCGCCGCGGCTGGCGGCGTCCAGTCGGGAACGGCCGGCAGCGCGAAGGCGTGCAACTGGCCGTTGGTGAACGGGAAAAGTTTTCTGGGGAAATATTGCAGCAGCAAATTCACATGATGACCCGCCGCCAGCCCGGCGCTCAAATCCACGAACGGACTGCCGTTGTTCGTCCCGACGGCGTTGAACAACTGGTTGGTCAAACCCGTCACGACGATTCGCGCGGCCGGAACATCATCAGAGTTGGTGTTCGTCAGCAAAACGGACTGCTCCTCCAGCCCGTTTTGGAGATCAACATTTTGCCCGGAATTGGTGACGGCCACCAGCATCTCGGAAAGATAATTGGTGACGGTGATGTTGGTGCTGGCGGAATTGTTGGTGAGGTTGATGTCGGTCGCTCCGGTCGAGCTGACAAATGCCGAGAACAGCAGGCTTCCCGCGTTGGTGGGCTGGACGGTCAGCACAAAATTGGTGAAAACCCCGCTGGCCAGCGTGCCCAAGTTGAAAATGACATTGCTGCCCGCGACGCTGGGGGCCGGGTTGGCCGGCGAGACGCTTTT
>Ga0326727_10021618_pt1 | contig 12564 bp, 13 predicted proteins | sample MB2enrmetagenome_FD_207643 | JGI IMG/M metagenome (GOLD analysis project Ga0326727, IMG submission 207643) | Lab enriched peat soil microbial communities from McLean, Ithaca, NY, United States - MB29MY | ecosystem: Environmental > Terrestrial > Soil > Wetlands > Peat | place: USA: New York...
TGAAAGGAAAGCACGGGCCTGTAGCTCAGATGGATAGAGCAACGGTTTCCTAAACCGTAGGTCGGGGGTTCGAATCCCCCCAGGCCCTCCATCTTTTCAAGGACTTACAGGCAGTCCCTGATTCGGCGTCACAGATAGCGTCACAGTTAAGCGAGAAGGCGGGGTCTGAGACCCCGCCTTTTGCTTTTCTAGCTCTTGCTTTGCTGCCTCCAACCGCTGCCAGACAGCGTCTGATGCGGACCGCTGCAGGGCGAGATCGGAGTGGCTGTAGATGAGGTTGGTTCTGATATTCGTGTGACCCACCCTCTTCATTCGAACCGCTGGGTCAACTCCAGCATTTAGCATCGCCGAGTTATTCCAGTGCCTCAGCGCGTGCCAGTGGATCTCCGGAAAGCCCAGCTTTGTGGCGATTGGCTTAATCACCTTTCGCATGAACCATCCCGCTTGGATAGGCCGCCCGCGCTTGCCGGGAAAGAGCCACCCCTCAGGATCGGCATCAGGAAGATGCTCTTCCTGGTACTTCCGGAGTTCGGCAAGTTGCGCTTCGTTTAGAACTACGAGGCGCTCTCCGGCCTTGGTCTTGGGCCTATTCGATTTACCTTCGAAGAGGCTTTCCGTCACGGTGACTACTCCAGTTTCCCAGTCAACTGAGTTGACCCGAAGTGCCCGGGTCTCACCGATTCGGTTTCCCATCCACAGGTTCATGTTCCACATCATTATGTGCCGCGGGTCGTGCAACTCCCGCGCGATTAGTTGTGTCTGCAGATCGTCGAGGACGAACACTGATTTCTGAGGTTCCTCAACGGTAAGTTTTACGGGACGTACGGGATTACGTGTCACGCCGGCTTCCAGACGCATCGCTGCACTGAACATGCTACTGAGGTAGGTTTTGTACTTCAGCGCCGTCCGGCGGCTGATCTTCCCTTCTTCAGGCGGGCCAATCCGGCTGACCAGGTACGATTGGATCTCCCCGGTCTTGAGGGAACCCATATCGTGCTTGCCGAACCTGGGCAACAGGACCTGCAGCGCGGCATTCTTCATGTCCCGCTGAGTTGAAGCCCGCTTGTTCATCAATTCATCCCCGAATGATTTTGTCTCTTCGTTCCAGTAGTGCTGTGCGAAGAAACTCTCCAGGGTAATTGATTCTCCGGCGATTTCGCGTTGACGATTCAATTTCTCCATCCATTGTCGGTGCGCACGCTCAGCCTGGGATCTGGACATTGCATTGTGCCAACCCAGTTTGTGAGACATGCGCTTATTTCCCTCCGGCCACTGGGACAGCCAGAGTTTTCGTTTCTTTCCCCTGATTAACAGACTTCCCTTTCGATCTCGATGTCGAGTGCAACCCACGATTCCTCCTGGTTGCACCGACGGACCCAATGAAACACTACCGTTTTCCGACTTGGGAAGCAAGTCGGCTATCACTCGGCTGTTGAAACGGATATCGGTTGGCGTGAGCCGTATATGCGGAATGTACTGAGGGTGACCCCGATTGAGCCTGCGGTAAATGAAACTAGGGCTACACTTGAGCCGTGCCGCTAGCTCAACCACGGTGAGCAGTTCGGTTTCTTGCGAAGTGCACGGGTTCTCCGCGACACTTTGACGACTCTGACTGGCCGCTGGCTGTCGCCACCCATAGGCCTCGCCCCCGCGGTGTTGCCAGCCGGCAGAATTGCTGACACTCGGGTTTGAGGTATTAAGAGCAGCAGACGTGAGGGATTTTGTGTGCTGCTCGGCCGTTTGCTCTGGTGGGCTATCAATCCCGCTACTTTCGCGGGCAATTGGATTTAAACCTTGCGTGGGCAGTGAGTCCCCGAAAAGCTTCGGAAATTCTCGTACCTTTTCAGGTTCATCCCCACAGGGGATGGTTTGCCGCATTGGTCAGCACCTAAACTGTTCCCTTGCGCGTGCGAGCACGGATTATTGTTCTCGGCCCAGCACTTCAAACTCTCCTCTCTCCCCTTGGGTCGAATTGCCGTATGGCCCCGGCCTCGACATCCCGTCGTTGTTCGGGGCCTCTTCTCCCTCTAGGGTGCGCCCTTTTGTTTGATCCGAATTACCAGATTGGCTTCGACCGTCACGGACCGTCACATCGTCACGACCCCCCGAAAATGGGGTTTCCGTGATGCCGATAGCGTCACGCCTTGCGTCACGACCACCGTCACGCCGAACTTCCTGGTTAGACTGAGCCTGTGACGATTGTGACGGTTGTGACACTGCCTCGGCCCTCTTTGCCAACCTGATGAGACGCTTGCCCGTTCCCGCCTCACGTGGCAGACGTTGAATCGTGATACCGACATTTCTCAGGTTGGGTTTGGAACGCTCAAGCGCGTTGGAGAGAGCCTTTGGGGTCATTGGCCCAGTACGCCCTCGGGGGCGCCTAAGGGCTTTAAGCAACTCGCCGAATGTGCCTTTCCACTCGGTCTTCTTTTGCATGAACTCATAGACCGCGGTCGCTACAGGCGACGATTCGAGCGCGATGTCGCTCGCTTCCTTCCGGTTTCGGTTGTAGGCATGGATAAACTCCCCAACCGTGAAGCCAAGTGCACCTTCCGCAGCCGAGGCCCAGATGGCGAAATCAGCCATCCGAGGTAGCTTCTCCAGTTTGACAGTGGGAAGGTTTCTGAGGGCCGCGCTGACGCCACTGAGAAGCGCGCCTAGAATCAGCGGTCTAACGTCCTCGAATTCCTTCCAGAACATCGCTTCTTCCCTACGTGCCTTCTCGCTAATTTCTGGAAGTGAGAGGACCACCATACGGTCCAGGAGGTCTGAGTTCACCGCTACATCCTCAATTCCATTTAACAAGACCGGCCGTTGGGCCTCAAAGATAATTTCTTCCTGGTCCGTAAATAGTTGTCGGGTGCTCATTCCGCCACCGGTTGCAAGGCGGCAAAGGGCATCTGAGAGCCAAGGAGCAAGGTAGGAGAGGTTGTCCAGAGTTACGATATGTGAGTTGCTTGCAGTGATCATGAAGTCGTGCTCACTCCGCGGTACTGTCCTCATCGGGGCTTTAAACGGGTCAACCAGATGCCGGGCCACCTTTTCGGTCGTAGTTTTGGCACTGCCTTGTTCGCCGTAAAGGCCCAGGATCGGGTAGGGGCCATTAGGCCGAAACGCGGCGACCAGCCACGATACGAAGAGGACCCAGTCCTCCTCCTTGACATTGACAAAAGGTCGAAGATTGGAAATGTGCCCGCCGTGAACTGGCGTCGGAAGGGCCAACATTCCACTGCTGCGCCGGAAATGCACCGGTGGGTGGCTGATAATGCTCCAATCTGACGGCGTGATTTCCACCGCTCGCCAGGCTGGGTCACCTAAGTCAAGGTAGATATTGCCCCCCGATTCTGCAACGCGGGTGAAAATCGCAAGTTCCTTTCCGTCGAATTGTGCTTTTGCCTTGATTACCCCGAGGGCTTCCTTGAGTGCCCGGTCGTTGAGTGCTTTTCCCTGCGATTTATAGAAGCATCGCGTCAGATAATCTTGGAAGTGTGCCGAATTTACAGCCCAGGTCTCCTTATGATTACCATCGACGTCGATAGTTGCGTAGTGCCTACCGCCTGGGGTGTGGAAGAACTCGACATCGTCGGTTAAGAGCTCCAGAAGCCGAGTGGCCTGCGTAAGTTCTTTTGCTTTCCGAGACGCTTTAAGTGGTGGGAGCATTGTGTTGTTTCCGTCGATGGCTGGAACGCTGGTAACAGGGTTGATGTTAGTCATTTGTTTGCTCGTTGATCTGCCCAACTTTTCCATGATCTAAGCTGGCGCAAATCATCTTGTGGTCCTTAATTCACCCATCCGGCAGGGATCAGCGGCTCAGCTAATGAGCTATTTCCGTTGGCCAACTGCGTTTGCAGGTGGCGATACCCCTTATACAACTTGTATATAACCTTGTCCTTTACGCACCATCTAATCTGGCAAGTTGGACAAACCGTTGCGTCCATCACCATTAAGATGTCATCGTCGAGAGTTCCCTTCACTTCAACCCCGTTGACGATCTCGCTTGTGAAGGCTTTGCGGAAGTAACCCTCGGGCAAATAGGTCGTACCTTTGCATTTCGGGCAGCAAACGGGGTCAGTCGGCACTGTGTCTGCCGAAATGACCTCAGACTTTACCGTGTAAGCGGGGATTTTGTTGTTTTTCATATTCAGTTCTCCTTATAGTCGACTCCATGGTGGCCCAGTGTTCTCCGGGTTCCGCAGAATCGGGCGAAAACATTCATTACTTCTAGCTACACGTTCAGAGTTCGTTTTTAGGCGACGTATTGTCGTGGCCCCGCAGATCGCGCCTCCGATCTGCGTTGCTCACTGCGGGCCCCTTGTCTCGGGACCCTTGCGGCTACCGTTGACGCCTGCCTTCCGTGCTCTCGGTCTTACTAGCGGGCAGGTGGCCTGACGGCCGTCGCCATAACTCACGATCAAAAGCTTGCTGATAGATGCGCTATCCAACAAGCATGTTTGCACGATAGCGATAGTGATAGCATCTTGTCAAGCATAAATGTTGGTGAGGCGCCAGTACTTTCGTACCAGGGAAAAATGTCGGGCCACTATTAGCGTCGCCACGTGCCGGGGTCGTTGGTTGGCAGTCTAGCTCCCCCGCTAGGTTTCAATTCCTGTGTCAGGGAAATTGGGGGCAGGGTCAGAGGAGGATCGGCTTGACTAACAAACGCGGGATTGGCAGCACGTTGGAAGTACCAATGAATGGGGATTACAAGTCTCTAAATAAGAGCACAGGGCTGTGATACTTCTCCTCCAAACAGCGGGGCGAGGATTACTTTGGAATTCTATGGTTGATGCTACAACTCTTCGGGGGTAATGCGAACTCCGGTCGGAAAGTGAAGGGATTTGGAGGTCAAGCTGGAATGGGTGACGGGTGGTGCTTCAGGCAGGCTCATGCAACGGGCTTCTGCCGCCTCTTGCTACGTCGTGTAGCAGTCTGATCTAGCGTCGTTGAGGCCTGGGTATCACCAGCCTGCTGCGGATTCGATTGGTATAAATGCTCGACAGATTGAGTCAATATCGTGGTGCAGAGCTCGTTCAAGGGCACCTTGAGTCCAGCCGCTAGAGTTTCGAGGCGGGACTTGACATCCGCTGGAATCCGCAAGAATAGTGTTGTCTTCTCCCGGCTTTTTGCAAACTCCACAGCCAACTCTTCGAGCTTTCTCTGCGCATCTGGCGGCAGCAGGTTCGTTTTTATCATATGAGCCTATTAGCTCCTTCCGTTTCCGACTTCGCCTCAGCACTGCTATCTGTTTCGGTCAATCTAAACGATAGCTGTGGTGATAGCTAAAGTCAAGGCATTATTGTTCCAACGTGCCAGTGCTTTCCTGCCATTGGGAAGGCTCCCGCGAGCCTTCCCACAATCTAGTGAGATGAGTCACGCAGACCGCAATTGGCGACTGCCAGCCTCGCTGGTTGGACGTATCACTCCGATCCCTCGCTAGGCGCAAGCCACCCACCGTATCGCGCCACCCGAACCACACTATCCCTCACCCACGTAAAGCAATCCCCCGCGCGAGGCCAGTTTAAGCGCCAAAACCTGACCAAATCCCCCTTCCATTCCCAAAACCTAGTCCTCCCTGGCGGGGGGAGGGAGAAGTGTGTATCGCGCGAGGGCCGGATTGGCCAACAACTGTATTCACCAGGAGGCGTCTGGATAGGGGGCCCCTGTCCAAACGTTTCGAGCCCAGGGGGGTCTCCTTGAAACATCGCTATTGAGAGACCCCACCGGGCCTGTCCTGGAGGAGACATGGATACAAATCGGATATTCACAAACCTGTTTGGCGGATGGCTCACGGCAGCCGACAAGGCTGCGGCCGCCTCAATCAATTACACCAAGTCAACCGTCGTGCCTTGCGTCTGCGACCTCACGCAGAAAGCGACCCTGGCAACCGGGAAGACCCTCGTCGAAGCTGGCAACAAGCTCATCGATCGCTACAACCCCAAGTAACCGCATTCCCACCCGCATTAAATCTCAACCCGCCGTAGTTAAGACTCCCTTCAATTCATTCCATTTCCCTTATCACACCGGAGGTGTGCCTTGAGAACCTATCAACCCGAACGTGCTTTGATCGCTCGTGAAACCCGTAAAGAGAACCGTGACGAGCTGGCCAAGATGCTCGGCCAGATCGCCATGGAGCGTGCAGCTCGACTGCCACCATCAATTCTCCCGGTTTCTCTTGAAACGCAGTTTCAGATCAGCATCCACAGGACTCGTGAAGAGGTCCAGCGCGCCAAGGACATTCAGTCCGCCCACATTCTGCGCTGGCTGCAAAGCTAATCCCCTGTAAGCCCGGAAAGCCCTGGAGCATTTCCAGGGAGCAAGGGGCTCCCACCTTAGCCCCCGCATTCCGGAATCCCACCTCTGCTCCTCTCGTCCGAGAGGAGATCCCAATCGTAAACACAAATCCAAGCCCGTCTGGGGCACATACCAGACAACTGGAGGTAGTGTGAACTATCAACATCTGCACTTTCAGTTTCCCGCTGAGCCATTCCAGCGGTGGCATGTGATCGAGGACAGAACCGCCCCTCGCGGTTTGCGCTTTCGTCATGCCCGCCAGCCCGGCGAGAAGCCCGACCCGAAGGTGAACTTCGGGGTTGAGGAGCTTTCGGCTCGACTCGAGCACGCCGGGGTGGAATACCTGCGCATTGCGCTCGGTAACGATGCGTCATCGTATGACCGGGCGCACATGCTTCTCACGGATGGGCTCAAGGATGACGGTCCCGGCGACGGGCATTGGTTTCCAGTCATTCCCTGGGTCCGTGACGACGGCTTCTACGCCGTGTGTCTACGCGAACCGATGATGTACCAGGACGCCTGTCGTCTGTTCGGCTTCGACATCCCGGCCGGGAAGCCCAGCGTCCCCAAGCGCATCAAGCGCGATGTGGCGCGGGGCAAAACGAGCCTGTTCGGCGAACTACTTCATACACGCGAGCTCAACGAGTGGGATCTTCTCCACACGGTGATGCTTGCCGATGGCAAGACCACATTCCAAGTGGCCACCTACAATCCCAGTAATCGCTGGCCGGAGGCCTGGACTTCCGGAGCAGCGCTGGCCTCTCCGCGGGGCGGTGCCATCCTGACCGGGCATCCGGTTAAGATCGGTGATTTGATCCAGATTACCGGCGCCATGCCCAACGGCCAGATCAAAGGCAATTGCCTGATCTGGGACATTGACCACGACCTCGTGGTATGGGACGTCAAGCCTGAATTGCGGGCCTGGCAGGGCCGGATTTATCTCAGCGTTCTCAATGAACTCCACGGCGGTCCCGCCAACCTGGACGTTCAAACGGCCTCCAACCTCGACCTGGCCAAAGTTCGGGATCACAAGCTGATCCAGTTCCTTTGCCAGCAATATGCCTGCGACGTATTCGACCTGATGCGGGACGATGATCGAGTCAAGGAGGAGATCGGCTTTTATAATCCCGCAGCCTGGGTTGATGAAGACGGGAACCCGGTAATCAACGAGAATCGCTGGAAGCTCTGGCGGATGTACTCCGCGGGCTTGCCGGCGATGAAGTTCCGGACCTGCCGGGACGCCTTCTATCGTACCCAGATGGAATCTCCCGAGAACAACGACCCTGATCGCTTCAGGATTCGCTTCCGGGAGCCTCAGGACCTCATGACGGTCCAGTCGAATGATCTGGCCGGAGCGGCCGTCCGAAGGTATCTCTTCCCCGAGCCGTTTGTCTTTGACAAGCGGGGCTACCCCTACTGGGACCGTTCAACGTTACCCGACGTTGACTCGGTCTATCTGGGCGGGTTTGACGGTGAGTTCATCTCGCTGAGGAACCCCAATGCCTCGCACAAGGAATCAGGCAAGCTACGGAGCTGCAAGCTACAGCACTTTGCCGCAATCGACCGGGGAGCCGTGATGTTCGTGCATCTCGGCTTCGCAGCAAGTCCGGAAGGCGACCCAGGTATGGCAAAAAGCTTCAACGGTGCTGACTTCGACGATTCCGTGCTGGCCCTGCTAGACCCGGAAATCGTCCAGCACTGGAACAACCTGCCCGCGTATCCGTGGGTTGCGGCCACACCTACCGAAGTACAAGTGATCGACGATGGCGATGCCATATTCGACCGGAATCCCAAGGCCAGGCTGTACGACTGGCGTTATGTATCGTGCATGGTCCAAGACGCCAAGCGCGGTCAGACCGGAATCGGCTACGTGGTTAATGCCATCACCTGGTTCAACCTCCTCTGGCTCCATCGGGAGAGCATCGTGGCGGAGCTGCGGGAGATGCAACCGAGCCCACAGGTTGCAGAGGCCATCCGCTGGATGGAGCAAGAACTTCCCGAGAGCCGGATGCCGATGGTGGCATCACGCCTGGAGGAGATCATCGACGCGCTCAAGATGAACGGTAAATCAATTGATTGGGCGAACGAGGTGATTACGGAGTTCCGCCAGTCCTGCCCGGTGGCGCCGAAGTTCTGGTGGCAGGGCGGCTACCAGAGCCAGGGTCGCATTCCCCGCGATCGAATCGCCAACGGTAATGAACCCATTCCGGTTACCACGGCCATGGACGTGGCCCGGGAGCAATGGATTGAAATGTTCCAAAAGGCACGCCGGTTTGCCGACAAGGAAAGCTGGAGAAACTGCTGGCAAGTGCCACCAGAGATCCGGAGCTTTCCAACTCGCCCCGAGGCAGCGGCTGCCGCACGGGACTTCTGGATGTTTTATAACCGCACCCGCGAAGCCAAGAGGGCGGAATTCCTCAAGGCTGGGAAGGACCACCGCGGGAAGAAAGTCACGAGCGAGCAAGACGCCGGGATTGCCGCTTACCTGTACGCGGAAGAAGATGTCCATGACCGGATCACGGCCAGCGGTATGTATCTGGATATCTACGCGGAACTGGTGAAGTTGGTCTTTGACCGCGGATTGACCCTGGAGCCACCACGCAATCCCGATGGTACGGTGAAACCGGTAGCGGATGGCATCCTGGGTGGGCCACACACCCTGGATGGGCTGCTGGATATCGCCAGAGCAGCGGGCGTGACTCGTCGCCATGTGCCCTTGACCTGGGAGTCTGCCCGAGTCCACCAGGACTATGGCGACCTCAATCTCGATATCGTCGTTGAAGACACGCTGGTACGGATAGCAGGGAGCAGTTCAAACTCTGCCAACTGGATCGGCATCGTGGACCTGTCCGACGGCCGGTATCGGATGGAGCATGGCCTGGTGGTCACCAAGGACACGATCGAGGCTCCGCCTCAAGAACCGGCAGTCGCTCTTGTGGCCGTGAATGACTTCGAGCAACGGCTGAAGGATGAGAAACTCCGGCAGCAAGACCGCCAGAGGATCGAAGCTGAACTCAAGACCTTCCGGGCTCAGGTCGGTAATGGCGTGACCATCAAGCCGGTGACTCATCGCAATCCTCGGAGCCAGGAGGACGAGCCCGGCGCGGAAGTATTTCTGGAAGGGACTTCCGAGCCACTTGCCCGGATCTCGCGGGAGCACGTGCCCGTCGTTACAAGTGAACTCTCGGGGGTACTGGTCTCGGGAGGTCCGTACACGCTCAAGGTTCTCTGCCCGCTTGGAGCGGACAACCAGGGCGTTCATCCTTCTCGACCTCTGGGTGTAAAGAATGTACCGATGCAGATCGAAGATGACCCGATGCCCGAGGTGGATTATTTCCCGACACGGAAGAGCCAAGGTCCGTCCTTCGAGGTTGTCAATGGCTGGCAGTCCAGGATCAACCAAAGGAAAGCTACACCGCGCGATCTCCAATGCTGGAAAGGCAAGGCTGGCAGCCGAGCGATTATACGACCAACCACTTTTGTAAGGGCCGGCGTGGCTGAGCCCGCAGTGGCGGTGTATCTGGATGGCGATGGAGTCCAGTTTGGCTGGATAGCGAGAGAGCATATACCCGTCGTTAAACGTGAAATGCACGGCTATCTTGCCGGTAGTGGACCGTACACATTGGCGTTTATCTGCGACCAACCCAAGTAAGGCGCCCACCGTTGACATAAACCATCATCAAAGCATGCGCTCGTGGATTCGGACTTTTCAGAGTCCGGGAGCCGGGAGGAAGTATGCAAAACTTCATCACCTCGTTCTCTGCATCGAAGTCGTCCCAATTCGTGAACGACCGACTCAGTTGGGACGAAGGCAGCCCTCATCGCCATGATTGCCACGATCCACCACACGGGGCTCGCGTGGGATTTGTCGATGACAGATCTCCACCGCGAAGATTGCCTGCGGTGGCAAGGTCAGACCCCTGGAAAGTTACAAGGACTCAGGCTGGGTTCCCAGGGGATGCAACTCGGGGGCGAAGATTGCTCCGAGTTGCAGGGTTAGACCACTGCAACACGGGGAGGGGGCAAAGATTGCCTGCTGACGGATCGTCGTGGCGAAGATTGCTATCCCGGACGGGAATTTGATACCCTCGCGGCGTCGCCCACGGCGAAGATTGAGCTCGAATGTTTCGCGTTTGCTTGTGAGCCCGAGGGCTATTTGTGAGCCATGGGGCTTCGTACGCGGAGCCTGATTGAACTCATCGTGAACAGGAATGCTTCACTGACGCATTCAGGTATGTAAAAGGAATCAGCATTCCTCTGTGTCAAATCTCAACTTTTGCTGCCGGGCAAAAACCCGGGAAAGGATGTGCGTATGCCAAAGACCGCCGCAGTCGTTCAACTTCCTGAGATTCTGGCGAACAAATCAAGCCATTTGGTGAAGCTCGCCGGAAAGATTGATTCCTTTCCCCTTTTACTCCGCAAGACGCCAGGGGGCCAATTGAAGCGCTCAATCGAAAAACAGTTCCACACTATGGTGTTAGCAACCCGCAAGGAAATTCGGAAGTATTGCCCTCGCTATCGCTATCTGCGAGGCGAAGGCATCTTAGATTTCAGTACCGATTGCAACTCCGGTCAACTTGGGGCGGGTGATGTTGGCTATGCCCCACCACCCAAACGGGGCCGGCTCTGCGAAACGTGCTGCTTCTTCGCGGGCATTTCCGAGGAGCAAGTTCCTGAAATGACTTTAACCCCCGCGCCGCAAGACCTCGTGCTTGTGGTCTAAGTCTCGCCAATCCTACCCCTTTCATCCACTCACAGTTTCTCGCCATAACGCCACAGCAGGTCGCAAAGCGACCAGAGAAGGAGATCTGTTTATGAACGAACCGAACGCTGAAGGTACGAGCATCCCTGGCCGTTCCTGGCCGGGAGCCAACGTCTACAAATCCCTCAAGCTTGGCTGGCACTGGCGCCGGCTGAGGTGGGCCGTTGTGGCCGCATCCGAAGCCGCACAAGGCCACGAAGCCAACGGCCTGCCGCCAGGATCGAGGGAATTCAAAACACTCTTTAACGAGGTCGCCACCAAGGTTCAGGAATATTCCACCGAGTCCGGCGATCCTCTCGAAACTCTCAAGGCCCGGCTGCCCGCGCTATGCGCTTTGGAGCGGCTGGCCAATCCTGCTCCCAGTGTGCCTGGGAACAAGGCTGGGCTGACGCTCGGCATCCTCATCACCGCAGTCCTGGGGCCAATCGGAATCGGTGCGCTGATCGGCCTCGGAACCGGCATGGCCCATTGGATCTCGCATCTGTTCGGATAAGGAGGTCATGCATGACCGGAATACTGGAACTGTTCGCTCTCGTCGAAGTCGGTAGCGGAATCGGGTTCCTGGCCACTTGGCGCAACCGGCACCTGGCCAGCAAGGTCAACTATTTCCACCCGTCGCATAATAAGAAGTCTCCCTTCGACAAGCTGGTACGAGCCCAGACCGGCCCTGTGATCACCCGGCAGGACCAACTCTGCGTGAAGGTGGCCGATGGCCTTACCGTCCTCGTTCGCAGGCTCGTCGTGCTCGACGCCTTTCGTCAACTCATGCGCGCGGTGTTCCTGTCCAACTCACCACTCCGGCGCAGCTTGCGCACCAAAAAGAAGGTGAACTATGGATGACCCCCCCAAACCCACATTCAAGAAGTCCACATGGATAGTCGCCCTTGCCCTGTTCCTCTTCACGCCAGGCGGTCTGTTCTGGGCATTGCTCTGGCTGTTCCGTGAGCAAATTGAGTTCGACAAGGTAGCTTCCGCCTGGTCAAAGCACAGCTTCGCCAAATTCAAGGAACAAAAGCGTAAGCAGAAGGAGGCTGAGCACAACAATTGTCTCAGTGAATAGAAGCAGTTGACAGACTGATAGCTGCCCAAGATGGGCTCGTGTTCTTGCACACTCTGGAATCGAAGGAGGTGTTATGGCGTTAAGAAAGGGGCATGTCCAGCAATTCAAAACGCTGAAGGACGCTTTCAGCACAGGCCGTGTGGCTTTGCTGGAGGCGCAGGATGCGAAGACCGGTAAGAAGATCGCCATCATCATCGCACTGAATCGGCGAGGAAAAGAGATCGAGTTTGTCCCGTTTGCGAGGCTTTTCAACGGGAACCCGTACCGAGAGGTAAACCCGCCCAATCCAAACGGTGGGTTTGTGAGCCAAAGGGAAGCATGGAGGAGATCATGACATTCACTCCGTCAGCAACCAGTAGCTTCTCGGCGGGCGCAGTCTTCTGGGGAATGGTCTGGGCCACGTTGGGCAAGCTCAATGAGCTAGTCCATTTCGTGGGCTTCAAGAAAGCCA
>Ga0326727_10021619_pt1 | contig 12563 bp, 13 predicted proteins | sample MB2enrmetagenome_FD_207643 | JGI IMG/M metagenome (GOLD analysis project Ga0326727, IMG submission 207643) | Lab enriched peat soil microbial communities from McLean, Ithaca, NY, United States - MB29MY | ecosystem: Environmental > Terrestrial > Soil > Wetlands > Peat | place: USA: New York...
TTGATTTCAAATATGACGATACATGGAGGTTTTCGGAAGGCTTAGCATGTGTCAACTTGAATGGAAGATGGGGCTATATTGACAAAACAGGCAGGGAAGTTATTGATTTCAAGTATGACGATGCAAGGAGGTTTTCGGAAGGTTTAGCATGTGTTAAATTAAACGGGGAATGGGGGTTTATTGACAAAGCAGGCAGGGAAGTAATTCCATGTAAATACAATGAAGTTTTTGATTTTTCACATAATCTTGCAACCGTTGCAAAGAAGAAAATTGTTAACAATGATGGTGAATTTGATTTGTCATCATTTGGTTCTATAGACACTGAAGGTACAGAATATTGGGAGGATTAATTCAACAAGAATCAACATGAAAAATTCACTTAAATCAATAGGAATCGCAATAAAGATTATGTTATCGATCTTGTTTCTGGGATGTTTACTCCATTTGCCTTATGGTTATTTTCAGTTAGTCAGATTTTTAGGCATGGTGGGCTTTGCCGTTCTTGCATTTGAGCAATACAAGAAAAATCAAATTTATTTTGTATTGTGGCTTGCTTCGGCTATCCTTATTAATCCGATTTTTAAAATAGCATTGGGTAGAACAATTTGGAATGTTGTTGATGTTATATGGGCAATCCTACTAATAATATCAATTTTTATACCTGTTAAGAATGAAACAAAGGAGTAATAGCTCCCATCTTTTACCTCTTAGCAAAGTAATATCATGAAATAAGGTCTCTGCCTTGTAATAAGAAACTATGGAAGTAGTAAAACCATTCATACAGGGTCAAAAGGTGGACAATATTATTATAATAGCAACGGGAAAATGACTTATGTACCTAAAAGAAGATAATCAATGAAAAAGTTACTATTTCTATTTGCTATTTGGTTTTCATTGTCATTAAGTGCGTTTGGACAAAATGCCTGTGAATATTTCAAAAAGGGGCTTGTAAAATCTGAATTAAAAGATTATTCTGGTGCAATAAAAGATTTCACACAGGCTATTACAATTGAGCCTAATAATGTGACATATTATTTGAGAGGCATTGCAAAATCTGATATAAAAGATTATTCTGGTGCAATAGCGGATTACACACAGGCTATTACACTTAACCCCAATTTTGCAAATGCATATTATCGTAGAGGCGGTGCAAAATCTGACTTAAAAGATTATTACGGCGCAATAGCGGATTACACACAGGCTATTACACTTAGCCCTAATGATGCAGATGCATACTTCGATAGAGGCTATGCAAAAGATGATATAAAAGATTATTCTGGTGCAATAGCAGACTTTACACAGGCTATTACACTTAACTCAAATTATGCAGAGGCATACTACAATAGAGGCATTGCAAAGAATGACTTAAACGATCATTACAGCGCAATAGCGGATTACACACAGGCTATTACACTTAGCCCTAATTATGCAGAGGCATACTGTAATAGAGGCAATGCAAAATATGAATTAAAAGATTATTCTGGTGCAATAGTAGATTACACACAGGCTATTACACTTAACCCTAATGATGCAGATGCATACTACAATAGAGGGCTTGCAAAAGCTATATTAAATGATATTCAAGGAGCTTGTTTGGATTGGAGCAAAGCAGGAGAATTAGGAGACACAAAAGCGTATGATTTAATTCAGAAATTTTGTCATTGATGAAAAAATTACTATTTCTATTCATTATATGTCTTCCTCTCTATGTAGGGGCATAAACGGTTTATATTTGTACAGGTCATTATTCTAAGTGTTATCACACGAGTTCGGAATGTAAGGGGTTGAGAAATTGCAAAGGACAGGTCAAAGCCATAACTCTGCAACAGGCAAAGGATATGGGAAGGCGACCTTGCAGGTATTGTTTCAAATGATATTAACAACACAAAGAGTTCTTAGAAAGAATGTGTTGCTAATATTCCATGGCTTCCATATTATTTCGTCTCGCTTTCTCAAACTTCTCGTTTGCCTCTCTCATCAATTTGGAAATCCTGCTTTCTTGTTCATCTTCTTTGGGCATAGCTTCCTTCTCTTCTACGGCTTGGAGTGCAGGAACGACATACTTTAACATGTCCCTATAAAAAGAGAGCTTGTCTTTAGCCTCTAAAGTTTTCCATATATCAGTTACTTCCTCAAAATTCTGCTCTAAAAAGTTCTTAATTGATACTCTTAATTCACGAGTTACCTTATTTGGTACTCCTTTGGGTCTCCCATTGGGATTGCCAGTCTGTCCTTTTTTTTGTGCCATTACAATATGTTTTTTAATGTTATTTTCATTCTGTTGATTTACCAGATTTTGGTAATGAATTACATCTTACTATAAGACTTTACCGTTTATAGGCTAATACATTTCTTATCTCTGTATCCAATTCCTTAACTAAGTTATCAGTCTCCGTTATATCGGTTTTATTTGATATGTCTTTCAATTTTTTCTTAAGTCTGCTGTAATATTTTGCATCTGAAAATATCTTTTGTTGCTTCATATCTACCAGAATGTTTTGCACCTCATCAGGTGGAAGCTTTTGCAGAGCAATTGCACAAATAAAGTCGGTTGCATCCGATACGGTTTTGATTTTATCCATGGCATCAATATTTATATTTTTCTGTTTTTCTATCTTAAAATAATCATCCGCCCAAAGGCTCACGATTTTATTATAAAAACGCTCATCGTAAAGTGTCCTACCCATTACTTCACACTCTTTTAATTGTTGAGGTAGCCGCTTATTCCATCGGCTTTCATATCTCAAAAGATTTTCACCTTTGAACACATCCGGCATTATTCCGCTCCTATCAGACACTTCACGGGCTTTGTCGTAAAATGCCATGCTATGCCGTTGATCTTTCCCTTTGCTCTGATAGTATAGCGTGTTATTGGTCGCCTGTACTCTATTGAAGTGTGTACACAAGCCTAATACACTATAATAACACTGCGCCTCGTATTGCATAATAAAATTAGTGGATACATCTATCCGTGTTACTTTAGCCTCTGAAATATCAATTTTGAGCGTGTCGGATAGCTTTTCCATTGCCTCCCTTACTTGGCATTGATTTAGAGTAAACGTATTGTCAGGTAAATAAAACTTAGCTAAACTGCCTTTGACAGATATACCCATCATTGATATGGCAATTTTCAAGTTCTCCAGACTTCCACATGTCCAAACTGCTCCCGTATCCTTGTTTACTATTTCTTTTGCATCGGTCAGGCATAGAGTTGAAGCGGACAAATCGCCCGCCTCCACTCTATTCATCCAAATGTTTATAGTATCATACATATTTACCATTTTTTGGTAACAAATTACATTTTACTATAAGACTTTTGTGTTTTTTACCTGCCGCCTTAGCAACTGTAAAACCTCATCAAAGCCACCTAAAGAAAGTTGTTTCCGGTAAGCATCAATCAGTAAACGCCCACCTTCTATCACTAACACTTCCAATGTCTGCATATCATTTGAGAAAAGGAATAGAAAACCATCGTTCCGCTGGTCGTACATCGGATTATTAACGCCTCCTTTGAGCGTTTGGCGGTCACTTGGTTCTCCTGCTGCATAGACTGTTTCCTTTTTGTCTGCATGCTGAAAGCGTATGCCGGAAAAGTTAATCGACTTGCTTTTTGCCGGTGTGCATTGCAAATAATATTCCGGTGTTGTTCCATCCTGTTTCCGGCACTCGTTTTTATCGGTCGGAATGAGATTAAAAAACAATTGCCCTTTGAAGTTCTTTAGTTTATCTAAAGCCTCCCAATATCCGGCAACCGCTGTAAGGTCATAACGGGGTTGCTTTCTTGGCTCGGCAAAGCCTTTACGGGTTACATTCTTGTACTCCGGTAGTTGTTCCAATCTCAAATAAGCGGAAATTGCAGGTAGTATCATAGTGCAGTCCTCCCCATTTTTCCCGTTACTAAATATGTGGCGGCGGTTTGGTCTGTTTCCTCTGCCGTTGCGACCCGTACACTTAACATCCAGTTATTAAGGCTTTCCTTTTCAAAATAAGTAAATTTTCCACCCTGACTTTTATAGTAGGGTATTTTCTTTTGGCATACCATTTTGTACAACGTACTTTTTGATAATCCAGTTAATAATACTGCATCATCCATTGTTAGAGCTTGTTTTACCCCAATCATGGCAAATTGCTCAATCTTCGTAAGTCGATTTAGAATTTCAGTTTCCATCTTAATAATTTTATGGAATTAATAAAATGGGCTTGGCGTGTACTTTGCTTTTGCCCGTTGGTTTTGTAACATTACATGAGCAAAGGTAGGTAGCTAATAAAGACAAAAAAATATCTGACTATCTGATTTTTAGCTGTTGTCAGCCGTGTGTCAGATAATCAGATATTCTGATTATTAGTAAATTACAAAAACTATTTTCGTTTTCTGTTCCCTGTTATTTTAATCAATTCATCGTGGTACTCACTTTCAAAATGAATTAGATTCCCATTTATGTCTGTTATGTCTGTGTAATTATTTGAGCTGAATTTATTCCCTCTGGGGATTTCAAAAATAGAATTAATCAGAGGCTTGTTTTTGACTGTGTTTTCATCCACACCCAATAATACAAGAAATTCTAATAATGATCTTTTATTAGGCGTACGCCCTTGGGTTGTGCTGTTAGTTTTAATCCATCGCAAACGGTCTTCTGTGTCTGGTTTATCAATCAGTCCAAACCTATAAAGAAAATTATTACATGGCGTTTCTGTGTCTAAAAATCCTTGAGCTATCAATGCCCTAAAAATAAGCGCACCCTCTTTTTCTAACTTATCGATTTTTATCTGCTTTGCTTTTGCATTATCGGTCTGTAATTCTTTGGGTAGTTCTTCACGTGTAACCACTGGCAATTTACCACCTACATATCTTTTGTAACGTGCAACATATTCCTTTATCAAATTAGCTTCATAATCAGTCAGGTATTCATATACTGCCGCTGACTGCATAAAATAGGGTTCTTCTGTTTGCAAATGCTCAGATAGAAATTCTGACTTCAAATCTCTTGTGTCTGAATCAGTATCGTTTTTATGGGCATTTACATACTTATTCTGTCGATCCGTGTAATAATCTTCTACAATTACCTGTATGTCTTTTCCCCAATGCTTAATAAGATAGCCTATAAAACCAGTCACCAAAATAGGTAAATTCCTCTGCTCTTGGATGGTTAACAAATAAGCGTTGACATCATCATCGGCTTCACAAAACCGATACGAGCAATTATTATCAAAATCCCTAAATCCTCCAGCTGCTCCATTTACCCATCTTTTGGACGGGTCTTGACCTTGTATAATGCGGATTAAAGTAGTTGCCATATTATAAATATCTGGTATATTATTGATTATATGAATATTAATAACTATTCTTTTATTGGATATTTTCTATTCCACAAGTTAACAACAAAGCTTTTATTTGCAATAATATAAACATCGATATTCCATAAACGAATGTTTTATTATCGAACTTGCCTATTTAAACAAATTTAAATATTGCATCATAGAATCTTTCACAGTTTGAGCAACCAATAAATAAAACGGGGTACGATTGCTTGTGGTATGGCTTATTTCCAAAGCAGTGTAGTAGGCTTGTTTTGCCTCGTTGTCACTTTTTAGATTGGTAATAGTGTAACCGTTGGCTATCAAATTCAAATTCATTAAAAGACGTGAGGTGCGCCCATTACCATCAATAAAAGGGTGTATCTTTACTAATTCATCGTGCAGATAGGCACTAATAACAACGGGGTGGGTTTGTACCCCTTTCAATTGCTGATATTCATTGATAAAAGCCTCCATTTGCTCTTGTATTAAATAGGGGGGCGGGGGTAAATGTTTGCTGCCTGCAATCATAACGGGTACATCACGGTATTTGCCAGCATTGGTTTTGTCGATACCATGCAATACAAGCCCGTGAATCTCTTTTATTACCCATTCTGTAATATTTACCTCCTTTTGTGCTATATCTTTTATAAACGTGATAGCTTGGGCGTGGTTGATAGCTTCTAAATGTTCCCTCATGCTTTTGCCTGAAATGGTTACACCCTCGTTGACCACTAAAGCGGTCTCTTGCAATGTAAGCGTATTGCCCTCTATCCGGTTGCTGTCATAAGTGTACTCTATTTCAAAAGCATCCTGTATTTTTTTTAATACCTCCGGTGGTAATGGTCTTAATCGGTCAAGTTGCTGTTTTAGCGTGTCAATTTCATTTAACAGAGTTATAAGCGTTGTTTCCATAAAATAGGGTGTTTCAATTTTTGTGTTATTCAAATATTCCGTTTTGTTTATCTACTGCCGCCCGCCTCGCCTCACTTACTATCTTAGCATATATTTGTGTTGTGGTTATTTTGGTATGTCCTAATAACTTGCTTACTACCTCCAGAGGCACGCCCAAAGTTAGGTTAAGAGTTGCCGCCGTGTGCCGGCTGCAATGGAATGTTACAGGCTTTGTGATTCCAGCCGCCGTTACCCATCTTTTTAACGTCTCGTTGGCGTGGTCATTTCTGGGCAGTGGAGTATATACCAAATCGCTATTGCTTGCTGTGCCTCGCTCCGGCAGCCATTTTAACGCCTCATTGCTGACTTGCAGGTACATTTGACCTTTAGTCTTTTGCATCCTGAATTGAAGCTCCATATCGCCATTACTATCATTGTGAAAATCACCCCACGTTATCTTTTTCACATCTCCAAAGCGCAACCCTGTCAAACAACAAAACAGAAAAGCAGCTTTTAGATTCCTGTTACTACATTTTGCATGTATCAGCTGCTTTAATTCCTCAATAGTCAAGTATTCCCGTTTACTTTCCAATGCTTTAGGCTTATCGGCTGTCTGTATTATTTTGGCGGGGTTTTTGGCTAATATTCCCGCCCGTTCCGCCTGCTGCAATATGTAGCAAAGTTTATTGTACATTTTCAGTTGGGTATTTTTAGCCAATATAACGGGGTCTTTCCCTTTTTTGAAGTTGAGGTTTTTTGCAGTTTTCAGGTAAACGATAAAGCCCTGTACAAACACCTCATCAACCTTTGAAAAGTCTGTTTTGTTGCCCTTGTACAAAACCAAATGATTTTTTAGTTGCAAAAAATGTTGGTAATTACTTCTTTTTATGCCTGTTTTGGCTAACTGCTCGTTGGCTAAAAGCTCAATGTAAGTGCAAAGATTGGTTTTACTACGTGTAGCGGTAGTCTTAAAACCGTGCATCTCGTTTTGTATCTCTACAATCCGTTTTGACTTCACAGCATTGGCGGTGGATAGTGTACCCTCATTAGCGATTTTATCGGCGGGGGTCTTTTCCGGGATGAGGTAGAGTTTCAGGAACTCATATTCCCGCTTTCCATTCAGGTAGTAATCTAAATAGATACTTTGGTTTCCGTTGGCTATTTTCTTAAATCTAATTTTTATCGCCTCTTTTGGCTTTGTGTTTGTTCTTTTCATCTTGTTACTCATTGATGTTACCCTCTACAAAGATAGTGAAAAAACATAACGAGTAACAAACTGGTAACAAAAAAGCACTAAAAAAGGGAGTAACAAAGTAAAATAAATAACTTTGTCACTCCCCTCAAAACGCTTGTAATATACTGTATATTAATGCTTTTATTTACTTTATTTACCCTTTGTTTTCCCTTAAAAAAGAGGGTTGTACTGTCAAAACCAAGCGACCCCGGTTTTTCTTATAATCAATTAACAGTGAACAATTCTAATCTGCAAAACCTGTGCCAGACTAATTGATCACTGCCAATTGTCAGTTTTTTATTTATTTTGCATAACTTACAGAACGGGTTTCACGAATAACCGTGATCTTTACCTGTCCCGGATAAGTCATTTCATCCTGAATTTTCTTCGCAATATCAAACGACAGTGTTTCCACTGCGTTGTCATCCACTTTGTCAGCTCCTACTATCACGCGCAACTCACGACCTGCCTGAATGGCATACGTCTTTTGCACACCGGGATAAGAGAGTGCCAGATTCTCCAAATCATTCAATCGTTTGATATATGCTTCTACAATCTCGCGACGAGCTCCCGGACGAGCCCCGGAAATAGCATCGCATATTTGAACGATAGGCGCCAATAAGGTAGTCATCTCGGTTTCCTCGTGGTGAGCACCGATAGCGTTGCAAATATCAGGTTTTTCTTTGAATTGTTCGGCCAACTTCATACCAAGCAGTGCGTGCGGCAATTCCGGTTCGTCATCAGGCACTTTACCGATATCGTGCAACAGTCCGGCTCTTTTTGCTTTTTTAGGGTTCAAGCCCAGTTCAGAAGCCATCACGGAACACAGGTTCGCAGTTTCACGCGCATGTTGCAACAGGTTTTGCCCGTAGGACGAACGATACTTCATTTTGCCTATCATTCTTATTAATTCGGGATGTAGTCCGTGAATACCCATATCAATGGTAGTCCGTTTTCCCGTTTCGATAATCTCCTCTTCCACCTGTTTCTTCACTTTTGTCACCACTTCTTCGATACGGGCAGGGTGAATACGTCCGTCGGAAACAAGTTGATGGAGGGCCAAACGGGCAATTTCTCGACGCACAGGATCAAATGCTGAAAGTACAATCGCTTCTGGGGTATCATCCACAATGATTTCGACGCCGGTAGCAGCCTCTAAAGCACGGATATTACGACCCTCACGTCCGATAATACGTCCTTTGATTTCATCCGATTCGATATTGAATACAGTTACCGAATTCTCGATAGCCGTTTCGGTAGCGACACGTTGTATAGTTTGAATAACGATACGTTTTGCCTCTTTGTTGGCATTCATCTTCGCCTCTTCCATAATCTCATTGATATAAGACATGGCGCCTGTTTTTGCCTCATCTTTCAACGATTCCACCAACTTTTCTTTGGCCTCTTCCGCCGATAAGCCGGAAATAGTCTCCAACTGCTCCAACTCTTTACGATGCAAGGCATCCAGTTCTTTCTTGCGTTTATCCACCAAATCAATCTGCGATTCCAGATTTTCCTTAACTGCGTCCACCTCGCCACTCTTTCGCTGTAACTCTCCCTGTTTTTGGTTAAGTGTCATTTCGCGCTGCTGAATACGGGATTCGGCTTGCTGCATTTTAGCATTGCGTGAAGCAACCTCTTTCTCATATTCCGATTTCAGGGATACGAAGTGCTCTTTAGCTTCGAGGATTCTATTTTTTTTCAACACTTCGGCCTCTGCCTCAGCATCTTTCAAAATTTTCCGGGATCTCCCATTGATAACGAAACGCATAGTCAGCCATGTAACAGCGGCTGAAATAATAATGGCGGCAACTAATAATATTGGGCTCATACGATGTATTAAGGTTTTAAGTATAAAAAAAATGCATTGACTCTACGCCAAAAAGCGAGAGCAATGCGGGATTCTTAGTCACATTTAATAATGACGAACGAACTATGACAGCTCTTTCAAATATTTATCTAACTCTTTATCTAACAATCCCATCGTTGTAACGACCGGACCTACGTCTCCTTGGTGCTTTTGTTTTCCGCTTTCCACTGCAAAATGGTAAGCCACCATTATTAACACCGATTCATAGGGTAATTGCGGATGTCGTTCCCGATAAGAATCTATTTTTTCTTTGACGGATTTAGCTGCTTCGCGATAAATGAACTCATCTTCTCGTCGAACGGTTACCGGGAAGCGGTTACCTGCTAAATTTACAGTTATGGTAAATAGTTCGTCTTCCATTTGCTTTATTGATTCAGCAAATCAATGCACTTGTCAATTTCCCGCACCAATTGTGAAATCCGATGATGTGCCAACTCTCGTTCAGATTCACTGCCAACAAAAGTTTGCGCCAATTTAAGATTCTCATAATCAGAACGAAGTTCAAGAATAACCTTGTGAGCTTGCATCAAATCTTCTTCTTTTCGCTGCAATTGCGAAGTAAGATGTTGATTTTTTTCTCTTTCTTCGGCATGTAACTGCAACAGCTTATGTAGCTTATTTTCAAAGCCGTCAATCAATGTTTGATGTCTGTTGGTCATCTTGATAAAAAAATCGTTGTCAAAGGTATATCGAAATTATGAAGAAACAAAATTTTCGTGCTCTTTTTTTACGAAACTACCTTAACCTTTGTTATTTGCTACGAAATGGTTTCTATCGCTTTTCGCACTCTTCTCAAGGTTTCATCTTTACCAATAATTGAAGTCAGATCAAAAATATGAGGGCCTTTCGATTCTCCTACCAATGCAATACGATATGCGTTCATGACATCGCCTACCTTATATCCTTTTTCAGCAATCCATGCCATTGTCTGAGCTTCAGCAGCAACCTTGTCTGATGTAAAATTCTCCATTTCATCAATCAAAATCATCAATCCGGCCAACTGTTGCGGAGTATCCGGTTTCCATCTTTTTTGAATCGATTTCTCATCATACGAGACCGGCGCCACAAAGAAATAAGAAGTGGTATCCCACAGTTCTTTGGTAAAGCTGACCCGCTCACGCATCAAAGCCACCACCTCTGCGACTATCGCATCATCCACAACAACCCCTTTTGATCTCAATACCAGCTGAAATTCCTTAACAAGAACATCCAGCGATTTTTGTTGTAAATATTGATGATTGAACCATTTTGCCTTCTCAAAGTCAAACTTGGCACCACTTTTACTACACCGTTCGAGAGAAAATTGATCAATGAGCTCTTGCATAGAAAATAATTCCTGATCGGAACCCGCGTGCCATCCCAACAATGCCAGAAAATTGATTACCGCTTCCGGATCATAACCTGCCTCTCGATAACCGGTAGAAAGGTCTCCTGTTTTCGGATCTTTCCATTCTAAGGGAAAAACAGGAAAACCGAGACGATCTCCGTCGCGTTTACTCAACTTCCCGTTACCATCAGGTTTAAGCAAGAGAGGAAGATGCGCAAATTGCGGCATAGTATCCTGCCATCCGAAAGCACGATACAGCAGCACGTGAAGCGGAGCCGAAGGGAGCCACTCTTCACCACGAATGACATGCGAGATTTCCATCAAATGATCGTCCACCACATTGGCCAAATGGTAAGTAGGAAGACTATCGGACGATTTGTACAACACTTTGTCATCAAGAATCGAAGAGTTGATAATTACTTCTCCTCGAATCAAATCTTGCACGTGAACATCTTCATTAGGTTCTATTTTTATACGAACCACATATTGGTCTCCATTGGCAATACGTTGCCGAACTTCTTCCGATGATAGAGTGATTGAGTTTTGCATCAACCTACGGGTAGAAGCATCATACTGAAAGTTTTTGATTTCTGCACGTTTTGCATCCAGTTCGGCGGGCGTATCAAATGCCAGATAGGCTTTCCCTTCGTTCAATAATTGATCTACATACTGTTTATAAATTGCCTTTCGTTCGCTTTGACGGTAAGGAGCATAAGGACCTCCCTCTCTAACGCCTTCGTCGATTTTAATTCCAAGCCATTCCAATGATTCGGTTATATATTCTTCTGCACCGGGCACAAACCGTCCCGAGTCGGTATCTTCAATACGCAACAGCATATCACCGCCGTTTTGTTTGGCAAACAGGTAGTTGAACAAAGCCGTACGAACACCTCCTATATGGAGCGGCCCGGTAGGACTGGGAGCAAAACGCACTCTTACTTTCATGTGTCTATTTTTATTTTTTTACATCAAGAACATATGGAATTAACTCCCGTTGGTCGTTGACCGTTGGTTCGCAATAATCATAGCTCTTTGGTTTAAGCCTGATTTAATGCTCGTTTCATGTGTTTAAATTTAGAATAAAGAACAAAGAGTAAAGAACAAAGGCACAATTCTCCTTGCGTGTCCTAATTCTTTAATTCCGATCATGGGCGTTTCATATGATAATCATTTTCTTTTGAAAGGTCGTATGGAACTTACATGGTCTCCAAAACGGGAGTGCAAAGATAAACAAAAGAGTTGACCTGATAAAAGGCCAACTCTCTGTTCTTTTACTGAATTAAAATCTATCAAATTGATAAAATATGCAATACATCCATCAAACTTTGGTTGACCGGTTTCGAATCTTTGATGGCTTTAATAAACGGAACATACACAATTTCATTGTTTACAATACCGATCATCACATTACGTTGGTCAGCCAATAGAGCATCAATAGCAGCCGCACCCATACGGCTGGCCAAGATCCGGTCATTGGCGGTCGGGGAACCTCCGCGCTGAATATGTCCGAGAATGGTTACACGGCAATCAAATTCAGGGTGACTCTTCTTCAATTGTTCCGCCACGCCCATTGCGCCTCCTGTCATATCGCTTTCTGCAACCAACACGATACTGCTATTCTTCGATTTACGAAATCCTTGTTCGATCAGTTGTGTCAATTGGTTTGCATTCGTTGTAATTTCGGGAATAATAGCCGCTTCCGCTCCGGACGCAATAGCTCCATAAAGGGCTAAAAAACCGGCATCCCGGCCCATCACCTCAATAAAGAAGAGCCGTTCGTGCGAACTGGCCGTATCCCGTATTTTATCAACAGCTTCCACAATAGTATTGAGAGCGGTATCATATCCGATCGTATAGTCCGTTCCAAAGAGGTCATTGTCGATGGTACCCGGGATACCCACGATGGGAATATCATTGTATATCTGTCCGAAGATACGAGCCCC
>Ga0326727_10021620_pt1 | contig 12563 bp, 9 predicted proteins | sample MB2enrmetagenome_FD_207643 | JGI IMG/M metagenome (GOLD analysis project Ga0326727, IMG submission 207643) | Lab enriched peat soil microbial communities from McLean, Ithaca, NY, United States - MB29MY | ecosystem: Environmental > Terrestrial > Soil > Wetlands > Peat | place: USA: New York...
ATGCCATTGGTGACCACACAGCCTACCTCCGAGGTCGCCGCCACCACGCGCCCGCCCGGGCACATGCAGAAACTGTAAACCGAGCGCCCGTTGCCCGCATGGTGCACCAGCTTGTAGTCAGCCGGCCCCAGCATCCGATGCCCCGCAAAGCCGCCAAACCGCGCCCGATCGATCAGCGCCTGCGGATGTTCGATCCGCACGCCGATCGAAAACGGCTTGGCCTCGATCCGCACGCCCCGCCGATGCAGCATCGCGAACGTGTCGCGCGCGCTGTGCCCGATCGCCAGCACCACATGATCGGCCTCGATCGCCTCCCCGTCTGCCAGCACCACGCCGCGCACCTGCCGGTCGGCATCGATCACAACGTCGTCCACGCGGCAGCCAAAACGATAATCCCCGCCCAGCGCCTCGATCTTTGCCCTTATTCCCTCGACGACGGTGACCAGGCGAAAGGTGCCGATATGCGGCTTGCTGACGTACAGGATTTCCTCCGGCGCACCCGCCGCGACGAACTCGGCCAGCAGCTTGCGCCCCAGATGCCGTGGATCCTTGATGCCGCTGTAAAGCTTCCCGTCGGAGAACGTTCCGGCCCCGCCTTCGCCGAACTGCACGTTGCTCTCCGGGTTCAGCACGCCGCGCCGCCACAGCCCCCAGGTGTCGCGCGTGCGCTCCCGCACCAGCTTGCCGCGCTCCAGGATCAGCGGCCGCAATCCCATCTGCGCCAAGGTCAGCGCGGCCAGCAGCCCGCACGGCCCGGTGCCGATCACCACCGGCCGCCGGGCCGGCGGCGATGCCGGACCGCCGGCAATGAACCGATACCGCGTGTCCGGCGCCGGAACGACCCGAGGGTTGCCGGCGCAGCGCGCCAGGACCGCCGCCTCATCGCGCAGCACCACGTCGACCGCATAGACCAGACTGATCGCCGACCGCCGCCGCGCGTCATAGCCACGCCGCGCCACCGCCAGGCTGATCAGGTCGTCCGCCGCGATGCCGAGCCGCGCCACCACCGCGGCGCGCAGGGCGTCAGGCGTGTGGTCCAGTGGCAGCTTGATCTCGGCCAGGCGGAGCATCGGGGGGTGTTACAATGCCACCGGGGGTCCGGCCATAGAGGGTGGAGTATGGTAGGCTTGGTGGGGAGGCGATGGCACCGTTGCGGGTAGTGCCGGCAATCAAGCAAGTCAGAATAACGCAGAGATCGCCGAGCGGGCGCAGAGCACGCAGAGAAGGTTCAGTATTGCGCGTCGCCCCGTATTTCGCTTTGCCCCGGATTGCGTTGCCCGTGGCGCCGATAATTGGTCTGCGCGAAGCGCCAAAGGCCCTCTCTCTGCGCGCTCTGCGTCTACTCGGCGATCTCTGCGTTATTCTGACTGACTTACTGCCGACCAAACGCCCGGGCCCCAGCCCGGTCCCCCGCCGCCACAACCTGGCGTCGCCAGAGCCTAGAATTTAACCGACAGCGCACCCGAGCCGAACTGGTGCAGCCCGCCATGCTGGCCCTGGAACTCCTGCGTCTGCGCCACCCAGGTGAAGCTGAACCGCATGCCGTACGCCAGAATAGCCAACCCCGCCTGCGCCTCTCCCACGTCCCACACCAGGTCGACATGCGGGCCGCCGCGGAACGGGCTGCTTTGCAGCAGCAGATCATACCCCACCGCCTGCCCATCCAACCCTGCGAACACGTACCAGGCGAACGGCCGCGTCTCCACATACGCGTCGCCGCCGCTCAACCCCGGCAGCAGCCGAGGCGCGCCAAAATCCGAGTTCAGCCCCTGCCCCAGCCGCACCGTCACGCCTGCCTGCACATAATCGCGCACGTCGCCCGCCGCCGCGGTCAGCGACGGCAGCGCATCCGTCTCCAGCCCCGCGAACTGCGCGATCGGCAGCCGCCAGGTGCGCCCGCTGAGCACCTCGAACGCGGCCGTGTTGGAGATCTGGGCGTTCCACCCATGCACCTCGCCCTGGCCGATCAGGTCATGGAATCCGTTCTGGATGCCCTCGCCCCCCGCGCCTGGCCCCGCCACGCCAACGCTGAGCATCAGCACGCTGCGCGAGGTGTCGGTGTCGCTGAGCAACGAAAAATTGCCGAGCAGCAGCCCCGCATAGGGCCGGTCGCGCGGGTCCGGCACGGTGAGCTGGGTGTCGGCCGGCGTGTAGATCTGCTGCGTCACCGAGAAGCCGATGCGCTGCTGCCCCTCATCCCACAGCGTGTGGCCCAGCGTCGCGAGGAAAGCCGGCACCGCGTCGGTCGGCGAGGTCCATCCCAGCTTCAGCCCGTTGACGTAATAACGGTCCGTCAGGCTGGCGGTCGAGATCGACGCGTTTTCATCCTGCAGCGTCCAGATGCTGGATGGATCGGGCGGCGGTGCGGCCTGCGCGGCCCCCGCCCCGAGCAGCGCCGCGAGGCCACCCAGGCCGACAGTTGATGTCCTCATATGACCCGGTGCCCCCCCAAGACACTTCCCGTCCACGACGCCGCATGTCACGGCAGCCCTACGAGAATGTAACATGCCCGCACTGGTGATTCGTCGTCAACGCCCGGGCTGGGCGCCCCCGTCGGGCAGGCGCTTGTCGGCCGGCGGCCCGGCGATTAGCGTCCGCCGCCGCGTCGGGTTGCCGGCACGGTTCGCGGATGGGTGGCCGAGCGGTTTAAGGCACCGGTCTTGAAAACCGGCGAAGTTGCAAGACTTCCGTGGGTTCGAATCCCACCCCATCCGCCAGCCCCTATTTTCCGCCTGTCGTCTTCCGTCCAACCACGCCCCTGGAACCCGCTTCGGCAGCGCAGCGATACACATCCTGCCGACGATGCACGGGAAGCACGGTTGGGCCTGTGCCCCGTAGCGCGGTCTGCAGCCTGCCTAGGCGCCCGCCCGCCATTCAATCGCGCGGCGAAAGAGTGTCTGCCGAACAGCGGCCATTCGCGCCGCCCCATCCAGCCATATCTCCCTCCCAACCGGTGCCGCACGGCCCGGCCCACATACGTCCCGCCCGCACGGCGGACCAGGAGATACACCATGGGCACCGCAAAGAAAGTCGCCGTCGTCACAGGGGCCTCGCAAGGCATCGGCGCCGCCCTGGTCCTGGCGTTCCGTGAGCGCAACTACCAGGTGGTCGCGACCGCCCGCACGATCCAACCGTCACACGACGATGAAATCCTGACGGTCTCCGGCGACATCGCCGATCCAAGCACCGCCGAGCGCACGATCGCCGCTTGCATCGACCGCTTCGGCCGCGTCGACACGCTGATCAACAACGCCGGCATCTTCATTGCGAAGCCGTTCACCGCATACACCGCCGAAGATTACGCAACGATCGTCGGCGTCAACGTCTCGGGATTCTTCTACATGACGCAGCGCGCCGTTGCCGAGATGGAGAAGCAGGGCAGCGGTCACGTCGTGCAGATCTCCACCAGCCTGGTCGACCACGCGAACGCCGCCGTGCCGTCCGTGCTGGCTTCGCTGACCAAGGGCAGCCTGAACGCCGCAACCAGATCGCTCGCGATCGAGTATGCGAAGCGCGGCATTCGCGCCAACGCCGTCGCGCCCGGCATCATCAAATCGCCGATGCATCCCGTGGAGACGCATGCGCAGCTCGACCGGCTGCACCCGCTCGGCCACATGGGGGAGATCTCCGACATCGTCGACGCCATCCTTTACCTCGAATCCGCCAGCTTCGTGACTGGCGAAATCCTGCACGTCGACGGCGGCCAGAGCGCCGGTCACTGAAACGCGCGCAACGCGCGGCAATATCGCTGGCGAAACTACCCTGGTCCGAGCCGGACCCGTCAGCGCGCTTACATTTCGAGACGACAACATATTGCGCCAAGGAGATCCCGAATGCCGAGCATCGGACTGTCTGAAACCATCGACCATCAGCGCCGCCGCTTCATTGGCGGCGCGGCCATGACACTCGCTGCCGCCGAGCTCGGCTTCCTCAGGCCTGCGAACGCCCAGTCTGGCAAGGTCGCGCCAGCCCTGCCCCCGATCAGCCCTGGAACGAACACCTCGTTCCTGGTGCTGAAACAGGTCAACGCCGGCGTCCTCGATATCGGCTACGCCGAGGCCGGCCCCGCCGACGGTCCCGCGGTCATTCTGCTGCACGGCTGGCCGTACGACATCCACAGCTATGTCGACGTGGCACCCCTGCTGGCATCGGCAGGCTACCGGGTGATCGTTCCGTATGTGCGCGGCTGCGGCACGACGCGTTTCCTTTCGGATAAAACTTTCCGCAGCGGCCAGCCCGCAGCGGTCGCCGTCGATACCATCGCCATGATGGATGCGCTCAAGATCGAGAAGGCGATCCTCGCCGGGTATGACTGGGGTGGGCGGACGGCCGACGTCATCGCGGCACTCTGGCCCGAGCGCTGCAAGGCGCTGGTCTCGGTGAGTGGTTATCTCATCGCCAGCCCCGAGTCGAACAAGCTGCCGTTGCCACCAAAGGCCGAGTATCAGTGGTGGTATCAGTTCTACTTCGCCACGGAACGCGGTGCGCTCGGCTACGACAAATACCGCCATGATTTTGGCAAGCTCATCTGGCAGATCGCATCCCCGCGGTGGGAGTTCGATGATGCAACGTTCGACCGCACCGCGGCGTCGTTCAACAATCCGGATTACGTTGCGATTGTGATCCATAATTACCGATTCAGGATCGATCTGGCCAAAGGCGAAGCACAATTCGACGACCTGGAACGCCGGCTGGCCAAGACCCCGGTCATCACGGTGCCAACCATCACCCTTGAAGGCGACGCCAACGGCGCGCCACACCCAGAGCCCGAGGCCTATCGCGCCAAATTCTCCGGTAAATACGCACACCGGCTGATCGGCGGCGGGGTCGGTCACAACCTGCCGCAGGAAGCGCCGCAGGCCTTCGCCCAGGCAGTGGTCGACGTCGACAACTTCTAACGCCGCGTCCGACCGCGGCATTTTGCTCGGCCGTGCGTTGCCACAACGCACGGCCCTGAGCCGGAGCGATATCCGAGGGGAAAACCGATGATCCACGAATTGCGCATCTATCGCAGCGTGCCCGGCCGGCTGTCCGCGCTGATCTCGCGATTCCAAAACCACACGCTGCGGATCTGGGAGAAGCATGGCATCCGCCAGGTCGGATTCTGGACCACACTGGTCGGCGAGAGCAACCAGGAGCTCACCTATATCCTCGCCTGGGACGACATGGCCGAGCGCGAGAAGCGCTGGGCCGCATTCCTCACCGACCCCGATTGGATCGCAACCGTCGCCGAGACCGAGAAGGACGGCCAACTGGTGCAGGACATCCGCAACGAACTCCTGCAACCAACCGCGTTCTCGGCGCTAAGGTGAATGCCGCCGCGTCGGCCCTCTCTTTGAGGGCTTGGCGCCAGAAGCGGACCAAGGCGAGGTGAGGCGCCGGCGTCACTACGGCACTAAAGCTTTCCGGCGTATCGCACCCAACGCGATTACCGCGACCGCTCAGGCCCCTGTGGCGTGGCTGCGTCGCCACGCGCCAGGTGTCGTGCCGGTCAACTGGCGAAAGCATTTGCAAAGATGCGCCTGATCCGAAAAGCCGCCGGCAAGCGCGATCTGCGCCAGGCTTTCGGTCGTCGTCAGCATCATTGTCCGCACCCGTGCAATTTTCATCCGTGTGATGTAAGCATGCGGCGGCTCACCAAAGCTTTCCTTGAAGGCGCGGAAAAAATGGGTCGTGCTTAACGAAACGAGTTTCGCCAGCTCGCTGACCCGAAGCGCCTCACCGAGCCGATCCTCGATATAGCTATGGACCTTGCGTTTTTGCCACGGCGCCAACCCCCGGGGCGCCAGCCCCCGGGGCGCCAATCCGGAGGACACGGCCCGAACGTCTTGCGGCAGCCTGCTCTCAAGCAGGGCCGCAAGGCGCCCCGCCGCCCGCGTTGCGGCACCCATGTCGCAACCCAGCGATCGCCTGACGTCCTCCAGCAATCGATCCACTTCCATCGTTACCAGATCCGCTGAGCGCAACGCGCGAGCACCGATTCGTTCGTCCGTTGCACGGTTTTCCACCGCCCGCGGACCCCACATTGCGCCGTGCGGCGCACCGGTCACGACGTCGATGTTCAATTGTGCATGCATGATCCACCTCGGGTTGCCCGACGACTTTCGGCGACACCGGCCACTTCGCCGTACGCGCCGCTCAAGAGACACCTAAGATCAACCTTGACGAAAACGAACACCCACCCTTCGGCAGACACTCTTCCGCCCAATGATCGAGTGACAGTTCCACGACCGGCCATCCACCGCCGCGCGGACGCGCCCGCCTTTCACGCCCGCGTGATCAATTCATGTCGGATCCAAGACGGAGTGCGATCCGGGCGGTGAGTAAGTTCGCGCCACGGCCTCGACAATACCATAATCCAATAAATCTGTCGTCCCGCACACCATCTTTGGGGACGCGTCATCGCCATCCACATCAACCCAGCCACCAAGGAGTGACCCAATGAAGATCGTTACGATAACAGCCAGCGCCATGTTGCTGCTGATTGCGGCGGGTTCCGGCGCCTATGCCCAAAACTCGCCGAGCACCGACTGCCTGTCCACCAAGGTGGCAACTGGCACGGCCACCACACCGCAAAAGGCCGGTGAGGGCGAAGGCCAATACGGCGCCGGCTACCTCCCGCCGCACAACGGGCCGCAGAAAGTGGGCGAGGGCGAGGGGCAGTATGGCGCAGGCTATCAGCCACCGCAGAACCGCCCGCAGAAGGTCGGCGAGGGCGAGGGCCAATACGGTGCCGGCTATCTCCCGCCGCAGAACCCGCAACAGAAGATGGCCGCAATACCCTGCAAGTAACAGCGTGGAATGCCGTGCGGCCGATGATTGCCTCTTCCGCTCTTCGCGACGATGGGCCGCGAAGAGCGGGCGCAAAGCCTGCCCACGGACATGTTCCGTGGGCGGCGCAGCGCTTGCGATGCCGGCCTGCGCCGGGGCCAGGCAGTGTGTAAGTGCGGTTGAACGCGGCACCGCCCTCACCCGCCTCCCACGGATTGGCGCACCCAAATGCCGCGATCGCATCAGCGTAATACCAAATCCCACCATGAAAACGCTCGCGCATCCGGCCTGGGACACTCGCGCGCGCCACCGCCACTCAATCGCAATGCGGAATTGTGTCTGCCAAACAGCAAGTATTCGCGTCGGTCCAGACCAATATTATCAAACTGATCTTGGTTCTTCCCGTGCCGGCGGTGCACTTCCCCCGCGTCAGAATCGCCGGTGACCCGACAGCCAGTCCGAGGTGCATCGTGGACTTATTATCAAAAACCACCTCCGCAGACCTGCACACCGAGTCAGCACAGGCGCTGTGCCACCGGTGGCATGACCATCACGACATCGCCGCCGCGCGCGCGTTGGTCGGCAGCCATCGGGGCCTCGTGGTCAAGATCGCGCTGAGCTATCGCGGCCACTGCCTGCCATCGGACGAGTTGATCGGCGAGGCCTATGTCGGCCTGATGCGCGCGGTCTGCCGCTACGATCCGGATGACGGCATTCCTTTCGCCACCTACGCAACCGAGTGGGTGCGCAGCACAGTCGTGAACCACATCATGCAACGCAGCGGCAACGACTGCACGGCTGATTGCAACGCCGGATGACCCGGGCTTACGAAATCATCGACCACAGCTATGACGTCGTCATTGTAGGTGCCGGTGGCGCCGGCCTGCGCGCCGCCTTGGGCATGGCGTCGTCGGGCCTCAAGACGGCTTGCGTCACCAAGGTCTTCCCAACGCGCAGTCACACCGTGGCCGCGCAAGGCGGTATGGCAGCGTCACTCGGCAACATGGGCGATGGCGACAACTGGCGGTTCCATATGTACGACACCGTGAAGGGCTCCGATTGGCTCGGCGACCAGGACGCCATCGAATACATGTGCCGACAGGCGGTGCCCGCCGTGCTGGAGCTGGAACATTACGGCGTTCCGTTCTCACGCACCGACGACGGCCGCATCTATCAACGCCCTTTTGGCGGCCAAACACTCGACTACGGCAAACAGATGGCCCAACGCACCTGCGCCGCCGCGGATCGAACCGGGCATGCAATATTGCACACGCTCTATCAGCAATGCCTCCGGCACAACACCGCGTTCTTCGTCGAATACCTGGCGCTCGACCTGCTGATGGATGACGATGGCGCCTGCCTTGGCGTGCTGGCCTGGAACCTCGACGACGGAATGCTGCACCGCTTTCGTGCCCATCGCACGGTCCTGGCAACCGGCGGCTACGGCCGCGTCTACTTCTCCTGCACCGCCGCCCACACCTGCACCGGCGACGGCAATGCCATGGCGCTGCGCGCCGGTCTCCCGCTCGAGGACATGGAATTCACCCAATTCCATCCCACCGGCATCTACGGCTCCGGCTGCCTGATCACGGAGGGCGCGCGGGGTGAGGGCGGCTATCTGACCAATGCCGCGGGCGAACGCTTCATGGAACGCTACGCACCGACCGCCAAGGACCTGGCGGGTCGCGATGTCGTCTGCCGCTCGATGACGATCGAAATCAACGAGGGGCGCGGCTGTGGGCCACACAAGGACCATATCCTTCTGCACCTGGAACATCTCGGCGCCGACCTGCTGCACCAGCGCCTGCCTGGCATCAGCGAGACCGCAAGGATCTTCGCCGGGGTCGATCTCACGCGCCAACCGATCCCGGTGCTGCCGACGGTCCACTACAACATGGGCGGCGTCCCCACCAACCTGCATGGCGAGGTCGTTACGCAACGTGACGGCAATCCCGAAGCCGTCGTCTCCGGCCTGATGGCGATCGGCGAGGCCGCATGCGTCTCGGTGCACGGCGCCAACCGGCTCGGCTCCAACTCGCTGCTCGATATCATCGTGTTCGGCCGCGCTGCCGCGATCCGCGCGGTCGAGACGGTGCAGCCGGGCGAACACCATCCCACGCTTCCCAAGGCGGCAACCGACCGCGCGATTGCCCGGCTGGATCGGATCAGATGGTCGAAGGGCGGCGCGGATGCCGGAACGATCCGCGAGGCGATGCAACGGACCATGCAGCGCCATTGCGCCGTGTTCCGCGACGGCAGGTTGCTGGAGGCGGGGTTGAGCGCCCTCGATGGCGTCATGGCAATGATGCGCGACGATCTTGCCGTCACCGATCGTTCAATGATCTTCAACACGGACCTTGCCGAGACGCTGGAACTCGACAACATGCTCGCCCAGGCAAGTGTCAGCCTGCATGCCGCGATCGGACGCACGGAAAGCCGCGGCGCGCATGCCCGCGAAGACTTTCCGCAGCGCGATGACAGGCAGTGGCTCAAACACACGCTCGCCTGGCGCGATAACGACGGCCACGTCCGGCTCGATTACCGACCGGTCCATTTGCAACCGCTTTCGAACAAGGTCACCTCGATCCCGCCTAAGGTGCGTGTGTACTAACGTGGACCCACGGCATGATCTAAACCCCAGCCTCCACCGTTAGCCGGGCGAACTGTGTGCGCAGGCGCGGCACGGCAAGGTCGACGAAGGCCCGCACCTTCGGCACGGAAAGCCGGCCCTCCGGCATGATGAGGTGAACCGGCACAGGGGCGTGTTCGTGCGACTTGAGAACGATCCGCAGCCGTCCCTCCCGCACATGCTCGGCGACCTGATACGACAGCAGCCGTGTCACGCCCCGCCCCTCGACGGCCGAGGCAACCGCCGCACGCACACTGTTGACGACGTAGCGCGGCATGAATTGCACGGTCCGCGGTGTCGTCGAACCAACCAGCGGCGGAAAGCTCCATGAGTTCACCCCGGCCTGGGAAAACGCAACGATCTGCTGCTTCGCCAGGTCGCCCAGCGCGTCGATGCGTGGATACCTGGCAAGATAGCACGGCGCCGCAACGATCACCTGCCGCACTTCGCCGACCCGAATGGCGACCATCGACGAATCTGGCAAATGCCCAATCCGCAAGGCGGCATCAATGCCTTCGTCAATCAGGTTGACCGGCTGCTCGCCCAGCAGAAGCTTCGCCGATACCGTCGAAAAGGCGTCCAGGTAGTCTTCCAGGATCGGCCGGACCACCTCCTCCCCGATCAGCACCGGCGCCGCGAGGCTCAAGGTGCCACCCGGGCGGGACCGCTCGCTCGCCGCCAGGATCTCGACCTCGTCGAGATCGGTCAGCACGCGCCGGCAGGCAGCGGCATAGCGCTCACCGACCTCGCTCAGTTTGCTCGACCGTGTCGTGCGATGCAGCAGCTGCACGCCGACCTGGTCTTCAAGGAAAGCCACCGCGCGGCTGACGGCTGCGGGCGAGCGCCCGAGCTTGCGGCCCGCTCCAGCGAGGCTGCCTTCATCCAACGCGGTGACGAAGACCTTCATGGCATCAATGCGATCCATCGTTTGCTCCTCCGAACGCACGATTGACGGGATACGCGTAGTCACCTGCACCAACGGGACGCTGTCGCGCGCACCGATCGGCTATCATCATCGAATGGCAATGGTTCATGGTTCAGCCCCCCGGATCATCGTCTAATCCGGCGCGCCTGCCTGAATCCTGGTGGTTATTCTGAATTCTTATGAAGCGCGCCGCGATCACGGCGTTGTGAGCTCACGAAACCGAGAACCCAGTGCCAGTCTAGGCTTTTCCGGCCCCGGACCCGCTTGCTTGCCGGGCGGCCAAACTATCAATAGAGCTGGAACGAGTACGAATTGTGGTCCATTGCTATGCCTGGAGGGGAGCATCCGCCCGGTTTACGCCTCAGGCGATTGCGAGATCGACCTCGCGCGCCGCGAACTTCGGGTGCTCGGATCGCCCGTACCGGTCGGTGGGCGCGCCTTCGAGGTCATCGAAGTCCTCGCCCAGTCGGCCGGCGAACTCGTTACCAAAGACGAGCTGATGAACCGCATCTGGCCGGGCGCGATTGTCATGGAAAATACCTTGCATGTTCACGCCGCGGCGGTCCGCAAGGCGCTCGGCCCGTATCGCAAATTGTTGAAGACCGAGTCGCGGCGCGGCTATCGCCTGCTCGGCAGTTGGACCGTCCGGCGTCACGATGCAGCAAGGCCGCCCGTCGGTCTCCAACAAATCCGGACATCGGCCGATCCGACCAACAATTTCCCGCCCGCCGTCACGCGCCTCGTAGGCCGGAAAGAGGCGGTGCAAAGGGTGCGGGACCTTGTCTCGGCCTATCGCGTGGTGACCCTGACCGGACCCGGCGGCATCGGCAAAACCTCGCTCGCGCTGAAGGTCGCGCGCCGCATCCTTGGCGACTTCCCTGATGGCGCATGGTTGGTCGAGCTCGCCGCGCTGTCCGATCCCGATCTGGTGCCCTCGGCGGTCGCCCGCGCGCTCGGGGTAAAGCTGGCCGGTGAAACAATCACCGTAGAAGCAGTCGCGCGCGCCGTTGGCGATCAGAACCTCATGCTGGTCCTCGACAATTGCGAGCACCTCATCGATGCGGCGGCGAACCTTGCCGAGATGCTCGTGCGCTGGTGCCCGAGCGTGACGATCCTGGCGACGAGCCGCGAAGTTTTCCGGATCGCCGGCGAGCACGTCTACCGTGTCCCGCCGCTCGAGGTGCCGCCGCTTGAAATGTCGGCTCTCGCACACGCGGCGCCGAACCAAATCCTGGATCATAGCGCGGTCGAACTGTTTGTTGACAGAACAGCAGCCCTCGGTTCGGACGTCGCGCCGCACGGTGAAAGCCTCCAGGCAATTGCCGCGATCTGCCGTCATCTCGACGGCATCCCGCTCGCCATCGAGTTCGCCGCCGCGCGCGCCGCCGCGCTCGGAATCGAGCAGGTGGCCGCCGGTCTGCGCGATCGCTTCGCGCTGCTGACCAGCGGACGTCGCACTGCGGTTCCCCGACACCGCACGCTGCGCGCGGCCCTCGACTGGAGTTATGAGCTGCTGCCCGCACCGGAACAGTTACTGTTGCGTCATCTGGCCATCTTCCCAGCCGGTTTCACCATCGATGCGGCCGCCGCCGTCATGACCGCCGTCGGGCTCGATACGACTTCCGTCATGGGGGGCATCGCCAACCTGGTCGCAAAGTCGCTGGTGGCGCTGGACAAATCGGACGCATCTCCACGCTGGCATCTGCTCGAAACGACGCGAACCTACGCCCTCGAAAAGCTCGCTGCACACGGCGAAGCCGAGCAGGCCGCTCGACGCCACGCGGCATATTATCGCACCCTGTTGGAGCGCGCCGAAACCGAATGGGACGCGCGCCCCACCGCGGAAATGCGCGTCGACCATGGTCGTCAGGTTGACAATGTGCGCGCGGCGATCGACTGGGCATTTTCGCCCGGCGGCGATGCATCGCTGGGCGTCGCACTGACGACCGCTGCGGTCCCGTTATGGATGCATCTGTCGCTGCTGCAGGAGTGTCGCGGCCGGGTGGAGCGTGCGATCGCCGCCCTCGCCGCCACCGCGCACCAGGACACCAGCCAGGAGATGAAACTCCACGCGGCGCTGGGTGCATCGCTGGCGTGGGTTGGCGGTTCCATTGCCGAAAGCGACGCGGCTTGGGCCCGGGCGCTGCATCTTGCCGAGAGACTGGGCGACGTCGACCATCAATTGCGCGCGCTCTGGGGCCTGTGGCTACGGAAAAAAAGTCGGGAGGCCCTGCCGCT
>Ga0326727_10021621_pt1 | contig 12562 bp, 11 predicted proteins | sample MB2enrmetagenome_FD_207643 | JGI IMG/M metagenome (GOLD analysis project Ga0326727, IMG submission 207643) | Lab enriched peat soil microbial communities from McLean, Ithaca, NY, United States - MB29MY | ecosystem: Environmental > Terrestrial > Soil > Wetlands > Peat | place: USA: New York...
CTGCCCGTTTGGACCGGAAGTTCATCATAGCATTTTGTGTCTGCACTGTCAACTACTAATTTCATTTTAATTTAATAAAAGCTCAAATGTAATCTCCCAGTCATCTAACCAAGATGCTTCGTTTTGGGGCTTTGTTAGAATACATCCTATAACTCAAAATGCCTACTGTTATTTCTATATCAATAAGCCCATTTCTCAACAAGCGAGTGTATCATGATTTTTGCCACGGGACGGTGAGTAACATATTGTTTTTGACGAGCTATTCATTCCGGACAACCAAATCCGACAACATCCATTTAATAGTCTTCGTGTTTGCCTGATGAATAGTAATTAAACGAGAACACTCAACTGATAATTTTCCTCATAACCAACTAATAAGCCTAACAATACTTATTAATTGCTATAATTTGGCGAATGTATTTCGTTTGCGCAGAACAAATGTTTTGTTAAAATGAAAACGGATATTCCCTGCAAAAAAGGTGAAGTACATGAGCTAACGAATTATTTTTCATAAGGTAAGAACATTAAACGGACTCGTTGCAGATTTGTAGCGAGTCCATCCTGTGTCACCATTTTCGTATCGGTATTAACTGCGGTACGCGTTTCTTGTAGTCCAAATATTCCTCTCCGAAGGTTTCCTCCATTAATCTTTCTTCGCTTCCAATATTAACCAATAAGATTACTAGAGTAACCAGAGAACTTGGCAAGAACACCATGCCTACAGTAAAATTCGACCCCACTAACATTCCCAGTATGCCTGTATAAATAGGGTGGCGAGTAATCCGATACGGCCCGTTTGTTCGTAGTTTGTGGTCAGATTTAAGTGTTACAGATGATGACCACATTTCTCCTAGGATGATGCGGGCCCATATGGTAAAGAGCGTGCTTGAAACTAGGATAATCGCGCCCAGTATCTCTACCCACTGTATAGGTAGTCGGTACAGAACTCCTACATAATGAGGACTTAAATAATGGAATGCCAAATAAATTAGCAAGACGCCAATTAACCAATATCGCCATGACTGGAGCGGTTTCCGCGCTACTCGTGGTCCCCAGAAGGCATTATAAATTGAACCGACTAACCATACCAAGCCAAATACTCCCCAACACAACCAAGTTATCTGCGAATAGCTCATTTTTGCTCTCCTTAATTTTTAAGATTAACTCATAGTCTCTGGTTGGGCTTCGCAAACGCCTGCTTAATAGCAAGGCCGTATTTTCCTAATTCAGATTGAGAATTCTTAAGGAATGTCTCAACTTGCTTAGGATTCACTCCTTTGATTTTTTCAAGAATGCTATTCAACCCGAGATTACCAGTTTGCTGTTGCACTTGAGCCGGTATTTTAGAAGTGACAGCATTGCTCAATGACGTTCCATGCGCCATATTTAAACCGATCATAACTACGACAACAATTACGGCCAAAGTTATTATCACTTTTACAATGGATCCTAAAAACCTAAAGACAATAAAAACTACTACGATTATCCCAATTATTGGCAGCCATGTGTTTGTCAATGGAAATCCCCCCTGAACTATTCTGATATCAATCATACTACCGCCTCCCGATGGATGCAATTATGCTTGCCCATAGAATATTTGGGAATGGTACACCATGCGGATAAAAGTCTCCCGAGACACTAAAGCCTTCGCAGACCGCCTTGCTTCAACAGTTATGGTTTAAAGGACATGAGTGAGCGGTGGCTTGACGAATCCAGGCTATTCGAGTGCCATCAATAGTCATGTTTGAAACCTTGAAGGATTCTATGATCCTTAACCGTTGCCTTCCAGTTCAGCTTGAACCTCGCTGGCATTTTGGCTGCTCACTGCTCCAGTGCCACCAAAGATTGTATAGGGTACTCCCTGATACTTATGTAATAGATCTAGGGTCGGTTGGTCAAGACTTTTCGGCAAAAGAACGATTGGTTCACCCCAAAAACCGGCATAGGCGGAACCTGCTAAAGCATCAGGATAGTCTTCTCCTGTGGCCAAACACACTTCGCTGGGATTATTCGGGTACAGGGAAGCAATTAAAGCGCTGCTAGTAGCATAACGATCAGAACCGCTATAGCGCACCACCGTCCCCACAAGAGTTCGCATCTGGTTCTCCACAGTTTGGCTAATGACACCTTCTCCTCCAACAATGATAACCGTGGAAGGTTTCTCCTCTTCCAGATATGTCAGAACAGATACAGGGAGACTATCCTTGGGTACAGGGATTATAGGACAAGCATTGGTAGCGGCATACGCGGAGGCAGTTAAGGCATCAGCATAATTAGAATCCGTAACCATGAAAACCGTACCGCCGGTGGGTGCAGCTAAGTTTTCATCTATCTCCAGAGCTGTCGATGTCCTATCTAAACCACTGAGTCTGGTAATACTGGCTGCGGGGAATCCGGAATTCATCAGCGCTGTTTCAAACTCCGGTCCCACAGCTGAAAAGCCGCCAAGGATATAAACAGTACCAGTATCGTTTACATGAGTCTGGATATAGTCCATCGCCGCAGTTGAATTCTCTGGAGTATTATTCACCCATAAAATAGGAGCATGATATTTATTGCTTAATACTGAACCTGTTAAAGCATCCGGCCAGTTGTTTCCGGTGGCTAGAATAACCGCATCTACGTGATCTGGGTAGGTAGACTCAGCGATCAACCTAGCTGTATCAAAACGATCCTGACCGCCGATTCTTACTCCGTTATTGCCGAGCTGCTGACCGAACTGTCTGCCCGGTAAGGAGTTCCAGTTGAGCTTTGTTTTCAGTACACGCCAAAATTCCCCTGCAATCACACGGTATCCCTCTTGGTTTGGGTGAATATCGTGTGAATCAGGGAGATATCTCTGCGTGTTAGCAGATATGGCCCCTTGCGTGGGCACAAAAGTTGCTCCGGTTGAACTGGTAGCCGTGTTTAAAGCCGTATTTAGTTGTGATATTGCGAGGTTCAATATATCTTGTGATTCTTGGGGCAAGGCCAAGAACGGATTGTAATACCCCATCAAGTAAATCTGAGCTGTCGGAGAATCTTTCTTAATTTGGGTAATTATTTCTTCCACATTGGCTTCAACTTGAGAAGGTAGGCTCATAACAGTTTCTGGATCATAGGATACGGTTCCTGTTTGCGCATCAATCTTAACAGCATCCAGCAAATCGTTAGCTCCGATATCCAAGGTTATTATATCCGCCTGGGCTAGGCGTTTATTTATACCAAGCGAGTCTGTGCTCCCTGGTATATCGGTATGCTTATCGTCCTGCAATGCAGCCAAAATGTCTTGCGAAGTGAAGCCCGGTACCGCGTAACGTTTGTCAAACTCCCCCAGTAGCCCTGCCGCCCGGATATCATCTGCCAGATAATCTGCATATCCCTTACCTATGGTACCATCGGGCGCATATCCCTCTGCAAGCGAATCACCCAGAGCCACATAATTTAGTTTGACGGTCGCTGCTCCTGACTTAATTGTTCCACCCAAGGCGAGAACAAACACAAGTAGGATTATAAAAATCCCAATATTCTTACGATTATGTCTACTATTTGTTTCGTACATGTTACTGTTCCTCTCTTAGCATACAGTTTCTTTGCACAAGGTGACTCAGTTGCGACCTATCCCTTGAGTAGTTGATACCTACGACTGAACCATGAAAGTATAGTGGATCGTGCCCAGTGGATCTGATAAAGAATTTTCTTTGAGAAATGAACTCACATAGTTTATATATCCTTTTAAGCCTTGTCTTTTACTCCAAAACTTCCGTGAATCTGTTAAGCGGCGCAATGCGCTTCCGACGCTGCGATAATGATTCACCCTGTCTTCGGGTTTTTCCCATAAACCAACTACCGCTTTCTCATCTTGAACTATTCGAGCGTAGTCTTCCGGATGAAAGGTTGCCGTACATCTATCGGCCATTTCTAAAACTTCCGGTGCTATACTGACGAATTCACATTTTTGTTCCGAATCTAAGATCCCAATGATCTTTAAACCACAGATCGCATATGCCACTGCTACCTCATCATCGTAAATGCTGCTATATTTTTTCGACAAGAACGCTACCTGTTCTTCCACGCACATAAAAGCATGAGAAAATAATTCCTCGCTCCCCTTAATATCAGGAAACTCTTCTTTTTTCCGGTTCCATAAACGCATTGCTTGGTATGGATTCAATTTCACTGTATTCACCACATTCACCCTCCATGTCCTTTCTATTTTAATCCACACGCTCAGATAAATCGACACTAAATTGCAAAATTCCATCCACCTAATACTTGTGCCAAGCCACCAGTCGTCAGCGCAAGCCAACATAGGCTTTAGTTGTTCATATGTACCTCAATATTTTTAAGCCCAAAAAAAGAATCCCTATCATGATGAGGGATATCTCGAACCTGCTCATTATGTTTGTAACGGAATATTATCCAAGATCCCTTCTGTGTATCCGATAGTCACTTTCTGATTAAATGTAAATATCTTTTACTCAAAGTGGCAAAAATGTCTTCGAGGACGGTTTAACAAATGGACGATGACTACATTTTCCGGCGGGAACTCAATTTGCAAACAAATATACCCGAGATGATCGTACACTTGAAAAATGATCGCCAATTCCGAAAAATGGATATGGCATATAAAGAGGAACTGTATGACGAATGTTATGCGGTAGCTAAAAACATTTTCCTTTCAAATTATCTCTCAGAAGAAGAAAAAAATGAGATTGAAATAGCTGCAACACATCAAATGATGGAACGTGCTGGGGAGGTCTGGGAAAAAACCTTAATCAAAGAAGGATATTACGATGGATAAATCAAAGAGTGCTTATGTCAGATAAATTAATAATAGAGATTATTGAAAATGAAAATGTATTTGAGATTTATGAAAATGAACCAGAAAACATAGCTATTTTTTGATTGGATTAGCACTAAGTGGATGCACAAAGACGTTTAAGTGTTCAAACCTGAGTGATAAAACAGATAGCTTTGTCCGAGGTGGAGCAAAGACACTACCCCCTTTCATCATTATGTGTAGTCGGGAATCTAGGCTGCAAAGAATGGAAAAAACATTGCGGTCACAAATCCAGAAACATTTTAATTGTATTGCCTGATATCCATGTAAAAACAGGCCCAGCGGAGTTATACCGCTGAGCCTGTTTTCGTACACCCACCTCACTCCAATCCCCCTACACACCATTCCAAGTAGTCGCCGGGTGTTTGGACTGGTGTATATGTTGCGTCAGAACGGTCGGACAAATCTGCAGCCCCCGATCCCCTGCCTCACCTATGACCCCCAATCCGCCGACACACCATTCAAGAAGCCGCTGGGCGTGGCCGTTAGACTAGCTTATTGTGGAGCAATAGAGTGATTGGACAAATCTATACACTCTGATCGCTCATTAACAATACGTGACATGTTCGGATAGTTCAGTGTTCAGATCAGCATTTTTGAATAGCGTTATAAGGTTTCAGACTGGTGGGACAGTCGATTATCAGGAGTAACCCTGATGTCTAGCCAATTGTATAGCCAAGGCTATTTACCTTGGCTTTTTTGTTCAATTAAATCAATCAATTCATTGAACAATACTCCATCTTCAATTTTCATGTCCATTTTATGAAGATATTTCAAAAGCTCAATGGGAATACTTTCTTTCGATTTAACCTCAGTGGTTGCAAGGAACCCATTTATTAAAATCTTAATTACCTTTACATCTTCCCTATTAACTACTTGCATTTAAGCTCCTCTGTCGTTTTCTGATAATTATAACACGAGCTTGCAAACGCCAGTGCATTATAGAAATTTAGTTATTTGTGATAAAATATGTCGAACTCTAATGATAGGAGGTAAACACTTGAACAAATCAGATCTAGTCTCCGCGGTTGCAGAGAAAGCGGATATGTCCAAAAAAGATGCTGAAAAAGCAGTTACACAAGTTTTTAAAGTAATTGAGGAATCGTTGGCTTCAAACGAAAAGGTTCAACTTGTAGGTTTTGGTACGTTCGAGGTAAAAGAACGGGCGGAACGTATAGGAAGAAATCCGCGGACCAAAGAAAGCATCACAATACCAGCTACGAAAGTTCCAGGTTTTAAAGCGGGTAAGCAACTTAAAGATGCAGTTCAATAATTAAGAAAGGCTCAACACTTTTTTCTGCTGAGCCTTTCTTGTTAGTTTACATATTTCCGTCTTCCCTCCGTTGATGGAGGTCATTCAAGTAGACGACACAATCCACCAACGCACCATTCAAAGCCACCGGGTTTGCCTAGAAACTGGTATATTTTTGGCGTTGGGACGGTCGGACAAGTCTATGGATTCGACTTCGCTCAGGTGGTCTAAGGATACTCGATTTGAGTAACGGGATAGCCAAATGATAACTCCTATTTTTTTGTACAAAATAGAACTATATTCCTTGATGAACCTTAAAGTTCTCAATCTCATCTACAGCTCGTTTATACCCACTGGCATCTTGAAATGACTGACCAATTTCAACTGCCTTCAAACGATAAGATTCATTTGAGAAGACGGTTGACACCGCATCTTTCAGTTGTGTAGATGTTAACCCATCCATAGATAAGCGAACCCCAGCCCCCAACTCAGATACGCGTTGAGCAATCGCCGGTTGGTCTTTTCCCGTAGGGATAACAATGAGTGGCACTCCATAATAAAGAGCTTCACTTGTGCTATTCATACCACCGTGCGTTATAAATAATTTCGTTTTCTGCAAAAGATCAATTTGAGGAACATAAGGCTTAACCATAAAATTAGACGGGATAAGCCCTAAAGTTTCTATCTCAGTCTGTCTTCCTATAGATAGTACAATTGAATACTCGGTATTCCCAAGCGCATTAAAGCAAACCTGATAAAAATCCAGGGCATTATTAGAGGATATTGTGCCAAGGGATATGTAGACCAGTTTCTCCTCATGGATGCCAGCAATATCAAAAGGCTCAACTGTGAAGCGCTTTGATATTGAGGGACCAACAAACTTATAAGAATCGTCAAAAGAATTAGCGTTAGGCTGAAATAACTTCGTCGTATAGACAATCGTCATCATGGCTGGATTACAAAACACGTCATAAGGCGACGGTACTTCTACTCCGTAAGTCTGTTTTAGGGAAGATCTCAATTCTTGATACTGTATTTCTAATTCCTTTTGTACATGCGATGGGAGACTGTTTACCATTGTTAATAACCTTTTGTCGAACTGTAGGCGAGACTGCATGAAAGAGGTCGTTGAACAAATAGCAGGCAGTGACATGATTCGAGAAAGTAATTGTCCACAGCCAAACATCGAGTCGTGAATGATATAATCAAAACACTCGTTCTTCGTTTGCTCTAATACACTCGGGATGACAATGTCAGCGGTACGCAAAAGCCCTAAAATCCTATAAAGAAGATGCTGACCGCCCCCGCCCCAAAAAGCCTGGTAGAATTTCTCCCCATTATAGGTTTTGACAATCGCTCCTGTGCTTTCAAGTCGTTCCCGAAAATTTTCGGTTGCAAAATAGACAACGTCTTCACCCCGACGTACGAGTTCTTCAACGACCGCTAAGGTTGGGTTAATATGCCCTTCTCCTGGACCATTGATAAACAAGAGTTTTGCCATTTCGCACTACACCCCTTTGTCTACATACTTCTTTAAAGTATTATATATTATTTCCGGCCCTACTCAAAAAACTCCCAATGTCAATCAAATTGTATGTAACTTATTACTATAATTTGGCGAATGCACTTCCTTTACACAGAACAAATGTTTCGCTAAAATAGAAACGGATATTCCCTGCAGAAAAGGTGAAGTTCAAACTGGCGAGAACATTTTCAGCGCCAGAGCGAAATGTCCTAATCTAATTATAGTACCTCCGAATTATGGATTGTACATGCAATGTAGCCGAGCTTTTCCAAATTTTACAGCCATCTTGGTCCGCTACATATAAGTTGCCAACACTATCTACGGCTATACCGCCAAGTCCTTGAAAATTAGCAGAGTCTGTAATATCTGTCCACGGTTGTTCTGCTCCAACTGAATATTCCCAGATTTCCGAGTTGTTAGCATCCGTAGTATATACAGTCGTTGTAGCACCTGAAGTTCTCACTGCAATACCGAAAGGTCGTGGGTTACTTCCCGGAACAGTTACAGAAGTCCACGACGAATCTGAAGCAGACTGAATTTTGATACAACCATTCGCGAAATCTGCTATATACCTATTTCCAGCGCTATCCACTGTTATCCCGAAAGGACTTGAAAGACATGCTGTTCCTGTGATATCGACCCAATTTGTATTCACAGCTGCATAGGCTGAGTTAATTCCAATGCCAGGTAATCCGGTCATCATACCTGCTACCATGTAAACTGAAAGGGTTGCCGCAATTGTTTTTTTAGTCCAAGTTTTATTGCTGGATTTTTTGCTCACTACCATTAATCCGGTAAATAATAGACAGTTAACTAACTTGCTAAGGTGGTTTTTTAAGCTCATTAAATTATTAAGCATTAATTCCATTTTTTCCTCCTTTGTTTTTTTACTATCGGAATTCCTATGCTAATAATACTTTAGCATAGTGTTCTGACAGTGATCTGACAAAGAAGTTCAAAATTCGTCAATATAGGTTAAAAATTTAATGCAGATTATTCAGCCTAAAATTTTCACAGCTTTTCTTACTGTTGCACAGTCTTATACTTATTTAGCCGTTTTTTTGCATTCAAAATCTTAGCAACCACTAAATATTTTTCGGATAGAACATTCCTTTACGTTTCTGCCCATAGCCAGCCTTCTTCTTCAAGGTAATCCCCTTTATATAAAGCTACTGCTTGATTAAGTAACGCCATATCATCCATATCAACTGCTTGCTGGACCGTACTTTCAAATTGATCAACGTCTATATAGGCATTTTTTACTTGCAGCAAATATTTGTTTCTAGTGTATAAAATACTAACAGCCCCATCACCAGACGATTCAAATGTTTTTCTTATTGAATAAACTGTCGACTGCAAATTTACAAGCGCTTTTCGTATCTCTACATCATGCCACAAAAGACCACATAGCTTTTCTTTGTCTATGGGATAACCCTTATTTTGCAAAAGGTATGCAAAAAGTTCGGCGGCTTTATGCCTATTCCATTGATGTGGTTTACCATCTACGCGAACAACATATTTGCCCAGCATGTTTATAGAAATACTTTTTTCACCTTTCATTTGGTTGGCATTGTCAGATTTTTTTCTTATTTTGTCTAAGGTTTTATACAAACGTTCTTCTCTAATTGGCTTTAATATATAATCGATCGCATTCGCTTCAAACGCCTCTGTTGCATAGTTATTATAGGCAGTGATAAAGATAATTTCGATATCGGGAATCATATCGGTTAATCTTTCGGCCAGTTCTAATCCATTTACTCTAGGCATCTGGATGTCAAGCAAAGCTATGTCAATCGGCTGGCTGTTTACAGTATTTATAGCGTCTGCTGCATTATCGTAGGCAATACAGGTATTAAAAAAGCCATATTTCTTAACATAATACTTTATTTCTTCAAGCAAATATGCCTCATCATCAACAATTAAAATATTCATTCTCAGACCTCTTTTTCCCCGACAATTGGTATTTTAAATTCCACAGTAGTTCCAAAGCCTGACCCACTGCTAATTTCAAGACCCTTGCCGTATAATCTAATCATCCTGCGATGGATATTTCTTAGACCTACGCTTCTCTTTTTAATATCATCGGTCAAAAGCTCCGAAATACTGTCTAGATCAATCCCAATACCATTGTCCTGCACCGATACACGTATATAATTTGTTTCACTGAGTACAGAGATTTTAATATGCCCACGTCCTATATTTGACATGATCCCATGTCTTACAGCATTTTCAACCAATGGCTGTATAGATAGCATTGGAACTGTACAATTTATGCCTTGTCCGATGTTAAATTCAACTGTCAGCTTATCCTTAAAACGTGCTTGTTCTATGGAGCGATAGGCCCGAACAAGGTCTATTTCCCTTTTAAGGGTTGTCAGCCCCTGGTTGTTTTCAAAGTCAAAGCTATTGCGCATGTAATCAGAAAGATCAAGCACTAAATTTTTTGCTTTCTCTGGCTCCCTTATCGTAAGGGCTGAAATAACACCTAAAGTATTAAAAATAAAATGGGGTTTAATTTGGGCCTGTAAAAACAATAATTCCGTATTAACCTTATCACTCACCAGGGCTTTAAGCTGCACTAAGGTTTTGACCCTTGACCGCAGTTCTCTTGAGTCAAAGGGTTTTTTCAAGAAATCATTGGCTCCCACATCAAACCCTACCTCAATGTCTTCATTTCTTGTCCGAGCGGTGAGAATCAAGACCGGTAAGTCTACATAGGAATACCTTTCACGGAGCGCTTTTAATACTTCAAAGCCAGTAATTCCTGGCATCATAATATCCAGAATCAGCAAATCAAAGTTACAACCGTTATCTAGCAAGTCCAGTACCTCCTGTCCCTGGGTCACTCCTTTTATGTTGTAGCCATCCAGGGCAAGGACATTAGCAATTGTATGCAAGTTAGCGGAATCATCATCTGCTGCTAAAATATTGTATTTGCTATTTGCATCTATCTCTATTTTCGAAGCATCTGATTTTATCTGATACTTGGCAGCCTTAAATACTCTTTGTATATGTTTTTCATTATGAACAGGGTTTTCTGTTACAGGCAATGTGAAAAAGAAATTTGATCCCTTTAATAATTCTGACTGTACCCATATTTTCCCTCCATGGAGTTCAACAAGCTTTTGGGTAATAGACAAACCAAGTCCGATTCCACCATAAGCTCTTGAAGCATCGCCCTCTACCTGGACAAAGGCCTCAAAAATGTTAGAACACAGTTCTTCCGGTATACCTATCCCAGTATCATTTATTGATATCTCTACCCATCCATCCTTAACTTCCGAGCTTATTGTAATACTGCCTTTGTCAGTAAATTTCACAGCATTTCCGATTAGATTGTATAATATCTGTCTCAGTCTTTCTTCGTCAACCAAGACATTATCCAGTTCTTCCGGGACTTCATTCCTGATAATAATCTCTTTATTCCTCAATAAAAATTCAAACACAAATGTAACAGAGGAGATGATCCTTTGCAGGTTTACTGCCCGTAAGTCCAATCTGATTTCTCCCTGCTTCAGTCTGGAGATATCTAAAATATCATTAACCAAATTATACAACCGACTGCCTGAAGCTTTTACGATTTTCAAACTCTCTTTTTGATGTTCAGAAAGACCCCCAGTGTCACCTTCTAAAATGGATTCGGTAATATTTATGATTCCATTCAACGGTGTATGAAGTTCATGTGAAGTATTGGCCAGGAATTCATCCTTCAGTTTGTCCAGCTTAATCAGCTTTTCAGACATCCTCTGGACTTCTAGGAAAGATTCATTGTACCTGTTGGCAAGAAGCAAGGCAATCGTCAATACATAACTTACAATAGCGGTATCTGACAGCACATATTCATACAAAATGCTGGCGAAATATAATATAGTGCTCACTCCGTAAATAAGGAGAAAAATGCTGGCGATCAATAATGTAATCAAACCATTTTTCCCTATACAATCATATTGCTTTTTTCTTAAGGCAATGAAGATAAAGACAGGCATACAAATAATATTAATAACCAGTATAATGTTGAAAGCATCAACGAAATAAGTGTATATTACCAGTGGTGTAAGAACTATAAATAAAGTGTATCCGCAAGATATAGCTATAGATATCTTGGAAAATAATGGAGAGAGTATTCTTGGCCCGATAAGCAGCAAAAAAACCGTATTAAAAAACATAGCTAAATACGGGCTGGCAATTGTAATCTTATAAGCAATTTCCGTAGGCATTCCTGGAATCAGATGGAATAATATCTTTTCGCCAAAGCAGGCATTGCTTATTGCATAAAAAGTACAGATCAGGCTGAAAACCAGAAAGGTTTTATCGCTCTTTGATCTTTTTAATAATGTAATATAAATAATAAATTGAATGGCAGCCATGATAAACAAACATGAGAACGCAAAAATATCAATCATTGTATTAAAAGATTTTTTATTTTCAACCTGACCCTGACTTCCAAGATATATATTTTGAAGAATCCCGCCCTTTGTAGATGTTAAATTTATATCCTGAACAATGATTTCCACATCAGATCCGTCTAAAGAGAAATATCCTACCTGAGGCGTGTTACTGGGTAATGGATTCTCAGTGTTTCGGGTAAATAGCCCATTTTCAGTTAGCAACTTTCCATTTACATATATCCTGCTATCGAATCTTATGTTTGTTGTTTCTAAACCAAGCACTGCTTTTTGATTATTAAGTTTTATTCTAAGTCTATAGGTAGCGCTTCCTATAGATGGTATCTTTTCCCCATTAAGTTCTTTAGTCCAGAAGCCGGGCACACCCATAAAACCTGTCAGCTTTGGATTTATACCGCTTTTACCCGAAAAATCCTCTGGTTTTAGCAATTGGTTCCAATAGAACTCCCATTCTCCCTTTAGCTGGATTGGATCTTTCGTTTCAAGGTTTACTCCCCGTAAATCCATGACTCCCAGTTTTCCATAAACACTCTGGTTCTCTTTATTGCTCCCTTTAA
>Ga0326727_10021623_pt1 | contig 12561 bp, 4 predicted proteins | sample MB2enrmetagenome_FD_207643 | JGI IMG/M metagenome (GOLD analysis project Ga0326727, IMG submission 207643) | Lab enriched peat soil microbial communities from McLean, Ithaca, NY, United States - MB29MY | ecosystem: Environmental > Terrestrial > Soil > Wetlands > Peat | place: USA: New York...
CGCGCTGGGAAATTGACGAAGTGGCGCCGGATAACCCGGTGATGCTGACGCACCGCTCACTGCACGGCTGCGTGCTGAACAGCCGGGCACTGGCGCTGGCCGGCATCACCATCGAGACGCCGGAGATGCCGGGGACGATGATCGACCGGGATGCGGCGCGAGGCGGCGAACCGAACGGTTTCCTGGCGGAGATGGTGGGATATATCCGGGAACATGTGATGCCGCCGATTTCGGGAAAGAAATTAATCGCGGCAATCAAACTAGCCAACGCGGAATACCTCTCGCAGGGCATCACTTCGCTGCAGGACGCCACTTACGTCAACGACCTGAAAAGATGGCATAAATATCAGGAATTTAAAGAAAAAGGGATTTTGCAAAGCCGGGTTTATATGATGACCGGATTGGACAACCATAATGAATTTCGAAATACGGGTCTGGGATTTGGGGCCGGTGATGAAAATTTGCGGCTCGGCGCAGTCAAAATTATACCGACCCTAATTGGCGAAAAAATGCACCCTGCGCAGGAGGAATTAAATGCCCTGGTACTGCAAACCCACCGGGCCGGTTTTCAACTGGCAATCCATGGCGTCCAGGCTCAAATGGTAGATGCAATTATTTGCGCTTACGAATATATGCAGTCAGTTACGCCTGATTTTCACGGCCGGCGGCACCGCCTCGAACACTGCTCCGAATGCCCCCCGCCGCTGATGGACCGACTGAAAAACCTCAATCCCGTCGTGGTCACCCACCCTTCTTTTACTTACTTCAGCGGGGACCGTTACCTGGCGACAGTAGAAAAAGACGTCATCCCCTGGCTTTACCGGACCGGCACGCTGGTGAAAAGCGGTTTGACGGTAGGCGCCGGTTCCGATTCCCCGATTGTTCCCAACAGCCCGGTCATGGGCATCTACGGCGCGGTTACCCGTTTGACAGCTTCCGGGCAAATGTTGAATCACGCCGAAAAAATGACTGCCGCCGAAGTAATAAAAATGTACACTATCAATGCCGCATATGCATCCCACGAAGAAACCATCAAAGGTACCATTTCCCCCGGTAAACTGGCAGATATGGTGCTGCTCTCCGCTAACCCCACCAAGGTATCAGCTGCAGAAATTAAAGATACCCAAGTGCAGATGACCGTCATCGGCGGGAAGGTGGTCTGGGGAGGTTAAAGATGGGCAGATTCTGTTATCCTGCAAAAGCCACGTGCGCAACTACTGTGAATGAATTGAAGCGATATCAGTTTAATAGATTCGCATGCATTCACTTCGTTCCAGGACGTGAAAAAGAAGCGCCCCGTGAATTTCACGGGGCGCTTTGTGCAACTATTATGAGCTAATTACTTTATTCGGCGTCGTTGTCCAGCGCATCGCCGGTGTCAATGTCCGCTTCGTCTTCCTCATCAATATCCGCATCGGCTTCGTCCTCTTCATCAATGGACATGTCGAGTTTTTCTTCCGGTTCGACGGCAATTTCTTCGTCCATCTTATCCAGCACCTGTTCCAGGGCGGCAACCGGCGCCGGGACCATTTCCTCCAGCGGTTTGTACCGTGCGGGAATCAGACGCCCGATGATGACGTTTTCCTTCAGGCCGATGAGTCTGTCCGTGGCCCGTTTGATGGAGGCTTCGGTCAGAATCTTGGTCGTCTCCTGGAAGGACGCGGCCGCCAGCCAGCTGCTGGTGCTGAGCGCGGCCCGGGTGATGCCTAACAGCACCGGATGGGCCGTGGCGGGTTCGCCGCCCTCTGCCAAGACCTTAGCGTTGATATCTTCATACTGGAAGCGGTTCGTCAGTTCGCCGGGAATCAGCTCGGTATCGCCGGAAGAATCCGTGCGTACTTTGGAAAGCATCTGGCGGACGATGGTTTCAATATGCTTGTCGTTAATCGTGACACCCTGGGACCGGTAAACCTTGAGGACTTCATCCACCAGGTACCGCTGCACGGCCTCTTTCCCGGAGATGTTCAGGATGTCCTGCGGGTTCAACTGGCCTTCGGTCAGCTGCTGTCCGGCCGCAACCTTCGTGCCGTTCTGGACGCGCAGTCTGGTGGCGGAAGAAACATGGTAAACACGCTCGTCTTTTTCTTCGTAGGTTATCGTCATTTTTCCGCTGGCGATACTTACTTTACCGGCGACCGGGGAAATCAGTGCCTGATTTTCATCTGGCGCCGCCACTGCCTTGGCTTCTTTGTCCGCTTTGGCTTTGGCTTTATCTACGGGCGGGCTTGCCAGCACCATACCGATTTCCACCTGCTGTCCGTTCTTGACAGCCGGTTTCCAGCCGGCCGGAATTTCACGTTCATCGCTGAACGTTTCACTGCTGGTCACTTTGATGGTTTGTCCGTCATCTGTTTCGGTGATTTCAACCACGCCGTTGATTTCAGACAGTATCGCCTGGTTCTTCGGCGTTCGGGCTTCGAAAAGCTCTTCGACTCTGGGCAGACCGGTCGTGATATCCAAGCCGACCACACCACCGGTATGGAAGGTTCTCAGCGTCAATTGGGTACCGGGCTCACCGATACTTTGTGCGGCGATGATACCGACGGCGGTATTCATGCCGATGATGTTGCCGCGTGCCAAGTCGCGGCCGTAGCACTTCTGGCAAACACCCTGCTTGGCCTGACAGGTCAGCGGGGAACGGATATTTACGCTCTTGATGCCGGCGGCGGCAATCTGAGCGGCCTTCTTATCGTCAATTTCCTGGTTGCGCTCCACGATGATTTCGCCCGTTTTCGGGTCAACCACGTTACTGGCAGCCAGACGTCCGACGATGCGCTCGCTGAGGCTCGGTAATAAGCCTTTCTCTTCAGTCTCATAAATCCACAGGCCGTCAATCGTCCCGCAATCTTCTTCGAGCACGATGCAGTCATGGGCCACGTCAACCAGACGCCGGGTCAGGTAGCCGGATTCCGACGTTCTCATAGCGGTATCGGCCAGACCTTTGCGTGCGCCGTGGGTGGAGATGAAATATTCCAAAACGCTCAAGCCTTCGCTGAAGCTTGATTTAATCGGGAAGTCGATGATTCTGCCGGAAGGGTTGGTCATCAGACCGCGCATGCCGGCCATCTGCCGTATCTGGGTCATGTTACCTTTGGCCCCGGAGGTTGCCATCATGTAGATGCCGCTTAAGGGGTTCAGGGCTTTCTGCGTGGCCTCGGTCACCTTGTCGGTGGTTTCCATCCAGACGCGGACGACTTCATCATATCTTTCGTCTTCGGTAATCAAACCGTTTTCGTACTGGCTTTCCACCTGGATGGTCTTTTCTTCGGCTTCGGAAATCAGTTTGGGTTTGGATTTCGGCACTTCAATGTCGCTCATGGCGATGGTCGTGCCGGATTTCGTAGCAAACTTGAAACCCATTTCTTTGATTCTGTCCATGACCTCGGCCATGGCTTCATCCGTCAGAATTTTGGCGCAGTCCGCCACGATTTTCTTGATGGTAGATTTATCAAAGGTAGTATTGCGGAACCCGATTTCTTTGGGGAACGCATCATTAAAAATAATTCTGCCGACGGAAGTTTTCAGTCTCTTGCCGTCATTATTCAGGTCCCTGACTTCGATTTCCGCTTTCAGGTCGATAACTCCGAGTTCATAAGCCAATTTCGCTTCTTCGAAATTGCCGAAAAGTTTGCCTTCGCCTTTGATTCCGGGACGGATGCTGGTCAGGTAATAGCAGCCCAGCACCATATCCAGCGTCGGGGTGACTACCGGGTCGCCGGAAGACGGCAATAACATGTTATGGATGCTGAGCATCTGTTCCCGGGCGCCTTTCACGGCGGCTTTCGAAAGGGGCAGATGGACAGCCATCTGGTCGCCGTCGAAGTCGGCATTAAATGCGGAACAGACCAGCGGATGAATCTGAATTGCGGCGCCGTCAATCAGTACCGGTTCAAAAGCCTGGATACTGAGGCGGTGCAGCGTCGGCGCGCGGTTAAGCAGCACCGGGCGTTCTTTCACGACTTCTTCCAGAATGTCGTAAACTTCCGGTTTGGCTCTTTCGACCTGCCGGCGTGCGCTCTTGATATTATGGGTCAGACCCTGTTCAATCAGGCGGCGCATGACAAAAGGTTTGAATAATTCCAGCGCCATCCGGCGCGGCAAGCCGCACTGGTGTAATTTCAGTTCCGGCCCGACGACGATGACGGAACGGCCGCTGTAATCGACACGTTTGCCCAGCAGGTTCTGGCGGAAACGTCCCTGTTTGCCGCGTAACATATCGGACAGTGATTTCAGTTTATGGCTGCCGCTGATGGATACCGGCTGGCCCCGCTTGCCGTTGTCGACAAGGGAATCCACCGATTCCTGCAGCATTCTTTTTTCGTTGCGGATGATAATTTCCGGCGCCCCGATTTCGACGAGGTGGCGGAGACGGTTGTTACGGTTAATCACCCGGCGGTAAAGGTCATTAATATCGGATATGGCGAAACGCCCGCCGTCGAGCTGCACGGTCGGTCTGAGGTCAGGTGGCAGCACCGGCAACACCGTCCAGATCATCCATTCGGGTTTGTTGCCACTGCGGCGGAAAGCCTCGATGACCTGCAAACGCTTGCTGGCTTTGCGGCGCCGCTGTCCGGAAGGTGAATGCCCTTCCTGAATCATTTCGATGCGCAGCTTGTCCAGATTGATATCTTTGACGATTTTCAGAATGGCGTCGGCGCCCATGCCGGCTTCAAAAACATTGCCGTATTTCTGTTTTAAATCGCGGTACTCGGTATCGGTGAGAAGTTTCTGCACGCGCAGGTTCCGCACGCGCTCCACTTCACTGGTGGCATGTTCGCCGGCTTCCTCATTTTCCTCTACCAGGTCGCGGCGCAATTGGTTGACCTCTTCCACGGTAGCTTCGGTCATGGTTTCGACTTTCGCCTCGAGGTTGGTCTGGCGGTCGGTGGCGCCCTGGACGTTCTCTTTCTCCAGTTTCGCCATCAATTCCTGTTTGGCGTTCTCGTCAACAGAAGTGATGATGTAGTGCGAGAAATAAAGCACGCGCTCCAGGTTGCGCGGCGCCAGGTCCAGCAACAGCCCCAAACGGCTGGGAATACCCTTGGCAAACCAGATGTGGCTGACCGCTGAGGCCAGTTCGATGTGCCCCATACGCTCCCGGCGCACTTTGGAACGGGCGACTTCAACACCGCATTTGTCGCAGATAATGCCTTTGAAACGGACCTTCTTGTATTTGCCGCAGAAGCATTCGTAGTCTTTGGTCGGGCCGAATATTCTTTCGCAGAACAGGCCGTCCCTTTCCGGCTTTAACGTGCGGTAGTTAATCGTTTCAGGTTTGGTTACTTCGCCGTAAGACCAGCTCCTGATCTGTTCCGGCGAAGCCAATGAAATTCGAACTGCATCAAAATCATTTACTTCAAGCATTCTAAATTACCTCTTCGGATTTAGTCTCGGTTTCTGACTTTAGCTCGTCAACAATCGCGTCCGCGGCGGGAGCAGATTCTCCCACCGGTCCGGCCTGCTCTTCCAACAGCGGGGTTTCCGGACCTTTTATCGCGCCGGTCTTATCTTCTTCGCCTTCGTTAATAACTTCAATCGCCAGACCCAGGCTCTGGAGCTCTTTGACCAGCACTTTAAACGATTCGGGGACGCTGGGCTGCAGGATATCCTCATTCTTGAGGATGGCCTCATAAGCTTTGGTACGTCCGGTGACATCATCGGACTTAATCGTCAGCATTTCCTGCAGGATGTGCGCCACACCGTAAGCTTCCAGCGTCCACACTTCCATTTCGCCGAAGCGTTGGCCGCCGAATTGCGCCTTACCGCCGAGCGGCTGCTGGCTGATTAAGGAGTACGGGCCCGTCGAGCGGGCATGGACTTTATCTTCCACAAGGTGGTTAAGTTTCATGATATAAACGTTGCCCACAGTCACCGGCTGGTCGAAGGGCTCGCCGGTATACCCGTCACGCAGGATAAACTTGCCGGTGGTGGGTGGAACTAAATTCTGCTCCACCTTGAGCTTCTGAATCACATCCAGTACGGCTTGCGGTTTCATGTCCTTAGCGCTGATGCCGTTATCTTCCAGCCAGATACGCTGACAGACATCCGTGGCTTGCCCATGGTGCTTTTCATTAAATACTTTATCGCTGCTGTAGCCGCGGCCTTCCACCCATTTTTTCGCCCTTTCCAGATTCATTGATTTATGATATTTGCCGGGTTCCAGTTCTACCGCGCCGGACTGCTGCGCAATCCAGGCCCGGGCCAGGCCGTCTTCGATGTTCGTATCGTCAGCGCCGTCGAAAACCGGGGTGAGCACTTTAAAACCAAGCACCTGAGCCACCCAGCCGATATGCGTTTCCAGCACCTGCCCGATGTTCATACGGGAAGGTACGCCGATGGGGTTCAAAACAATATCCACCGGGGTTCCGTCCGGCAGGAACGGCATATCTTCGGCCGGGGCGATAATCGAAACAACACCCTTGTTGCCGTGGCGTCCGGCCATCTTGTCACCCACCGAAATCGGGCGTTTCTGTGCAATCCAGACCTGAACTTTGGTATTAACACCGGCCGACAGTTCGTCACCGGTGAAAACCCGGACGTTAACCACTTTGCCCCATTCCCCATGCGGCACACGGAGCGAAGTATCTTTCACTTCTCTCGCTTTCTCGCCGAAAATGGCGCGCAGCAGTTTTTCTTCTGCGGATAACTCCGTTTCGCCCTTGGGTGTAATTTTACCGACCAGTATATCGTCAGGGCCGACTTTAGCGCCGACGCGGATAATACCCTGCTCGTCGAGTTCACGCAGGCTTTCTTCACCGACATTCGGGATATCCCGGGTTATTTCTTCCGGCCCGAGTTTGGTATCTCTGGCTTCAACTTCATATTTTTCAATATGAATTGAAGTGAAAGAATCGCTTTCTACCAGACGGCTGCTGAGGATGATGGCATCCTCGTAGTTATACCCGCGCCAGCTCATGAAAGCGCAGACCACATTCTGTCCCAGCGCCAGTTCTCCCTGTTCTGAGGAAGAGCTATCAACGAGAACCTGCCCTTTTTCCACCTTGTCGCCTTTGCTGACGATGGGGCGCTGATTGATGCAGGTACCCTGGTTGGTGCGCACGAATTTTAATAAGATGTAGGTGTCTTTTTCGCCGTCTGCTCTGGTCACGATAATTTCGGAACTTGTCACCGAGGTAACGATTCCTGGATTATCCGCCACCAGCACCTGTCCGCTGTTCTTTGCCGCTTCCAGTTCCATACCGGTCGCCACGATGGGCGCTGAAGGATGGAGCAGAGGCACCGCCTGGCGCTGCATGTTGCTGCCCATCAGGGCGCGGTTGGCATCATCATGCTCCAGGAACGGGATGAGCGCGGCAGCCACGCTGAAAATCTGTTTCGGCGAGACATCCATGTATTCAATTCTTTCCGGGATTTCATGAGTGTAGGTACCGCCGATACGGGCTTCGACACGTTCTTCTAAAAATTGATTTTTATCATCCAGGCGGGCATTGGCCTGAGCGATGGGGAATTTCTCATCCATGTCCGCGGACATATACTCGATTTCATCGGAAACGTAAGGCACCACCTGAATATTCTTCGTCGTGCTGCCTAATTTGGCCAGAACTTCCGGCGTCACCACGGTGCCGGCATCGACAATTACCTTTTTCTTGCTGTCCAGTACGGCTTCGCGAATGGTTCTGCCCAGCAATTCTTTGCTGCGGTTTTTCATTTCTTTGGTTTCCCGGATTACCTTGCGGTACGGGGTTTCGATAAAACCGTATTTGTTTACTTTGCCGTAAATTGCCAGCGAGCCGATAAGCCCGACGTTCGGGCCTTCCGGTGTCTCGATGGGGCAAATCCGGCCGTAATGGGAATAATGCACGTCGCGGGCTTCAAAACCGGCGCGTTCACGGGACAAACCGCCTGGACCCATCGCGGAAAGACGCCGCTTGTGGGTCAATTCGGCCAGCGGGTTCGGCTGGTCCATGAACTGCGACAACTGCGAACTGCTGAAGAACTCCCGGATAGAGGCCACTACAGGTCTGGTATTTACCAGCACGCTGGGTGTCGCCACTTCGATGGGGATAGTGCTCATGCGTTCCTTGGCGACTCTTTCCAGACGCAATAAACCGATGCGGAACTGATTTTGAATCAATTCGCCGACAGTGCGGATGCGGCGGTTGCCCAGGTGGTCGATATCATCGACAGTATCTTTACCGTTATTGACCATGATCATGTGGCGGATAATTTCCACGATATCGTCTTTGGTTAGCGACCGCTGGCTTTCGGGGATATTCAGCCCCAGCCGCTTATTCAGTTTGTAGCGCCCGACAATTCCCAGGTCATAATGCTGGGCATTGAAAAGCTGGGCTTCGATTAATTTTTTCGCGTTATCGATGCTGGGCGGGTCGCCGGGGCGCAGTTTGCGGTAGATATCCAATAAGGCATCGGACTCATCATGGATGGAAGGGTCCCGTTCCAGCGTCGCTTTGATATAATGATGGTTCGGTGAATTATCTTCTTTTTCATACATCGAAGTAATTTCACCGGTGTTGAAACCGAGCGCGCGCAGCAGGGTGGTGATGGCAATCTTTCTCTTGCCGTTGATTTTTACGGACATCACATCCGCTGTGCTAGTATCGAATTCCAGCCAGGCGCCGCGGTTGGAAATCAGCTTGGCATGGCATAAATTCAAACCGCCGGGATTTTCCTCTTTGGTGAAATAGGCGCCGGGACTGCGCAGCAGCTGGCTGACCACCACCCGTTCCGCCCCGCTGGTAATAAATGTACCCTTGGCGGTCATCAGCGGCACGTCGCCCAGGAAGATATCCTGTTCCTTAATTTCGCCGGTGGCTTTGATTAACAGCCGGGACCGGACGTATAAAGGAGTGGCATAGGTTAAGTCATGCTGGCGGCTCTCATATTCCGATTGCCTTGGTTCCCGGAACTCATAATTCACGAAAGTGAGCTCCAGTTTATTACCGGTGAAGTCGCTAATCGGAGATATTTCTTCCAGTACCTGTTTGAGTCCCTCTTCCTGGAACCAGCGGAAAGAATCCAACTGAATTTCAATCAGGTCGGGGACATCCAGAATTTGCGGCAGCCGGGTATAGGATTTACGGGCAACGGATGATTTAGTTGAAACAGTGGGTACTAACGACATAAAAACACCTCTAAAATCAGCTTGATATTTTGGTCGCAGATAGATTTGCTACGCGGGATGAACACTAATGGGCATAGTGGCGTTCTGAAAAGAACTGTGAATCAGGGCAAAACGTTTTTGAGGCATAGTTGACAAATTTTAATAATACCACTATTATTTGGGGCTGTCAAGTGTGTCTTTGATACTTTTTAATTTATTTACTACTATAATCATAACAGTAATTTGACAAATCTGCAAAGTCGTGGTATCTTGAGGTATTAATAATGTAAAGGCTGAGAACAGAAATAGTAAATTTCCAGCGGGGTTCAGAGAATCGTGGCAGGTGTGAGCCGATATCAGCGCAGAGATTGAATGGGTCTGGGAGCCGCAAACCGAGAATTCGTCAAACGGATATGTAGGTTTTGCCGCAAAGGGAAGCGTTACAGTCCCAGGGTATATGAGTAAAGTCTGTACCTGTGAATGAGGGTCAATCATATTTAGCGGTTGACCGAACAAGGGTGGTATCGCGAAGCCCCTCGCCCCTTATAAGGCGGGGGGCTTTTTGTTTTCCGGAATAGTTCAAGATTGTAATTAGCAGGTTAAAATGACAGCGGTTGTGAAAAAACGAATTTTAACTGGTGACCGGCCTACAGGGCCATTGCACCTCGGACATCTTGCAGGTTCTCTACAAAATAGAGTAAAACTGCAAGCTACTTATGATTGTTTTTTCATTATTGCGGATTATCAGGTTCTTACCGACCATATAAAAGAAACCGATACTATTGAGAATAATATTATTGAAATTCTTTTAGACTGGTTATCTGTGGGAATGGACCCGGTAAAGAGTACTTTTTTTATTCAATCCAGAGTCCCGGAGATTGCCGACTTGACTATGTATTTTTCGATGTTAGTTACATTATCCCGGTTGCAGCGAAATCCTACCGTAAAAGATGAAATAAAACAATCAGGTTTACATCATATCAGCTACGGTTTTCTTGGTTACCCGATATCTCAAGCGGCGGATATTTTAATTGTGCGCGCTAATTTAGTACCTGTAGGAGATGATAATTTACCCCACGTTGAACAGACTAGAGAGATTGCCCGTACTTTTAACGGATTGTTCGGAGAAGTATTACCGGTGCCGGAAGCTCTAGTGGGTGATGTCGCCCGTTTACCGGGACTTGACGGGCAAAAAATGAGTAAAAGTCTGGGTAATGCGATATATCTGAAAGATACTCCGGTGGAAATCAGAACAAAAATCATGTCTGCAATTACCGATCCGTCACGCATTAAAGCAACTGATGCGGGGCATCCGGACATATGCAACATTTATCAATATCATGCAGCTTTCAATCAATCTCAATTATCTGATATTGAAAAATCCTGCCGACAAGGTAAAATCGGTTGTGTTGCCTGCAAACAAATAGCCGCAGAACAAATTATTTCGTGTCTTCGGCCGATTCAGGCAAAGCGCGCTTATTATCAGGACAAAATCACATTCCTCAAGGATATCGTTGAAGAAGGTAACAGGAAAACAAGTTGCGAAGGGAAGAAAACGATGTCGCTTGTTCGTGAAGCAATGCATTTTGATTATCAAAAGATATTTTGTTCCTGACAAATTAAAGTAGAAACCGCAGGAGGGTTTGTAAAAATGATAAAAACCGCTTGATACTGGCGAAGGTAAAGCGAGAATTAATAGTTCGATAACTTACAAATATAAAGCTAATTACATCAATAAAATATTTTAGGAGAAAATAAAATGGACAAAAACCAAACCAAGTACATTCTTGACGAAAAAGACCTGGCAACCGCCTGGTATAACATTCAGGCTGATTTGCCGGAACCGCTGCCGCCCATTCTGCATCCGGGCACCAAAGAACCGACGCAGCTGCCGCCACCGTTGTTTTGCGACGAAATCAATAAGCAGGAATTCAGTAAAGAACGCTGGATTGATATCCCGGAAGAAGTCCAGGCAGTCTACCGGCTGTGGAGACCGACCACCCTTTTCCGCGCACACAGGCTGGAAAAAGCGCTGGATACCCCGGCCAAAATCTACTACAAGTTTGAAGACAGCAGCCCCGCCGGCAGCCATAAACCGAATACCGCCGTCCCGCAGGCTTATTATAATATGAAAGCCGGCATCAAACGGATTACCACCGAAACCGGCGCCGGACAGTGGGGCAGCGCCCTGGCCATGGCCTGCCAGTACTTCGGCATTGAACTGAAAGTTTACATGGTCCGGGTCAGTTACCAGCAGAAACCTTACCGCCGCAATCTGATGGAAGTCTGGGGCGCCAAATGCGTGCCCAGTCCCAGCCCGGATACGCAAATCGGTCAGAAAATGCTGGCCGAGGATCCCAACCATCCGGGCAGTCTCGGCATCGCTATCAGCGAAGCCTGTGAAGATGCTTTTGCCCATGAAGACACCCGCTATGCCCTGGGCAGCGTGCTAAATCATGTTATCCTGCATCAGACCGTTATCGGGTTGGAGACTAAGAAGTTGATGGAGAAAATCGGCGATTATCCTGATATCGTCATTGCCTGTGTCGGTGGCGGTTCGAATGCCGGCGGAATGATGATGCCGTTTGTCCAGGATAAGATTAAAGGGAAGAAAAAAGACCTCCGCCTGATTTGCGTCGAACCGACCGGTTCGCCTTCTATCACCAAAGGCCTGCTGGCCTACGATTACGGCGATGTTGCCGGCATGGCGCCAATTGCCTTCATGTATACCCTCGGCCACGATTTTGTCCCGGCACCAATTCACGCCGGCGGTTTGCGCTATCACGGGATGTCGCCGCTGATCAGCCATCTGGTCAAACTGGGTTACCTGGAAGCTGTCGCGGTCCCGCAATTGGCAACCTTCGAAGCCGGTATTAAATTCGCCCGCACCGAAGGCTACATCAGCGCTCCCGAAACCGACCACGCCATCAGAGTGACCATTGATGAAGCGCTGAAATGCCGCGAAGAGGGTAAATCAAAAACAATTGTCCTGGCGCACAGCGGTCACGGACATTTTGATATGGGCGCGTATGATGCCTATCTGGCCGGTAAACTGGAAAATTATGAATATCCCGAAGAGAAAATCAAAGAAGCACAATCGAAATTACCCAAGGTAAACCTGAAATAACCCTATGCTTTAAAGTACTTAATGAAAAGCAGGCCGGGAAATACCCGGCCTGCTTTTTGTTACTATCCAGTTTGGGCCATTTTTTAAACCGTTTTTATCCATTAAAAATGGTTTGACAATTTATTTTGCAAAGCTTATTATATATAGAAATTATTATCTGAACAAGCTAACTTTATTTTACGGTCAATGCTCCACCCCAAAACCTGAGGGTGGTTTGTTGGTGTTAGATTATCGATTCTTTTGCGTAAAAACCGCATAATATCTTATCAATTGAAGAGAGGTGGCTATGGGTGCATATGCAATAAGAAGACTGTTATGGATTCCGGTTACAGTCATCTTAACAACCATGATC
>Ga0326727_10021625_pt1 | contig 12561 bp, 12 predicted proteins | sample MB2enrmetagenome_FD_207643 | JGI IMG/M metagenome (GOLD analysis project Ga0326727, IMG submission 207643) | Lab enriched peat soil microbial communities from McLean, Ithaca, NY, United States - MB29MY | ecosystem: Environmental > Terrestrial > Soil > Wetlands > Peat | place: USA: New York...
CAAGGAACTCCTCCTCATGGCAGCAGTGCTGCAGCATCAGCACCGTGAGCTTTGACGAAATGTCAATAATGATGGGCGAGCTGACACCATGGAAGATCGCCTCATCGAGCTCCGCATAGCCGCTCCGGATCAACTTATGTTCTTCATTCAATTCGTGGAGGCCAACCGGCGCCCTCTGTGATCGTACGATTGGATTCAACATCTACTGACCCTCGGTACAGTGACTTGCAATTTTGTTGCCCCGGTTCATTAGAGAGACTGGAGCATCGTTTCCAGAATTGCGCTTTCTGTATCCAATTGTTGGCCTTGCAGTTAATCGTTGGATTGAACGCTCCGGTCCGGTCGCCGGAATCGCTCTGTTTCCAATGTGGGAGGAAGGGTTCCGGTTTCGGGCCATGAGCGACTGCCAGAGTCACGGCAGATGCCGCCGGATTCGGCACGCCACAAAATGGGTTCGGCTGCAACTTCCTCACGGTCGAGCTCATCTATCAAGTTGACAATAACTCACTCAGCTTCTATCATCGCGGATGTATTAGGTTCTGAGTGCGGGCGGCCCTCTGGAGCCACCCTCAGTCTGGCCCGGGAGAGACGGGCCAATCGAAACATTCTTCAAGGCTTAGAGCTGGAGGCAAAGGACGATGGCAAAGATTATTGGAATTGATCTGGGAACCACCAACTCGGTGGTCGCCGTGATGGAAGGCGGCGAGCCGAAGGTTATCCCCAACGAAGAGGGAGGCCGGACCACGCCTTCCGTGGTCGGATTCACCAAGACCGGCGAGCGCCCGGTGGGCCAGGTCGCCAAGAACCAGGCCATCACCAATCCGGAGAACACGATCTTCTCGATCAAGCGCTTCATGGGCCGCCGCTTCGACGAGGTCAGCGAAGAGATGAAGATGGTGCCCTTCAAGGTGGTGCAGTCGGGCGATCATGTGGGCATCGATGCGCAGGGCAAGGAGTATACGCCGCCGCAGATCTCCGCCATGATTCTGCAGAAACTCAAGAAAGCGGCGGAGAGCTACCTGGGCGAGCCGGTCACCGAGGCGGTCATCACCGTCCCCGCGTACTTCAACGACTCGCAGCGGCAGGCGACCAAGGATGCCGGAAAGATCGCCGGACTCGACGTCAAGCGCATTATCAATGAGCCCACGGCCGCCGCGCTTGCCTACGGACTCGACAAGAAGAAGGATGAGACCATCGCCGTCTACGACTTCGGCGGCGGCACCTTCGATATTTCGATCCTGGAAGTTGGCGAGGGCGTCATCGAGGTGAAGTCCACCAACGGCGACACTCACCTGGGCGGCGACAACATCGACCAGCGCATCGTCGGCTGGCTGGCCGACGAGTTCCGCAAGGAATACGGGCTCGACCTGCGCAGCAAGGGCAACGAGATGGCGATGCAGCGTCTGCGCGACGCCGCCGAGCGCGCCAAGATCGAGCTCTCCACCACCATGCAGACCGAGATCAATCTGCCCTTCATCACCGCCGACGCCAGCGGCCCCAAGCACCTGGTGAAGACGCTGACCCGCGCCAAACTCGAAGAGATGGTGCGCGACCTGGTGGAGAAGTCCATTGGGCCGTGCAGGCAGGCGCTGAAGGATGCAGGCATCGACGCCAGCAAGATCGACGAGGTTGTGCTCGTCGGCGGCCAGACGCGTATGCCGATGATCCAGCAGCAGGTAAAGGAGTTCTTCGGCAAGGAGCCGCATCGCGGCGTCAATCCCGATGAGGTCGTCGCCGTCGGCGCGGCCATCCAGGGCGGCGTGCTGCAGGGCGAGGTGAAGGACCTGCTGCTGCTCGACGTGACTCCGCTCTCGCTCTCCATCGAGACCTATGGCGGCGTGGCGACGACGATGATTCCGCGCAACACCACCATCCCGACGCGCAAGAGCGAGATGTTCTCCACCGCGGCCGACAGTCAGACCTCGGTTGAGATTCACGTTCTACAGGGCGAACGGCCGATGGCGGCACAGAACCGCACCCTCGGCAAGTTCCATCTCTCGGGAATTCCGATGGCTCCGCGCGGCGTACCGCAGATCGAGGTGACCTTCGATATCGACGCCAACGGAATCCTGAACGTGACCGCGAAAGACACGGCCACGGGCAAGGATCAGAAGATCGCCATCACCAGCTCCAGCGGCCTCAGCAAGGAAGAGGTGGAGCGCATGGCCAAGGAGGCCGAGGCGCACTCCGCCGAGGACAAGCAGAAGCGCGAGGAGATCGAGACCCGCAACCAGCTCGACGGCATGGTCTACCAGGTCGAGAAGATGCTGCGCGAGAACGGCGACAAGATCGGAGCCGGCGAGCGCGGCGAGGTGGAAAACGCCGTAGGCGACGCCAAGAAGGCGCTGGAGAGCGGCGATATGCGCCAGATGCAGTCTGCACGCGACCGTCTGCAGGCGGCTTCGCACAAGCTGGCCGAGGCGATGTACAAGGCTGCCACGCCTCCGCCGCCGGGCGATGCCGGAGCGCAGGCCGCGGGCGAGAGCCAGCAGCAGAAGAAGAAGGACGACGGCGTCATCGACGCCGAGTACGTCGACGTGGACGAGAAGAAGTAATCGCGGTTGGCGGGCGTCCGAGCCCGCCGCGATCATCCTGAGCCGTAGGCGAAGGATCACGCGATCGGTGCCCCACATCTGCCATCCGTTGGCAGATGTGGGAACCACCGATGACGGCACGACCCCTGCGCGCAGAAAACATTTGGCTCGGGACGAAGCCTTCAGTATGCTGGCACCTGATTCCGCGTGACGGAAAGTAAACCACGATGGCCGCAACCGACAAGAAAGACTATTACGCCATACTCGGCCTGAAGAAGACGGCCTCGGCCGACGACGTCCGCAAGGCCTTCCGCAAGCTGGCGCGCAAGTATCATCCCGACGTCAACCCCGGCGACAGGAAGGCGGAGGAGAAGTTCAAAGAGCTCTCCGAGGCCAACGACGTTCTCAGCGATCCCAAAAAGCGCAAGATCTACGATCAGCTCGGCTTTTACTCCGATAACATCGATCCGCGCGCAGCCGAGGCCTACGCCGCTGGCGGCGGAGCGAATCCCTTCGGCGGAGCCGCCGGCAGCCCCTTTGGTGGCGCTGCGGGACCGAGCGGCACGCAGTTCGACTTCCGCGACTTCGACTTCGGCGGCGCTCAGGGCGCAGGTCGCGGCGGCGGCAGCTTCCGCGATATCTTCAGCGGCATCTTCGGCGGAGCCGCGCAGGAGCCGGTCTCAGCCGCCGGCGCCGACGCCGAGTACACCGTCGAGGTGCCTTTCTGGGAGGCGATTCGCGGCGGCGAGATGAAGCTGACCATCCAGCGTCCCTCGGCCTCGGGACGGATGACACCCGAACCGGTCACCTTCCGCATCAAGCCCGGAACCCGCGACGGCCAGCGCATCCGGCTCGCCGGCAAGGGCAGCCCCGGCACGCGCGGCGGAGCTGCGGGCGATCTCTACATCATCGTGCGGATTGCGCCGCATCCGGTCTTCCAGCGCGACGCCGACGACATCAGCCTGACTCTGCCGATCCTGCCATGGGAGGCGGCGCTGGGAGCCAAGGTCGAGGTGCCGACGATCGACGGCCGCGCCGTGCTGCGCATCCCTCCCGGCACGCAGAGCGGCCAGAAGCTGCGCATGCGCGAAAAAGGCGTGCCTTCGGCCACGCGCCCCGGCGTCATCGGAGACGAGATCGTCGAGATTCGCATCGTCGTCCCGCAGATTCCCAACGTCGAGGCCAAGGAACTCTGGCACAAGCTGGAAAAGCTGCATCCGGAAGACCCGCGAAAAGAGCTATGGAACAAGATTTAGCCATCCCGTTTCAGACGGGCCGGGCGTTGGAACCGCCGCCGCAGAGCGCACGGCTCCGGCTACGTGAGCTTGCGCCTCCGGATCGCGACGCGATCTTCGACCTGCTGGGCGACAGCTACGCGATGCGATTTTTTCCGCGCGCCTTCAGCCGCGACGATGCTGGTCAGTGGATCGAGCGCAATCGACAGCGCTATCACATCTTCGGCTACGGCCTCTGGGCAGCCACGGAGATCGAGAGTGGCGAACTGTTGGGCGACTGCGGTCCCTGCTGGCATGAGATTAACGACGAGCTGCAACTTGAGGTTGGCTATCACTTCCGCCCGCGCTTCTGGGGCCGCGGATATGCCACCGAGGCCGCTCGCGCCGTCATCGGCTGGTGCTTCCGCAACGTCGCCGTCGGGCATGTGATTTCGCTGATCCGCCCGGAGAACGTCCCTTCGCGCCACGTCGCCGAGCGCAACGGACTCGACGTCTCCGGCTCGGTACACTGGCGGGGATTTGAGCATTTGATATACAGGATGGAAAGGGAACGCTGGAGACCCGAGAGGAAGTGCGCATGATCGAGCGGAGCGAGGGAACGCTATGACGAGGCGCAAAGGCAAGGGCGCGTACATGATCTCGGTGGTTGCCGAGATGTATGACATTCATCCGCAGACGCTGCGCCTCTACGAGCGCGAAGGCTTGCTGAAGCCCTCGCGCACCGAGGGCAACACCCGGCTCTACACCGAAGAGGATCTGAAGCGGTTGGAGTTCATCCTCTCGCTGGCGCGCGACCTTGGCGTCAACATCGCCGGCATCGGCATCATCCTCAACATGCGCGAGCGCATGGAGCAGATGCAGTTGCAGATGCAGGAGTTCGTCAAGTACGTGCAACATGAGGTGATGGCACGCGCCCAGGCGATGCCGAGAGAGGGACTGATCCCGGTTCGCCGCGCGGTGGAGATTCCGCCGAAGAAGAAGTAGCAGTCAGTAGGTGGCTCCACTCAGCGCCTTCGGCGCCTCGGTCGCCATGACATGATCGGTCTTGCCGTAAGCAAAAGGGCGCCGCACGGGCGCCCCTCTCATATTAGTAATCACGTTACGATTGCGTTTACTTGATCCATCCCACCCATGCGCCCTTGCCGCTCTCGTCGCGCATGGTCACGATGTCGCCGTCGCGATTCACCTCGCGGGCCAGCAGCACGGGAGCGTCGCCGATCGTCGCCTGCGAACCGGTCACCTGCAGCGCATCGCCCTTGGCGAAGGTGACTTCGATCTCCTTCAGGAACTTCTCCGGAGCCATCATCACATTCACCACGCCCTTGTCGGTCTTCAGCATCACGTGGACGAAGTTCTCGCTGGTGTTTACATCGTCGACCACGCCTTTGACCTTAATTTCGCTGCTCTTGTCGTACTTGACGGTCTGTGCCGTCTGCGCGGCGCAGACGGCCGACGCTAGTAGAACAATAAGTACGGCTACCGATTCCAGCTTGAAGCAACCCTGCCGTAACATGGTTCACCTCACTTTTTGGGAACCGCTCCGGCAAGCGGAGCGGCAACTTTGCTCCGGCGCTGCCGGATGCTTGCCGCTTGCCTGTACTCGAATTCACTTCACTTCTCCCCAGCCCGCGGCATTCGTCCCCGCTCGGACGCACACACACTCCTGCTGCCGCTGGTCGCAAACAACGTAGTCCCATACTGCACTTTTCACAGTGAGCGAAGTCACATCGGGAGGTGACGCAAGGGACTCGGCCGGAAGAGCAACTTCTGGAAGGAGGTGTTGCCCTCACCACCATTCAGGGGAATAATCAGCGTCGCGGTTTATTCCTTCGTCAGGTGGACGCGAAGTTGCGCTGGTTGAACTCTTACCGCTACCTGAGCCGCCTCAATGTACCCACAACCGAGGCCGAGCGCCGCCGCGTGGAGACGCTGCTGGCTGCGGCACGGGTGGCTCTTGACACTGCTGGCCCTGGCCGCCGTCCGCCTCGATCCTCCCGCCATTCAGTACGCGAGGCCCACCGAAATTCTGGCCGCTCTCTGGACGCTCTACAGCGCGGCGCTGCTGCTGTGGGTGGCAAGCCGCTCGCTTCCGCCCTCCGCGCTGATCGCCATCCACATGGCAGATATGATGTGGCCAACGCTGATTATAACGGTCTCGCATAGTCTCAAGCTTCTGTTTGGCGCCGTCTACTCGTTTGTGCTCATCTCCGCGGGCTTTCGCTGGGGATTTTCCGAGGCTGTCCTCACGGCGCTCGCCGGCGGAGTGATAATCGAGGTCGAGGGCCTGCTGCTGGGAGCAACCGCCGAAGGAATCTTCGAGCACGGCCGCCTGCTGATTCGTTGCGGATACATGCTCGTGCTCGGCTGCCTGATCGGAATTCTCGGCGAAAACGAAAAAGAGCGCAGCGCCGAGGCCGCAGTCGTCACCCGCATGGTTCACGCGGCACGCTCCACGCAGAGCATGAGGACGGCGCTGCAGGCCGCCTTCAACGAACTAATCGGCCTCTTCCGCCCCTCGCACCTCTCGATCGCCGCACAGGAACTGGCCACCGACCGCGTCCATCTTCTGCAGGAGCCGGGCAGCGGCGATCCCGTCCCCCTGCCGTACGTCAAGGAGTTGCTCGGCGACGATCGTCTGGAGGCGCTGCTTCCCGGCCTTCCTGAAACTTTCTTCTGCCGGCGCAGCAGCTCTGGCCGCTGGCGGCTGATCACACCAGGCGAGCGACCGCGGGAGTGCGAGCTTCCCCGCATTCCCTGGCTGGCGCAGCAACCGGGCTCGCTGCTGGGCATCAGCGCCGGCTTCGGCAGCGAATGGCGTCTGAGGCTGGTGCTGGCCGATGCCCGGCTGGGATACGCCGCACGCAAAGAGCTCCGCTTTGCCCGCACGCTGTTCGAGCGCGCCGCTCCCGCGATCTACGAAATTTACCTTATGCGCCGATTGCGCGCCCGGGCCAGCGCACTGGAGCGCGCCCGCGTAGCGCGCGAGCTTCATGACGGCGCCATCCAATCGCTGATCTCGACCGAGATGCGCGCCGGCATGCTGCTCCGCCGCGCCGAACGCGAGTTCCCGGCGATTGCCGGCGAGATCGCCTCGCTGCAGGAGCTGCTGCGTGAACAGGTTTTCGATCTGCGCGAACTCATGCAGCAGTTGAAGCCCGTCGAGATCGAACCTAATCGGCTCATCGAGCATCTCTCCGAAGTAGTAGAGCGTTTCAGGCGGGAAACGGGAACACCTGTACGCTTTACGGTTGGCGACGGCGAGGTGAGTCTCCTCCCTCACGCCTGTCGAGAGGTGCTGCTGATTCTGCAGGAGGCCCTGGTCAACATCCGGAAGCATGCGCATGCGGCAGAGGTGCTAATTACCTTCGGAATGCACGATGGAGACTGGCAGTTGGACATACAGGACAATGGAACCGGCTTTGCCTTTGAGGGTACACTGGAAGGAACTGAGTTGATGAGCTCGGCGAAAGGCCCCGCCATCATTAAGGAGCGTGTCGCCAATCTGGGCGGCAAGCTCGTCATCGAATCGAAGCCCTCCCAGGGCTCGCATTTGATGATCAAGATTCCGCAAGGCAGTGTGTCGAATGGAAAGCAATCGCAAGACAATCACGATCGCCATCGCTGACGATCACACCATTTTTCGTGAAGGACTGCGCCGTCTGCTGGAGCTCGAAGAAGATATCAGCATCGCCGCTGAGGCCGGAGACGGCGCCGAAGCCGTGACCGCGGTGCAGCAGGTGCAGCCGGCCATTCTGCTGCTCGATCTCGCCATGCCGAAGATGCCCGGCCTGGACGCGCTGCGAGAGCTGGCGACGCAGCAGAGCTCGACCCGCACCATTGTTCTCACTGCCGCCATCGAACGGCGACAGATCGTCGAGGCTCTCCAGATCGGCGCCTACGGCATCGTGATGAAAGAATCGGCCTCGCAGATCTTGCTGCAGGCAATTCGCGCCGTCAACGACGGACTGCACTGGGTGGGCCGCGAAGCCGTGCACGATATGGCCGCCTACCTGCGCGAGCAGACGCCGGCTCTCTCCCGCGCCCGCTCCAGCTTCGGCCTCACCCGCCGCGAGACAGAAATTCTGGAGACGATCGTCGGCGGACTCAGCAACAAGGAGATCGCGCAGCGGTTCTCCCTCAGCGAAGACACGGTTAAGCACCATCTCACCAACATCTTCGACAAGGTGGGTGTTTCCAGCCGTCTGGAGCTGGCGCTTTTCGCCATCAACAACCGGCTCACCGACAGTTAGCCTGGGGGACCGATTTGTGTCACAATTCCCCCTGGAGTAGCCACGGTCTTTGACTTGGAGCCCTGTCATGTCCCAGGAAATGCGCGAAATTCTGCAAGTGCTCCGTTACGAGCTCAACTACCTCGAGCAGGGAGGCTTTGAGCGAGACCAAGTCGCAGTTGGCGCAACTTCTCCTTTTCTGGAGAGCTTCACCTGCATCAACTACGGCGATCCCCTTCACAGCCACGCCTGCCGCGAGTGCAAGCTCTTTCCGTTTGTCCCCGAAGATAAGCGCAACGAGGAGCTTCCCTGCCACTTCATCCGCCTTGGCCCCAACGGCGAGACCATGGGCGAACTGATCGCCAAAGGCGACTCGCGCCGGCTTGTAACCGTGCTGAAAAACTGGCTTCGTGCGACCATAGCGCGCATGGAAGCCACCCTCGAACGCGAAGATTGCGCGGAGGCGGAGAAGGAGTAACTCCCCTGGCCGTTGTGAGCTGATCGCGCGTGCGCTCCTCCTGCTCTCCGCCACGTTCCTCCGATCACATCCCGATGGGGCAACTTCAGGCCCTGCGACGTTCCTCCAAGCTCCATTGGAGAGGCGCCATCCTCCGTTGAGCCGCTTTCGTCCGGCTGGAGGTGCCGCATGTCTAGAAATCTGTTTCTAATGGGAGTTGCCGCAGGGGCGGCCGGAAGCGTCGCGGGACTCTGGGCCTCCGGCATGCTCTATCCTCGCGTCAGGCGCGTGCAGCGCACCATCCAGCTTCACCGTCCCGCCGTGGAAGTCTTCTCCGCCCTTGCGCGCGTGCAGAACCTTCCGAAGCTCGTGCGTTCGGTGGCCAGTGTAGGCTGCCGCAACGATCTCTCGCTCTGGACCGCGCAGATCGAGGGACGCCACTACCACTGGGATATCGAGGTTGTGCAGGTCATCCCCGGACAGATGATCGCCTGGAGAGCTCTCACCTCGCCGAAGCACTGTGGACGCATCAGCCTCTTCTCACGCAATGGAAGCACCACCCTGCTCTTCGAACTGGAGTACCTGCCCGCCCCGCCGGTGCTCGGCGCGCTCGCTCCACGCGGCCTGCCGGAAGACGCGATCGACACGGCGCTGCGCGACTTCCGGAACGCGATCGAATCCGCGCCAGGCTGGAGCTCCATTGCACGCTGGGACAGCCCCGCCGCATAGATCGGCGCATCCGCGCACGGCAAGAGCATCGCTAATCTTGCTTCGCTACCGGCTCGGCGACGCATCCAGCGGAAATGACTTCATCGTCAGCTCGTGAGTCTTTGTTGTCGTCTTGCCGTCGGCGGCTTTGCGTGTTTCGGTCAGCTTGCCGCGAATGATCCAGTAGCTCTCATCACTGGGACTCTTTCCCTCGCCACGCTCCACCTTCCCTGTGAACTCGAACCATACGCCGTCCAGGGGACGGGTCCGAAAGCTGAGCTCGGAGCCTTGCAGCTTGCCGCTCTCGAAGGACTGATCGACAAACTGCGCCTCGGCCTTCTCGGGATCGTCGCTCTTGAATCGCGAGACCACGCCATCGACCTTGTCGCCATTGGCCTCAAGCTGCACAAATTCGCCCTCGTGAACGAATGAGTACATGCCACTGATCTCGCCACCGACAGGCGGCGAGCTCTGGCCTGAGGCCAACGCTGCAACCATCAGCAGAATTGCGATCCTGTATACCGTTCTCATCATGGTGAAATCGAGTATAGCCGAGCGCGAGCCTGCAGCTTCTTATCCTGCGCGGTTATAATCTCCGGCACAGTGCCCGTGCGAGCCGCCCTCCCAACCCGCGCGCAAGCCGAGCCGCGCGAGCTGCAGCTCCTGCTGGCATGGCCCCATCCGCTCGCCGTCTTCGCCTCCAATCTCGGCGATCACCTGCGCGGACGCGTCGTGCCCGAGCAGCCCGCGAGCTCGCCTCCCGCACACGACTTCTGGCGCGACATCGATCTGCGCTCGCCGCTTCCCCGCCGCGGCATCTTCGATTCGGCGATGGCCCACGCCGCGCTGCTCGGCTTGCTCTATGCCATCTCCATCTGGCCGCAATCGTCCACGCATCTTGCCGATCCCTTCACCCGCCGCGCCATGGACGCCTACACCCTCAGCCAGTATCTGCCGGAGCTGCACGGAGCGCCTGCGCGCGTTCGCCTTCATCGCCCTCCCGATCCGGCTCGCGGACGCCAGGAGATCCTCTCGCTGCCGCCGGAGCCCGACAATCTTCACCAGACGATCGTTGCGCCGCCGCGCATACGCCTGAAGGAAGACGTTGCACTACCCAACCTGGTTGCCTCTTCGCCCGCGCCGCCTGCGCCGCCGATCGAGGCCGCCACGCCGAAGCTGCGCCTGCCCGCGATGATCGCCGAGGTGATCGGCCCGGCAGTCGAAGCCGGCGACGTGCATCCGCGCCTGCGCGCGCCCTCGCTCACGCCCCGGGTGATCGAGCCCGCTCCGGAGCTCGCGCAGATCAAGCCGCGGCTGGCTCTCCCCGCCATGCAGCCGCGTGTCATCGAACCCGCGCCCGAGCTTAACGGGCTGCGCGGCAGACGCGCTGGAAAACTTACCGCGCTTGCGCCGGCGGCGGCTGCGCCGATCCCGGAGCCTCCGCAGCTCGGCGATGCGCCGCACGCCTCCAGGCAGATCATTGCTCTGAACCTGCATCCCGCAGCGATTCTCCCGCCCGAGCTTCCCGCCGGCAATCGCAGCGGAGAGTTTGCGACCTCGCCAGCGGCAGCGCCGAACGGCAGCGGCGCCCCCGGAGCGCCCAATATTCGCAGCGGCACCGTCAATGCGCCTTCCGGCATCGATGTCTCCGCGCCTGCCGCCGCGCCCGCAACCATTAGCGCTCCGGATGCACCGAGGCCGCAGCTCGATTCGCCTCCGGCTTCGCAGAGCCTGATGGCCCGCATGCGCGCTCCGGCCATCTCCGTGCCTTCGCGAGCGGCGGTGCGCGAGAGTCCAGCCGCGCGCAGTGAGATTGAAAACCGCATCTTTGGCGGACGCCGCAGCTACACTCTCGCCGTCAACATGCCCAATCTCAACACCGCGACCGGAAGCTGGATCATCCACTTTGTCGAGCGAAATCCCGGCGGCGACGCCGCCTCGCTGGCTGCGCCGGAGGTTGTACGCAAGGCCGATCCCGCCTATCCCGGCGAGCTCGTGCACGAGCGGCTGCACGGCACCGTCGTACTCACGGCTACCATCCGCGCCGATGGCAGCGTCGGCGATATCGTCGTCATCAAGGGACTCGATCCGCGCATCGACCGCAACGCCGCCGAGGCACTCTCGCGCTGGCTCTTCCGCCCGGCGCTCAGGAACGGAGAGGCCGTCGAGCTGCAGGCGGTGATTACCGTTCCCTTCCGCTCGAGCGCTTCGGGATTTTGAGGGATGGATGAAGGACTCGAACGACTACCGCGTCTGTCCGCTCTCGATGAGCGCCATCAGCTCATCGGGTCTGGAGCAGACCTCGTAGTAGATGTGGTTGGCCCAGCGAACAAAGTTGAATGAGCGCACTTCGATCTGCGGTGTCCGGCCCTCGCGCACCAGGATGGGATGAAAGACTCCGGGCGCGACCGGAACCAGCCCACGGAAGAATCTCACCTTGTCGTTTCCCCACGGCATCGCCAGCGGAAGCTCGATCTCCTGCAGGGAGATCTCGTCGGCGAGCTTGTCGAACGCGACGCGCTGCAGGTGAATTCCACCGACGTTGTAGACCAGCAGGAAGTCCTCGATCGCTCCCGCCGCGGCGGCTTCATCGGCCGTCTGAAAGACAAAGACGTTGAAGTACGGATGCCCGGATTGCAACTGGCGGCGCGCGCGCTTATGGCATGCGCTCAGCCGGTCGCTCAGGTTCAGAGCCTCGCTGATCATGATGCGGCGGCTGCCATCCATCAGGAAGAGCGGCGCAGAGCCCTGGTAGGAGACACCGATGCCGATCTCCAGCGGAGGCAGTCCGCTCTCCGTCGATGCCTCGTTGTAGGCCTTCACGATATTGAGCATCTCGCAGGCCATCACGCAGGTTCGCGCCACGCCGAACTTGTGCTGGCCTTCCTTTTCCAGCACCGCAAGAATGACGGCGTCGCCCTCGATGAAGACCTTCTCTGCGCCATACTTCGGCAGCAGCTTGTTCACCGGCTCGAAAAAATTGAGGCTGAAGAATGATGCCGGATTCAACCCGCGCTCCAGCATCGAGCGCGTCAGGAAGGTGGAATCGCGCACGTCGGCCTTCAGCACCACGTGATCGCGGACGCGCCGCTCCGTCGGACGCTCCTCCTCCGGCAGCAGAAATTCGTAGAGCGTGCCGTTGATCTCCGAGAGCTCGCGCAGTTTCTCGTTGTTCACCACGTTGACCGACTCGACCGCCTTCTCCACTACCTCCATCTTGCGAATCTCGGAGTGGAAGCGGGAGAGATCGATGAGATAACGCGCCGCGTAACGCAGCCGCTCCGTCGTTCCCGCCGAGCGCACCCGCTGCAGCGCCGCGTGCAGCTTATCCTGCGGCAGCCGGTCGTGCGTCTCCAGAACCTCTTCGACGCGCCGCAGCTCGCTCTTCAGCACCAGCG
>Ga0326727_10021626_pt1 | contig 12561 bp, 8 predicted proteins | sample MB2enrmetagenome_FD_207643 | JGI IMG/M metagenome (GOLD analysis project Ga0326727, IMG submission 207643) | Lab enriched peat soil microbial communities from McLean, Ithaca, NY, United States - MB29MY | ecosystem: Environmental > Terrestrial > Soil > Wetlands > Peat | place: USA: New York...
AAGGGGCATCTTGGTGCGGAGCATAAGGTGTATATAGATATCCTGGAGAGGAATCTGTCGGAAATCTGTTCTCCATTTTTGAAAAATCTGTCATTGCATTATGCGCACATCAGCTCAATGGAGGTCCAGGTTGCAAATCTCATCAAGGCCGGAAAAAGAAACAAAGAAATCGCCTCAATACTCGGGGTCTCCTCAAATACTATTATGACTCACCGCTATCGTCTTCGATCGAAGCTCGGGTTGAAACAGAAAAAAGTCAACCTGAGGTCCTACCTTAAGTCCATCGAATTTTAGTGAATCCACGTAACTTTTTTGTCAGCCTTCTTTCATCGTCGACAGTTCCTTGAACAACACCGATTTAAACTCGGCGGATGCGAATTAGATCGCGGAGACATCGCTCGCGGATGACCATCTGTTGTCTAATGAAACTGAGGCCATAGGTGAACGCCAGACCGTTACAAGAAATTTGGGCAATATGGTCCGGCACGTGGAAGTCGTTTCTGGAGCGACCATCCTTGGAGACGGGAAAGTGTCCCTGATTCTCGATGTAACCAAGCTGGTTCATGCTCAAATCGAAGTTACTCATGGAGCCTGTATTCACTAAAACGTTGAGGGAGCAAAAATGAAAAACATGAAATTGGGAATGAAAATAGGGCTGGGTTTCGGGGTCGTGATTGTAATTGCGTTGTTGCTGGGGACGATTGCCATTTGGAACATGAGGAGTGTGTCGGGGCTGGCCGAGAAGCTGAACGCCCAGTTCGTACCCGAATCCGGACTCGCAACCAGCATCGAGAAAAACTATCTAAACGCCATGCTGGAAATACGTGGCTATGGCTTTACGCTGGACAAAAAATTTCTCGATAAGGGGCTGAAGAACATCGAAGAGATCAAGAAAGACCTCAAGGACGCCAAAGAGCTTGCCGCGAGGTCTTCTGAACTCAAAAAGTTTCAGGAGCAGGTGGAAAAGATTTCGGCCAAGACAGCCGAATGGGAGCGCCTGGTTGGCGAGACTACGGCCAAGAACGACATATTGGCGAACCTCCGGAAGCGGCTGTACGATACGGGCATGAGTTTAAAAAAGAACATCGATGAGCTTGCAAACGATCGGAGAGGATCGAGTAAAAGTGAGCTTAATTCCGGCGGCGAATCCGGCAAGGCGATGTCAGACAGCGCAAAGCAGGCCGCCATTACTGAAATGGACGAGATGTTTATCGGGATGCGCGTAACGATCTGGAAAGCCCAGGCCGAACGGGACATGAAGCAGATTCAGGATGTCCTTAAAAATCTCGATGAGATGAACAAGAGGCTGGAATCCCTGAAGGCCGCCACGACACAGGAAAGCCAGCTCAAACTGATGGAAAATATCAAGTCCAATCTGGCTACCTACAGATCGCTCATAAATGAGTTCAATGCAACATGGGCCTCCACGGATGAAATCGCAGCCAAGCGTGCCCAGGTGGCGTACGAAGCGATGGAGATTGCCAAAGAGGCCGCAGATTCCAGCATGCAAGACACCAAGACGATAGCCAATGCGACTGTGTCCAAGCTTTCTTTTTCTGTGATCGTGATGGTCGTGGGGCTTCTTTTGGCGATCATTTTGGGCGCTTGCATAGCTCTTTTCGTGACCCGCGCCATCGTGAGTCCGTTGACCCGCGCGCTGGACATCTCCAACAAGCTGAGCGAAGGCGACCTCACAGTGAAAATAGATGTGGACAGCACGGATGAGACCGGACTTCTGCTCACAGCCATGAAGCACATGGTGGCTAAACTTCGGGAGATAGTGGGCGAAGTCAAAAGGGCTGGAGACAACGTCAGTTCCGGAAGCCAGGAAATGAGCGCGTCTGCCGAGCAACTCTCACAGGGCGCGACCGAGCAGGCCGCATCGGCTGAGGAGGTTTCCTCATCGATGGAGCAGATGACTTCCAACATCAAGCAAAGCGCAGACAACGCGATTCAGACCGAAAAGATCGCTACCAAGTCTGCTGAAGACGCCAAGGAAAGCGGTGTGGCGGTAAGCGATACGGTATCGGCCATGAAGGATATTGCGGGAAAGATCTCGATAATCGAGGAGATCGCCCGGCAAACCAACCTGCTGGCGCTCAATGCAGCGATCGAGGCAGCGCGGGCCGGTGAGCACGGAAAAGGGTTCGCGGTGGTCGCCTCCGAGGTGAGAAAACTTGCCGAGCGAAGCCAGACGGCGGCAGGAGAGATCAGCAAACTTTCGACGACGAGCGTCGATATCGCCGAGAAAGCGGGGGAGATGCTACTGAGAATCGTCCCGGACATTCAGAAAACCGCCGACCTTGTCCAGGAGATCAGCTCCGCTTGTAACGAGCAGAACACCGGGGCGGAGCAGATCAATAAGGCGATTCAGCAACTCGATCAGGTCATCCAGCAAAACGCTTCCGCATCCGAGGAAATGGCCTCGACCTCCGAAGAACTTTCGAGTCAAGCAGAGCAACTCCAGAGTATCATAGCGTTCTTCAGGACCGGCGATGTCGATAGAACGGCCTCTGAGGTTAAAGCAGAGCTAAGGGGACACGCTGGATTCAGTAAAAAGCCGGCATTTCGCCCGAAAAGCCTACCCCCACAGCCCGTTCAGGGGGGGAACGACGGCAATGGCAAGGACCGAGGATTCGCATTGGATCTGAACAATGGCAAAACGGACGCGGAAGAGCACGAGTTTGAAAGATATTAGGAGGGGGTCTCATGAGCGTGGCATCGATTACCGAAACAGGGCAATACCTGACATTCAGACTGGACAGCGAGACATTCGCAATTGACATATCCGAGGTTCGTGAGGTGCTGGATTTTACGACGGTAACGAAAGTGCCGCAAACTCCGGATTTTATGCTGGGCGTAATCAATCTTCGTGGCAATGTGGTGCCGGTGGTCGACATGCGCTTAAAATTCGGGATGACCCAAACCGAATCAACCGTCAATACATGCACCATCATCGTGGAAATTGAGCATGACGGGGAAACCACCGTGCTAGGTGCTTTAGCCGACTCGGTCCAGGAGGTGCTGGAACTCGACCCCGGCCAGATAGAGCCGCCTCCGAAAATCGGCACCCGTTTCAAAACCCAGTTCATCAAGGGAATGGGCCATCAAGGCGCGGAATTTATCATCATTCTCGATATCGACAAGGTCTTCTCAGCCGAAGAGCTTGCAATAGCGCAGGAAATAGGAGTTGAAATGGACGCACTGGAGGATGTCGCCGTGTGACTCCGTACTGAAATTAGCAAGGTTCGCCGTCCATGCTCAGAACAGCATCAGAAACAGATGCAATTGTTTCTGATGCTGTTCTTCCTAACAGCGATTTTCCCGATCTGAGCTGGTTTATCCAGGATGAGCGCTGAATAACTCCAAGGACTTTGAACACCTCTTCGGTCCGGAGGGCAGGGAAAATACCGAATTGATCGACATGATCGATGAGGTCAGTACGAACAAGACTGATATTTTTCGTGAAAGCCAACATTTCTCACCAAGTCCGTGCTGCCGGAATTGATCGAAAGGCACGAACTTGGCCTGAGAACAATGCTCCCATAACGGGGGTTCTCTGCCGATGTGGCCAGGTTGGAGGGCTTATAATAGCCTTTTTGATGTTGCAGACCGGCTGTGTTTTTTACAGATCCAGGAAAATGGGAAAGAAGATCGTTTGTGCCTGGACGGATGATTTGAAGGAGTGGGTGAAGGGGGGTGAGTGAATATTGGATGGTGTTCTTGTGCTTATTTATTGGGATGAGTAGCTGAGTTTTGTAATCACCGCAATCCACTCTGACAGGCATTGCCTCGATCTTTCGGCCTCATCAGATGTTCTGGAGAGAGTGGTCATCTCAAGTGAATTAACACCTTAGAACCGTTTCTAGAAAAATCGAAAAGGCAGCAAGTGGCAAGTAACTTGAATACTTCGTTAGAATGACCACCTGCTGGTGTCGCCGTTTCACGTATGGTATGGTGATAACCTCAAGCCCCGTTTGCGTCCTTATTTCCCAAGCCCGGAAGGGCCTAAGATTTATCGGATTTTTTAGTGGAGTCGGAAATGCAAGATAAACACAAAACCAAAGAGCAACTCATAATCGAATTGCATGAATTACGTAAGCGGGTTGCTGAATTGGAGGGCGACAAGGCGGAGTCCAAGCGGGCGGCGGAGGCTCTTAGGGAGAGCGAGGAACGGTACCGCACCATAATGAATCAGGCTGCCGACGCCATCTTCGTCCACGACGAGACTGGCCGAATACTGGATGTCAACCGGAAGGCATGTCAGAGCCTCGACTGTGCAAGGGAGGAACTGCTTTCCAAATCCATCGGCGACATCGATCCCGAAGCGATCCAGACCGGAAAGCATGGGTTGTGGGGCAAAATCCTTGCAGGTGAGCAGTTCACGTTCGAGAGCCACCAGATACGCAAGGACGGCAGCGCATTCCCCGTTGAAGTGACACTGGGGTCGGTGCGCCTGCCTGTCGGTCATGCAATCATCGGCATCGTGAGGAACATCACCGAGCGCAAGCGGGCAGAAGAAGCGTTGCGGGAAAGTGAGGAAAGATTCAGGAGATTTGCTGACGAGGTCAGCTCCGAAGGGATCATTGTCCATGACCAGGGCCTTATCCTGGATGTCAACGCAAAGTTTGCCGCCATGTATGGGTACGAACACTCTGAACTCATTGGCATGGACCATTTTATGACGATTGCGCCATCGCATCGCGAACTGATGCGGTCAAGAATCGGGAACGAAGATCAAGAAACCTACGAGGTCGTGGCACTCAGAAAAGACGGGTCAAGTTTCCCCATAGAGGTCCGTGTTACAAGCATTCCCTTTCAAGGCAAGATGGTGCGGGCTGCCTCGGTTCGGGATTTGACCGAACAGAAGCGAGCCGAAGAAGCGCTCATTTCTGCTAATCAGCGATTAGCGGACATTATCGAATTTCTCCCCGACGCTACTTTTGTGATTGATAACCAAAAGAAAATAATAGCCTGGAACCGTGCGATGGAGGAGATGACCGGAGTCAGCAAGAAGGAAATGTTGGGCCAGGGTGACTATGCTTACACCATTCCTTTCTATGGTGAAAGAAGGCGGCAATTGCTGGACTTTGTGGATGAAGAGAGTGAGGAACTGGCATCAAAATATGAAAATCTTAGAAAAGTCGGCAATGTCCTCTATTCCGAGACATACGTGCCATGCATATACGGCGGCAAAGGGGCGCACGTGTTTGCTGCTGGAGTGCCGCTCTTCGATATCCACGGAAATCGCACTGGCGCCATTGAATCAATTCGTGACATCACCGAGCGCAAGCAGTCCGAAGAAGAGGTGATGCGGCTCCTTCGGAAAAATCAGCTCATCCTCGATACAGCCGGGGAAGGCATCTTGGGTTTGGATTTGGCCGGGAAGATCACTTTTGCTAATCCGGAAGCTCTAGAGTTGCTTGGATATGCGGAAGAAGAACTGATCGGCAAGGATTTGCACCTGACAATCCACCATTCCTTTCCGGATGGAACCCATTACCCGAAGACAGAATGTCCCATGTGGCTGAGCATTCGGGATGGCAAAAGCAAACGGGTACAAGATGAAGCCCTTTGGAAAAAAGACGGAACGAGTTTTCCCTCGGCATATTCGAGTACCCCCATTATTGAAAATGGTCAGGCGGCTGGTGCGGTAATCACCTTTCGAGATATCTCGGCGCGTAAGAAAATTGAAGAAGACCTGAGGCGAGCGAACAAATATCTTGAGAATATCTTGGATAACTCACCTGATGCCATCGGTATCGTGGACAAATCCGGAAAATTCGCCAAGTGGAACAGAATGGCGGAAGAGCTTTATGGATACACTTTTGAGGAAATGAGAGGGATGTCCTCTTTTGAATTATATGCGGACAAAGAGCAACTCGAAAGAATGCTGATGCGGCTTCGTCAGGAGGGTTCGGTTAAGAAATGGGAAATGCTGATGAAAAAAGGGAATGGCAGCGTTGTACCATTTGAAATTTCTATTGGCTTACTGAAAGACAGTGAAAACGGAATTCTTGGCAGCGTTTCAGTCGCAAGAGATTTGAGCGAGCGCAAAATCGCAGAGGAAAAACGGCTGCGATTGGAAGAGCGATTGCAGCGTGCCGAAAAAATGGAGGCTCTTGGTACGTTAGCCGGCGGAGTAGCTCACGATCTCAATAATGTCCTGGGCGTTGTCGTCGGTTATTCCGAAATGCTTCTCTCTGATTTTAATGATTCGGAGTCAGTGAAATCAGATGCCACGGAGATTCTGAAGGCCGGACAGAGGGCGGCGGGGATTGTTCAGGATCTGCTGACCTTGACCAGGAGAGGGGTCCAAAGCAGGAAGGTTTTGAACCTAAATCGCATTATCATGGATAGTCAAAAGACCCCTGAGTTTACCAATGTGCTTTCCTACCATTCAAACATCGAAATCAAGACGGATTTAGAGCCGGATCTGTTGAATCTCTCGGGTTCATCCATTCATCTGGGGAAATCCTTCATGAACCTGATTTCCAATGCTGCTGAAGCCATGCCGAATGGAGGTACATTGACCGTAAAGTCGGCGAACGTCTACCTCGACAAACCGATATCGGGATATGATGAAGTGCGGGAAGGAGACTATGTCGTGTTATCCATATCGGACACCGGTGACGGCATACCGGCCTCCGATTTGAAGCGCATCTTTGAACCTTTCTACACGAAGAAAGTCATGGGGCGCAGCGGGACAGGCCTGGGATTGGCAGTGGTTTGGGGTACGGTCAAGGATCATCACGGCTATGTCAATGTGGAGAGTGAGGAAGAGGAAGGAACCACTTTCACACTGTATTTCCCGGTGACAAGGGAAGAAATATCAGCCGAACAGGTTTCGGTGCCTGTTGCTGAATACATGGGGAACGGAGAATCGATCTTGATTGTGGACGATGTCAAACAACAGCGGGAACTTGCAGAAAGGATGCTCACAAAACTCAATTATAAGGTAACCACAGTTTCCAGTGGTGAAGAAGCGGTGGAGTATCTCAAGCAAAACGCGGTTGATTTGCTGGTCTTGGACATGATTATGGACCCTGGCATGGACGGACTGGACACTTATCGGAAAATACTTGAAGTCCATCCTCATCAGAAGGCGATTATAGTCAGTGGCTTTTCTGAGACCGAACGGGTGAGTAAAGCAAAGGCATTGGGCGCGGGGGCCTATGTGAAGAAACCTTATGTGATCGCAAAGCTGGGATTGGCTGTCAGGAAGGAAATTAATCGGCCGGAGTGATCGGCGCCCAATAAAAAATTGACTGAGACTGGTGACATCCGGCTTTCATCACGTGAAGGCGGCAAATCGCCAAGTTCAGATACCTCTTCTTCACATTAAACTAATGAGGCGCCGAAATCCTGGGAGGTGTTTCTCTGCCCATGTCGCCGGCTTGGAGGGTTTTTATTAGCCGTTTCATTTGCTTTTTAAAGACAGCTTCAGATTTCCATTGGGTGAAGTCAGCAGCCAACCTGAACCTTACCTCAGTTTTTTTCCCATTTTGCCGCTGCACCTGATTCAATCCGGTTGATTCAGTTTATCGACCTTTGTGCATTGGAAACGAGCAATTCGCTCTTAAATCCAAAGGGATGCCTTTGCCGGGGGCAACCTTTTCAAATCAAATCTGTTTGCGGGTCGGGGCCGGCTTGAGTGGAAACGTAGTGTTTGAGTTCATCGGCTTCCATTGTCCACTGATAACCGATTCTTTCAGTAACGTTGAACAGAAGCGGACTCTTTACGTGGAAGCGAATGGTTCGTTTTTCCCGATCAAAAGAGACTATGTTGAGTACGACCAGATCGTCCACATTTTCGAGTTTAATCAGTCTTTGTTTGGCATCCGGCGTCTTGTACCCCAGGCCGATGAAATCCGGGGGGCAGACCACGAATGCGACCGAAGGTTCTTCCACCGACTGAAGCCACTGGAAGGGACCGCCCTTGTATTCCAAGAGGATATAACTCTTAAGTTCTTCAAAACCTGGAATTCCCCAGGGGAAATTGATAAGTTCCTTTTCCCCAACCTCTATTGTTCCGAAACGGCTCGTGTCAACGTGCATGAAAACCTCTCGAATGATATTCCAAAACCACTATCCTTTGTCAGGATCATTTTTCCTGCCGGCATACATGTCGAGCAAACTTTCGAACTCATCCTTGCCGATTTGCGCTGCGTCCCTGTTTTCCTTCTGGATTCTCTTGTAAAGCTCTTGCCTGTAAATGGGAATGTGCACAGGGCTTTGAATTCCAATCCTCACTTTGTTCTGATCGATGGAAGTGACCGTGACTTCGATGTCGTCACCGATCAGAATTGACTCACCCGCTTTTCTGGTAAGTATAAGCATACCGTCTTTTCACCTTTACTATAATCGACCCACGGAACCGAGTCCTTTAAGTGTTTTCAAAGCTATCTCTGCATTTCAAGGAGATATTCAGAAGCCGGTTTTTCACACCGCGAAGTATACACTCTCGGCGATTCGGCATGAAGAGTTTAATTTCTTCGATGCTGTATACCGATATGTAACCTGAAGCAGATCCACATGCTCAACTGAAAATGGTCCTTTGCCGCTTGAATGATATACAGTTATCATCTATTTTGCGATGCGGAATTGCGTTTATAGACAATAATTTTTCATGGAACTTCCGATCATGGCTCCCCAACCCCCTTCAGAAGCCGATTTCGACATACTCGGATTGGATCCCGACGCGAAGTTCTCCGAAGTCAGGCGAGCTTATCTCGCGCTCGTCAAAAAATGGCACCCCGATCGTCATCACTCGGAACCTTACGAAAGCCAGGCCCTTGCCGAGAAAAAATTCCGCGAAATCGATGAGGCGTACAAACGCATTTCCAATGACCGGCGAGAATCCTCCCGCATCCCGCGAACACCCGGCTACGGTTCTACTCAGTGGCCGGGCGCCAATGATGCGCGAAAAGCGCGAGCAAAAATTCACCCGGCCGCCTTTATCCGGACACGATCGAGTATCCGCATCCGGCCATTTTCCGGTACCAGGATTATTATTCCGGTTTTGCTGCTTGCCGCGACCGTTTTTATTTTAACACAGTTTTCGTCGTTTTTTCCGGACACCAATGTCGACAAGTCGCCGATTCAAGTCATTGAAAAACCAACGACGGAGAACCAGCAGCCCCTGGAGAAACCGGAACCAAAACCATCAGAAGATCTCGTGAGCCCGGTAGTTCCCGCCTCACCTCCATCCCCCCCTGCCCTTCTGCAGTCAGCGCCCCCCACCGGCTTTTTCACCTTGGGATCGACCGCATCGGAAGTCATCGATGCCCAGGGTCCACCTGAACGGGTCCAGGGCCAAACATGGACATACGGTCTCTCGGAGATAAACTTCAAAAACGGGCGTGTGGCGAAATACAATAACTTCGACGGGTCGTTGCATGTGCGCATGCTGCCGGATGCATCCCCGGATCGGCCGCTCCCCGGCCACATCACTATCGGCTCTACTCAAGACGACGTCCTGCTGGTTCAGGGAACTCCCACCAAGGTAGAGGGAAACAGGTGGTTTTACGGCTTTTCCGAGCTTATTTTCAAGAACGGGCGCGTGACTGAATATGACAACTATTTCGGCAACCTGAAAGTTATTCTCATCCCTTCGATCCCATCGAGCCCTGAAAATCGCTTGAGTTCTTTCACAATCGGTTCCCCGTCCGACCAGGTTCTTGCCGTTCAGGGAACACCCACCAGCGTCCACGGAAACCGCTGGTCCTTTAATTTCGCCTCCGTCTCCTTCCGTGACGGAAAGGTATATGACGTGAGCGACTCCGAAAGACAGCTTCACTTCGTTGCTCCTCCACAAATCAGCGGCGATGAGGGAAGGTGAGCACGCTATGCTGATGGAAAAGATTTTCAGGGGAGAGTTTGACCGCTTAAAGGAGGAAAACCATGCTGGTCCTCAGCGCCAAGGAAATGGCGGGGCTGGATGCAAAGACCATTGCCGAAATCGGAATTCCCGGAATCGTTCTAATGGAAAATGCCGCACAGGGCGCAGCCGCGTTCTTTATGAGGGTCCAACCGGACCTCGCCGGCCGGAAAATCACGGTCGTTGCCGGGAGCGGCAATAACGCCGGAGACGGATTCGCTTTGGCCAGGATCTTTCATTCCAAAGGGGCAAGAGTAGACGTTGTGTGCCTCCGCTCTCCGGCGAAGCTGACTGGAGATGCTCTGACAAACTTCTCAATCCTGGAAAAGATTGCGGTTCCCGTTTTCGTATGGAACGAAGCAGAAGATTTTGAGGCACAATGGGAACGGGTCGGCCGAACCGATGCCGTTATCGACGCCATTCTAGGCACGGGGCTCAAAAGCGAGGTCACCGGGCTTTACAAACAGATTATAGAGAGAATAAACGGCCTTCAAGTCCCGGTCCTGGCGGTCGACGTTCCATCCGGGCTTGACGCTTCAACCGGCCTGCCTTTGGGCGCGGCCATCAGGGCCACCGCGACGGCCACGTTCGGCTTTTTGAAAATCGGACACGTGATCGGGCAGGGACCTGAACTGACGGGACAACTGGAAGTCATAGACATCGGAATTCCGCCCGGCCTTGCCCAATCCACCGGAATCCAACGCCTGCTGCTGACAGACGAACTCCTTTCATCATGGATCGAGCCGCGCAGTCCTGAAGTACACAAAGGAGGGGCCGGCCATGTTTGCGTTCTTTCAGGCTCGATCGGGAAAACGGGGGCCGCTGCGCTCGTTTGCCTGGGAGCCTCAAGGGCCGGCGCGGGCCTTGTGACCCTTTTCGTTCCCCAAAGCCTCAATCCGATCTTGGAAGTAAAATTGACCGAAGCGATGACCCTTGCCATTGCCGAGACTTCCCAAAAGACCCCCTCATCTGCCGCGTTGAATGAAATTCTCGGTTTTTTGGATGGAAAACAGGCACTCGCAATGGGTCCCGGGATCTCCACCCATGAGGACACGACGGCACTGGTTAAAGAACTCCTGCTCAAAGCGCCCTGCCCCATCGTGCTGGACGCCGACGCCATTACGGCCATAGCCGACGATCCCGGAATCCTGCTCAAAACACGGGCGCCTGTCGTACTCACGCCCCATCCCGGCGAGATGGCCCGCATATGTCACTGCTCCATAGCCGATGTCCAGCGCAACCGGCTGGAATCCGCCTCCCGGTTCGCGAGTCAATACGGGGCAGTGCTGGTCTTCAAGGGCCACCGGAGCGTAATCGCGGCTCCGGACGGAAGACTGGCAATAAACACCACCGGGAACCCGGCGATGGCCAGCGGCGGTATGGGTGATACTCTCACCGGGATTATTGCCGGTCTTTTGGCGCAGGGGTTCGAAAGTTTCACGGCCGCCTGCCTCGGGGTTTACACGCATGGGGCCGCATGTGACCGGATATTCGAGGAGGTTTCGACCCGGGGGCTCCTGGCGACCGATATGCTTGATGAAGTCCCTGCCGTCCTGGGCCTTCTCGAAGGCGGTGGAAGTTAAATATATGCTCGAATTTCTATTCAATTCACCCTGCGAGGAATGCTCTCTGCTCCTTGGCCGCTCAATCGGCGAACTGCTCGAGCCGGGTGACATCCTGGCTTTATGGGGGGAACTCGCGGCGGGCAAAACGCTTCTTGCCAGAGGAATTGCCAGAGGAATTGGCGTTTCACCCGAAACCAGGGTAACAAGTCCGACATTTACCATAATCAACGAGTACCAGGCTCGGCTTCGCCTCTACCACCTGGACCTCTACCGGATTTCCGGTCCTGATGAGCTGGAGACCCTGCCCTGGCAGGAATCTCTTTTCGGCAACGGAGTGGCCGTGATTGAATGGCCAGAGCGCCTGGGCCGCCTGCTGCCCGCTGAGAGGTGGGATATCAGGTTTTCCATCACCGGCGATGAAAGCCGCGAAATACTGATCTGCGCGTGTGGACGCTTAAACCAGGCACGAATGTCAAAATGGGCGGGAACCCTCGGAGGTGCGCAATCCCGGGGGAAGTGTAAAAAGCAATGATGAATGCGGAATGATGAATGATGAAAAAGACAGGAGCGGGGAGGATGGAGGGGGATGTTCAGGACAATTGTTCACCATTCATCATTGGTTTTACTCATCATTCCTCATTCAGCATTTTTCTTTAACACTACTACGTTAAGTAGTTGACATGTTCCTTCTTGCTGTCCTATATAGGTATCGGGAGGGATACCTATGGATAGCAAGGAACTACAATCGTGTCGGAAAAGGCTCGAAGCATTCCTTGCGGAGCTTCTTGAGCCTGTAGGGCGCTTGGAGAGGCGCCGATGGGGCAATGCATACGTTCGGGGCTTGCTTTTGGACGGCGAACGAAAGTCCATCGAGCCAATGGCTGCCCGGTTGCCGGACGGCAATATCCAGGCCCTGCAGCAGTTTGTCGGTCAAAGCCCCTGGGATCACCATCCTGTTCGAAAGAAGCTGGCCGAACGGATGATCGCAGAGATGGTCCCTACGGTTGCCTGGATTGTTGATGATACTGGATTTCCCAAACAGGGGAAACACTCTGTCGGGGTTGCCCGTCAGTACTCGGGCACCTTGGGCAAAACGGGAAACTGCCAGGTTGCGGT
>Ga0326727_10021627_pt1 | contig 12561 bp, 12 predicted proteins | sample MB2enrmetagenome_FD_207643 | JGI IMG/M metagenome (GOLD analysis project Ga0326727, IMG submission 207643) | Lab enriched peat soil microbial communities from McLean, Ithaca, NY, United States - MB29MY | ecosystem: Environmental > Terrestrial > Soil > Wetlands > Peat | place: USA: New York...
CCGTACTCCACTTCAAATGCGTTCCCGTCAAAATTGCTCCCCAAATCTTGAAAATTCTGCGAATGTTCCGCCCGCCAAGGGAGAATTTGAGCCGGTTTTCAGTGTTTCGCCGCAGCGCAGAATATGAGCGCGGCAAACAGTAGCGGCAAGTAGAGAATGCTGACCTTGAGCAGGTCACGGGCCAACCCGCGGCTTTCATCCTCCGTGGCGGCGCGAAGAATGCGGGCGAAGCGAATGGTAAAGCCCAGGTAAACCAGGCCCAGCGCGGCGACCAGCAGGGCGTACGTTGCCCCAACCAGGCCCAGAGTCCAGGGCGCCAGGCTGACGGGGATTAGGACAACGGAGAAAAACAGCGCCTCGGCCACCGTGGAGCGGCCGCCCGGATCGACGACGGGCAAAACGCGGATGCCGGCGCGGGCGTAGTCGTCGCGGTAAAGCCAGGCAATGGACATCAAGTGAGGAAACTGCCAGACAAAAAGGATGGCGAATAGAGCCACGGCCGGCCATTCGATGTGGCCGCGGGCCGCGGTCCAGCCGAGCACAGGGCCCATCGCACCGGGGAATGCGCCGATGAAGGTGGCCAGAGCGGTGACGCGCTTGAGCGGCGTGTAGACGGCCACGTACGTGAAGGCGGTCAGCAATGCCAGGGCCGCTGTGAGCAGGTTGGTGGTGAGCGCCAGCCAGACGCCCCCCAGAGCCAGCGCGCCCAGACCGGCCACTATACCCTGGGCCAGCGAGAAGCGGCCGGCGGCGACCGGGCGGCCAGCGGTGCGCCTCATGCGCGCGTCAGTCCGGTGTTCGAAGGCCTCATTCAAGGCGCCCGCTCCGGCCGAGATCAGGCCGATGCCGAGCAAGGCGCACCACAAGCCGCCGGTCAGGATGGAGACGTGGGACTCCGTCGATCCTGGATAAAAACCGCGGCTGTCCAGAGGGAGCCCGCTTCCGCCCAGGTAAAAACCACCCCAGCCGGTGACCAGCACCAGGGCAACAACCCGGAGTTTGAAGAGTTCGCAGAGGTCGCGAATGAGCGTGGCCGTGGCGCTGGGACTGGGGGTGAGCATCTGCGCCGCTTCCAAATTCGAGCCGTAGCAGGAATCGGAACCCGAAGCAAAACAGGAATCGGATGCAGCCTTCTCCGCTTGAAACGCGGCAAGCTCTGTGGGGACAGCGGCCTGGGTGATGGGCGGCATCGGAATGAGCGCGAACCTCAGCGAAGAACAACGCCTCTGAAGAAATACAGGCTGTGAACTCTACCGTTCTTCAGAGGCGAGGACCAAACCCATTGGTCTAGAGCATTTTCGGAATACATATAGACTTTTTGAGAGCCGTAAAGGGTGGCTTTTACTTCCACCCCACGGACGAAGACCTGTTCGTGGGGGCCCCGCTGAGAAAAAAGCCACTTGAGTGCGTGCTTTCGGTCTACACCAATTCCGAAAATGCTATAACTGGCAGCGCGTCTGAAACCGCGCGCTTTCAAAGCTGTGCACCGTATTGCTCCGGTTGGCTCTAAAACAGACTGACAACCGCCGACTGTTCCCTAATCCTCTTCCCTGCCCTTTACTGCTTGCCGAAGCGGTAGCCGATGCCGAGGGTAAAGCCGAGACTGTTCTGCGTGGTCGAGCCGAAGCCGGTAAGGAAGTACTCGGGGACGACGCGAAAGGCGAGATTCGGAGTCAAGTTGTACTCGCCGATAATGCCGGCGCTGGCCGCAAAAGTGTCTCCATCCGGCCAGAGGCCGAGCGAAGTCGAGAGGGCTTCCTTGTGGTTAGTGTCGCTGGAAAAGTTTCCATGCGCCACTCCGCCCAGAACGCGGCCGGAGATGGAGTACTTTGGCTGCATGTAGAAGCGATAGGTGGGTCCAGCCAGAACGGCGTACTGGCTGACGGCCGGGTTGGTGATGGCGCTATTGGTCGCCGAGTTGTTGTACACGTAAGCGGTGCCGTAATAGCCACGACCATCGACGGTCACGCCCAGCCGCTGATTCAGGTAGCGGGTGACGCCAATGTCCCACGCGTACTCGGTGGCGTGTTCAAGCTTGGCGCCGGGCACAAAGCGCAGGTAGCCCATGCCAGCGTAGGCTTCATAGGTGTGATCGTAGGCCTGGTGTAAAGCCGTGGCGCGGCGCTGCTCGCGGCGGGCGCGGATGCGGGCCTCGACGCTCATCTGGCCTTCAGACTGCTCCTGGGACTGAAACTGGGTGGCGGGCTGCTCGGCCTGCGCCAGGGTTTGGCTGGCATCCGAAGCAGAATCCGCGGGGTTGCTGCTCGAATTCGAGCTTTGGGCCAGAGCGGCGGTGGTGGCGGCCAGACCCAGCGCCAGCAAAAGGGCAAGACGGCGAGAAAAAGACATCGGTTCGAGTTACCTCCACGGGAGTGCGGAAGCAAGCCGCCGATCCATGCAGGCAGCGCTCCCCCCAATTGGTATTAAAGCACCTTGGGGGGAGCTTTGGGATTGAGCTGGTGCTGAATTGAGCGCTGGACCGGCAGATCATTGAGGTTTTGCAATTGCCGCGCCCCGAAGCCAGTTCTGCCGAGTGGCTTGACCCCAAAAAAGCCACTTTCAAAGCTGCCGTGAGTCAATATGTGAAGTGAAAATGCTCCAGGCTTCTGACCGCGTAAATTTGTGCCTGCCCACAATGGGTACAACAACAAGCGGTCAGAGACCTACCTGATGGCGCTGAGGTCAGCCTGCAACTGCGCCAAGTCGAAGCCGCTAGGCGAGCCCTGTGCCGCAATCCAATCGGGCGAGAGTAGCGCGTGAGCCTCGTCGCAGTAGGCTTGCCAGAAGGCGGTGGTCATCTGCTTCAACTGCCCCCAGGTGATACAAGTGAAGCCGTCAACGTCGTAAGCGCAGACATAGACGCAGTGGCCGCCCCACGAACCGGCCTGCGAGTTGCCGCTGCCATCGTCCGGAACCACGTCCCATACGTCCTGTTTCTGGGCCGTCACGGGAAGCGAGAGGCCGATGTAGACCCCGCCGAAAAGATTTATAGCCTGCTGGACTTCGGTCAGGTTGCTCACCTTGGGGTCGGCAAAGGCCAGCAACTGGTGGCCATCAAGTCCGTCCTGGCGCCAGTCGTTGAGCACGTCCAGCTCGACGCCGCCCGCATCCGTGCTGGGGTCGGCCGGATTGTACCCGTCCCACTGCTCGTAGGCCGCAAGAATCGCCGCGTCGGGTACGGTCGCCTTGCTGCCCGTGTTGGCGGTCCAGACCTGCACCGCGTGGCCGCAGCCGGCGATGGTGCAGTCGCCCAGCGTGTCATTCTCCATCATGCCCCAGGAGGTGATGCCCTTCGTCCAATCGGCAGCGGGTGGGGGCGGAGGCAGTTCCGGCGTCAAATACTTTGCCAGTTGCAGCGTCCGCGTGTCCGTTTTGATGGCCTTGCGGCCCAGTTTCATCAGCGAGTGATCTGCCATGGGAGAGCTCTTTTTTGTTCGTGGGAGTGGCCGCCACCAGCAGTTGCCGGCGCGACGCAGGCCAAACAGGGACGGATTCCGCGCCCCTGTTCCGCGAATCTTTTCTGAATCTTCTTATAGCGGAATCGCGGCTAAATTATGCAGGTAAATTCCGCATTGGAGGCCGGGCATTGCTCTACGATGGAGGGCAGCGAAGGCTGGAGGGAAGATGGGACGGGTTCTTCTGGGAGTTCTACTGGGAATTGTGCTGGTGCCTGCTGCCCTGCTAGGGTGGCTGCGGTTTGGCAAAGTGCCAGTAGCGGTGGCCGATCCGCCCTTGCCGCAGGAGCAACTGCTGACCGGAATACCGCTCCATGCGCGCATCAGCCGCGAGATGATGAAGTCTCCGGTCATCCAGCCTGATGAGGACAGCTTGTTGTCGGGCGCTGGAATTTACCGCGACCAGTGTGCCGTCTGCCATGGATTTCATGGCAAGCCGTCCAAGTTTGGCGCGCAGATGTTCCCCCCGGCGCCGCCGCTGTGGGAACAGCATGAAAATAACGATGGGGTTGGCGTGAGCGATGACCCGCCCGGCGAGACGTACTGGAAGGTGTCCAACGGCATCCGGCTGACGGGAATGCCGGCCTTCAAAAGCGCACTAACCGATAACGAAACCTGGCAGGTGAGCCTGCTAGTGGCCAACGCCGACAAGCCGCTGCCACCGGCCGCGGTCGAGATTCTGCGCGGTCAGCCGCCCGCGCCGGCGGCGGCTGATGTGGTGACGAAGTAGCAACACAGGGAAGGCTACTGCCGCTGGAATGCGGGGCATGCTGGAACCTGGATGCGGGTGCCCCATCCTCGCCGCTGTCATCCTGAACGGAGCGCAGCGAAGTCGAAAGCCTGCCCTGAGCGAAGCCGAAGGGGACCTCCTTTTGGCTCGTTGCGGCAAGGCTCGGAAACCGTGTTGCTAGAATCGACAGTAGGCCAGAGTCCACGCGCCCGAACCCATGCCGCCCAAACCATGCTAATGACACGCCAGCAGGCTCTCGACTTTTTCCGCTCCCCGGACCTGATCGGCCTGGGCTTCGAGGCCGATGCCGTGCGCCGCCGCCTGCATCCGGAGGGCGTGGTCACCTATATCATCGATCGCAACATCAACTACACCAACTTCTGTACCGAGCACTGCTCCTTCTGCGCCTTCTACCGGCCGCTGCCCAAGCCGGGTAAGACGGACCCCCGCGCCGCCGAGGGCTACATCCTCGACTTTGAAACGATTTATGTAAAGATCGCCGAGACGGTCGCCGTCGGGGGCACCGGCGTGCTGATGCAGGGCGGCGTTCATCCCGATCTGAAGATCGACTGGTTCGAGCGGCTCTTCTCGGGCATCAAGCAGCGCTTTCCGCAAATCTGGCTGCATTGCCTGACAGCCTCGGAGATTCTGGCCATCGCGAAGTACTCCGGGCTGACGCTGCGTGAGACCATTCTCCGGTTGCGGGATGCAGGCCTGGACTCGATCCCCGGCGGCGGCGCGGAGATTCTCGACGACGAGGTGCGGCGGCGCGTGGCGCGTCTGAAATGCAACACCGAGGATTGGCTCAGCGTCCATCGCACCGCGCACCAGTTGGGAATGCGCACCACGGCCACCATGATGTTCGGCGTGGGCGAGACGATCGACCAGCGCATCAACCACTTTGAAGTGGTCCGGCAGTTGCAGGAAGAGACCGGCGGCTTCACGGCCTTCATCCCCTGGAGCTTCCAGCCCCACAACACGGCCCTGGGCGGACGCGGCTGGGAAGAGGCGACCTCGGTCGAATACCTGAAGACGCTGGCCATCTCCCGGCTCTATCTCGATAACATCGATAATGTACAGGCCAGTTGGGTGACGCAGGGATTGAAGGTCATGGAGCTGGCCCTTTTCTTCGGAGCCAACGACGTCGGCTCAGTAATGCTCGAGGAAAATGTCGTCAAGGCCGCCGGGACGAGTAACTGCACGACCGAAGAAGAGCTTCGCCGCATCATCCGCGACGCCGGATTCAAGCCGGTGCAGCGAGATACGCTGTATAGGACCTTTTTCTTGGCCTAGACGGGCAAATGCCGTCGCGGCCTGATGGCGTATACCGCCATGCGCAGTTTCGGAGCGCCGAGAGTGCGGTAGCATGAATCTATTCATCGTGCTACCCTAAAACTTCCCTCGGAATTCTCTGGGAAGCCGGCGGTTGTCGCGGGAGTGCGCATGGGCATTTTGAGCAGAATCGGCATTGCTCTGGATTCGGAGCTTCTCAAGCGGTTTGACCGCCTGATTGAGCGGCAGGGCTATACCAACCGCTCCGAGGCCTTCCGTGACCTGATTCGCGACCGGCTCGTGAGCGAGCGGACCGCGACGCCCGAGGCGGTTGTGGTGGGCACGATCACGCTGATCTTCGAGCACCACGCCCACGGCATCACCGAAAAGCTGACCGAGTTGCAGCACGCGCACCACGAGCTGGTGGTCTCGACCAGCCACGCTCACCTGGACCACGATTCCTGCCTGGAAGTACTGATCGTGCACGGCCAATCGGCCCAGGTGGCCCAGTTTGCCGACCAGTTAATCGGCCTGAAGGGCGTGCAGCACGGGCGGCTGGTGATGACCGTTCCGGCACACACGACCGAGCACACGCACAACGGAGAGCACAGCCACGGCAGCGAAGGCGAACACGGGCACACGCACAGCCACACCCACTGAGATTCACAAGAAACAACCAGTAAAGGAAGAATCATGCTAGGAAGGATCACGGAAGTCGGTAGCACAATAATTAAATTCGTACTATTTGCGTTTTTCATTTTACTCCTTACTCTTGCGGCTAATGCGCAAGCCAGCGCGGGCCGCATCAACGGCACGGTGCTCGATCCACAGGGTCACCAGGTCGACACGAGTGATAAGGCTTATCCGCCTAAGCTATCAGGAACTGTCGTTGACACGTCTGGCGCGGTGATGGCCGGGGCTACCGTGCAGGTTCGCAGCGCGAACGGTACTGTACAAAAAACAATACAGTCGAACAGAAACGGCACCTTCATTATTTCTGGACTCGCGGCAGGCAATTATCGACTCTTGGTATCTAATCCCGGTTTTGAAGCCAAAGAAATCCCCGTCACCATAGGGACCACCGGGGCGCCGTCCCTGCTGCGCATCTCTATGGCAGTGGGCTCCGTGAGCACCACCATAAACGTGCCGGGCCGGGAGGATGACCTTATCGGAATTGCCGAATCCGGCACCCAGGGTACGGTGGGCGCAACGGAAATCCAAGATCGTCCGATTCTTCGTTCGGGAGAAGTTTTGGAGACGGTTCCCGGTCTCATCATCACGCAGCACGCCGGCGGCGGCAAGGCCAACCAATATTATCTTCGCGGCTTCAATCTCGATCACGGCACGGACATCGCCATCTTCCTCGACGATATGCCGCTGAATCTGCCGTCGCACGCGCACGGCGAGGGTTACTCGGACATGAACACCGTCATCCCGGAGTTTGTGAAGCGGGTGAACTTCGAGAAAGGTCCTTATTACGCTGATATCGGCAACTATGGCTCGGCTGGATCGGCCCACGTGGAATATTTCAAGACGCTGCCCCAGAACTTCGTCAAGGTGGAAGGCGGCACGTATGGCTATGGGCGAGGCGTTTTCGGCGTATCGCAAAAGCTCGGTTTGGGCAGTTTGCTGTACGGCGGAGAAGTGTATTACGACAACGGCCCATGGGTGCATCCGGATGCTTATACCAAATTCAACGGCTTACTAACTTACAGCCGGGGCGACGACGCCGATGGTGTCAGCATCACGGCCCGCGGTTACCACGGAAAATGGAACTCGAGCGATCAAATCCCCGTTAACGCCGTGCCCCTCGTTGGTTTATACGGCACACTGGACCCGACTGACGGTGGCCACTCACAGCGTTATAGCTTGCAGTCTGAGTGGCATCGCGAAGGCACAAATTCCGAGTCGAAACTCATGGCCTACGGATTTTATTATGACCTCGATTTATTTTCTAATTTCACGTACTACTTGGTGGACCCCATTCACAGCGACCAGTTCGAGCAGCAGGATAGGCGCTGGGTGGTTGGGCTGGACGCACACCACACGATTTTCAGCCGATGGTTTGGCCGCAGGGTGGAAAATACATTCGGCCTGCAGGTTCGCAACGATTGGATCCACAACGGCCTTTACCAGGCGGAAAATCGCGTGCGCGTGGACAAAACTGATTCCGACACCGGCACCACTCTACCCGCGACCACGGAAGCGGATCGCTTTACGGACACGCTAGTAGGTTTTTATGCGGAAAATAAAATCCAGTGGGCGGAAAAATTCCGCTCGGTAACGGCCATGCGCGGCGACCTGGAATACTTTGACCTCACGAGCTTGGTTACCCCGGCCAATTCCGGCACAGCGAGCAAGCTGCTGCCCAGTCCAAAATTGAGTTTGATTTTCGGGCCGTGGTCCAATACTGAGTTCTATGCACAGGGCGGGTTCAGTATTCACAGCAACGACGCACGTGGCGCAACGCAAACGGTGGAGCCGATTTCGGCGGACAATCCTTACCCCAATATGCCCGTCGCGAAAATTCCCGCACTGGTCCCAACCAAAGGCGGGGAAATCGGCGTGCGCACTGTGGCCGCCCCCCATCTGCAAAGCACCCTTTCGCTCTGGTATCTCCGCAGTGCTTCGGAACTGCAGCAGGATGGCGACACCGGAGGCACGGTTGCTTCAGCACAGCCGAGCAACCGCTATGGCGTCGAATGGGCGAACTACTACACGCCAGTGGAACATTTGGCCCTTGATTTTGACCTTGCGAACTCCAAAGCCCTTTTTACCACAATAGACGGAGATGATGCTGCGCCAAACAGCCAGGGTGGCAAGCGTGTGCCCGAAGCGGTTGGGTTGGTGATTTCATCGGGCATCACACTGCACGATTACGAAGGCTTTTCGACGAGTTTGCGCCTGCGCTACTTTGGCCCGCGCGATTTGACGTCTGACGGAATTTATCGCTCAAATGCAACGGCGTTGCTCAATGGGGAGGTCGGTTATCAAATTAAAAAGAAATGGCGCGTTTCGGCCGATTTTTTGAATTTGCTTGACCGCAGCGATAGCGATATTGACTACGCCTATGCCTCCCGAATAACTCCAACAGCCACGTCGGCATTCACACGCGTCGCCCACCCCGTCGAACCGTTTCAGGTGCGATTCGCGTTAGGAAGAACCTTTTGACAAATGCCGCGGTTATCGCGGGTTCGACCAACGGCTACGACCGCAGAACGATCGAGAAGGCCGTCGGCATTCGCATGGTGTCGTGGGTGGGCGGATCGATCTCGCGGCGGTTTGGAGCTGCAGAGTAGGGTTGCTGCGGCTTCGACTGCATTGTCTGGAAGCGGAAGGCGCGAAACGGCACGAGGCCGTCAGGCCGGGATGAAGATCCCAGTCTGACGGCCTCATGTTCTATGCTTTCTGTCGTTTTCGCGCCGTTCCAGAGCGTTTCGCGCAACTCCAGAACGATGAAAAACAAAGCTGGCAACGATCTGGCGCGCTTACGCGGCCTCTTCGCCGCCGCCTTCTTCCTTCTTGGCTTCTTCGAGCTGCTTTTCCAGTTCGGCGCGCTTCTTGGCCTTGATGTCGTCGCGCTTCTGGCGCTTGGAATCAAGCTGCTTTTCGGCACCTAGCAGTTCGATGAAGGCCTTTTCGCCTCCATCGCCCTTGCGGAAGCCAGTGCGCACGATGCGCAGATAGCCACCCTGACGGTCCCCGTAGCGCGGGGCCACGGTGTCGAAGAGCCGCGTAACGGCTTTGTCGGTCATGAGATAGCTAAGGGCCTGACGGCGCGAAGCGAGATCGCCCTTCTTGCCCAAGGTGATCATTTTTTCCACTTGCGGACGAACTGCCTTGGCCTTGGCCACGGTGGTCTCCACGCGATCTTCCACGATGACGGAGGTGGTCAGATTGCGCAAAAGGGCGCGACGGTGGCTGGTGTTGCGTCCGAGCTTGTTTCCTGCATTGCGATGGCGCATGATGCAACTCTCTTTCAGGAAATTTCTTGTCCGCCGGCAGTGGGCGGCAAACTTCGTACTGGCAAAGGGCCGGATTTTACCCCGACCTGCCGCTGGCCTGCGTTAAAAGTTCTCGCTCTCGGTAGGCAGCGTCAGATCGACCGAATCCAGCGGCTCATCCTCGTCGTCGTAGTGGCTGTAACTGGCGGCCAGGGCGGCGGCGGGCGGAATGCTGGTGGGTCCGGGAACTGCGTTGCCTTGTTCATCAATCTTCATGCCCAGCGAGAGGCCCATCTGGGCGAGAATTTCCTTGATCTCGTTCAAACTCTTGCGGCCGAAGTTCTTGGTCTTGAGCATCTCGGCTTCGGTCTTCTGCACCAGCTCGCCGATGGTCTGAATGTTGGCGTTCTTCAGGCAATTATAGCTGCGAACCGACAACTCCAGCTCTTCAACCGACCGGTTGAGGTGATCGTTGCGCAGCATGATCCGGCCTTCTTCGCCTCGCCCCTCGGTCTCCATCTCCTCCTCGAAGTTGATGAAGATGTTCATGTGGTCCTTCAGCAGCTTGGCGGCCAGACCGACGGCGTCGGCCGGCAGCACGGCCCCATTGGTCCATACCTCCAGGGTCAGCTTGTCATAGTCGGTGATCTGGCCCAGACGGGCGGCTTCCACCACGTAATTCACGCGCCGCACCGGCGAGTGAACCGAGTCGACGGGGATGAAACCAATGCCCAGATCGGCATCGAAATTCTTGTCGGCGGAGATGTAGCCGCGTCCGCGCTTGAGGCGCATCTCCATGTCCAGCTTGCCGCCTTCGGAAACCGTGGCGATGTAGACGTTTTTGTCAAGGATTTCGACGTCGCCGTCGGCTTCAATCATTCCCGAAGTGACCACGCCAGGCTGGTCGGCGCGTAGATAGAGCGCCTTCGGACCCTCGCCCGCCAGCTTGAAGGGCACCTGCTTGAGGTTCAGGATGATGTCGGTGGCATCCTCGACCACGCCGCTGATGGACTGGAACTCGTGCAGTACACCCTCGATGCGAATCGCGGTGACCGCGGCGCCTTCAATAGAGCTCAGCAGTGTCCGGCGCAGGGCATTGCCGATGGTGGTGCCAAAGCCGCGCTCAAAGGGCTGGGCGCTGAACTTGCCGAAGATGTTGGTGAGCGTCTCGGCATCGACTGCCAAGCGCTTCGGCTTCTGAAATCCTCTCCAAAGCATTTACGTCTCTCGTTTCCCGCGCGGCTGGATGCGTCGCGATGCATTTTGCGGCGGCCGCGCAAGTTCTCCTTCTGTTTGGATTGCAGCTTCCAGCTTTTAGCTCCTGGCTCAGTTCTTGCGGAGGCCAAAGTTATGGGTTCCCGCACGAAAAAGCTAGAAGCTGGCAGCTAGAAGCTAGTAGCTGTTACTTCGAGTACAGTTCGACGATCAACTGCTCGTTGACGGGCAGGTTCACGTCCTTGCGCTGAGGCAGGGAGAGCACGCGGCCCGAGAAGTTCTCAAAGTTCACTTCCAGCCATGCCGGTACGGGATTCTGCGCGGCATACTGCGCCCCCTGCTCAACGATAAGCAGCTTTTTGGCGGCTTCGCAGATGGCGATCTCGTCGCCCACCTTGACCTGATAGGAAGGAATGTTCACCTTGTGGCCATTGACCGTAACGTGGCCGTGACGGACGACTTGGCGGGCCTGGCGGCGCGAGATGGCAAAACCCAGGCGGAAGGCCACGTTGTCCAGACGGCGCTCGAGCTGTTGAATCAGCAACTCGCCGGTGACGCCAGCGGCACGGTTGGCCTTCTCGTAGTACTCCCGGAACTGGCTTTCCAGCGTGAAGTACATACGCTTGGCCTTCTGCTTTTCATGCAGTTGCAGGCCGTAGCCGACGATCTTGGCCTTGCGGTCCTTGCCATGCTGGCCGGGAGGAAAGTTGCGCTTCTCCAGCGGGCAGCGCTCGGAGGCGCATTTGGTGCCCTTCAAAAAAAGTTTGGTTGCCTCGCGACGGCAAAGGCGGCAGACTGCTCCGGTATAACGAGCCATTTTTTCTCCTGACTTCGGATGACGGCCGGTTTACGCGCGCTCGTGAGAACTACGCTCCATCCCGGCCCATGTTCTAGCTTCTAGCTGCTAGCTCCTAGCTTCTTGCTCTTTTCTTGCCGTAATTGAGTCTTTCAACTCCCCACGAACAAGCTAGAAGCTAGAGGCTAGAAGCTAATAGCTGCTTCTTAGACTCTGCGCCGCTTGGGCGGACGGCAGCCGTTGTGCGGCACCGGCGTCACGTCGCGGATAGTGCGCACTTCGATGCCAGCGGCAGCCAAGGCGCGGATGGCCGACTCGCGGCCCGAACCAGGACCGGAGACGCGCACATCGACGGCGCGCAGGCCGTGATCGCGCGCCATGCTGGCTGCGTTCGTAGCTGCCTGCTGCGCCGCAAAGGGCGTGCCCTTGCGCGAGCCGCGGAACCCCAGCGAACCTGAACTCTTCCAGCTCAGCGTGTTGCCCACCGGGTCGGTGATGGTGACGATGGTGTTGTTGAATGTGGCCTGCACGTGCGCAATGCCAAAGGGCACATTCTTGCGCTCGCGTTTCTTGAACTTCTTGTTGCTTTTGCCAGCCTTACCGGCCTTCTGCTCTTGTTTGGCCATTAGGTTTTACCCGTCGCTTTCTTCTTGCCGGCAACTGTGCCCTTGCGCGGGCCCTTGCGAGTGCGGGCATTGGTGTGGGTACGCTGGCCGCGAACCGGCAGACCCCTCCGGTGACGCGTGCCGCGATAGCTCTGGATGTCGATCAGACGCTTGATGTGCATCTGGACGTCCTTGCGCAGGTCGCCCTCGACGTTTCCCTCGTCCTCGATCACCTGGCGAATACGGTTGACCTCGTCCTCGCCCAGATCCTCAATCTTTTTGAAGGCGTCTACATTCGCCTTCTCCAGGATCTTGAGTGCGCGGGGATCCCCGATGCCGAAGATGTATGTGAGCGCGATCCGGGCCTGTTTGTTACGAGGCAGATCGACGCCAGCAATACGTGCCATTCGAGTTCCTTTGCTGCTTCAGGTTATGTGCCCCCGGCCTTAACCGGTTCGCACGTGTTGGACGGACAAGCCTCCAGAGGTTCATCGCAAGCCTTGACTCAGGCTAACTAGCCTCGTTCCCTTTCGTGGAGGTTTCC
>Ga0326727_10021630_pt1 | contig 12560 bp, 7 predicted proteins | sample MB2enrmetagenome_FD_207643 | JGI IMG/M metagenome (GOLD analysis project Ga0326727, IMG submission 207643) | Lab enriched peat soil microbial communities from McLean, Ithaca, NY, United States - MB29MY | ecosystem: Environmental > Terrestrial > Soil > Wetlands > Peat | place: USA: New York...
TGGCTGCCATCGCCATACGTGTGCCCCGGCGCTCCCGGAATCCAGCCCGCCCCCGCGCTGATCGGCACCAGGCAATCCAGGTGCTCGCCTGCCACCGTGTTTGTCACGACAGGTGAGCTATCCAGATTCGTGAAATAAGTCAGCAACGGGCCGAAAAAGAGTTCGCCGTTGAAGTATATCAGTTGATATGGACCGGCCGTGTTCGTGTAGTCACTGACAACCGTGGCGCCTTCGGTGTGTGTCAGTGTGGTGATGATATCGTAAGTGTCATCCACCGAATCCAAAGGGGCCAGCGGAACAAGGGAAAAATTCGTCGCCTCGAAGAGGGCCACCGGATCCGGCGGCGTCGCGCCGTCGGTGCTGTCGATCGTGACGTCAAACACCGCGTTTGAAGATTGCAGTGGTATCGCCGCGCCAGTGGAGCTGTTGACCAGTTGGAAATTCAGGGTAACCGTTGTATTTGTGGGATAGGGCGGCAGCGTCCAATCGTCATAGCGCTGGACCGTCGCCGCGGCCAGCACCGGGAAGCCTCCCTGACCCGGTGAATTGCTGATTGCCCACGCTCTATCCAGGAACGTGTAATCCAACGTGACGAGAAGATTGGGAGAGGGATCAGGACTGACAGTGTTTGTAAAATCGTAGTAAGTGTAGGTTCCCCCGCTGGCGCTGTTTCCTGTATAAGTGTAGGGCGTGTTCGTATTCGGGCTGGAATATAGATAAAGCTCCGCCGTGTAAACCTCGTAGGGACTCAATTGAATCAGCGGCTGGAGCGGAGCCGCATTTGTCAGATTCAGCGTCGTGTAGGTGAAGAAAAAGAAGGGAGGAATGAAGATTGTATATGGCAGCGTATTGGTTTCATAAACCGAATACGCCGTGTTTGAGAGTCCATTTTCATCTAAAATGGGCACGGGCAGGCTGCTCTCATCAAGCAGCTCATACTTCAATTGAAAGTAATAAGTCTCCGACGTGGAACTTGCATTGGTGTAGAACATGCCCGTCGAAGTGCGAATCGCCTGCCGGCCGCCGCTGTTGGTGTCTCCGGCAATAACATAGCCGGTGTAATTGGTGACGCCGAGTGACTCAATGGTTCCCGTGAACTGCGCCCGCGCCGGCAAGAAGCCCAGCAGCAGCGCCAGCACCGGCAGAGCCGGTTTGCGCCAGCCGCGCTTCAGTTTCCCCCAATGGTTCTGCAATCCAAGACACCTTCTTGCGCCACAATATGCTCCCACGACTATGGTTGTGCTCAAGTTCAACGACAACGAGCGGTTAAAGTTACGGGTTCTTTGCAGCTACAGCCAGAATTATCGCCGCAAACACACTTGAGCGCAAGTCTTATTCAGGCGATTCTGATAAGGAAGATCACCACTTGTGATGTAGTGGATTCCCTCTCTTAATGGAGCAAGTTGAATCCAGCCTTCCTGCGGCTGCGCTATGGCGCGTTTTCGTCCTTGTCGAGTTGATTGAGGATCGGCGTCTTGATGGCGCTTAAACTGTCAACGCCGTCCTTCAACTCTTCAAAAACAACAATGTCATTGCGGCCTTTGTTGAGCCAGACGCCGGGCAGATAGAGGGTCTGCTGCGGGCCAATATGCCAGTAGCGGCCGAGATTGTGCCCGTTGACAATCACAATGCCCTTACCCCAGCCTCGCATGTCGAGAAAAGTGTCGCCGATTTGCGGCGCCACAAACGTGCCGTGATGCACCGCCGGCGCGTCCGCCATTGGCGCGGTTTTAAACTTCAACCACGAAACCCGGTCGAAGGGGAATTTATACATTTCCCAGGCGGTGAGTTCGCGTCCGCCAAGCCACACCGATTCAGTGATTCCCTTGCGGTTGTCCGTCAGCCGTTCGCCATAATTGATGCGGCCGCAATTCTCGACTAAAATGTCGAGCGTCGCCGACGCCGCGGTGACGCTCAGACCGGCCGCCTCTTGATCATGGCGCCGGTCCAGCACGGCAGCCCGCCTGCCGTCCACGCATATCACGGCGTAATCGCGCAATTCGTGGATTGTCAAGCTCGCCTCCACCGGGCCGGCAATCCGTGTGCGGTACAACACGAATCCGTATCCCTGGCCAAGGTCTTCAAAGCTCAATGGCTTTCGCGACCTGACCGGCGCGGGGAGGTTGTCAAAAATGCTCGCTGAGCCGGGAAGTTCGATCTTCGGAATCTCGACGACCGGCGTCGAAGCCGGAACTTGCGGCAACGTCTCCCCTGGCGCCAGGCGCCTGGCCAGGACCTCGCGCAACGCAAAGTATTTCTCCGTCGGCCGGCCCATTTCGTCCATTGGCGAGTCGTAGTCGTAGCTTGTCGGCTGAGGCTGGAAGTGGCCGCCGTAGTTGGCGCCGTTCATGAAGCCGAAGGATGTCCCGCCGTAAATCATGTAGTAGGAGAAGGACACGTTGTTGGTCAGCATCCATTCGGTTTCGCGCGTTGGGCCGCTGATGTCCACGTGGGCGTGCGGCTCGCCCCAGTGATCGAGCCAGCCCGGATATAACTCCGGCACGAACCACGGTCCGCTCGGGCGATACCGGCCGATTTCCTTCATGATGTCGGGGCCGCTGCCGCCGTTAAACCCCGGCAACACGCCCGGCAGATGACCATTGGCCATCATCGTCCCGCCGCCGTCGGCGGTGAAAAACGGCACCTCAAAACCAGCGGCGCGATCCATCTCCTGGATTTTGGCCATGTACGAGTGGTCGGCGCCAAAGCTGCCGTACTCGTTTTCGACCTGAACCAGGATGATCGGGCCGCCGCGGGTGATCTGCAGCGGCGCAAGCTCTTCCCCAAGCCTGTTCATGTAGGCTGCCGCCGCCGCGAGAAAACGCGGGTCCTGGCTGCGCACTTTCATCCCGCTCTGGCAAAGCAACCACCAGGGAAACCCGCCGAATTCCCACTCCGCGCAGCAGTAAGGGCCAGGCCGCAGAATCACCAGCAATCCTTCCTTCTGCGCCAGGCGCACGAACCGCGCCACGTCCGCGTCGCCTTTGAAATCGAACCGGCCCTCCTGCGGCTCCTGGCGGTTCCAAAAAACGTAAATCGAAACCGTGTTCAATCCCATCGCGTGCGCCATCCTCAGACGGTCCGCCCAGTACTGGCGCGGAATCCGCGCCGGGTGCATCTCGCCCGCCTTGATTTGAAAGGGCTTGCCGTCAAGCAGAAACTCCGAGTCTCTGATCGCAAAGGTGGAATGGGCCGGCGCGGCGGGGAGACGGCAGGCCAGGATCAAGCCGATGGCGCTCAAGGCAAGCAGCCGGATGGTCGCGAATCTGTTTTTCATGGCGCGTTAGGGTGAGTCGGGAAAAATCGGCGGCATAACCTCGGCGGGCGGCCTGCCGGTGGCCGGGCGCGCGGACAACGCGCCGTACTTCGTATAGCCAGGGATGAAACCGCCGTTGGAGAGGAAAAACTCGCCGCCCTCGACCCCCATGAAACGGTCCAGACGATCGGCTTTCCCGGTTGGGTCGTGGCTGAACGTGGCGGTGGTCTGCTCATGCCATTGGCCGTCGGCGGTGTGAAACCATTGGTTTCCGAAAAGGGCCTTGCGGCGGAGTTGGCCGTTGGCGCCGTCGAAGTTCTCGGAGAAGCTGTAAAGGCCGCGCAGATACCCGCCATCCTGGGGCGCGCTCCAACTGGAAATGAGCATCCATTTCTTTTCTTCCGGATGAAACCAGTAGCCCGAATAGGTGGTGTGGCTTGCGTCGGTCGGTTTGGCCGTGACGAGAAACCGCTGCTTCCGGCCGGTCTTCCAATTGAAGACCAGATGGCTGTGGCCGCCAGTGCCTTCGTTCCCAAAGCCGCCGGCGACAACGCCTTGGCCCTTGGTCACAAGGCTGACGCGGTTTGTGCCGGGGACTTTCTGCCGGTCCGCTTTTTCGCCGCCGCTGTCCCAAACGCTGAAGATAATCCGGCGCTCGGCGGGGCCGTTGACTTGCATGCCCAGATAGCCGCGATGCCAGCCGCAGGCCGAGAAGTAAGTCCACACCGGAGCCTCCAGGGCGGTGACCTCGCAGTAAAACGCATCCACATTTTGAGCATTGCCGTTGGGATAGAACAGATGCACCGACGCCGCGTTGCGGCGCGGATCGAGGTTGAAATGCGCGCCCGCGGAAGCCGGACCGTCCAGAACCAGCGCCTGAAGTTCACCCGCAGCCTTGTCCGGCGCGTTTAACGATTCGAGGGTGAACCGTTGATAGCCCGCCGCCGCAATGTCGAACGACCCAAAGTCAATCGTCACTGCGTCGTCTCCCAATCCCCGAGCCTCCCGCACGCGGGACTCTCCGGCCACCGAAAACCGCAGTCTGGCTTCCTGGCCGGCGGGCAGCCGCAAGACCAGGGAGCAGTGCAGCTTGCCCGGAGTTTCGATCTCGCCAAACCAAAGCACTTTGAGTTTCGGATCCGTCCAGCCGGAAATGCCAGACTCCGACGAGACGCGCGCGCCATACGGGTCGGGTTCCAGATAGGCCGTGAAGGCGGGCACTCGCAGTTGCGCCCGCGCGGCACAGAAAGCGAACAGCAACGCTGCCGCTATCGTCCGGCATTTCATTTTGCCGATTCCTCCGGCTGGGCCTCGATGACCAGCACCTCGAAGGGCTGGAGTTTGAACATCGTCGCTTCCCCGGCCCGGAGGCGGGTGACCTCCACCCTCTGGTCCGGGAACGGATTGACGATGGAATAACCTTGCGCGGCGCCGTCCGGCAACTCAAAAACCTTGGCCGGATCAATGGCGATTTGCGAAGCGCGGGCCGCGGGATTGCGCAAGGTCAGAATGCCTTTCTTGGGCGACCAGGCCGCCCAGCCATAAACCTCGCCGTCGGCCGGCGAGCCGCCGACCCAATGGGTGTCCACCAGCGTGGCGGCGTTGTCGCGCGACCACTTGACGGCCTGGGCCAGGGTGTCCCAGTTTTCGCGCGTCATCAGGGCCGGCGTGATGTACATCTCCTGCAATTGGGTGCCATTGCCGAAGAAGGCGCGGATTTCTGACTTGAGTATGTTGTTCGTATCATAATTCAAGCCGTGCGCCTGCTTGGCGTAAATGATGCCGTGGAGCATCAACGAATTGAGCGGATACAATTCGCTCCGGCCGGCCACCTCGTCATGCACGTCGTTGTCCTTGTAAGTGATCCACCGCTCCCGCTCCGGCGCGGCGCCGTTGACAAACGAGTGGTCCTCCCCGCCCCGCCAGATCGAGTCCGCATGCAACAGCCAGAACGGCGACGGCCAGGTGCCCGTGGTCTGGTTGATGTAGATGTCCGGCTTGATGGAGCGCAGCTCGGCGATCAGCTTGAGCATGGCCTCGAAATCGCGCAGTCCCGCACCCGTGGCGTCATCGGATTCCACGCCGATGCCGTCGAACTTGAACTGGTTGATTGCGTATTCTTTGACGACGTCCACACACCGTTGACGGAAGCGGGCATAATATTTCGGCCCGGCCAGGGAGAAATTGCCGTCGCGGATTTCAAATCCCTGCTCGCTGCCGTATTTGATCCGATCCTTGTGGGGCTGGCCGTAACCACCCCAGGGCGAGAGCCAAATGCCCGGCGCCGCTCCGTATTGCGCCGCCGCCTGCTCCAGCGGCGCAAAGCCGTTTGGAAAACCAGAGTGAAACTGCCACAGGGTTTTGTCGTCGTCCCAGCCGTCGTCGAACAGAAAAGAATCCAGCTTCACGCCGCGCTTGACCGACAGTTCCTCGCCGAAGGCGTGGATGACATTCAGAGCCGCCGCTTCGTCGTACTTGTTGAAATAACCGATGTCATACCAGGAATTGTAGTGAAGGAACGGCCGGTAGGGATGCGCCCGCTCGCGTTCCAGATAGGCCAGAAAATCGCGGCGCAACTGCCCGCGCCGCACAAAGCCGATGACCGCCGAACAGGGCAGGTCTTCGCCCGGCTGGACCGGCGCGCCGCGCGGCAGGAAACAGCGCACGGAGCCCATTTCAGCGCGGTTGACGGAAAGCGGGTGCTCCACCCCGTAGAACGTTGTTTTGTCCGCCACCGGGCAACCGTCCACCGTGCCGGTCGCGCGCGCGCTCACATTGGGCAAGTCCAACATTCCCACAAATTTCAAGGCAACGGCGTTTTTGCCGGCGTGAAGGACCACCTCTTCCCGCAGATAGCGGGAGCCGTCGCGCAGAATGGCGCGCCAGCTCACCCGCAAATCCCCGCCCGGCCCCGCCAGCTCCGCCACCAGTTCCCTGCCGGGCAGGCGTTCCGAAAAGCGCGAGGCGGTTGAATTGACGGGCAGGGATGCCAGGCGCGGTTTGCCGGCAAGTTTGAACTGGCTGGAGCGCAGCACTTGCCCGTTGGTCAGCACCAGACTGAAAAGGTCGGCGCCAAGCGCGATTCTTTGGCCGGTGGACTTGTCCCGCAACCAACCGGGCAGCAGACGGCCACTTTTGGCCTCGCAACCGAGCGTCACCTGGTCGTTGTCCAAAGTGAACGGCGCCGCGCGCAACGGCTCCGGTTCCATCCCGGTCAACACGGCCACGCTGAGCAACGCCGCGATCCGGCGGAGGTTTTCCAGGTCTTTCAAAGTAACTACTTATATCACCGTGCCGCGGGCGATGATGCCGTTTTTCGGGATGATGACGATGCCATCGCGGATGTAGTATTGGGCATGGTCCACCTTGTCCGGCTTGCCGGCGGGAGAAATGCGGCAGTTATCGCCGATGCGCGCGTTCTTGTCGATGATGGCGTTTTCAATCTGGGTGTTGCGCCCGATGCCGATGCGGGGCAGGTTGCGGGCCTCGTATTGGCGGATGGAGCTTTCCGATTCATAGAAGTCGCAGCCCAGATGGATGGTTCGCGTCAAAACGCAATCCTGCTCGATAACACTGCGCACGCCGACGATGCTGTAATTGACAGCGCATTGGTTGAGGATGCAGCCATCGGAGATGACGCCGTGGTTGATTTGGGCGCCGTTGACCTTGGAGGCCGGCAGAAAGCGCGGACGCGTGAAGATGGGCGCGCTCATGTCAAAGAAATTGAAGCGCGGCAGGTCCGCCACAAGGTCCAGATTGGCATCGAAATAGGAGCGGATGGTGCCGATATCCTCCCAGTACCCCTGGAAAATAGAGGCAAAAACTTTGTGAGAGGCAATCGCCGCGGGAATGATGTGCTTGCCGAAGTCGGCCAGTGAATTGTCCAGCAACTTCAGCAGCACCTCCCGGTTGAACAGGTAAATCCCCATCGAAGCCAGCAGGGGGGCCTCCTTGCCGTCCAGGCCCAATTGCGCCTGCACCGCGCTTTCGATGCGCAGGGAATCCAGCAGGGCCGGGTCTTTGGGCTTTTCGACAAAGCGCGTGATCCGCAGGGTGGGATCGACTTGCATGATGCCGAAGGCCTGTGCCTCCGACGGCGGCACCGGTATGGTCGAAACGGTGATGTCGGCCCCGCTTTCGGCGTGCTCGACGATAATGCGCCGGAAATCCAGCCGGTATAGCGCATCGCCGCTGAGAATCAGCAGATATTCGAAATCGTGATTGAGGAAATGAAGCAGGTTTTTGCGCACCGCATCGGCCGTACCCTGATACCATGAGGCGCTGGAACCGTCGCCTCGCTCGGCGGCAAGAATTTCGACAAACCCCCCGGAGAACATGTCAAATTTATAGGACTGCGATATATGGCGGTGCAGCGAAGCGGAATTGAATTGGGTCAGCAAATAAATGCGGCGCAAGCCGGAGTTGATGCAGTTGGATATGGGAATATCGACCAGGCGATACTTGCCCGCCAGCGGAACCGCCGGTTTGCTGCGGTCGCGCGTCAATGGAAACAGGCGCGTGCCCTGGCCTCCGCCCAGGATGACGGAGAGGACATTGCTCGTGTTGACGGACATCCGTGTATTTTGCGCGATCATCTGTGCCAAGCCGCTGACAAGGAGAGTTTAAATGCTCCTCTGCCAGAAGCAAGAAAACTTATGCGGCAAAACCGCAGCCAGGCGCGCGTCCAGCGGGAAATGGTCGCAAATCGGCACTCCTGTAGGCCCGGTCCCCCGACCGGGCAATTTTTATCACACGCTCTCAGCGGGCCGGAGTCGCGCCGTTTGCTCCGGCGGCGACCCGCCCGTCGAGCGTGTCCAAACTCCAATTGTCCCGCCATTCGAGTGTCGGCGCGCCGTTGTCAAAGAGCACCGGAAGCCAGACGTAGCGGCCATCGATGGGATTGCGGGGCCGCCACCTGTCGGCCATGAAAACAAGCGCCCCGCCCCGCTCGGCCAGCGGGAGCACATAGGTCGATTGGGAGTCGAAGGTGGTCTTTCTCTGCGCGGTGGTGCCGCGGCAGGGATTGCCCAGCGACGACCATGGCCCCCGGAGGCTGTTGGCCGAAAAACTGCGGGCGGCATTGGGAGCCCAACCGGTGGTCCCGGATGCGAAGAGATAGTACTTGCCGTCCTTTTTGAACAACGCCGGGGCTTCGTTGAATTGTCCCACGAGCAGCCGGACGAAATGGCCGGCGGGGGCCAGAAAATCGTCGGTCAACTGGGAGATTTGCAACGTTCCATTCTCCTCGGAAGCGTAAATGTGATAGGCCTTGCCGTCATCATCCAGGAAAAGGGTCATGTCGCGCGCCATCTGGCCTGTTTGAAAATCGCGGCGGCAGACCAGATTGGTGGGGAAGGGCAGCGGCGCCGGAGGGCCGCCGGAAAAACTGTATTGGGCCAGTTGCTCTTGCTCGGCGGGGCTTAACGGTTTGCGTTGATCGGGCGGAAGGTCCTCGGGCCAGACGCCCCCGTTGGGGCGTAAGGAACGCAGATAGCGGTAGGGGCCGGCGACTTGATCGGCGACCGCCACGCCGCTGCGGGCGCTGTGGTAACCCCTGCCCTTGAGTTCGAGGTGAAACCACATGACGAACTTTCCCGTCTTTTCGTTGTAGAGCACCTTGGGCCGCTCCAGGATGCAGCCCCGGACGATCTCGCTCGAAGGGTCGTCCGAAACCGCCAGGGCAATGCCCTGATCCTTCCAATGGCAAAGGTCCCTGGACGAATAGACATGAACGCCGACTTGGGCGGTGTTGCCCAACTCGCCCTCGATCTTGTGCTCGCCAAACCAATAGAAGGCGCCGCCATAGCGCAGGACGCCGCCGCCGTGCGCGTTGATCGCTGTGCCGTGGTCATCGAGCCACACTTCCCCGGGATGAATGGCGTTGAAAGGCGAATCGGGCGCGCCGTGCGTCGCGGACGCCAGAAGAACGCCAAACAAAAGGAGCGCGAGCCTGCCGGGGGCGCGCGGCCGGAACTGATCGCGGTTTTGCATGAAGGGAACCCTACCACCGGCGCGCCACAGAAGTCATTTACCTGTTTGGGTGAATCGGACAGGCGACTGACCCCGCCTTTGGCGCTGGAAATCAAAGCTTCTTGGCCCCGAGCAACTGCTTGTAAAGCCCGGCGTAGGCCTGGGCCGTTCTCTCCCATGAAAAATCCGCGGCCATCCCGTTGCGGCGATAGTGCTCCAGCAGCGCTTTGTCGGCGTAGAGCGCCAGCGCTTTGCGAATGGCCTTGGCCAGCGCCCGCACCGAATACTCCTCGAACTTGATCCCATCCGCCCGGTTGGCGTCTTCGGTTATGTCCACCACCGAATCGTCCAGGCCACCGGTCACCCGCACGATCGGCGGTGTGCCATAGCGCAAGCTGTACATTTGATTCAGCCCGCACGGCTCAAAGCGCGAGGGCATCAGGTAAAAATCGCACCCCGCCTCGATGCGGTGCGACAAGCCGGTGTCAAAGCCGATGGTGACGGCGCACTTGGAGGGGAATCGCTCGGCCAGCTTGCGATAGCCCCGTTCGTAGTCGTGATGGCCGCTGCCCAGCAGCACAAACTGCATGTCGGCCGCCAGCATCTCTTGCAGCGCGGCCAGTTGAATGTCCACCCCCTTTTGCTCTGTCAGCCGCGTCACCGTGCCGAATAGCGGCGTGTCGGGCGGGTTGGGCAATCCCAATTCCCGCCGCAGCGCCGCCTTGTTCGCCTCTTTGCCGCTCAGGTCCAGTGCCGAGTAGGAGTGGGGCAAAAAGGGATTGCCCTCCGTTTTCCACTCGTCGTAATCCACGCCGTTGAGTATCCCATGCAGCGCGTTTTGCCGCCGCCGCAAGACGCCATCCAGCCCGCACCCGTACCCTTCGGTTGTGATCTCCCGCGCGTACCGGGGGCTGACGGTGGTGAGGATGTCCGCGAAAAAAACGCCCGCCTTGAGGCAATTCAGCCCCCCGTAAAACTCCACCCCGTCGGGCTGGAAATAACTTCCCGGCAGATTCGTCAGGGCGAATTTGGCCGCCGGGCAGTTTCCTTGATACGACAAATTATGGATGGTCAGGCAGGTCGGCGGCGCGGGGGACCATCCGTCGCGGGACTTTTCATCGGCCACCAGCAACGCCGCCGGCGCCGTTTGCCAATCGTGCAAATGAAGCAGCGCCGGCCGCCACGGCAGGTAGCGGGCCAGGTGGGCCGCGCACTTGGATAAAAAGATGAATCGTTCCGGGTTGTCGGGGTAGTCCACTCCGCGTTCCTGATAAAGATCACTCCGCTCGAAAAAAGCGGCCTGCTCAATCAAATAGACAGTCAGACGCGGCGCCGGCTGGTCAATCCACACCCGGCCGCGCACTCGCCGCGGACCCAGCGGCAAATCCAGCTTCCAATCCAGGAGCTGGAGGCCCGGAAAACGCTCGCGCACCCCGCCATAGAGCGGCGTGACCAATCCGACCTGGTGGCCGGCGCGCGCCAGAAACTTGACCATCGCGCCCACCATGTCCGCCAGCCCGCCGGTTTTGGAGTACGGGATGGCCTCGCTGCTCGCGAGCAGAATCTTCATCAGTTTGGCGGGGCTATCCGGTCGCTCTTCATATACGGCCGCAACACCTCCGGCACCAGCACGCTGCCGTCGGCCTGCTGATGGGTTTCCACCAACGCGACGAACAGGCGCGCCAGCGCGGTGCCGCTGCCATTGAGGATGTGCGGAAACCGGTTCTCGCCCGCCTCCGTTTTGTAGCGCAGATTCATGCGGCGGGCCTGGAAATCCTCGCAGTTGGAGCAACTGGACACCTCCAGATACTGCCCCTGGCCCGGCGCCCAGACCTCGATGTCGTAAGTCATCGCGCTGGCAAAACTCATGTCCCCGGTGCAAAGCTGGACCACCCGATAATGCAGCCCCAGCAATTGCAGCACCCGCTCGGCATTGGCCACCAACTTCTCCAGTTCCTCGTAACCGCTTTCCGGCGTCGTGATCTTAATCAACTCGACCTTGTCAAATTGATGCACCCGGATCATCCCCCGCGTCCCCACCCCCGCCGCTCCCGCCTCGCCCCGGAAACAAGGCGTGTAGGCGCAGTAATAAATGGGCAACTGGCTCTCCTTGAGAATCTCCTCCCGATGTATGTTGGCCACGGGCGTCTCCGCTGTCGGTATCAAAAAAAGTTTCCCCAGCGTCGAGGCGTCGGTCCCTTCCTGCACCGCATAATATTGATCGGCAAACTTGGGGAACTGGCCCGCCCCCACCATGCAATCGCGGTTGACCATGAACGGCGGGGAAATCTCGGTGTAACCGTGTTCGACGGTGTGCATTTCGATCAGGAACTGGATCAAAGCCCGCTCCAGCCGCGCCCCCCAATTTGTGTAAAGTAGAAATCCGCTCCCCGCGATCTTTGCCGCCCGCCCAAAATCCACCAGCTTCAGGCTCTCGCACAGTTCGACGTGGGTTTTGGCCTTGAATGCCAGCCGCGCCTTTTCGCCCCACTCCCGCACTTGCGGGTTGTCGGCCGCCGATTGGCCGATTTTGACTTTCTCGTTCGGCAAATTCGGCAGCTCCAGCATCAGGGCCTCCCGCCGCTCGGCCGCCTCCGCGATCTCTTTGTCCAGCGCCGCGATCCGTTCGCCCATCTGGCGTGTTTCCGTCTTTTTCCCCTCCGCTTCGGCGGCCTTCTTTTGCGCCATCAGGACCCCGATCTCCTTGGAGACGCGATTGCGCGCGGCCTTAAGTTGCTCCACCTCGGCCAGTCCCTGCCGGCGGCGTTCGTCCAAGGCCAGCACGTCGCCGATTTTTTTCTCGTCGCCGCCGCCCCGCGTGGCCAGGCGTTGGCGCACGAAATCGGTTTTCTCCCGAATCAGCTTTATATCCAGCATGGGAGCATTATTGGAAAGGAGGCTGTGGACGGCAAGCCGCGAATCAGATTGAATTGGCTGACCCCCAACAGCGTCAGGGCGGGAGAGGCGTGCTTGTCGTTCATAAAAATCGGGAAAAATCCAAAATAGCGTTTCGAAATTGATGAGATTTGCTAATGGAAGCGCCGTCAATGTGGTTGCAAATGGCTCTGGCGCAACGGCTTGGGCGTCGCGGAGCGAGTGGCAGACGTCTGGAATCAGAGTTGAAAATTGAGGGAAATGGTTGAAAGGGAGCGATTGGAGCAAAGACCCGGCGCGAGAAGCCGCAACCGAAGACTTTGAACAGGAGCACGCTGAGAAAACAGAGGAGGAGAAGCTTTGTCCAAAATGGGCAGGTTCTGTGGATGGCACCGCGACATTGGGAATTGGCCATTGAGAATTTGTCAATTGTAATTGTCTTGGCGTCCTTGGACCTTTG
>Ga0326727_10021632_pt1 | contig 12558 bp, 7 predicted proteins | sample MB2enrmetagenome_FD_207643 | JGI IMG/M metagenome (GOLD analysis project Ga0326727, IMG submission 207643) | Lab enriched peat soil microbial communities from McLean, Ithaca, NY, United States - MB29MY | ecosystem: Environmental > Terrestrial > Soil > Wetlands > Peat | place: USA: New York...
CCGGTTACCGCGGGTCCTGAACAGGAGGAGCACGAAGTTCGGCTGGTTAAATCGTTATTTGACTAGCACTGGCATTTGTTCTCCAGCACCGACGAAACTCTATGCGGCTATCACCTGCCGGCCTTTGCTCCTGCCGGTGTTTCCCGCTTCCGCGACCGGACGCCCGCGCGGGCCGTGCACAATGGCCCGCACCGCTTCGTGCACCAGCCGCTCCGGATCGAGAATCAGCGCCACCGTCCCGTTGCCGAGGATGGTGGCCCCGGAGACAACCTGGACATGGCGATAGAAGCGGCCGAGGTTCTTGATGACCGTCTGGCAATCGCCCAGAACCCGGTCCACGACAAAGCCGAAGCGCCCTTGCTCGGTCTCGACAAACATGATCTGTTCGATCGGAGGAGGCTCGGTGCGGATGTTGAAGTACTGGCGCAGACTGATGTAGGGGACAAGCTCTCCGCGCACGTTGGCCAACTGCCTGCCGTTGGCTCGTTTTCTGTCCTCCCTGGTGAGCTCGATGCACTCCAGCGTATTGGCTAGCGGCAGCACGAAGCAGGCGTCTCCGACGCTTACCAGCAGGCCGTCGATGATGGCCAAGGTGAGGGGCAGACGCAGGATCACGCTGGTTCCCGCGCCCGGCTTGCTGGTGACCTCGATGCTTCCGCGCAGGCTTTCCACTTTTTGACGAACCACGTCCATGCCCACGCCCCGGCCGGATACGTCGGTGACCTGCTTGGCGGTTGAAAAGCCGGGCTCGAAAAGCAGCGCGAAGATCTCGGCCTCGGTCAGCGGGTCGCCCGCCGCCACCAGGCCCTTCTCGATGGCGCGGCTCCTAACCGCCTCGGCGTCGATGCCTCCGCCGTCGTCCGAGACTCCGATCAGCACGCTGGCCCCGGAGTGCCGGGCAGAAAGATGAATCGTAGCGGTGGGACGCTTGCCATCCGCGGCGCGCACCGCTCTGGGTTCGATCCCGTGATCCATGCTGTTGCGGATCAGGTGCATGAGCGGGTCGCCCAACTGGTCGATTACGGTCTTGTCGAGCTCGGTTTCGGCGCCCTCGATGGTGAGCTCGACGTCCTTGCCCAGATCGCGCGCCAGGTCGTGGACCAGGCGGCGAAACTTTTCGAAGGTCGCGCGAATCGGCGTCATGCGGATGTTCATCGAGTTCTCGCGCAGGGCCGAGGTCAGCCGTTCAATCTCTTCCGACACTTCGGTCACTTCGGGATCGTCGCGCCGCGCGGCCAGCTCGCTGAGCCGGGCCTGCACGGTGACCATTTCGCCCACCAGATCGACAAACTGGTCGAGCTTGGCCGCGGGAACACGCAGGCTCGAGGCGTTGTCGGGCTTGTCGGTGGCGCGGCGGCCGACGTTAACTCGCTTCTCTTCGAGCGCCGTAGCGGTCAGGTCGGCAGCGCACGCAGGAGCCGTCCCGGCGGAATTCGACGCCACATTCGAGGCCGGCTGAATGAGCCACTCGCAACTGTCCTCGACAAAGATGAACACATCGCAAATCGCATCCCGTTCCGCCCTGGTTTCGAGCCTCATCTCCCAGCTCACATAACAGCGCTCCGGGTCGAGTTCGCTCAGGGGTGGAACCGCCGCCATGCTGGGGGTGACCGAAAGCTCGCCCAATTGCCTCAGCTCGCGCAATTGCATCAGCGGATTGGCGCCGTTCAACATAAAATCCGGACCGGGAGCGAAGTGGATCGCCCACTCCCTCATCTCGCCCTTGGGAGCCCCGGAAGGAGTCTCCGCGTCCGCGATTGACAGCGCGGCTTTTTCTTTGACCGGCTGGCGCTCCGGCTTGCCCGACAGCCGCCGCACGTTGGCTAGAATCTCGGCGCAGGCGGCGGGATCTGCCTCGGCAGCGCCGGCCGCGCCCTCTTCGAGCATGGCCCGAATCTGATCGAGCGCCGAGAGCGTCAGATCGATCAGCTCCGAGCCGATCTGAAGCCGCCCGTTGCGCACCTCGTCGAATGCGGTTTCCAGATTGTGCGTGAAGGCGGCCAGCTCCTCGAAGCCGAACATGGACCCCGAGCCCTTGATGGTGTGCAGGGCGCGAAAGACCCTTCCTACGAGCTCCAGATCGCCGCGGCTTTCGTTCAACTCCAGGAGTGCCGACTCGAGGTCGACAAGAACCTCGCGCCCCTCTTCGCGAAAGGCATTCTTGAACTGGTCGGCATTCCCCGTCATCGACAACTTTGCACCCCGAACACTCACCCGGCATGAACCGATGTTGAAAACTGCTGAAAGCCGGCCTCGGCAAGCGCGGTAGAAATCGGCTCCGGCGCCTGCCCGGAAAATGTGAACTCCACGCCGGATTGCCGCGCCTGCCGCTCGGCGGCCCAGAGCAACTGAAACGCGGTCACATCGAGATCGGCCGCATCGGCAAGCGAAATAATCACTTCCGTGCCGGAGTTGAGCGCCTCGAGCAACAGCGTTTTCAACTCCGCCGCGCAGGCGATGTCGATCGTGCCCGCCAGCGCCATGGCGGCGCCTTTATCGGTTTTGTCCAGAGTGATTCCCATAAAGTGCCTGGTGTTACGTTTCACGTTAGCGACGGCGCCGAGGCTTCTCCTTTTGAGCTGGAGCAAAGGAAGTAAAGCTCAAGGTGCAATGATTCTGCTCCGGCGGAGACGCGTTGCGGACGATGGAAGCCGATCATGCCGGTGACGTTCGGTCTCTTGACTGGATTGCACTCCGACTTCGTGCAGCAATTCGATCTTCTTCCCGGAAAGACAAGCCCAGCGAGTCTGAGCCTCACCATCTTTCCATTGTCATGAGCTAGCAATTCGCGAGTAGGGTTCCGGGGGATTCCGGTTGGATTCAACTAAGAAAGAGCCAGGCCAAGTGGGGTGCGAAAAGCTGCGGCTTGGGGATGATGGTTCCCAACGAGGGTGCAATTGGGGCGCAAGCGCCGATTCGGAGTTGTCTGTAGAGCCAGCCAAAATTGGGAACCGAAGGCGCGGCTTCCCGATGATTTTGAGTGTGGGCAGAATATCGGCAGGCCGGAAGTCGCGAGCCTGTCACGGGGGTTCATCGCACTCGCCAGGGCCACGCCACCGGGAAGGTTCAACTGCGCGTCGCGACCCGTTCTGTGGTTTGGATCGAATGGGCGGCGACGCGCGAAGAAATCACGACTAGAACGTAAAGACCGGTCCAAATTCCACACGCTGGTCTTGCCAGATGCGGGACGGTTCTGCGGCAATCGTCCAGAATTTGCCTAGCTCGGGTATGGCGCGGGAGCTGTAATGTGTCGGCTCCAACCCAAACGTGCACCACTGGTTGATTTTGTAGTACATGGTCACCCCGACAAACCGGCTTCCGATCATGGGGATTCCTAAACCCTGACCAATCTGGTTGGGGCCTGCTCCGTCCAGCAATCCGAGCTGCATGGCGGCATCTCTATGCACAAGTTGGTCTTCACCGGCGTGCAGAAAAAGCTGCCATCCGGCGTTGTAACCCTTGGGATTGGCGTTGAACCAGCGTGAAAGCGGCAGCCCCAATTCGGCAAATCCGCCGTATGCGCGCACCCCATGCTCCGGAGCCACAACAACATTCGCGGACGGACAGGTCCCCTTGCCGGGATTGACGCTGCATCCCAGCAGGGCAAAACCGGAGAGCGTGCCCGCGACGTTATCCAAACCTGTACCGAGGAAGAAAGGCGCCGCGGCGCCACCACCGGCATTGACCAGCGGAATTGGAAACAGGTGGGTTGTGTCGGTGTAGTTTGTGGTGAGCTGGCCGCCCAGCACCTGGCGGAGGTCGGCCCCTCGATAGCCGCTCACGACAAGGGTGAACCAGCGGGTGGGCAGTTGCGCGGCAATCTGGTTGCCGTACATGTCGCTGCTGGCGGTGTAGCCCTTGGCCAACGAAGTGCCGGCAACCAGGGCGGTCGGGTATTCATCGCCGATAAGATCCTGGCTGGTATTGGAAACGATGGAGGTGCGGCGCCCGTACATACCGGTCCAGAAGATTTGCGCGGGAGCGACCGCGGGGGCCTTGTCGAGCTGGAACTGCAAGGTCAATCCCGCGTTAAGTTCGGGAGTGTCGGAGTCGGCGCCCTGACGTTCGGCCTCGCCGACCTGGCTCAAGAAGCCGGCGGCGGGTGACACCGCAGGCGGACAGTAGACGGCGGCCAGGGTGCAAAAGGTGAGCTTTTCCACCTGACCCGAGCTCGGCATCATGATGGCAAACTCCGGCGAGAGCTTGAAGTTGCGCGCAGACGCGCCCAGCTTGCGCACAACGCCGAAACGGAACTGGGGCGAGCGGTTGTAGATGGCGCCGTAGTCGGCGGCGTTCCAAGTGGTATCGAGCAGGTTGGGCAGCGCTTTGGAACCGAACAGCGTCCAGTCCTGCCCGCCGACGAAGAACAGGCTGGTCGTCTCCGAGGGGCTGTAATCCACGCGCGCGTAGGCCAGGCGCAAGCGCAAATTGGGATTGCGAATGGAGGTGACGTCGGCGTTATCGGATTCATTGAAGTTGCCTTCGAAGTCCGCCTCGAAGCGGCCGGTGAGGACCAGCTTCTTGGAAAGCGCAGGCCACTCGAGATTGATTCCGATGCGGCTCTGGCGCGCTTTCATGTGGAACTCGGGATCGGCATTGGGGCCAGTATTGCTGCCGGGCAGCAACATGAGACCGGCAGGGATGGGAAAGTCGTCGCCATTGGGGGAACTGCTGTCCTGCTCCGCGGTTCCTTTGATGAAACCGTAGGGCGTGAACGTAACTGGGCCGACTTTAAGACCCACCAAGCCACCGGACTTGGGAGCGTCGACGGCGAGCACGCGCAGGGGAACGATCGCCGCAACCGTGGATACTGGCGGCGGTTTCAATTCCGCAAGTTCGGGCTGTGGCACAGGAGCGGCTTGCGGCTTGGGCGCGGGCAAGGGGCTGGCAGCCGGCGCCGGCGCCGCGGACAAGTCCGCCGCATTCAACACGCCTTTTCGAGTGAGGGCTTCAACCAGGAGTTGGAGTTCGGTTCCTGGGGTTGCGACGCGAATGGCATCGACCTCGGAAGGTGTGAGCACTCCTTTCTTCACCAGTGCATCGAGCAGTCCAGGGAGATTGACGGCGCCGATGACAGCGGGCGGCTTTGCCACTGGAGCGGGAGCTGGCGCCGGGGTTACGGCCGCGGTTCCGGCAGCAGCGCCGGGCACGCCGGTTGCATTTGCAGGGGCTATACCATTGTTGTTCTCCGCAAAGACGGTAACGGCCGCGATGGCCAGAACGACTGCAGCTATCAACTCCACTCTCAATCTTCCCATAGACGCTTTCTCCCTCGTGCCGGTTTGTGTACATGACCCAGCCGAAATTGCGCTCTCATGCTTCATCGTGCATTGCAAGCGAACAACTGCCGCGGAAAGGCACGAGCGAATTTCTGGCGCGGGTCAATTCGGGATGGGAGGGCGCAAGGCCGTTCTGAAATGGGGCACGCTTGAAACGATCCTCAATCGCCATCCGCACAAGCGTGCGGACCTGGATACTGTCATGGCATGGGCCTGCAAATCGGGAGGCATGGGTCTGAGGTTTCTCAGCTCCGTCGCGTCGCGGCCTCCCGGCATGCTCGGTGTCGATCGCATTGTACTCAACGTCCGATCGCATCCGATTCTCAGCTAGGAGCGATGTATTGACTGTGATTCCGAGACTTCGTAATTTCAGAATCTGCACCAGGGTAAGCAGCCAAAGAAAGAAGAAGCGAAGGACAAGAAGAAGACAGCCGATGACGAAATTGGAGCCGCTTGGTGTTTTGCAGTCGAGCCTTAAACTGTCGGGCCTGGGTTCAGAGAAGGTCAGGCGCCAGGAGGATGAGAGCCACTTGATACGAGGACGGGATACTTCTCCGCTGGTATTTGTCGTCGACGACGATCCCAGCATCGTTCGGACGATCGATGGATTTCTGAAACGGGCCGGGTTCCGAACGGCCAGTGCGGGAGATGTCGCCGCGGCGCTCAAGGGAATCCGCGAGCAGCATCCCGACCTGATTCTGCTAGACATCAACTTGCCTGACGGGTCCGGCTTCGATATCTGCCGTTCGCTCAACGACGACGCTTCGGCATTTACGACGCCGGTTCTTTTTATCTCCGCCAACGAAGATACATTGACGAAGGTCAAGGGATTCGAGATGGGCGGGGTGGACTACATCACCAAGCCGATCGTAGGGGCCGAGGTGATCGCCCGGGTGCGGACCCATCTACGGCTCAAGCGGGCTTATGAGCGGCTGGCCGAATTGCAGGCGGAGCGCGTCGAGCGGCTGGCCAGCGCCCAACAGAATCTGATGCCCCGGCCGGAGGACTTTCCGGAAGCGCGCTTCCAGGTCTCCATCCGCCAGGTGCTTGACGCAGGCGGAGACTTTTACGATGTGATTCCCGTGGGTCAACACGTGGTGGACTATCTAGTGGCGGACGCTAGCGGGCACGATCTCGCGGCCTCGCTCTGGACGGCGTCGCTGAAGGCGCTGGCGGCCGAATACGCCAGCCCGCTGAATCTGCCCTTGGAAATCGTGCGCGCCATCAATAGCTCTCTTTGCCGCATTCTTCCTTCCGGCGCATTCTTCACCCTCGTCTATGCGCGGCTCAACCATCAGACGGGGCGGCTGTCCGTCGTGAACGCAGGTCATCCGCCGCTCATTTTCGTTCCCCTCGTTGGGGACGAACCAGTGGTGATGCGGCTGGAGGGCGACGTCGTCGGCGCCTTCCCGGACGCGGTCTTCGGCGTCGGGGAATTGACCTTGAAGCCGGGCGATCGGATCTTCCTATTCACCGACGGGGTAATCGAAACCGGAGGCCCCTACGAGGAGAGCCTAAAGCGCTTGGCCAGCGCGTGTTTCTCAAGGCGGGCATTGCCGCTTCAGGACCTTGTGCCCGCGGTCGTCGACGATGCGATAGCCGGCGCATGCGCGTCGGACGACACGCTCTTCGTGGGGGTCGAACGATGAAGTCCAGCCGCGAAGCAGCCCCGATCTCTCTCCGGGAAAAGATCCCCTCGCGAATGGCCGAGGCTGATGCGCTCTGTCTGAGGGTCCGCGAGACGCTCTGCGCAAACGGCCTCTCCCGGCTCAGTTTTGGGGTTGAGCTGTTAGCGCGGGAATGCCTGGCCAACGCCGTGACGCACGGAAATCGGGGCGATGCCGACAAGTCGATTCTGTTTCGCCTTGTGGAGGGACGAGAGTGGATTCGCCTCGAGGTGAGCGACGAAGGTCCTGGATTCGCATGGCGAAAGGCACTCCAAACCGGGATGAATTCAACCGCGTGCTCGGGCCGCGGGTTGCATCTCTACGCGCTGTATGCCGAACGCGTTCAGTTCAATCGCCGCGGCAACCGGATCACGCTCTGGATAAGCAAAAAGAACCAAAAGGGAAAGGATGACTGCGAAATGGACGCTTACGTTATCGAACAAAAAGATCATCAAGGCTCGGTGAAGCTGACCGGGGATTTGACCGCGATCCTGGTTCCCGATCTTCAGGCCTCACTGAAGGGGATGCTGAACAACGGCGCGCGCGAAGTGGTGTTCGACTTGGAGAAAACCGCGATGCTGGACTCGAGCGGCATGGGCCTGCTGATCGCGGCGGCCAACAGCCTGGCTCCCAACGGGGGCACGGTCAAGGTGACCAACGTCTGCCCCGACATCTTTCGCCTGCTCAAGAGCATGCGACTGACGGCGCGCCTCAACGTCAGCGCCAAAGCTGAATAGGAGAATCATCATGGCTGCGGAAATGGATTTAAATCTTGACGATGAGTTGCTCGGGGAGTTCATCAACGAATCGCGCGAACACCTGACTACCATCGAGGCTGACTTGCTGGCCGTCGAAGAGGGTGGAGCGAACATCGACCTGGAGCTCGTAAACAAGGTATTCCGGGCGGCCCATTCCATCAAAGGCGCCAGCGGGTACTTCGGCCTGAACAAGGTCAAGGAGCTGGCGCACAAGGCCGAGACCGTGCTGGACATGATCCGGTCGAAGAAGATGGCTCCCAACGCCGAGATCACCAACCTGCTTCTGGCGGCCTTCGACAAACTGCGCGATATGATCAATCACCCGGCGGAAAGCGTGGAGGCCGATATCGGCGAGCTGGTGATGAATCTGACTGGGCTGGCATCGTCTTATTTGCCCCAGGAGCAGAAGGCATCGCTGACCGAAACCGTGTCGCTCAATCCACAAGGCGGCTCGCCCGTGGTTGTCTCCAAGTTCGATTACGAGCGCTCACAGGAGGCCGGCCGTTACGTATACTGCGTCGAATACGATCTGATCCACGACATCGAGCGGCAGGGACGCAACGTGCTTGAGGTCTTCCGCACCCTCTCTCTGCACGGAGAGATTCTTGAGTGCGATGTCAACTTCGAGGCGGCCGGCACACTGGACGATCCCATCGGAAACCAGTTGCCGGTGCGGTTGATTCTGGCGTCGGAATTCAAGCCCGCCGACATCGCTCATTTATTTCCTCTTAACTGGGACAAGGTCCAACTACTCTCCGAGGGCAATTCGGCATTACCCTCGAGAACCTTAGAGCAGGCGGCTGTGCCCGCGGCGCCATCACTGGCCGTGCCGGCTCCAACCGCCCATGGGGAAAGCGCGCCGCCGCCAGCCCGGGCCGAGGCTCCGGCCGTTCCCGCGTTCCGCGCCGCAGAGCCTCTAGCGCCGGCCGCCGTGGCCGCCAAGCCAGCCGCTGCGCCGGCTGCCGCACCCTCCGCGGCCGTGGTGGAAGACAGCATTCGGGTGAATGTGGCCACGTTGGAGATGCTGATGAACCTGGCCGGGGAGCTGGTGCTGGGACGCAACCAGTTGCGCGCCTCCATCGCCCAGAAGAATCCCCGCGCCCTGAAGGCCGCCGACCAGCGTATCAATCAGATCACCTCCGAGTTGCAGGATGCCGTGATGCAGACGCGCCTGCAGCCCATCGGCAACGTATTCAGCAAATTCCCGCGGCTGGTGCGCGATCTGGCCGCCTCGCTCAACAAGGACATCCAGCTTGAGATTCGCGGCAAGGACGTGGCGCTGGACAGGAGCTTGCTCGAATCCCTCTCCGACCCTTTGACGCACATGGTGCGCAATGCCGTCGATCATGGGGTTGAATCGCCCGAAGACCGGGTCAAGGCGGGCAAGAACCGCCAGGCTCAAGTGACCATCGACGCTCGGCACGAAGCCGGCCAGGTAGTGGTGGAGATCGTCGACGATGGCAAGGGCATCGACCCGGAGCGCATCGCCAAGGTGGCACTCGCCAAAGGGCTGATCGCCGCGGAAAAGCTGGAGGGTATGTCGGCCAAGGATAAGACCGGCTTGATCTTTCTTCCTGGCTTGTCAACCAACACCGAAGTGAGCGACATCTCCGGGCGCGGGGTGGGCATGGACGTGGTGAAGACCAACCTCGACCGCCTGGGCGGCAAGGTGGAGATCATTTCCGTTCTCGGCAAAGGCACAACCTTTCGCATCAAGCTGCCGCTGACCCTGGCCATTATCCCGTCGCTGATCGTCTCCGTCGAAGGCGAGCGTTTCGCCATCCCCCAGATCAACGTCGAGGAGATGCGCCACGTGCTGCCCGGCCAGGCCAAGACGCGCATTGAGATCGTGGGAGACGCCGAAGTGCTGCTGCTGCGGGAACGGTTGATCCCGCTGGTGCGTTTTGCGGATTTGCTGGGAGTGGTGCCCACTTACAACGATTCGAACGGCGACCGGCGCGAGATCGATCGCCGCACCCGCATGGCTGACCGGCGTTCGCCTCGTATCCCGGCTCCCGGAGAAGAACCATCGCAAACACAACCCGCGGGGCCGGTGCATGCGCGCAAGCCGGGCGACCGGCGTCAAGCCGGGGGCGCACTGGAGATCGTGGTCGTCACCACCGGGGCACAGACCTATGGACTGGTCGTGGGCTGCTTTCACGACACGGAGGAGATCGTCGTCAAGCCGCTCGGTTCCCACCTCAAGGGGCTCGAGGAGTACGCGGGAGCAACCATCCTGGGCGACGGTTCCGTAGCCCTCATTCTGGATGTTGCCGGTCTGGCGGCGAAGGCCAACCTGGACGCCGTTGCCGGCATGACTCGCAGCCGCGCCCAGGACGCCGATGCCGATGAGCAGCAGTTCACCGACAGCCATTCGCTGGTCTTGTTCCACAATAGCCCGGACGTGCTCTGCGCCCTCCCGCTGGATACGGTGACACGTATCGAACACATCGCTCCCAAGAATGTTGAAACGATCGGCGGGCGGCGCACCATGCAATATCACGGCGGCTTGCTGCCGCTGGTGACGCTGGCCGATGCGGCCCAGGTCAAGCCCATCGGCGAGGTCAAGGAACTGGCGGTCATGATTGCCAACATCCGCGGCCACGAGGTGGGGTTGCTAGGGGCCATGCCGGTGGATGTAATCGAAACTCGCGCCCAGATCGATCAGGCAACGCACCGCCAAAAGGGCGTAGCCGGGTCCGCCATCATTCACGATCGCACGGCGCTGATCGTCGACCTCTACGAGTTGGTCGATGCCAATTGGCCGGAGTGGGCGGCGCAGCAATCGATCGCGCAACCACGCTCGGAAAACGCACAACATACGGCGGTGCTGCTGGCGGAGGATTCCGATTTCTTCCGCACCCAGGTCAGCCGTTTTCTCGAAGAAGACGGTTATCCAGTGCTGGCCGCGCCGGACGGCGAAGCCGCCTGGGAGCTGCTGCTCAAGAACCTCGATAAGGTCCGGGCCGTGGTGACCGACATCGAGATGCCGCGCCTGGATGGGCTGGGATTGGCGCGGCGCATCCGTGCCGATCGACGCACGGCGCAACTGCCGATCATCGCGCTTACTTCGCTGGCCGGCGACGAGGATATCGCCCGGGGCAATGCCGCGGGCATCAGCGATTACCAAACGAAACTTGACCGCGACCGGCTGCTGGAGCGGCTGCGGGAGTATATGGGCGATGCCGCGCCGCCATCGGCCGCGGCCGTCAGCAGTTATGCAGCAGCTTGATTGCTTGCCGCCGGACGCCGACAGCGCTGCGGCCAGCGTAACACGAAGCACGAAGGGGAGAATCGCAATGAAACTGAAGATCCGCGCACAACTGGTACTGGCCTTTTCCGTCGTTCTGGGCCTGGTGCTTATTTCGTCGGCCGTTGTTTTTTGGAAAGCGTCCGAGGTGAGCCAGAAGCTGGATCGGCTCAAAGAAACCCGGATTCCGGTCTGGTTGATGTCGAGCGCGTTGGACCAGGATTTGATGAAAGCGAGATCCGACGTCCGGCGTGTGCTCCTGTTCGTCGGCGACGGAAAAACGGAACAGGCAAAGATATACAAGCAGAAGGTGGAAGAAGACTGGACCCTGATCGATGCGCAGTTCGTGCCGCTGACGGAAATGAGCCACAAGTTCGTTTCGCAGGAGAACAAAGACAGGGTCGCCAAGATGGCCGTCGAGTTACCGGTTCTTCATCAGGAGCAAACCGACATCGTTGACGCGGCACTGGGTGGGGGTCAAAAGCGCGTCTCATCCGTTGACGACGATCTGGTGAAGACCGTCGAGCCACGCGGAGTCGTTATCAGGGAGGCTGACGAAGGGCTCATGGAAAGCGTAACGGACATGTTGCATCAAGATACGAACGACCTTCTCCAAAGCCAGAGCCAGACGGAATGGTTGCTGTCGATTTCGACGCTGTTGTCCCTGGCGCTGGGCATCGGAATTGCCTTCGTCTTCAGCGGCAAGATTATCGGCGCCTTGACGCCGGTCGTGGAGCGCCTGAAGGCGATCGCCTTGGGCGACTTGAGCGGCGCGAAACTGCCTGAGAATATCACTGCCAGACCGGACGAGTTGGGTGAGTTGGCGCGCGCCTCGCAAACCATGAGCGACAACCTGCGTCAGTTGTTGCAGGGCATCGCCAGCGGGGTTCAGACGCTGGCCAGCGCCGCCACTGAGCTCTCCGCCGTATCCAAGCAGACGGCCTCCGGAACAGCTTCGATGTCCGACAAGGCGCACGGGGTGGCGGCGGCGGCCGAAGAGGCCAGCGCCAACACCATGTCGATAGCCGCGGGCATGGAGCAATCCTCCTCGAGCCTCTCTTCGGTGGCCAGCGCCACCGAGCAGATGAGCGCCACGGTGGGCGACATTGCCTCCAACACCGCCAAGGCGCGGTCGATCAGCGAACAGGCCACCGGCCAGGCGCAGACCATCACCGAACAGATGCAGAAGCTGGGCCAGGCGGCGCAGGAGATCGGCCACGTGACCGAGACCATCACCAACATCTCGGCGCAGACCAACCTGCTGGCGCTGAACGCGACCATCGAAGCGGCGCGTGCGGGCTCGGCGGGCAAGGGGTTTGCCGTAGTCGCCAACGAGATCAAGGAGCTGGCCAAGCAAACGGCCGAAGCCACCGAAGACATCAAAGCGCGGATTGCCGGCATCCAGAGCTCGACGGGCTCGGCCATGGCCGACATCGGCCAGATCACGACCGTGATCAGGGAAGTGGGCGGGATCGTGGCCAGCATCGCCGCGGCCATCGAGGAGCAGGCGACGGTGACCAAGGACGTGGCGGGCAACATTGCGCAGGCCTCAGCCGGCGTGCGGGACGCCAATGAGCGCGTCTCCCACACGGCTGAAGTATCGA
>Ga0326727_10021633_pt1 | contig 12558 bp, 10 predicted proteins | sample MB2enrmetagenome_FD_207643 | JGI IMG/M metagenome (GOLD analysis project Ga0326727, IMG submission 207643) | Lab enriched peat soil microbial communities from McLean, Ithaca, NY, United States - MB29MY | ecosystem: Environmental > Terrestrial > Soil > Wetlands > Peat | place: USA: New York...
TGGGCACATCTTCGGAGTTCAGCGTCGATACGTTCGGCAAACCCAAGGTGGTGTCGCTCGATCCGAAAGACATCGTGCTTCGCTACACGCCCGCGATGCGAGTGGCCGTCGCCATCCGCCGCGGCGAACAGTTCGCGGCAATCGGCGAGTACGCCGAGGCGCAGAAAGAATATCAAAAGGCGCTGGATGTCCAGCGCAATAGTTCCCTGGCGCATTATCGCGTGGGCGATCTGTTCTTCCAGCAGAACAATTATCAATCGGCGGCGAACGAGTTTCGCGAGGCGTTGAACGGCGATCTGGACCCGCACTGGATCGAGGTCTGGGCACACATCAATCTGGGCAAGATCTTCGATATCACCAGCCAGCGCGAGCGCGCGGTGAGCGAATATCACCAGGCCGTACGCACGAAAGACAACACGCAAAACGCGCAGGAAGAAGCCGCGAAGTATCTGAAGTCGCCGTTCGAACGGAAACGGTCGGAAGACTGAGTCGGGTGTCGATAGCCGCGTTATTCCGCTTTGCGGTGACCCGGTAACGATAGCAGTTGCAGCGCCTGCATTGGGAAGTGCTTCCGGTTATCGGTGAGCAACGGCAGCCCGTGGTTCAGCGCAACCGCGGCGATGGTGACGTTGGAGTACGAGAGCGTGTGCCCTTTGCGACGCCAATCCCGGCGCAATAGCCCGGCTGTTCTGGCGATTTCGGCGGTTACAGGAAAAAACTCCAGACTATCCAGGAAGGCACGCGTCTTTTCCTCCTCGCCGGACCGAATGCCTGCGTAGACCTCGGTGATGTTTACCGGACAGCAGGCAAGCAAGTGACCTTCTTCAAGGAGCCGGCCCAGGAAGGCTGTGCGGTCCATTCGGGCGTTCAGATGATCGAAAATTACGGAGCTGTCGAGGAGAATGGCGGCCATCACCGCCCTTCGCGTTTCAGGGAGAAGTCGAAGCGCTTGTCTGGCTCCGACCGGATTCGCTCGACGTAGGCCGCGCCACCGCCCGACAGTTCGGGATGATCCCGCTTCTTCCAGGCGCCCGCCGAAAGCTCCAGCGCCTGCCTCTGCTTGTTGCGGCGAACGTCGCGCCAGAGAACATCAACGGCATAGGCGGTACGGCGCCGGGCCCCGGCGAGGCGATCCAGCTCCTGGGCAAGCCCTTCCGGTATTTTGATGATGCTGTGACCAGTTGCCATGGCTTAGCTCCTTCTCTGGATACCAATGATAGCTACCCAAGTATGGATGCCTTCGACTAGATCTTAGCGCGAAGAGTGCGCGGCTGTCGAGACTGCGGAGGCCACCCCCTACATCAGCGGATCCAGAAACCCGCGCACCGCCGCGGCGAACTCTTCGGGCTTATCGTTGAACACGAAGTGGCTGGCTCCGGCGATGGCCACGAACCGGCTGTTGGGGAAAAGCTGCCCGAATGCCCGGCTGGCGGCTTCCGACTGAAGATCGCCGCTGCCGTGGATCACCAGCACTGGCGCGGTCACGCGGTGAAACGCCGCCGTGTAGTCGTGGTGCTTGCCCATGCCAAGGTACGCGGCCAGCGGGACGTACCCTGCGCCGAAGGCGTCGCTTCCCGAGGGAATGTCCGTACCGGCGCCGAAGTATTTGCCGAGGCGGCCGTAAAACTCTGATGACTGCGGCTCGGTGCGCCGGAACGCCGCGCGGAAATCGAAGTACTCAGTCAGGTAGCGCTCGTACTCGTCCTTCATCGAGGCAGGCAGACGCTTCCGCACGAGCGAGAACAAATCGTCACCCTTCACAGGAAGCACCGCCAGGTTCGCGGGCGCAATAAACACCAGCGCCTTCACGTGTTCGGGAAACTCAGTGGCGTAGAGCGCGGCGGTGATCGCGCCAAAGGAGTGTCCCATCAGCACCAGCCGGTCCTGTCCGAGAATCCGGCGAATTCGCTCGATGTCGGCGATTTGCGCGGGGAGCCCGAGCGTTCGGTTCAGCCGCTGCATGTTGGCGTATTGATTCGGATCGGTAAAGGACGCGATGGGCCTGGTGGACAGGCCGCAGCCGCGCTGATGGTAGTAAATCAGCTTGTAGTGTTCGCCAAGGACCCGGCCCGCAGCCCAGGGTTGTGTCGGCGGAAATCCCGGACCGCCGTGCACGGTGAGGATCTCCGGCCCATCGCCTTGATCGAAGTGATGCAGCTCGATGCCCGGCGCGACAGTCCAGCGATCCGTTGCGGAACCCTGTGCAGGCGGCGTCAGCGGTTCTGCTAGATTGCGGCCGGCTCGCACGTCGCCGGGCCGGTACATTGGGCCGGTCATCCAATACCAGCCCACGCCCGCGACGACGGCGAGCAAAAGCACCAACACACCCGCTCCAATGAGAATCATCTTATGCATGCAGCTCCTTTCCGTACCATTGCTGTCGCGGCTGGGTGAAGAGTCGCAGCTTGCTTACCGAGCCAGCGGCAGGCAGATCTCCGTGCGCAACTGATCGGGCGCAGCGGTCATGGGCGAATTCAGGTAGAACTCGATAGCCGGCGCGCTCTCCAGTTCCCGGCCGCTCTGCGGTAACCACTCGCCGCACATGCGGACGTAGGTCTGGCCCAGCGTGTTGTACGGTCCTGCGTGCAACGCAACTGCGTACTCGCCCGGCCCAACGTCCTGAATTCCGATTTCACCCGACGCGCAGACATCGTCCTTCACCGCCACGGCGGCGTCGTAGCGCAGCTTCTCCGGCGCAGTGATCTCCGGGTCGTCCTGCACGATGCCAAGCATGCGCGTGCCCGGTCCCAGCAAGCCTTGGCGTCCCGCCCACATCATAAGCTTCTGCCAGGCTTCACCGACTTGATCGAACGGACCCACGTGCCGTACAAATGCGACCCGGAGAGGCCCAATTTGCCGAACCGCTACATCGAGCGGCGTACCGGAGACGGCGGGAACGGGCCGTTGCGACAGCACATCCGAGCGGAAAGCCGATGGCGACGATTCAAACATGGCCGCAAACGCGCGCGTGAACGATTCGTGGGTTTCATACCCGGCTTCCAGCGCGATGTCCACCACCGGCCGATCCGTGGTCTTCAGGCGCTGGGCAGCGCGTTCCAGTCGCAGCCGGCGGACATGCTCCTTCACCGATTCGCCCACCATCCCGCGGAAGATTCGATGGAAGTGCCAGGGAGAGAAGCTGGCCACGCCAGCCAGTTGCTCGAGCGGCAACGGCTCGTCCAGATGAGTCTGGATGTGGACCAGCACCCGGCTCATCCGCTCCTGGTGTGAGTTCAGCGTTTCCGTACGCACGGCCCGATTATGCCGCAAATCGGCCATTGGCGGCTTGATATTCTTTGCGGAAATACCGTTCTGCGGTACCCTGAGACTGAAGGACAAGGCGGGCCGTGCTGCCCGCCTTTCGCGTGTATGAGCATCCTCGACGTTCTCGCCAACGTCTCCGGCTTCCGCTATCCCGATCGCGCGCGCCGCGATCTTGAGGTCATCGCGGACGGGCTTTCGCCGGAGACGCTGCGTCACATTGAATCCCTGCTTACGGTTTCTCCCGATCCGGACCGCGTGGTGCATGGCATGGCCACGCTCAAGCGCGAGAAGCCCGCGGCGTTTGCCACGCTCGCCACTGCGCCGTCCGGTCCGCAACGCATGATGGCGGTGTTCGCGTGGAGCCGCTTTCTCACCGAAGAAGCAATTCAGCACCCGGACTGGCTGCAGAACCTGCCGGATTTACAGCGGGTCCGCTCCATTGAGGATTACGTCGTCGATTTGCAAAAGGCGCTCGGCGATGCGGAAGGCGGCCCGCCGGACATGCTGGTGTTCGCGCAGTTCCGCCGGCGCGCCCTCCTGCGCATTCTGATTGCCGACGTGCTGGGGCTGGCCACATTGTCGGAGACTACCGAACAGCTTTCCAATGTGGCCGACGCGATTCTGGAGGTGAGCTTCCGGCGCATCCGCGATACCCTGATCCGCCGCCACGGAACGCCGCGCTACCTCGACGAACACGGCCGCTTGCGCGAGTGCGGATTCGCAGTGATCGCGCTGGGCAAGCTCGGCGGACGCGAGTTGAACTATAGCTCCGACATCGATCTCATGTTCGTCTACACGGCGAACGGCGAGACCGACGGAAAAGATCCCATCTCGAACAAAGAGTTCTTCAAGAAGGCGGCCAATCGGTACACCGAAATGCTGTCCACTTACACGGTGGAGGGCATGTGCTATCGCGTGGACCTGCGCCTGCGGCCCGACGGCAGCCTGGGCGAGATCTGCGTTTCGCTGGACGGCGCAAAGTCGTATTATCAGCAGCGCGCCCGCGACTGGGAATTGCAGATGCTCATCAAGGCGCGCGTAGCGGCTGGCGACCGGGCCACCGGCGAAGCTCTGCTCGACCACACCGCGCCGCTTACCTACGCATCCAGCCTCGATTTTTCGACCGTGGAATCCATGTCCGTCACCCGGCTGCGCATCGGCGAGAAACTGTCCGCGCGGCGACCGCGCAAGTCCGGCATCGACGTCAAGCTGGCGCCCGGAGGCATTCGCGATATCGAGTTCCTTGTCCAGTGCCTGCAGCGCCTGCACGGCGGACGCGAGCCGTGGGTACAACAAGGCGGCACGCTGCTGGCTCTCTCGCGGCTTAACGACAAGGGGCTGCTTTCGGATGTCGAGTATGGCCAGCTCGCCGCTGCCTACACGTTCCTTCGCCACCTGGAACATCGCTTGCAGTTCGAAGATGACCGGCAAACTCACACACTGCCCGGCGACCGCGAAGCTCTGGAAGCGCTGGCCCGCCGCATTCCCGCCGAACCCGGAGTCGATCCTTCCGCCGAGAGCCTCACTGAAACGCTCAGCGGTCATCTGCGGTCGGTGGAAGAGATCTACGTTCGCGTTATTCACGCCCAGCAGCCCATGTACTATGGCGCGTTAACGGAATCGGCGGAACTCGATCTGCAGCCGCACATCGCGCTGGCTGAACCGGCGGTTAGCAATGTCATCCGGTATCTGGATCAGCGCGCGCCGTCGTTAGCGCGTCTGCTTTCGCGCAACCCCATGAAGCGCGGGGCGCACATGTTCGAGCATTTTCTGGAGCGTGCGATCGCCAATTCCGAATGGCTGCCTGAGTTGGACCGTGAACCTGCCCTCGCCCGCGACGTGCTGGATATTTTCGAAAACAGCCCGCACTTTGCCGACGAGTTGATTCGCACGCCGGACCTGCTGCATGCCCTGGCAAATCTTGACGAGCGGCTGGATGACAACCTGGACGATCTCGCCGACACCGTCAGCCTGCGCCGCCTCTTCCGCCGCGAGGTGTTCCGCATTGAGGCAGAGAGCGTCTGCCGCCGCGTCTGGGTATTCTCCACGCTGGAGCGAACTTCAGCACTGGCCGATGCCATCCTTGTCGCCGCTTACCGGCTGGCCGTTCGCCACACTCTGGACGTGCATCCGCCCATTCGCGCCGATTACGAGCCCACCGGGCAGATGATGCTCATCGCGCTCGGCCGCCTGGGCATGTACGAATTCGATTTGTCGTCCGATGCCGACCTCCTGTTCGTGATCCCCGATGAGGACAGCGCCGAGCTGATTTTCTGGACCCGGGTGGCCGAGAACATCATCGACATTCTCACCGCATATACCGGCGAGGGAACGCTGTTGACTGTAGACACGCGTCTCCGGCCCAACGGCAGCTCGGGTGCGCTGGTGCAAACCGACCGTGCGTGTCTCGATTATTTCGCGCGTGCGGCAGAGGCGTGGGAAGGCATCGCGTACATGAAATCGCGCGCGGTAGCCGGTAACGCGGACACTGGCACCGCTTTCCTGCACCGGCTGCAGGATGTCGATTGGCGGCGTTACGGGCAGAGCGGGCGGTCGCGGCAATCGCTGCGGAACATGCGCGCGCGTGTGGAGAAGGAGCAGGGATCGTCAAATCCGCTGAAGGCCGGCCTCGGCGGCTATTACGATATCGATTTCATTTTGATGTACCTTCGGCTGAAGGCCGCCGGCCTGTTCTTCAAAGTGCTGAACACGCCCGAGCGTATCGACGTGATCGAGAAGACCGGACATCTGGATCGCGCCGACGCCGAATTCCTTCGCGACGCCGCGACGTTTTACCGCGCTGTCGATCACGGTCTCCGCGTCTACAGCGGCCATGCCGAGGGCAGTCTGCCTGGCGCAACAACCACGCAGATGGAATGCCTCACCGAGCTGGTGCACCGCTGGGCGCCGGAACACATGTGCCGGCAGCCCATCCCGGCGCAACTGGCGCAGATCAAAGCCCGCACCCGGGAAACGTTCGACCGGTTATTTGTATAGACGTGGACACGCGGTGTCAGGCGCGTTTTTTCTGGTCAGCGGGCCAAACGCGGGTGACGCCGCGTGTCCGCCGCCCACCCCGCTACAATGGCTGCGAGTGCTGCTGGAGCTGATCGTTGAGAACTACGCGGTGGTGGAGCGGGCGCATGTTCGCTTTCACAGCGGCCTCAACCTGCTCACCGGCGAGACGGGCAGCGGCAAGTCCATTGTGGTGGATGCCGTCGGGCTCCTCTTCGGCGGACGTGGGTCGGCTGACATGGTGCGCGGGGGCGCGGATCGCGCGCGCATCTCCGGCATTTTCGACTGGCCTGATGACCCCGCATTTCGCGCTCTGCTCGGCAATGCCGGAGTCGAAGCCTCTGAGGACGAACTGCTGCTGGAGCGCGAAGTGCTGGCCAACGGCAAGTCGCGCGCGTTTCTCAACAGCCGGCCGGTCACCGCGACGTTGCTCCGCGAGATCGCGCCCTGGCTGGGCGACATCCACGGCCAGTACGATCAGCAACAGTTGTTCCAGCCATCGGTCCAGCTTGCCATGCTCGATGAGTTCGCAGGCGCGGAGGAATCGCTGGCAAGTATCGGCGAGATGTATCGCGAGTGGCGGCGCTGTGCTGCTGAACTGGAGGAGCTGGACAAGACGGAACAGGAGAAGCTGCGCCTGGCGGACCTGTGGAACTTCCAGCGCCGCGAAATCGAAACCGCGTCGCCGAAGCCGGGCGAGGACGCGGAGCTGGAGAACGAAAAGCGCGTATTGCGCAATATCACGAAGCTGCAGGAGAGCGCGAGCGCAGCCTGGTCGGCCTTGTATGACGCGCCCGAAAGCGCGGCCACGCAGGTTCGGTTGGCCCTTCGCCGGATCGAAGAACTCTGCCAGATCGACGCCACCCTGCTTCCCGTGATTGAAACGTTGCAACCTGCGGCCATCGCGGTTGATGAGGCGTCCAACGCGCTGCGCGATTATCTTGAGCGGCTCGACGTCGATCCCGGTCGCACAGAAGAAGTGGAAACGCGGCTGGCGACGCTCGATCGCCTAAAGCGCAAGTACGGGCAGAGCCTCGAGCAAGTACTCGCGTTTTTCGACGATGTATGCGCCCGGCTCGATGCTCTCGAACATGCCACCGAGCGCCGGGCTGCTCTCGAGAAGCAACGAGCCGGGTTGGAAAAGCAATATCGTGAAGCAGCGGGCGAGTTGACGCGCCTGCGCACCACGGCGGCGAAGCGCCTGCGCACTGTGGTGGAGAAAGAGCTCGGATCGCTCGCGCTGGGCGGTTCAAAGTTTGTTGTCGATGTTCGCGATGCGGAATGGAGCGAACGCGGCTCGGATCAAGTCGCGTTTCTGATCGCCGCGAATACCGGTGAAGAGCCACGTCCGCTCGATCGTGTCGCGTCAGGTGGTGAGCTGTCGCGTATCGCCCTCGCACTGAAGACCGCCGGTGGCGCGAGCACCGGGCCCTCCAGCGTCACTCGCACGCTGATCTTCGATGAAGTGGATGCAGGCATTGGCGGGAGTGTGGCCGAAGCGGTGGGCCGCCGGCTGAAGCGATTGTCCGCGACAAATCAGGTCCTGTGCGTCACGCACCTCGCCCAGGTCGCCAGCTTCGCCGACCATCACTATTTCGTCTCGAAGCGCGAGCGCACCGGCCGCACCGTGGCCGAAGTGGAAGAGCTAGACCCCGCCGCGCGCACCCACGAGATTGGCCGCATGCTCTCCGGTCAGCACATCACGCCGGAAGCGCTGAAGCACGCCGAGAAGCTGATCCGCGAAGGCAGCCTGGCGCGTCAGTGATTCTGTGCAGGCGGGCGACAGCCTTCCTGACCTTTGGTTTTCCCGTCCAGCCCCCTAACTCCAGTGCAACGGCGCTGGCGGCCTCGCGAAGCCGGTCGGCAAGACGACGGTCGTTTATCGATCTCGCCACTACCATGCCGCCGACACAAAGTGCCGCGATCGCCATCGCCGTATCCTCGCGTGACATTCTTCTGTTCCTGACATCGCGACCCAGAACTGTCACCATCGCTTTGAACACCGTCTCGAAAGCGCTCTTCACTTTCTCGCCGCCACGAGCGACATCGCTGGGCAGCGCGATCATCGGACACGAATTCTCCACGTCCTCGAAGTGCTGGCGCGACAGATAGGCGCGAACAATTTCCGGGCCCGCTCGCGCCGAAGCGAGGTCAACCTCGATCCCTTCCCAGCGGCTCTTCCAGTTCGGGTCCGTGAAAAAGCACGCCAGCACCTCCGCATATAAATCGCTCTTGCTTCCGAAATAGCTGTAGAATCCGCCGCGCGTCAGGCCGGCGTGGGCCATGATGCAATCCACTGACACGCCCTCGAATCCGCTTCGATTGAACAAGCGCCGAGCGCTGTCGACAATGCGTCTGCGAACCTGTTCGCGGTGACCGGCCGGATACGGCATAGTGCTCCTCCTCAAAATATTATCTTGATCATATTTCTCAGGCGTGGTCCAATGCAACGATGAGCATACGAGTAACCCGGCGGGAATTGAGCATGGTGCTTGGCGGCCTGGGCGTCATCGCCGTTGGCGCGGAAGCCGATAAACCCGGCGAAACCATCCACCAGGAACACGATTACAAAGTGCCACCGTCGCGCATCTACGAAGTCCTGCTGGACGCGAAGCAGTTCGCCGCGATGAGCGGGGATACGGCGGAGATCGAGGCGAAACCCGGCGGCGCGTTCCGGCTGTTCGGCGGGCGCATTGAGGGACGCAATATCGAGCTGGTGCCCAACCAAAGGATTGTCCAAGCCTGGCGGCCGGCGTACTGGGCCGCGGGCGTCTATTCAATCATCCGGTTTGAGCTGGTTCCCCGCGACGCCGGTACCCACCTCGTCTTCGATCAGGCGGGCATCACCGCCGACCTATGGGAGCACTTAAGCGAAGGCTGGCGCGACCACTACTTTACGCGCCTGCACAAGTATCTGGATGCCTGAAGATCCGGCTCGCCGCCCCGGCGGCCGGTTATTGTTGCGACAGACGATTCTCGCGAGCCAGGCGCACGCGGGCGCCTTCGATCTTTCGCTGCACCTTTGCGAACTCTTCCTGATCCAGATCTGCCGGCGCTCCCGCCTGATATTCCTTCACCGAGTTCTGCCATTGCAGCAGGGCATCGCGAACGCGGCCTTCTTCGAAGTAAATATCGCCGAGGTGATCGTGCACGGTCGCGTCGCGGGAGAGCTTCTGGAGCGCGCGGCGCAATTGCTCCTCAGCCTCGGGCAGCCTCTTCATGCGGTAGTAAACCCAGCCCAGGCTGTCCATGTAAGCGCCGTTATTCGGGTCGGCTTCGAGGGCTTTGTTGATCAGCTTTTCCGCCTCGTCAAGGCGCACGTTCTGATCCGCGAACATGTAGCCGAGGTAATTCATCGCCGACGCGTTATCGGGATCCATTTGGAGCACCTTACGGAACTGGGCCTCGGCGGAATCGTATTTCTTAACCCGCTCATCCATGGCGCCACGCAGGAACTCGATATCCACGCGATCGTCCTTCGACGCCGCCAGCTTCTCCGCCTGATCCAGCGCATTGCCCATCTCCGTGAAGTTCTTCGCCTTCTCGTAGATCTCAGCGAGAGCTTTCCACGTGCTCAGATCGTCTTTGCCGCCGAGTAACTTCTTCGTTTCAGCGATGGCTTCGTCGTAATGTCCAAGGTCGGCGTTGAGCGAAGCCTGAACGCTCCGCACCAGGTTGTCTTCCGGATACTTCTTCACGGCCGCGGCTGCCGCTGCTTCGGCCTTCGCGAAATCCTTCGCCTGCCGCCACACATCCACGATTTCCGCCTGTGCGCGCGGGTCGTTATCGGCGTCAAGATCTCCGAGCCGCTTGAATGCACCAGCCGCCTCGTTATATTGCTCATTGTTCAGGTAAAGCCGGCCCAGCGTGTCGAGAAGCCGCACCCTGTTCTGCCGCTCCGGTGGACTATAGGATGACCGCTCCGTGGTGGTCAGCAGATCGTTCAGCGACTTGATCGCTTCCGGAAGCTTCCCTTCCGCCTCCAGCAGAATGACGTCGTTGAATCCGACTTCGATGTCGTCCGGGGCCATCTCGCGCGCCTTGGCCGCGGCTTCCTCCGCTTTCGGGAAGTTGTGCAATTGCTTGTATATCTGAGAAATGCGGAGCTGCCATTTCACCTCCTTGGGGTCGGATTCGGTGGCCAGTTCCTGATAAACCTTGAGAGCCGCGTCGAATTGCTGCGAGAAGAGGAGATCTTCGGCGAGGCCCGCCTTCAGCTCCACATTGTTATCCGGTGTAACGTCAATGGCCCGCTTCAGCGCGTCGGCTGCGAGCGAGTACTCTTTGACTTGTTCGTAGAACTGGGCCAGCGTGGTGAGGCTGCGCGTGCTGGGATCTTTTTCGGCGACTTTCTTCAGAAGCTCAGTGGCGGCCTTCGTGTCTCCAACGTCGGCGTAGACTTCCGCCAGCCCGGTCATCGCGTCTTCGTTATCCGGGTCGAGATTGAGAGCTGCCTGGAAGGCTTTCTGCGCGTCCGGCGTATTTTGGGCGATCTTCTGCAAGCGGCCCAGCCACATCCATGAATCGACATCTTTGGGATCGAGCTCGGTGATTTTCTGGTATTGCTCGATGGCCTTCTTCAGCATCGTCTCGTCGATGTGATTCTGCTGCGGCTCGCCGATGAGGCGCGAGTAGATGCGCGCCAGGATGCGGCGATCGTTGACATCGTTGGGATTCTGCTTGAGCAGATCCTCGGCTTCCGTCACCGCATCGCGCAGGCGGCCGGACTGAATGTAGAGATCCGACAGCTCCTCGGCGATAAACGTCGCGTTAGGGTCGTCCTTCATGGCCAGCCGGTAGTTCTCGGCAGCCTTGTCGAAATACTCTCCACGGTTTCCGAACGCGCCCGCCATCTCCGCGTAGAGGTGTCCCAGCGAATAGTGATAATAAGCCGCGGACTTGCTGTCTTCGACGGCGGCGGCCGAGTTGGCGGCGCCACTTGACGCAGCGGGGGGAGTCGAAACCGCTTGAGCGATCGCCGCTCCGGTTGTCAATAGACAAAAAACACTCGCGAAGTTGCGTAAACGCATCGAAGTGGGGTTCCTCTCCTGTCGTCCCGATCCCGTTGGGACGAAACCGCTTTCTACAAGTATACTGCGCCAATTTCCGGCGACACGGCCCTTAGTTAGGGGACGCGTGCCGGAGAAGCACCGTTACTCCGGGTCCCCACGATACCATTCTTTAGAGTGCAACCGCTGGTCTTGACTGCGCAACCGCTGGTGGTAGCAATCCTGGGACCCACCGGGTCCGGGAAGACCAACCTCGCTCTCGACGTTGCCCAGCTATTCGACGGCGAACTGGTGGGATGCGATTCAGTTCAGATCTATCGGCACTTCAATCTGGGCACCGCCAAGACGCCGGCGTCAGAGCGGCGTGGCATTCCACATCATTTGATTGATGTCGTCGATCCGGATCGGCTTTATACGGCCGGCGAGTACGCCCGCGCGGGCCGGGTGGCGCTGGCCGAAATTACGTCGCGCGGGAGGCTGCCGGTGGTGGTGGGCGGCACGGGATTCTATCTGCGGGCGCTGCTGGAGGGCTTGTTTCCGGGACCGGTACGCGATGAAGGTTTGCGGGAGCGCCTGGGACGAATCGAAGCCCATCGGCCCGGTTTTCTGCACCGGCTGCTGCGAAAGCTGGACAAATCTGCGGCCGCGAGAATTCATCCAAACGACGCCAATAAGCTGACCCGGGCGATTGAAATCTCGCTGCTGGGGCGCAAACCTATGTCCGAACAGTTCCAGGCAGGCCGCAATCCGCTCATCGGCTATCGCGTTCTTAAAATCGGTCTGGCGCCGCAGAGGGCGCTGCTGAATCAGCGGCTTGACGAGCGATTGGCACGAATGTTCGAGGGCCTGATCGGTGAAGTCCGCAGTATCCTGGCCATGGGCTATCCGCCCTCGGCCAAGCCCTTCGAATCATTGGGATACAAAGAAACCCTCCCGGTTGTGGAGGGGCGAATGACGCCCGAAGAAGCTCTCGCCGCTGCGCAACTCGCCACTCGTCAGTACGCGAAACGCCAGATGACCTGGTTCCGCCGCGAGAAAGGGGTGACGTGGTTTGAGGGATTCGGCGACGATGGAAGTATTAAGACGAAGACCCTGGATTTGATCAAAAGCACTCTGATAGAGAGCACCACTTGAAAGTGGGTCTATCTGGTGATATTCTGGAGTTGGCCATTTTACAAATGGAGGCTCGTAACCAGCGGGCCAACCAATATATAAGGAGTCATTACCATGATTAGAAAGTTCCTCATCGTGTTCACGTCACTTGCCGTCG
>Ga0326727_10021634_pt1 | contig 12557 bp, 11 predicted proteins | sample MB2enrmetagenome_FD_207643 | JGI IMG/M metagenome (GOLD analysis project Ga0326727, IMG submission 207643) | Lab enriched peat soil microbial communities from McLean, Ithaca, NY, United States - MB29MY | ecosystem: Environmental > Terrestrial > Soil > Wetlands > Peat | place: USA: New York...
CGGAGCGCCGATGTGGTCTCCGGGCGCGCCAAGCCACGGTCGTCAGCTCATCAGCCCGGTTTCTGTTTAGTTGGGGCGCTTCGCGCCGAACGGTGCCGCTGCGAGGACCCGGGCCAACTCGTGGATGAGCGGGCAAACGAATGGGACCCGCGGGCCTCTCGGCCCTTTGCGGGGTCCAGGGGCTCCGCCCCTGGAGGTTCAGGCTTTGTTTCGGTCCAGTACCTCCGGGTTCACGGTAAATCCCGGATCGATTTTCCCGTCGATGACGTCGAGCAGGTTCATCACCGCCCGGCGCGATACCCTGGCGAAGCACTCCTGCGGCTCCGTGGCGTTGTGCGGGCTCAGCACCACGTTGGGCAGGCGGAACAACGGGTTGTCCGCCGCTGCCGGCTCATCTGCCAGCACATCCAGCCCGGCCGCCTCGATGGTGCCGTCCGCCAACGCCGTTGCCAGCGCGTCCTCATCGACAATCGGTCCGCGGGCGGTGTTGATCAGCCAGGCGGTCGGTTTCATCCTTTCGAGGAACTCCCGGCTCACCATGCCGCGCGTCGTTGCATCCAGCGGGCAATGGAGGGTGACCACATCGGCCTCGGGAATTGCCGCCCACACATCCTTCACCGGAACGTGGCCATCGGCGGCGATACGGGGTGTGGGAAACGCGGGGTCGACCACCATGGCCGTCATGCCGAAGGTCGTGCACAGCCTTGCCACCCGCGTGCCGATGCGGCCGTAGCCGATCACCAGCACCTTTCTGCCGGCAAGTTCGTGCATGCGGCGTCCGCCCTGGAGAATCCATGTGCCGGCGCGTACCGAGGCGTCGTATTCCGTCGCCCGCCGCGCCACCATCAGCATCAGCATCATGGTATGCTCGGCCACGGCAAGGTCGTTGGCACCGAATGCCATGCACACCAGCACGCCACGCTCGGTGCACGCAGCGACGTCCACCTTGTCGTAGCCCACCCCGAACCCGGCGACGGCGCGCAGATGCGGCGCCCTCGCCAGCAGGTCCGCCGTCACCCGTTCCACATCGATCATGACGCCGAAGGCGCCGCCGATCTGTTCCGCCAGTTCCCGCTGCATCGGCACGCCAGGCGTGTCCTTTGAAAGGAAGACCGCCTCGACATCGCTACGGGCCGCAAGCAGGGCCAAAGCCTCAGGATGCACGCTGCGGCAGAAAATGAGTCTTTGCATAGGGCTACAAGCCTCTTCATCCCGTGTTACAGCACGCCGTATTTCGCGTACACCTGCCCGAGCGGCACGCCTCGCCGGATCTCATCGCGGGTGATGTTCTCGCCATGGATCTTGGCCAGGGCCTGCTCGATCACGTGCCGGGCGGCGGTGCGCGGAATCACCACCACGCCGTCCATGTCGGCGAAGATCAGGTCGCCGCGCCGCACCATCACACCCGCGCATTCAATGGCAAGGTCGCGGTCCACCATCTTCGAACGCCCCTTCGAATCCAGCGGCCCGATGCCACCGGCAAACACCGGGAAGCGCATCCGCCGGATCGCTTTCACGTCGCGCGCCAGGCCGTCCGTCACGCACCCGACCGCGCCGCGCTGCATCGCCGCCGTGGTCAATAGCTCGCCCCAGGGCACGATGCGCTCCGTCGGACCATTGCAGGCGAACACGACGACGTCGCCCGGCTGCAGGTCGTCGGTCAGCGCAATTTCGATGTCGTACGGAGGCTCGTCCGGGTTGTCTGCATAGCGTGGCATGAACAGCCCGGTCCGTGCCGACCCGAACACCACGTCATCCTCGTGCAGCGGCCGCACGAAGGGCCGCATGGCGTGCACGGGCAGCCCCGCGGCATCCATGACGTCCGACAGCACGGCCGAGTACAGAACCGTCTTCAGTCCCAGGAAATCAATGTCGAGCGCGTCGTTTGCCATGGCCTCCCTCGCGTACCGCCCCAGCGTCGGCACCCATTTCATCCCACTGGACGCGCGGTGGCAATGCCGGTAGGTTTCGTGACGTGGAACAGACCACGAGGGGCGGCCGATTCGCCGCCATCAGCCTCTCCGCACTTGCCTCCTCGGTCGACGCCGCCGTGGATGTTTGGCTCGCGGAAGCGGTGATGGCCGCCGCCACCGAGATCAACGCGCGCCTGGCCCGCACCGGGGCGTCGCTGCGCTCGGGCCGAGGCAGGGCGGTGGGGGTGGAGCGTGTCCGCGTTCCGTCTCGTGAAACACGAGCCTCTTGCGTGGACTTGATCCGGGCTCCTGAATCGCCGCCATCTGGGAAAGGCCGCGCACCAGAGCAAACAGGGTGAGCCCGATGAGAGACAACCACGCCACCGCCGCCAGCGCCACCAGCAAGGTGAAATGGCGTATCCTGCCATACCTTTTCCTGCTGTATGTGATTGCCTACATCGATCGCGCCAACGTCGGCTATGCCGCGCTGGACATGAACAAAGACCTGGCGATTTCGAGCGCCGCCTTCGGCCTGGTCTCCAGCATTTTCTTCGTCGGCTACTTCCTCTGCGAAGTGCCGAGCAACATCATGCTGTATCGGTTCGGCGCCCGGCGATGGATCGCGCGCATCCTGGTCTCGTGGGGCATCTGCGCCTCGGCGATGATGCTGGTCGAGGGGGTCAACGGCATTTACTTCATCCGTTTCCTCCTGGGCTGCGCGGAGGCGGGGTTCGTGCCCGGCGTTATTTTCTACCTCGCAATCTGGTTCCCCCAGCAGGAACGTGCGCGCGCCATCGCCAGCTTTTTCATTGCCATTCCGCTTGCGCTGATTATCGGCTCGCCGCTTTCGACCTGGATCATGGACAACGTCCATTGGTTCGGTCTGGCAGGTTGGCGCTGGCTGTTCGCGCTGGAAGGCGTGCCCGCGATCATCTGCGGCTTCGTGACCCTGGCCGTGTTGCCGGACCGGCCGCAGCAAGCCGCATGGCTCACCGATGCCGAACGCGACTGGTTGCTGGGCGAGTTGCAGAAAGAGGAAGAGGCAAACCGCGCCAAGGAGCGCCGCTATTCCATCTGGCAGACGTTCAAGGTTCCCCAGGTGTGGTGGCTGACCGCCGTCTACGGCACCGCCAACATGGGGGCGGTGGCCATCGTTTATTGGATGCCGCAGGTCGTAAAGGGCTTTTCCACCATCCTCACCAACACCCAGGTCGGGCTGATCGTGATGGTGCCCTGGATCATCACCGCCATCGCCGCCTTCGCCTGGGGGCAGCATTCCGACCGGACCGGCGAGCGATGGCTGCACATGATCGTTCCGACCGTGGTTGCGCTCGTCGGCTTCGGGCTTGCCGTGTTCGTCGACAACCCGGTGGTCAAAATGATCGGGCTGACGCTGGCAATCGTCGGCAATATTTCGCTGTACCCTCCGTTCTGGGCCCTCCCGAGCGTCTACCTCAGCGAGCAGGCCGCCGCCGTGGGCATCGCGATCATCAATTGTACAACCCAGGTGGCCGTGTTCGCCGCGCTCACCCTGACCGGTTATCTCGCCGGCGGCTACGGGATGAACGTAGCCTTTGGTTTCCTGGGCCTGGCCCTGGTGGTGTGCCTCGCGATCATGCTGTTGATGCCGAGGCCGCCGCTGATCCGCTCCCGCTAGGCTGGTCTGGCGACGCCCTCGGCGTGACACCGACGGAATGGGACGTGATGTGACACGGACGCGGCTGTCCCCGGATGAGGGTGTGGCGGGATCGGATGCGCTCCCCGGACCGACCGCGCCGAGCCCGACGCCTGCGCGGCTGCGGCTTCGCCTGACCCCCCGCGGCCATCTCCATTGCGAACCTGCCCCCGACGCGCCCGAAATGGACGCCGCCGCGGCCGAGCGGCTTGGCGCCGCGTTCGCGCTCGGCAGCGGCGCCGGGCTGGTGCGGCTCGGCGCCGGTGAGGTGGGGCAGGCCCTGCCGCCGGCCTTCGCCTGGTGGCGCGGCTTTGCCGGCCGTTACGTGGCGGCGCTGTGCCAGCACGGGGCCGGTGGCGACGGCGGGGCGGCGGTGCCGGAGATCCCGCCGCCGTCCGACGGTGAACTCGCCTCGCTGGTGCTGACGGCGCCGATGATGGCGGGCGCCGAGTACCTGACGCCGGACGTGCTGCGCGCGCTGTGGGCGGAACTTGCCCTCGCCATGACCGCCGCCGTGACCAAGGCCGGCACCTCGCTCCAGGCCGTCCTCCAGGGGCTGAACCGCGCCTGGAACCTGGTCGGCCGCGTGCACTTCAACCTGGCCGAGAACCGTCGCGATCCGGCGGCGCCTTTCGCCTTCATGGCGACCTATACGACCCAGCTTTCGGAGGCGGCCCGCGCCCGCCACCTGCCGCTCGGAGAGGCGCTGCGCGAATACGCCGGCGCCGCCAACCGCAGCCGGCTGCTGTCGCTGCTGCTGCCCGTGCAGCGCGCCGCCGAGCGCTGCGACTGGCTGCGTGCGATGGTCGACTCCGGCGAGATCTTTCACCCGCTGCGCTTCACGGCGCCGGAGGCATCGCGCCTGCTGGAAAGCGTCCCCGACCTGGAAGCCGCCGGCGTGATGGTGCGGATGCCGCCGTCGTGGCCGTCCGGGCGCCCCGCTCGGCCGCTGGTGACGGCGAAGGTCGGCAGCCGCGCGCCCTCGAAGCTCGGCCTCGACGGGCTGCTCGACTTCGACGTGGCAATGACGCTCGGGGGTGAGGCCCTGACCGAGCAGGAGATCGGCGCCCTGCTTGCCGGCACCGAAGGCCTGGTCCTGCTGCGCGGGCAGTGGGTGGAGGTGGACCGGGCCCGGCTGGAGCGCACGCTCAGCCGGTTCCGCGAAGCCGAGAAGCTGGCGGAGCAAAACGGCCTGTCTTTCGCCGAGGCGATGCGCCTGCTGGCCGGCGCCGCGGTCGCGGACGGCGCCGCCGAGGCCGCCGCGCCCGGATGGGCTGAGGTCAGTGCCGGTGCCTGGCTGGCGGACATGCTGAAGGCGTTGCGCGCGCCGGACGGCGCCGGGGTGGATCCGGGCCCGGCGCTGCACGGCATTTTGCGGCCCTATCAGCGCGCCGGCGTGCAATGGCTGCATCTGCTGAGCGGCCTCGGGCTGGGGGCTTGTCTCGCCGACGATATGGGGCTGGGCAAGACGCTGCAGGTGCTGGCGCTGCTGCTGGTGCAGCGCCGGGGAGCCGGGGAGCGGACGCTGCCGCCCTGCCTGCTGGTCGCACCGGCCTCGCTGCTGGCCAACTGGGCAGCGGAGATCGACCGCTTCGCCCCCGACCTCAAGGCGCGCATCCTGCATCCTTCGGCGATGACTGCCGAGGAAACGAAACGGTTCAGCGCGGACGACGTGGCGGGGCTCGATCTCGCGATTACCAGCTACGGCACGCTGCTGCGCATGCCGGTGCTGTCGGAGGTTGCGTGGCGGCTGGTCGTCCTCGACGAGGCGCAGGCCATCAAGAACCCCGGCGCCAAGCAAACACGCGCGGCGCGGGCGCTGAAGGCCCAGGCCCGCATCGCGCTGACCGGCACACCGGTCGAGAACAGCCTTGGCGACCTGTGGTCGATTTTCGATGTCATCAACCCCGGCCTGCTGGGCGCGAGGAAGCAGTTCAGCGCCTACGCGAAGCAGTTGGCCGAACGGACCGAGAATCCCTACGGCCCGCTGCGCGAACTGGTGCGCCCCTACATCCTGCGCCGGATGAAGACCGACCGGGCCGTCATAGCCGACCTGCCGGACAAGACCGAGGTGAAGGCGCATTGCCACCTCAGCCGCCGGCAGGCGGCGCTCTACACGCAAGCGGTCGAGGAGCTTGAGCGCAGCCTGGAAGAGGCCGAGGGCATGCGCCGCCGGGGCGTCGTGCTGGCGATGCTGATGCGGCTCAAGCAGATCTGCAACCATCCCTCGCAGTGGCTGGCCGACGGCGGCTGGGCGGAGGCCGACAGCGGCAAGCTGGCGCGCCTGCGCGAGATCGCCGAGGTGGTGGCGGCGCGCCAGGAGAAGATGCTGGTGTTCACTCAGTTCCGCGAGGCAACGGTGCCGCTGGCGGGGTTTCTCGGCGGCATCTTCGGTCGCGCCGGGCTGGTGTTGCATGGTACGATCCCGGTGCGCGAGCGCCGCGACCTGGTGATGCGTTTTCAGGACGATGAATCGGTGCCGTTCTTCGTGCTGTCCTTGAAGGCCGGCGGTTCGGGCCTGACGCTGACGGCCGCCTCGCATGTGGTGCATTTCGACCGTTGGTGGAATCCGGCGGTGGAGAACCAGGCGACCGACCGCGCCTTCCGCATCGGCCAGAAGAAGAACGTGCTGGTGCACAAATTCGTCTGCCGTGGCACGGTCGAGGAGAAGATCGATGCCATGCTCGAGTCGAAGCAGGGGCTGTCGGACGCGCTGTTGGCGGGAGGCGGAGAGCTTAACCTGACCGAAATGCCCGACGAGGCGCTGCTTCGGCTGGTCGCGCTCGACCTGAAGGCCGCCATGAAGGACTGACGTTGTCGCGCTGGTACGAAGAGTGGGCGCCTTACGTTCCGGTCGCCGAGCGGCGCCGCAAGGCCGAGCGCGCGATGCAGAAGCGCCGCAAGGCCGGACATCCGGTGTCGCCCGTCGTCGTCAGCGGGCGCGCCATCGCCACGACCTTCTGGGGAAAGGCGTGGTGCGACAACATGGAGAGCTACCGCGACTACGAGAACCGTCTGCCGCGCGGCCGGACCTATGTGCGCAACGGCTCGGTGGTCGATCTGCAGATCGCGCCGGGACGCGTTGGGGCGGTGGTCAGCGGCTCGGAGCTGTACGACGTAACGATCAGCGTGAAGGAAACCCCGAAGGCAGAGTGGCGCGCGATGTGCTCCGACTGCGCCGGCGGCATCGACTCGCTGGTCGAGCTGCTGCAGGGACGCTTTTCCAAGGCGGTGATGGAGCGGCTCTGCCGGCAGCAGGGCGGGCTGTTTCCGCGGCCCTCCGATATCCGCTTTTCCTGCTCGTGTCCGGATCATGCCGTCATGTGCAAGCACGTGGCGGCGGTACTGTACGGCGTCGGCGCGCGGCTCGACCAGCAGCCCGAGTTGCTGTTCCGGCTGCGCGCGGTGGACGAGACCGAACTGGTGGCACAGGCCGGAAGCGGGCTGTCGTTGCCGCAGCAGGCACCGGCTGCCGAGCGGGTGCTGCAGGCGGATGACGTTGCCGCACTGTTCGGCCTCGATATGGCGCCGACCTCGGCGGCGGTTCCGGCTCCGGCAACACCCAAGAGGAAAGCACGAACCTCCTCCGCGACACCACCGGCGACGCGGGGGCGGACGAGCGCGCGAAGCGCCTAAACGAATGGGACCCGCGGGCCTCTCGGCCCTTTGCGGGGTCCAGGGGCGGAGCCCCTGGCCTTCATCGTGCGAGGGCAATACGCGCAAAGGTCCGCAGGATGCGTGCCGCCGCCAGTAGCGTGCCACGGAGCGAGCCGGCGACTTTGGAGGTGCCGCCGCGGCGACGGCGGTAGGGCAGCTTGATCTCCGTCATGCGCAGCCCGGCCCGGGCAGCCTTCATCTGCATTTCAAGATTCCACCCATAGGTCATCTCGCGCATGTCGAGTTGCATAAGCTTGTCGCGGAGAATGGCCCGGTAGGCGCACATGTCGGTCATACGCACCCCGTACAGCAGCATGATCCCCCGACCGGCGAGCCACCCGGCCAGCAGTTGATGCCAGCCGATCGCGCCAGGCTCGCGGGGCGCGCCGACGCGGCTGGCCAGCACCAGGTCGTTTGTCCCGCGCAACAGCGGTTCCACGAGGCTTTCGATCAGGTCGCCGCGGTCCGCGCCATCGCCATCGAGAAAGGCGACAACGGTGCAGGATGCATCGGCGGCCGCCGCTCCCTCGGCACAGGCGCGGCCGTAGCCAGGCCCTGAGGCGATGACGACGCGGGCCCCGGCCGCGGCGGCCAGCGCCGGTGTGCCGTCGGTACTGCCACCGTCGACCACGATCACCTCGCGCACCACCTCGCGCGGCAGTTCCCGCACCACGAAGCCGATCGTTTCGGCTTCATTCAGCACCGGGATGACGACGGCTACAGGCTCCACCGCAGACCGCACCCCTGGCAAGGCGCCGGCGGCAGATCGCTGAGCAGGCGGTGCCGAAAATCGCGATACGCCTCGCTGTTCCAGATCTCGCGCAGCGTCTGCTGGGTGGCGTCGCCGAGCGTGTAGCTATCGTAGCCAGGCGCCGAGAACGGGGCGATACAGCACGGCAGCGCGCGGCCATGCGCGGTGAAATACATGAGCGACCAAGGGCGCCGGCAGGCGGACCAGGGCTGCACGCCGGCCTGGCGTTGCAGGCTGAGTCCCGGCTCGGTCGCGCCGGAGGCATCCAGCACCACGCCCAGTTCGCGCGCCAGCGCCTGCGCGGAATCGATCACTGCCTGTTCGTCCCGGCGCGTCGCCTCGAAGAGAGACGATTCCACTCGTGCCATGCCGTAGCCGGCAGCATCAAACACCAGGCGCTGCAGGTGCACCTCCCGCACGCCCATACGTTCGGCCAACCGCACGAAGTCCGGTAGTTGCGCGATCGTCTCCTTCAGCCCGGTCAGCCACAACGATACGAGCGGACGCGTGGCGCCGGTCGCCTGCAGGTAGCCGGTGAAGCGGCCGACGTCGCGCACGATGCGGTCGAAGAAATCCTTGCCGCGCACGCGCGCATAGGTGGCGCGATCTGCCGCATCGAGCGAGACGCGCATCTCGTCCAATCCGGTCGCCACGATCTCCGGGAACTTCTTCGGGTTCAGCAGCGTGCCGTTGGTATTGAACAGCACATAGGTGCCACGGTCCTTGAGGTAGCGCACCATGCGCGGCAGAGCCTTCACCAGCATCGGCTCGCCGACCCCGTGCAGCACCACGCGCGCCACATCGGGAACCTGGTCGACGATGCGGGTGAACAGGTCCCAGCTCAGGTCCGCCGGCGGCTCCAGTTCCTCGAAGGTGCGCGGGCAGGTCTCGCACAACAGGTTGCAGCGGTTGGTGACCTCCAGATAGAGGCAGACCGGCGGGCGTGGCGCGATGTCGGTTCGGTCGGGCCCGACCTCCTCGAAGTAGCGGCGCGTGTCCTTCAGGATGCTTGCGGTCATGCGGCTTCTCCGGGGGGCGAAGGGCGACCGGGCCGGCGCCGCAGGTCGGCGAGCGCCAGCGCGAAGGCGGGCAGGTAGACGACAAGCGCGGGCCAGAAGAACCGGCCGCCGAACGGGTTGACCTCCAGCACCGCGGGCGCGGTCGCGAACCACACCAGCGCGCGCGATGGCACCACCATGGCGGGCAGGGCCAGCCAGGCAAAATACCAGGGATAGTGGGGGCTGATCGCCACCGTGACGCCGGCCATGAGGATGCCGGCCGATTGCCAGATCGCAACCGGCGAGCATGGCCGCCTGATCAACGCAAACCACAGCCCCAGTGCAGCCAAGGCGATTGCCGCGACCGCGGCGTAGGCGATGCCGGCTCCCGACGGGAGGGGCAGGATCTGCGACAGTCCCGCGAGCAGCCAGACGCCGCTGCCGTCGGCCAGCCCTTCTTCGGCGCCGTAGCCCGGCAGGAAGCCGAGCACATGCGCGCCGGCGCCGGCATAGCAGGCGTAAAGCGCCACCATCGTTGCAAGTGCGGCCACGGCGAAGCTCCAACGGCCGCGCGGCCACAGTGCGGGCGCTGCCGCCAGCGGCAGGAATTTCGTCAGCGCCGCCGCGGCGAACGCCATGCCGGCCAGCACACCGCGCCCGCGCCCGGCCAACAGAAGCGCCAGACCAAGCAGGCCGGCGGCAGCGGCATCGATGTGACCGTTGCCGGCAAAGGACCAGACGGCCAGCGGATTCCACGCCCACACCACGATCCGCGCCGGAGACAGGCCGAGCCGCATCAGCACCAGGGCGGCACTCGCCATGGCCAATGCCTCGAACGCCACCATCGCCGCCTTCATCACCGTCACACTGGGAGCTGCGACGCCGACGGCGGCGAACACCGCCTGCGCGGCCGGCGGGTAGATGGTGCGCGCGGTCGCCGCACGGTTGACCAGCGGGAACACGTCTCCGTCCCGCAACCCACCAAGCGCCGGATCGGCCGGCATGTAGATGTAGGGGTTGATGCCGGCTGCCTGCACGCGCCCGTCCCACACGTACCGGTAGACGTCGCTCGACAGGAAGGGCGGCGCCAACAACGGGCCGACCCGCAAGGCGGCGGCGAAGGCGATCACCAGCCACACCGCCCCCGGCGGCACTCCCCGCAACACCGTCGCCACCGCGGCGAACTGCACCAGGACGGCGAGCCCGATCAACGCGACGAACGCCGCCCTGTGTGGATCGATCGTGTCCCGCCCAGGCACGTGCAGTGCCAGCGCCGCCAGGGTCAACGCCAGCATCAACGTGCCCAGGCCGGCGAGACGACGGAGGCGAGAATCGTTCCACAGGCCCGCGCGCGGGCCGGCCATCCGGCGGCACGGCGGAACAGCGACGGATGCGCGCGGAGAAAAACTCATTCGGCCGCCGCCGGCATGGCAAAAAGCCCGAGGCGGCGCAGCGCTGCCTGCGTTGCGGGTGCGGGATAGGGGTCAGGGTTATCCGCTCCGATGCTTTGCATCAACCGCAGCAGGGACGCCGCATCATCGACGTCGTACCAGGCCGGAAGTTCCACCACGTCCAGGCCGAGTTCGGCGGCGCGGTTCCGCGAGGCTTCGGCAACCTTGCCAGTGCTCCAAGCAATATCGGCGAAGAGGCGCGCGTGCGGGCGCTGCATGCCCAACAGGTAATAGCCTCCGTCCTCGGCAGCGCCGAGCACGATGCGTTCGCCGGGCGCCAGCAGCGCCTGCGCCGCCTGCACCAGAGCGGAAACCGGCAGGGTGGGGCTATCGGAATTCAGCACGCAGGCGGTGGGGTGGCCTCGCGCCAACATGCCTTGTACGGCGTGCAGCAGGCAGCGGCCGAAGCCGTGCACGCCGGGGGGCATCGGGGACGTGCCGTCAGCCAGTACCAGGCCCATGCCGGGCGGCAGCAGTGCCGCTACCTGCGCTTCCGTTCCGAACGGCGCGTACGCGGCATAGCCGGCGATCGGGGCCTGTCGCGCGGCCCTGGCGATGATGCCGAACATGTCGCGCAGGAACGCTTCGCTCAGCCGCGCCGCCTGTTCCGGTTCCAGAGGCGGGCAGAGCCGGGTCTTGGAGCGGCCGGGCTGCGGAGCCTTCGCCATCACGCCGATCGCACAGCCCGCGACGCCCCCCATCGGTCATATCCCACTGAACCAGTTGTAGCCGCGATCCGTCCAGAATGTGCGTGGACGCTCGTTGGTTACGTAGAGCGTGGTCACGAATTTCGGGTTCTTGAACCCAAGCTTGGTCGGGATGCGGATCTTCAGAGGGTAGCCGTAGCGCGTCGGCAATTTTCGATCGCTCAGTTGAAAAGCCATCAACGTCTGCGGATGCAGCGCGGTCGGCATGTCGATGCCTTCGTAATAGCCGTCGGCACATTCGAAGCCGACATAGCGGGCGGTGCGATCCGCGCCGATGCGATCCAGGAAGACACTGAGCGGGGTCCCGGTCCATTTGCCGATCATGCTCCACCCCTCGACGCACACATGGCGCGTCACCTGGCTTTGCATGGGGAGTTCTTGCAGCCGCGCCACCGTCCAGGGACGCTTGTCGGCAATGCGCCCGGCCAGCGTCAGCCGGTAATCGTCCGGTGCCAGCACCGGCGAGCGGTCAGCGGCATAGAAGGCGTTGAACCGGAAGTCGGGTACGGCGGCGCTCTCGGGAAACGTCGGAGCCAGCCGGCGACCGCTGAACAGCCAGGCCTGCACACGGTCGTTCCAGGAGGAGACACGCGCCAGGGCTGCCTGCACGGCGTCGGTGTCGCTGACGTCGCAGCCGGTGAGAAGGGTGAGTGCGCCGACCGACAGGGTGCGGCCGGCGAACGTGCGGCGTGAGATCATCACGATGTCTCCGGTTTCGCCGGCGCCGTGGCGCGGCCGAGCACCATGGCCAGGAGCGTGCGCGGTACCAGCGCCACCAGCACCAAATGCACTGCGACAAAGCCGCACACCGCCGTCATCAGCAGGAAATGGACCACGCGTGCACCCTCAAAACCGCCGAAAAGTCGTTCCAGCGGATAGGTCTGCACCGGCTTCCAGATGGCCAGGCCGGAGACCATCAGGCCAAGCAGCGCGGCGAGCACGCCCCAGTAGAACACCCTCTGCACGGCATTGTATTCGCCCAGCCGGTGCGCCAGACGGAAACGCAGCGCAGCGGTGAAGTCGCGCCAGAAGCTGCGTGGCCCGACGGGCAGGTAGTCGCGCCAGAAATGGCCGGCGGCGATGCCCCAGACAACGAAGCCGAGCCAACTCAGCGCCAGGGTCCACATCCCCGCGAAGTGCCAGGCAATGGCGGTGGCGACACCGGGGTCGTTATGCAGCGCCAGCGCCGCCTCGACGTCGCCGCCGAGCGTCGCCCAATCCGGGAAGCGGAAGGGGAAGATCGGCGAGGCGTTATAGATGCGCCAGCCGCTGCCGATCATCACCAGCACCGACGCTGCCATGATCCAATGCGCCAGCCGCACCGGCCATGCGTGGTGCGCCTGCTCCGGCGGCGCGGTCACGACGCGGTCTCCAGGCCGGCGGCACGCAGCAGGTCGGCCGCCTC
>Ga0326727_10021635_pt1 | contig 12556 bp, 8 predicted proteins | sample MB2enrmetagenome_FD_207643 | JGI IMG/M metagenome (GOLD analysis project Ga0326727, IMG submission 207643) | Lab enriched peat soil microbial communities from McLean, Ithaca, NY, United States - MB29MY | ecosystem: Environmental > Terrestrial > Soil > Wetlands > Peat | place: USA: New York...
GAGTATTCCCCCTTCGGGTCACCTTCTTCTTGAACGTCACTGTATGGGTGATGGCCTGCGTTAGCCACGAGACCGTGCTTTCGAACATCGACAGGTCGATGCGGCTCCCTTGACCGGTCACTGCTCTCTTGTAAAGGGCTTTCATCAAAAGGCCATACCCGTGTTCGCTGGCCCCCATGTCGGGAAGTGGGATTCCCATGACCTGCGGGGTCCCTCCTTTCTCTCCAGTGAGCTCCATTAAACCGCCTCTGGCTTGAAGAACGGGATCATAAGCTGCCTCATTGCTTTGGGGGCCAAAACCGGTCATTCCCAGCCAGATGATATCTTCTTTTATCTTTTTGAGCATCTCATATTCGATTCCGAGCTTGGCATAGTTTCTGGGCAGTTGGTTGGTGGAAAAAATATCCACCTTCAATTTAATAATGAGTTTTTTGAGAATCTCCTGCCCTTCAGGGGTTCCTATATCCAGGGTGAGAGCCTTCTTCCCTGCATTGATGGAGAGGTAATAGGAGAACATCCTGTCTTCCTTTAGCACGTCATCACCTACGCGTCGGTTGGGATCCCCATAGATTGGATGTTCGAGGCGAATCACATTGGCCCCATCCTCAGCCAAACGGAGGGTTAAATAAGGGAGGACGGTTGCCTGTTCCAGGCTTAGAACAGTTATATTTCTAAATACTTGAGCGTCTTCCATGGACGACCACCTCCTCATTGTGATTTTGGATACTGTATACGAAAATCCTATATACCCAAAAGAGGAAGCGTGTCAAGCCCTTTCCAAGTTTTTTTGTCCATCGAGGCAAAAACTGGGAGTGGGCAAGCGCCAAAAAACCCTTGACAATCCAAGACCCTTAGCATATAAGAAAAATGTCATTCTGGATACAGTATACAGAATTTTCTATGAAAAAGGAGGGTTTTGTGGAGACGACATTGGGGGGTCTTCGGGTCCACAAAAAAAAGTCCCTGCGGGAAGAAGTCTATGAGTCATTAAAAAGATCTATTCTTCACGGAAAATTGAAGGGCGGGCAGCGTCTCATTGAAGAGCAATTGGCCGATCAGGTGGGAATCAGCCGTACCCCTGTCAGGGAGGCTTTCCACAAACTGGAAAGGGATGAATTAGTCACCCGACTTCCCAAAGGGGGTTTTGCAGTGAGGGAATTTACCAAGGAGGACGTGGAGGAAATCTTCGGGATTCGGAGTGCCCTGGAAAGTTATGCCGCTTATTTGGCCACCGTTCATATGGCTCCGGATAAAATCTCCAGTTTGGAAAGCAAATTGAAGGAATCGGAAGATGCCTTAGAGAAAGGAGACGATGATAAGGTCGTCCAGCTTCACACTGAATTCCATGATCTCCTTTACAAATCCTGTAAGAGCAAAAAACTGGTCGAGATGATCAATACCTTCCGCGACTATTTTTATCGGTATCGGTCTGCCTTGCTCCATATAGAAAATGGCATCAGCTACTCCAATAAAGACCATCGTCAGATGTTGGAAGCGATGAAGAAGAAGAACCCAAGATTGGCAGAAAGGCTTGTCCGAAAGCATTTGGCGAGAGGCAAGGAACTCGTTTTAAGGGAAATTGATGAGGGAAGAATGGTCCCTTAAAGGAGTAAAACGGTGGAGAAAAAAATTCGCATCTTAGTCGCAAAACCTGGTTTGGACGGTCATGATCGAGGAGCGAAAGTGGTGGCACAAGCCCTCCGCGATGCAGGGATGGAGGTCATTTACACCGGTCTTCATCAGACCATCGATCAGATCACGCACACAGCCATTCAGGAGGGTGTAGATGTCATCGGTCTATCCATTATGTCCGGAGCCCACCTGCCGATCTGTGAAAAACTGATGAAGGAGATGAAAAAGAAAAAGATCGATGACATCATGGTCGTCGTCGGCGGTGTCATCCCCAAAAGGGATATTCTTAAGTTACAAGAAATGGGAATCGAGGGAATATTCCCGGGAGGAACCCCTTTTGACCAATCCATCCGATGGATCAAAGAGAACCTAAAGAAAAGAATGTGATTCGTGCTGAGGATTCGTGATCGGTGATTTTAAATTCTCACTGTTCACGAATCACGATTCACCCTTCACCTAGGAGTTCACTATGGGCGTTGCAAGATATATCAAGAATGAGAAGGACGAAATCCAGGATGTCGTCCTCCAGTCGGGCATCCATATCAAGCCCCTTTATACAGAAAAGGATTTAGAGGAAATCGGTTTTGACCCTGTGCGAGATTTAGCTCTTCCTGGAGAATATCCCTTTACCCGCGGTATCCACCCATTGGGTTATCGAAGCCGGGAGTGGACCACCCGGCAGTATACGGGTTTCGGAACACCCAGGGACACGAATGAGCGTTTCAAACTGATGATTTCTCATGGCCAGACCGGACTCAATGTGGCGTTCGATCTCCCCACCCAAATGGGGCTTGATTCCGATGACCCTATGGCTGAGGGGGAAGTGGGAAGAGTCGGTATGGCCGTCGACTCGCTGCGTGACTTTGAGGTAGCCTTCCAGGGCATCCCGCTTGACCGAATTGGTGTTGGACTCACCATCAATGCTGTGGCAAGCATCATGCTGGCCATGTTCCAGGCGACAGCCGAAAAATATGGATTTAAAAGAGATCGAGTGAGCGCTACCCCTCAAAACGATATTCTCAAAGAGATGATCGGACGGGGAGCATGGATCTTTCCAGCAAAACCAGCCGTACGGCTCATCGGTGATACGATCGAATATTCGATGAAGGAACTTCCCAGAACCAATTCTGTCAGTGTCTGCGGTTATCACATCCGTGAATCAGGATGCTCCCCTGCACAGGAAATCGCTTACGCCTTCCAGATTGCCAATACCTATATCGAGGAGGTTCTGAAAAGGGGTCATCGCGTGGATGATTTTATCAGGGGTTTCACTTTCAACCTCAATGTCTTTGGAAACCTCTGGGAACAAGTAGCCAAATTCCGTGCTGCAAGAAAACTCTGGGCAAAAAACCTGAAGGAGCGCTACGGGGCCAAGGATAATCGGTCCCTTCTCTTGCGGGGACTCTTCGGTGGCGGTGGATATGGGATGACGAAAGCGCAGCCTGAAAATAATATCATCCGCGGTGCGTACTACGCCCTTGCGGCTGCATTAGGTGGAGCTCAGACCGCGGCTCTCTGTTCCTTTGACGAAGCTTATACCATCCCAACGCCCCGAGCAGCCCTCCTCTCCCTCAGGACATTCCAGATTCTGATGGAAGAGATCGGGTTGAGAGATACGGTCGATCCCCTGGCGGGTTCCTATTTCATCGAGACCTTGACCAAACAGATGGAAGAAAAAATTATTGAGGAGATGAAGCGGGTCGATGAAATGGGAGGGATGATCAAGGCGGTTGAGACCGGCTATGTTCAGAAAGAAGTCGCAAGGCAGGCCTACGAGTTTGAGAAAGGGGTTCAGAAGGGGGAGTTGATCAAGGTGGGAGTAAATAAATATACGGAAGGGGAAGAGATGGAGGTTGAACTCCATGAATACCGGTTGGGATCTGCAGAAGAACAGGTCCAGCGGCTTCAAGAGGTGAAGCGCGAAAGAGACAATCGAAAGGTTTCACAATTGCTGAAAGATCTCGAAAGGGCTGCAAGGGCTGAGAAGAATGTCATGCCCTATCTTCTGGAATGCTGCAAGGCTTATGCCACTGTGGGTGAGATGACAAAGGTCTTTAAAGAGGTTTACGGAGAATTCAAAGAACCATCCATTTTCTGAAGACAAAAATTCCAAATCCGAAACACGACATTGGAGACAAACACCAAGACTGGATACAAGAAGGGAGTTTTCTTCAACCTCATAAGAAAGCTTTCATCTTTGAAGAGCTTTCCAACACGGGAAGGGGCAAAATCCAAAAGTTCCTGTTGAATGAAGGGCGTCTTACTAAATCGTAAATTGCAAATGGCTGATTGTAACATCTGAAATTGAAGCGACCAAAGGGACTCCATGACTGAAAAATTTTATCGGTTAGGCTGTGACATTGGCGGTACGTTCACCGACTTTGTCCTGCTGAACGATCGAACAGGGGAGATAAAGATCCATAAGTGTCTGACCACTCCTAAGGATCCTTCGGATGCCGTGGAGTATGGCATCCGAGAAATGGAGAAAAATACACCAGGCTTTGTGGAGAGACTGGATGAAGTGATCCATGGAACAACCTTGGTCATCAATTCCATTATAGAAAGAAAGGGAGCCAAAACAGGCCTGATCACCACGAAGGGCTTCAGGGATGTTTTGGAAATCGGAAGGGGGATCCGGTATGCTCCTTATGATGTTTTCGCCGAATTCCCCAAGCCCTTGATCCCGAGACAGTTCCGCATGGAAGTGGATGAAAGGATTCGGAGCGATGGGACCGTCCTAAAGCCCTTAGACCCTGATGAAGCAAGGCAGGTGGTCCGTACTCTCCTCAAAATGGGCGTAGAATCCATTGCCGTCTGCCTCATTAATTCTTTTGAGAATCCGACCCATGAGCTGATGCTCAATGAGATCATTGAAGAGGAAGCTCCGGGGATATCGGTCTCCATCTCGTTCCGGGTTTTACCGCAAATTAAGGAATATGAGAGGACCAGCACCACAGCGACCAACGCCTACGTCAAGCCTCTGACGGGAAGATACCTTTCCAGGTTAGCGGGAAGGTTGGAGTCCATTGGCTCTAAGGGAAAGCTTTTCATCATGCTTTCAAGTGGGGGCGTTACCTCTGTCAAGACAGCAGCTGAATTTCCGGTAAGAATCATCGAATCCGGTCCAACTGCAGCGGTCATTGCCGGTCAATATTATGGCAAACTCTTCAACATTTCTGAGATGTTCTGTTTTGATATGGGGGGGACAACTGCCAAGTCGTGCCTGATTCAAAAAGGGGTTGCCGGTGTTGTGCCGACCTTTGAGGTCGGCCGTGTTCAGAGATTCATGAAAGGCAGCGGTCTCACGATTCAGGTCCCTGTTGTGGACTTGATGGAGATTGGAGCAGGGGGTGGCAGTATTGCAAAGGTCAGTAGGATGGGAACGCTTCAGGTGGGGCCGGAAAGCTCGGGGGCGGATCCTGGACCGATCAGCTATGGAATAGGGGGCACGGACCCATGTGTCACCGATGCCGATCTCTTATTGGGCTATCTCGATGAGAACTATTTCTTGGGCGGTGAAATGAAGCTTGACAAGGAGGGAGCCAGGCGTGGCGTTGAGGAAAAGGTTGCCAAGCCTTTGGGAGTTTCATTCATACATGCCGTGTGGGGAATTCATGATCTCATCAACGAGACCATGGCCGCGGCAGCAAAGACACATATTGCCGAAAAGGGAGGAAATCCCAAGATCGTAACGATCGTTGCCTTCGGAGGAGCAGGTCCAGTTCATGCGTATGGTTTGTGCAAAAAATTGGGAGCCCCTCGCCTGCTTGTACCACCGAATGCCGGAGTAGGTTCGGCTCTCGGCTTCTTCACTGCCCCACGAGCCTTTGACCTTCTCAGGAGCCACAAGGTCTCCCTGGGTGCTGCCAATTTTAACGAAATGGAAAAGATTTTTAAGGAGCTGGAGGCAGAGGCAACAAGCATCTTAAGGAAAGAGGCCACAGAAAAAGACATCAAAATCGAAAGGTCGCTGGATATGCGCTTTGTCGGCCAGGGATCGGAGACCAATGTCCCACTCGCCGAAAGAGACTTCACGAAGATGAAGAAGGAAGGGGTTCGGCGACGATTTGATGAAGTCTATGAGAAGTTATATGGGAGAACCTATCCTGACTCCGAAGTGGAGTTTATTAATTTTAAAGTCAAGGCGAGTCTCCCTGAACATCTGATTCAATTTCCAAGACTTGGGAAAAGGGGGAAATCTCCTGATCAGGCGGTCAAGGGGAAGCGAAAGGCTTACTCCCCCCTGGCAAGGGATTTTATTCCCTACTCGGTCTTTGATCGATACGAGCTTTTTCCGAAGGCGAAGTTTAAAGGCCCTGCGATCATTGAGGAGAAGGAGTCGACTGTCGTTGTCGGCGAGGATGCCTCGGTTTCAGTAGACGAATTTGGATTCCTTTGGATTGATATTTCGAAAACACCAGAGCCTGCTCCTTTGCGGCGGGTACAAAAACGCCGCTTCGTACTTATGAGGACCAAACCCAGGAACTCAGCGCGAGGAAAATCGAAGCGTTGATCTCAAATAGGGTTTTGACAAAATAATCTTTTCAGGCCGCTCAAGAATGTCCAGGTCGAGCTTTGCGAAGTCCCGCTTTCGGGGGTGTTGCAAAATCCCTTGTTGGGAACGGTTTAAAACCGTTCCCTAAGGGTTTTCTCCGCGAGGCCGGGGCACGCGACAGAGGGGCGCTTTTCAGAAGCCTGATGGGAGGGATAAGATGGGACGAAGAAGCCGCGTATTTGACCCCATCACATTAGAAATACTCTGGCGAAGATTGATCTCCATTGTGGATGAATCAGACAGCTCCGTGGCTCGGACGGCCTTTTCAAGCTTGTTAAGAGATGCCCATGATTATACCTGCATGTTCACGGACCAAAAAGGTCGGGAACTGGCGCAAGGGTCGTTTGCAACACCCGGCCAATCTGGCGCGATGGCGTTGGGGGTCAAAAATCTCGTGATCAAACTTCCTTTGGAGACTTACAAACCCGGCGATATCTTCATCACCAATGACCCCTGGGCCCTGGCAGGCCATCTGAACGATGTCTGCGTGATGAGTCCTATCTTCTATAAGAATAAAGTGGTGGCTTTCACGGCCTGCGTTTTTCATCACTCGGATATTGGCGGTCGCGTCTCCTCAGACAACCATGATGTCTTCGAGGAAGGGCTCTTCATTCCCCTCGTGAAGCTCTACGAGGGAGGGGTGCTCAATCAGTCCGTGATGGATATGATCCGTTGGAATGTGCGGACGCCCGATGAGGTGGTCGGAGATATCCGCTCCCAGATTGCAGCCAATCACGTCTGCTCGGAGAAGGTATGCCAGATGCTGGGGGAAAACGATTTGGAGAATCTGGATGACCTTGCGGATCAGATTATCAGCCGTACAGAGAAAAGCATGAGAGAGGAGATTGAGAAGATCCCCGACGGTATCTACCACGCGGAAGGCACGATCGAACAGATGAAGGGGCAACAGGATGTGGTGATTAAAGCGGCCGTTGAGATAAAAGGAAGCGAGATCACGGTGGATCTCGACGGGTCTTCCCCGCAGGTCAATTGGGGAGGCAACGTGGTCTATAACTTCACTTACGCCTATGTATTTATGGCGATCAAGAGCATGTTCGGACCGGATATACCGAACAATGATGGCTGCGCAAAATCCGTCAAACTGAAAGCACCTGAGGGTACGGTGGTGAACTGTAAATTCCCCGCAGCCGTGGCAGCGCGGCTCGTGATCGGGCATTACATCACAGAGATCATTTACAGAGCCCTCTCTGAAGTCGCGCCCCGCAAGGTGATTGCTGCAAGCGGAGGCACGCCCGCGCAGATGAACGTGTTCTACGGTAAAAGGAATGATGCGAGGCCGTGGCACTCCGTGATCATCAGGGGAGGTGGGATGGGAGCGAGTTCCGCCAAGGATGGTGATTATGTCTATATTTTCCCCGCGAATGGTGCAAATACCCCTATCGAGATTTTGGAAAGCGACACACCTCTCCTTGTCGAGAACAGGGAGCTCCTCGCCGATTCAGGCGGTCCTGGAAGAATGAAAGGAGGCCTCGGACAGAGGGAAGTTTTCAGAGTACCAGATGATAAATATGCTCCTGTTCCCCCTGTGAATTTAGGAATACAGGCGGGACGGCACATCCATCCTCCGGAAGGACTCTTCGGCGGTAAACCTGGAGCCAAGGCGCAGTTTCTGGTAAACGGAGTATCTGGCAATCCATTTGGGTTAACGCAGTTGAAGCCGGGTGATCTGGTCACCATCGATGCAGCCGGTGGAGGGGGGTATGGGAATCCGGTAGAGCGTGAACCCGAAATGGTAGCGAGTGATGTTACGGAAGGATATGTCAGCGTCGGAAAAGCCAAAGAAGATTACGGGGTCATCATTAATCCCCAGACCATGACGGTTGACGAAGAGGCGACCAGGAAGCTAAGAGATACATTGAGGAAGACTATTTGATTCTGAACGGATGGTCCTCCTCTTGAAACAAGCGGTAGGATTTAAAACGAATCCAATTTATAATAGAGGGCCTTATGGGACGGACCTTCATGCCGAAAATTAGGACAGAGAGGGAATTGAAGCGAATTCAGTTGGAGAGGCTTCAATGGACAGTGAACCATGTCTATAAGAACTCCGAATTTTATCGGGACCGATTCGATGAAGCCGGAGTGAAGCCAAAGCATATCAAATCGCTGAAGGATATCTCGAAACTTCCCTTTACGACAGCAAAGGATCTCCAGGAAAAATACCCCTTTCCTTTAAGATCAGCCCCTTTTGAAAAAATTGTCCGAATCCATGCTTCTTCGGGAACGACGGGAAAACGAAAAGTCCTCTGTTATACCCAGAGGGATATCAATGATTGGGCCAATATGTTCGCCCGCTGTTATGAAATGGCTGGTTTAACTACGAAAGACCGGGTCCAAATCGCCGTGGGATATGGAGTCTGGACAGCCGGCGTGGGGTTTCAACTTGGATGCGAACGATTCGGTGCTTTGGCCATCCCGATCGGTCCTGGAAATATTGACATGCAGTGCCAGTTCTTAGTGGATTTTCAGGCCACCGTGCTTTGCGCTACGGCCTCAATGGCCATCCTGATGGGAGAAGAAGTTCAAAAGAGGGGTCTGAGGGATAAAATCGCTTTGGAAAAAGTCATCATGGGTTCTGAGCGTTCAAGCGATGCAATGCGAGCCAAGATGAAGGAACTCCTGGGGGCGGGACATGTGTTCGACATCCCCGGACTGACCGAGCTCTACGGCCCTGGCACGGGTCTTGATTGTGTCTATCACGAAGGCATTCACTACTGGGCGGACTACTACATCCTTGAACTGCTCGATCCCGATACCCTTCAACCCGTTCCTCCCGGAGAGATCGGCGAAATGGTGGTAACGACTCTTAGGAAAGAAGCTTCACCTCTTGTCCGCTACCGCACCAGAGACCTCTCCAAGCTTATTCCCAAACGATGCTCCTGCGGTTCTATTCTTCCGATGCATGACCGGCTCTTGGGCCGTTCGGACGATATGTTTATCATCAGGGCAGTCAACATCTACCCCGGCCAGATTGATCATATCCTTTCCAACACAAAGGGTGTGGGCAGCGAATACCAGATTCACCTTGACCGCATGGAAGATGGCAAGGACTATATGACCGTTCAGGTGGAAAGGGCGGAAGGTGGCAATCCGGGAGAAGACCCAACCTTGGCCAGAACCATTGAAGAACAGATTAAGAAACAGGTTCTTGTGAGTGGGAAGGTAGAGATCGTTCACTATGGGACCCTTCCGAGATCGGAGCGAAAGAGCAAACGAGTTTTTGATCACCGGGAGGTATGAATCCGAGTCAGGCGTTAGTGAGAAGGGGGATGGTCGTCAATCGATGTGGTAGGGGAATATAGGGTGTACTGAAAGTTCATGTCCTATCGGTCAAGGGTTAAACGTCTAAGATTCTTCATTCTGGAGGTGAGGTATGAAAAAAAATTTATTCTTGGTTGCAATCTTCGTGATTTGGGCCTTTTCTTTGGGGGTAGTCTATGGCGCAGAGCCCATTAAGATTGGGGGGATATTCTCCTTGACCGGCCCCGGTGCCTATATCGGAGTTTCACAGAAAAATTCTGTCATGATCGCCCTTGACGATTTTAACAAAAAGGGAGGGGCCGGCGGTCGTCCCGTTGAAATGATCCTTGGTGATGACGAGAGTGATCCCACGAAGGCGGTGATGGTTCTTAAGAAGATGATCGAAACAGAGCCCATTGTAGCACTGATCGGGCCAACCCGAACGGATACAGGAATGGCACTGATTCCCATTCTTGAGAAGGAGGGAATCCCTACTTTTATGCATGCAGGTGGAGATGTGATTATTACTCCGGTCAGAAAATGGATCTTTAAGTCACCCTATCGGGCAGCGGATGCAATGGAGCGAATTTTCCTGTACCTAAAGAAAAATCACCTCACGAAAATCGGGTTGCTTTCCTCATCTGACGGATTCGGAAAAGATGGAGCGTCCATTGCGGACCGGCTCGCACCGAAGTTTGGGTTTGAGATTCTGGCAAAGGAGACCTTTGATGTCAAAGATGTAGATATGACACCTCAATTTACCCGTATCAATGCCAAGAACCCGCAGGCCATCATCGTCTGGACAATTGGCCCGCCGATAGGAATCACCACCAAGAACGCCCGCGCCCTCGGCATAAAAGTTCCGCTGTTCCAGTGTCACGGTGCTGCGGAACCCACGTTCTTCAAACTGGCCGGCGATGCGTCAGAAGGGGTGATGATGCCCTCCACGAAGATTGTAGTGGCTGATCAACTCTCCGACAAAGACCCTCAGAAGAAAAAACTTGTGGAATACGTGAAGGAGTATGAGGCCCGTTTTAAGGAAGTTCCAGGGACGATGGTAGCCTATGGGGCAGATGCGGCCTTCCTGCTTCTCGAAGCCATTAAAAAGGCTGGCCCGGACCGTGCAAAGATTCGAGATACCCTCGAGGCAACGAAAGGGTATGTCGGACTGAGTGGCGTTTACAACCTCTCTCCCGAAGATCATGCTGGAACGACAGCGAAAGATATTGTCATGGTGAGGGCGGAAAAGGGAAGATTCAGATTGATTGAGTAACGAGACCTCTTACTCCTCCCAGAGACTGTGTCGCAACCAGGATGGAGGGTATACATGGGCGGGGTCTCGCAACGGAAACGGTTTTTTCTTAATGGTGACACGGTCTCCCAAGGGAGAGGGAGGGGTACGGGGAAATTCAGGAGAATATGGGATTACATGAACAAGTTTTTCAGTATATTATCTCAGGATTGACCCTTGGGGCCATCTATGCTTTGGTGGCCCTGGGATTCAATATCATCCACAATGCTACAGGGATTGTCAATTTCGTCCAAGCTGAATTTGTCACATTGGGCGGAATGCTACTGTATAGCTTTTACTCTTTCTTTAAAATTCCCCTCCCTCTCTCGTTTCTCCTCTCCACTGCCGCGGTGACAGTGATTGGCGCCCTGATTGAAAGAGGCCCTATTCGGATGGCCAAGTCCAAAGCCATTATCATCTTAGTCTTCATCACAATCGGGATCTCCTCCACGGTTCGTGGAACTGCCCTTTTGGTGTGGGGTCCTGATAATATGCCTATTCCTTCCTTCTCCGGTGAGAGGGTGATCCGGATTTTTGGTGCCGCGATCCTTCCCCAACACCTCTGGGTCTTCGCCATCACGATTGGGGTCGTGATCTTTCTGCAATATTTTTTCTATCGAACCTTAACTGGAAAAGCGATGAGGGCAGTATCCGCCAATCGAAGAGCCGCCTCCCTGGCGGGAATCAATGTGAACAGGATGATTCTCCTTTCATTTGCCATGAGCGGCGGCCTTGGGGCCGTCGGAGGGATGATCATTGCTCCTATCAGTACGACCTCCTATGACACAGGAGTGATGTTGTCCCTGAAGGGGTTTGCCGCTGCCATCTTGGGCGGTTACGGAAACAGCACGGGAGCTATATTAGGAGGGTTGATCTTGGGGGTACTGGAATCCCTCGGCGCGGGTTTGATCTCCTCCAAGTTCAAGAATGCCTTTGCCTTCTTGATATTGCTCCTCGTTCTATTCCTCAAACCTTCAGGTCTTTTGGGCCATGGGGAGGCGGAGCGGGTGTAGCATGTTTCTCGGAGAGAGAAAGAATCTATTCTTAATCATCCTTGCCTTTCTGATCATCCTCATCCCTGTATTTGTAAAGAATAAATACTATTTCACCGTGATGAATGTCATCGGTCTCAACACCATTGTCGTGGTGGGCCTCAATCTGTTGATCGGCTTTGGGGGGCAGATCTCGCTCGGCCATGCCGCCTTCTACGGAATGGGAGCTTATCTGTCCGCCATTCTTACGATCACTCACCACTTTCCACCCTGGCCGACGATGGTCATCGCGATGCTCGCCACCGGAGTTGTGGCCTACTTGGTGGGATATCCCTCACTTAAATTAAGAGGACACTACTTAGTGATGGCCACCTTAGGTTTCAATATCATCGTCAACATCTTTATGGTGGAACTGGATAACATCACGGGGGGGCCCTCCGGTTTTCCGGGGATTGCACCTCTTTCGATCGGCAAGCTGACCTTTGATAATGATTACAAAAACTTTTATCTCATCTGGGCTTTTGCATTCTTGTCCATCGTCGTTTCACTGAATCTGGTCAACTCCCGAGTAGGGAGGGCCTTGAAGGCTATCCACGGCAGCGAGGTGGCAGCCAATACTCTGGGAATCAATACAGATCACTATAAAACAAAGGTCTTCGTCCTAAGCGCCATGTTTGCCTCTCTCTCGGGAAGCCTCTACGCTCACTACCTCACTTTTATCAGCCCTCGAAGTTTCGACTTTTATTACTCGATCCAGCTGGTGACGATGGTCATTGTTGGAGGAATGGGAAGTATCTGGGGGGCCTTCTTCGGGGCCGGCCTTTT
>Ga0326727_10021636_pt1 | contig 12554 bp, 12 predicted proteins | sample MB2enrmetagenome_FD_207643 | JGI IMG/M metagenome (GOLD analysis project Ga0326727, IMG submission 207643) | Lab enriched peat soil microbial communities from McLean, Ithaca, NY, United States - MB29MY | ecosystem: Environmental > Terrestrial > Soil > Wetlands > Peat | place: USA: New York...
TTGCCGGCATTTATGCTGCTTCTTCCCTTCTATGCTTTCCGCTTGCTCAACGAGGAAAAGGTGCTGCGCGCGCAACTGCCGGGCTACACGGAATATTGCCTTCGCACACGCTACCGGCTGATTCCGTTTGTCTGGTGACGGGATCTCTGGACAAGTCATGCCGACGCAGCGAAGGGTTTTCAATCAAATACGGCGGGTTGGCCCGCGCTGCGCGCGCGTTGGCAGGTTGGCAGACAGCGTTATTGGGTGCTTGGAGGCGCGGGCGGGACCTTGGGCGCCTTCAGGTGGGGCGCTTTGGAAATGCCGGGAGCCTTCTGGTTAGTTGGAACGGCCGGTGACGTTGACGGCGGCTCGGGCGGGAAGCCGGAGCCTTTTTTGATGCGGACATCGCCGTTTTCGGCGCTGAGTACGACTCTGGCGGCGCCGGAGCCAATTTTGGCGCTGAGCGACTTGCTCTCATCGCCGCTGACGGGCAGATCGAAGTCTGTGACAATGTCTCCGTTGTGGGTGCGGGCATTGACTGAAGCCGAGGGGTTGGGCGGGAGCGTCAACTCGACGTCGCCTTTGTCGTTTTTGGCTTCGACGCCATAGGTTCCGGCGGGTTCAACCGCGATGCGGCCATTGCGGGTTTCCACGTAGCTGTCGCCGTAGATCTGGTTGAGGTCAATGTCCTTGGAGCGGGTGGTGATATGCACTGTGCCTTTGGCTTGGTTGACGCGCAGGTCGTCGGAATCGAGGGTCAGATCGCCGGGCAGCTCGGCCAATTCGAGATCGGTGACGGAAGTGTGCAGATGCACCTGCCCGTGGATGGTCTCGAAATGGACATCACCGAAGATTTCGCCGTTCTGCTCGACCTTGCCATTGATCTGAGAGAAGGTGATGTCGCTCAAGTCGCCATTGGTGGTCACGTCGCCCTGAATGTCGTGGGCGGAAAAGTCATGGCTCCCTCTGGTGAAGTGGGCATCGACGGGGCCAGTCATTGAGTTAAGGCGAAGATCTCCGTGGAGGGTGACGTGAATGCCGGCGCCGAGGCCGGACGCTGTCACATCGCCTTTGCCGGCGTCAACTGTTACGAGGGCAGTTTTGGGGACGGTGACAGTCAGGTTCAGCCGCCCATTGGAGTTGCCGTCTGTTTTGACCAGCACGGCGCTGCCGTTGACGTTGAGATGGGCCGCTTCAGCATCGAAGATTTTCTTTGCGTCCGCGTCCGAGTCGGCAAAGGCCATTTCGTGCGCCTGCACCTGGACAGTGGGCGTGTCTCCCGCCGTGATGCTCACATCGCCGCGAGGGTTATCAATCTCGATAGCGGCGTTGGCGGGAACCTGCGCGTTGAGCGCCTGCTGGTCGAAGTCGTGCTCCGGCAGGCCGAAGAAGTTGAAGAAATCGTTGTTCTGGTTGTCCCAGTGGGAAAACCAGGGCTGGGCATGGTTCCATGCGGCTGCACCGAAGCCCAGCAGGACAAGCAATATGATGACGCCCACAAAGCTGCCACTGCGGCGGACGGGGGTCTTGCGGCGCATGTCCAGCGCCCACTCGGCGAGCATGGCCAGACCGGCTCCGATGAGAAGCAGGGGCCACCAATGGCCATACCAGGACCAGAAAGAGCCTGCATTGATATGGCCGGTGTATATGAGCAGAGCGATGACACCGATGCCGATAAGGATGACGGGGCCGACGACCGAGGGCACGCGCGGGCCGTAAACGCCGACGTAGCTTGACTTCATGGCATAGCGCTGGGCTTTCCAGGCATCGCGTTGCGCGCGCCATGCGGCTTTCTGCTGCTCCCGGTAGATACGGTACTGGGTGCGCGGATCGTAAGGAGGAAACGGGGGCGGCGCGCCGCCGGGAGGTGTGGCTGGAGGTATGGTGCTCATGATTGTCCTCCCTCGGGATTGTTCCCGGAGTCCTGCCAGGGAGTGGAACGGTGGGTTTCCGGCTGCTGAGGATCAGGTGAGACGCCGGTTGCCGGCTGAGGGCCGGTTGCGCCTGTGGGGGGTTGGCCCGGATATGGCGCTTGCGGGTAGCCGTCCAAGGCAGCCAGAGCGGCGCGCTCGGCGAGCATAAGGACGCCAAGGAGAATCAGGAGCAACGGCCAGAACCAATGCCAGGGGTGGTCAAGCACGCCTGTCGAATTGAGCAGCCAGACGCCGCCGATCAGCAACAAAATGGCAGGACCGCGCAGGCGGCGAATCATGATGTAGTGGTTCATTTGCAGCCTCCTTGAGAATCACCCATGCGGCGAACGAAGAGCCAGACGCCCAATGCGATGAGCAGTACCGGCCATGCGAATTTGTAAAACTGGCCGTGGAAGAGATCCAACTGTCCGAGCAGGAACATGACGCCGAGGACAATGAGGACGATGGCGCCGATGGGCTCTCTGCGCCCGCAACAAATGGGCGGAGGGGGCGCGGCGGGATCGATGAAGCCGGGCGGCGGCGGAGTGAACGGGGCCTGGTACGGGGGCTGATAACCCTGGGCTGGAGGCGGTGCTTCGCCGGGCTGAACAGGATTCCGAGGCCGCGAGCCGAGGTTGAGCCAGTTGCCCAACTCGTTGAGCCCGAAGGGATCAGGGACTGGCAGGCCGTCACGCAATGCCTTGGCGGTATGGAAGGCTTCAAACGACTGGTAGAGGATCCAGGCGGCGATGAACAGGCCAAAGATGGGGTAATGGTCGGTAATGCTGATGAGCACCGCGAAGACGACCACGTGGATGAACCCTTTGAAGAACTGGCCGTTGTACATGGCACCGACGCCTGGAATCAATCCGAGCACAGCGGCAGCGGAAGGGTTGGGACCGCTTGCCGGAGGCGGGATGAAAGGCGGTTGAAAGCTCTGCCACGCCGTCGAGCAGGGTTCGCAGAGAAGCTGACCTCCGGGCGCCGAACGCACGCATTCGGCGCAGAGCGCTTTGCCGCAGTTCTGGCAATAGGCCGTCGCGTTGATTCCACTATGATTTACGCAGTCCATACTGTGCTCCTTTCCCGTATTTCATTCAGGGAGCCGCCAGAGTGGGCGGGCCGTTCGAGAAATGCCAGGGAACTTTCCAAAAAGTCAGAATCGGTGAGAATTGGTTCAGCAGGCGGATTGCCGGGTTGCTGCGATGGGTTTGCCCGGGAGCCTCCGTCTTTGTGCGCAGGGGCCTGATTGGACTCGCCGGACGGGACGTCTTGCGGCTTTTGCAGGAGGTCGCCGCCCTGGCCTTCGCCTTGACTCTGGGTAGTGCGGCGCAGCTCGCGCATTCTTGTCTGCACCTCGTAAACCAGCCGTGAGTGGTCGTAGTAGCGAATGATGGGGGTTGAAGCCATGGTGAATCTGCGCTCGAGGAATGAACGGGCTTGGCTGGGGAATGAGCCAGGGCGCAGATCGGAGAGCCGGAAGCCGGTAAAGTGGATGCCGGTGAGGCCGAGGGTCATGGCGATGGAAAAGAAGGCCATTGCGGCAGTCAGCATCAAGCGAGGTTCGGCAAAGCGGCGGAGGTGGGCCATCATGCCGGGGCGCTGCCAGGCCGGTGCGGGAATGGAGGCGGGGTGAATGGGCAAAACATTACCGCCGGCGGTAGCCAGGCCGCTGCCCAGCGTCTGTCCCGGGCCGGTCACAGAGAGAATTCTGGCGAGCAGCCCGGCCGGGACCTCAGGCTCAGGCGAAAGGAACTCGAGCCATTCGCGGCCCTTGCGCGCCTCGTCGTAAAGCGCGGCACAGGCCGGGCAGACGGCCTTGTGCGCGTTAAACGTAACTTCGTCCTCGGGCTTCAGCAGCCCGTCCAGCGCGTCGGCCAGGAGTATCTCCCATTGTCCGCAAGCGGGAGAGCTCGGAATGAAAGTGCGGTCTGCCATCACATCACCTCCCGTTTATTACGTTCCAGGAGCCTCGCCAGTTCCGCGCGGCCCCTGCTGATGCGCGATTTGACGGTGCCTTCGGGAATATCGAGCACGCAGGCGATCTCCTTGTAGTCCAAGTCCTGCAAATCGCGGAGGATGACGGCCTCGCGCAGCTCGACGGATACGCGCGCCAGGGCACTCTGCACCATTCTTGCCAGTTCATTTTTGGCCGCTGCCTCGTGGGGCGAGACGCCGCGGGCTGTAAGCCGCTCAATCGGCTTGAGTTCTTCGGAAGACTCCCAGCCGTCATCCAAAGAAGAGGTAGTGCGCTGGTTTTTGGTCCGCCGGAAATTGTCTACGAGCAGGTTGCGGGTCATGGCGGCGATCCAGACATGGAGGCTGCCACGCCCGGTGTCGAAGCTGGCCAGGTTGGAATAAATCTTCAAGAAAACATCTTGCGTGAGATCTTCGGCATCGGAGGGATTGCCGGTGAAGCGGTAACAAAGGCTGTAGACACGCCGATGCTGGGCGCGGACCAACTCAGCCCAGGCGCTGGAATCGCCGTCAAGGCAGCGGCGGACGATTTGGGTCCAATCGATCTCCAGAGAAGCTGCCTCCCCGTGGTTTGGAAGGGTCGCGGGCACGAAGTCAGAGGCGGCCTGAACGCGGCCTTTCGCAATGGGATTGCCGCCCGGAATCTGCCGCGGACTCGGGGCGCCAGCGTCCGCTTGCCGGAGTTCGAGGGCGCGCGGCTCGGTTCTGGCGGACATCGCCAGTCCTATCCCGCTCCAGCATAATGTACCCACGCACTGCATATTGCGTTAGTACGAATGAATTTCGAGATAAGTTCCGTGGGGAGGCGAGGGATTTGACGTCAAATGCGGCGAGTTGGCGCACGCTGCGCGCGCGTTGGCAGGTTGGCAAGTTGGCGGGCGGGATCGGTTGAATGGAGTTTCATCTTTCCGCAGACCGGCGAAGCCGGTGGACGACTAAAAGGGAATAACGGGGGCACCGGCGGGCGATTGGGGGGAATGTTTTTCGAGCCAGGAGCCGACAATGCGCGCCGCTTCTTCGAGGAAGATGCGGTCGATGGCGGTGAAGGCGGCCGGGGTGTGGCTATCGATATCGATTTCGCCGACGATTTTGCCGTATGCGTAGATGGGGACCACGATTTCTGATTTGGTTTTGAGGGAGCAGGAAAGATAGCGTGGGTCGGCGTTGACGTCATCCACGACCACCGTCTGACTCAAAGCTACCGCAGCGCCGCAGATGCCTTGAGCGACGGGGATGCGCACGTGGGGGGTTGGCTCGCCGTCGAAGCAGCCAAGAACCAGCGTCTGGGGATCGAGGGGGTCGAGCATGTAAAAGCCGGTCCAGTTGCAGTAAGGGAGCTGGCCGGCGATAGCTTCTACGAAGCCTTGCTGGAGAGCATCGAGAGACGGCGCAATGGCGGCGAGCTCGTTCATGCGGTCAAGCAGGGAGGTCATCTGAGGGGTGAGGCCGAGAGCGGGCATATTCAAAGTGTAGCCCGAGGGCGTTGCGTGGGGTGTTCGCCGGGAGCCGGGCGGTAAGCCGGATTTGGAGTGGGCGTCGGACAGGAATTGGTGAAAGAAGCGCAACGGATGGTGGGCTTGCCGGGGCAAAAAGGATTCCGTTAGTAACTCCGCAAAACAAGTTACCAAGGAACAATAAGCGTGTTACGATGATAATCCAAAAAGCTATTTCGGGGACCGGGCCCTTCTAAAAGGGGGTTTCATGAACCGCAAGACGCTTCTTTCCCTGTGTTTGCTTGGCATGTTGAGTGCAGCCGGATGCGGCGGCGGAGGCGGAAGCAGCACCCCACCCCCACCAACCATTACCTCAGTGAGCGCGTCGTGCAACCCCACCAGCATTTATGCCGGCCAGACGGTCCAGACGAGCCAATGCATTGCAACGGTGACGGGAACGGGGAGCTATAGCTCCTCAGTGACGTGGTCGGAGAGCGCCGGGACGATCACAAGCGGCGGTGTCTATACAGCGCCGGCGACAGTTCCTGCGTCGGGGATGGCGATGGTCACCGCGACCTCGACGGAAGACGCAACAAAATCAGGCCAGGCGAACATCACGATAAATCCGGCGGTTTTGGTGGTCACTTCGTGCTTGCCGGCATCTGTTGCCGAGGGGAATTCCTCGAACTGCTCAGCGACTGTGACAAACACGGCGAACACTGCGGTCACGTGGTCGGCATCGGCGGGAACGATCAGTTCGGGCGGAGTATTGTCCACGACGGGAGTTGCCCCAGGGACGCAGATCACGGTGAAAGCAACGAGCGTGGCGGACACGGGCGCGTACGGACCCGCGATGGTTACCGTAACGGCGCCCACCATTACATCAGTGAGCGCATCGTGCAACCCGGCTACGTTGCAGGCGCACCAGGTGCTCCAGACGAACCAATGCAGTGCGACAGTGATGGGAACCGGGAGTTACAGTTCCGCAGTGACGTGGTCGGCGGTTTACGGGGCGATAACATCCGCCGGGGTCTATACAGCGCCGGCCACGGTTCCAACGTCCGGGATGGACACGATCACAGCGACTTCGACGCAAGATGGGACCAAATCCGGCCAGGCGAACATCACAATAACGGCAGCGCGCGTTATCACGTTCACACCGCAGTATCCCACTGTTTCGCAGGCGGAAGCAGCAGGGGGAATATTCCCGGTACAAATCAATGCGACGGGAATCCAAGCGGGCGATGTGATTGAGACGACCGAGATGGGGATCTCAAACTCTTACTCCATCACAGCAACGGATGTCACTAACGGCTATTTTACTGTGGATATCGGTATTAATGAGATTGCGTCTTTTGTGCGGTTCGCGTGCGGAAGCCCGACGAGCACAAATGCGATGTGCAACACGGCGTGGATGGCAATAACCACCGACCAACAGGAGTTAGCGGAAAACTCGGGCGCCACAATGGCTTATTTCAACCCAGGGTATACGTTCGATATTCAGGAGTTTTCACTGGCGAACGAAGCGAATGAGGGAGCTGCTCCGCTGGTGGGATCGGTGGCAAATTCGAATTCCGCTATTGCGGTTGACGGTGGAACGAGCGGAACAGGAGCCCTGGTTTCGGACGTGGAATTTGAAGCCGTCAACTCGACAACCGGCACTGCAACAACTGGAATTATTGCGCCCGGTAATCCGGTGGTTGTGTTTGCGAGCATTGCGGCAAGAAACGGCTACGGCTACATGACGGAGCCGGATGCCGGATATCTGGGGCGGTTCACGATCTCGACGACCGCGGGGCTTGGAAGCCCCTCGACGGTCGCGGCAGGAAGCGGTCCTTATGCGATGGACGCTGCGACGGTGAACGCAGCAGACGCTATTGTGGTTTATTCGGGAGTGGACAGGAAAGCGCGGCTTTTCAGCAATGCGCTGACGCTGGAGAGCACCTCTGCGGCGCTAAGCAACATAACGGCGTTTCCGACAAATGGCCAGCCGCTGACGGGATCACAGGGCGGATGGCCGCTGCGGATTATTGGGTCAGGAAGCGCGGCGGGAACGGTCGGCGTGCTGTCCTCTTACGATAACGTACTTGATTTCCTGACAATCAGTTCTGGAAATGTTCTGTCGTGGGCGGGTGCGGCGCTGGGATCTGTGACGCTAACCGGAAATCCGTACCTGATTGCGCCGGATCCGACACACGGGGCGTTCATCGTGGCATCAGCCGACACGACAAATGGAGTGACAACGTTGCAGTCGATCAGCGCGAAATCGCCTTACACGGCGACCACGATAACATCAGCCTCGTCGCTGCCGGTTGGATTTCTGGCGTCGGGAATCCTGGTCTCGAATGACGGGAGCACGATCTATGTGGCGGGATTCAATGCATTGACGGCGCCGGACCCGACGAATACGCCATTGTTCATTGCCATCGCGAATAATTGATTTTTTCGACCGCATGGCTTTGGCGCGCATATCTCTCCGGGGCTGAAGCCCGCGATTCTGCTTATTGCGTGGCGGCACGGCTAGAGCGTTTTCTGTTCTGGTGTTTACAGTTGAAATGGACAGTTGTGCTATCCCACCCTTTTCGCAAAGTACGCGAAAAGGATGGGGCACCCAGAATTTTGTTAACACTCAATTTAAAAACGCTTTAATACCGCAACTGGAAGTCGGGATCGACGGGGTTCTCGAAGAGTGAAGCGTCGCGGGTGACGATGGTGAGGCCGGAGGGAGTGACGAAGTAGCGGCGCTTGTCTTCGACGGGGTCGTAGCCGATGACGGTGCCCTCGGGAATGTGGACATGACGGTCGATGATGGCGCGGCGGATGCGGCAGTGGCGCCCGATGTTGACATGGGAAAAGACAATGCTGGCTTCGACGGTGGAGTAGGAGTTGACGCGCACATCCTGCGAAACGACGGAGTTGGAGACTGTGGCGCCGGAGATGATGACGCCGGCGGTAATGACGGAGTTGATGGCCATGCCGGAGCGGCCGGGCTCGCCGAAGACAAATTTGGCCGGCGGGTACTGACGGACGCGAGTACGAATGGGCCAGTCTTTGTCGTAGAGGTTGAAGACGGGCGAAACCGCGCAGAGGTCCATATTGGCGTCGTAGTAAGCGTCGAGGGTGCCAACATCGCGCCAGTAGAGCGCCTGCTGTTTGTTCTCATCGACGAAACTGTAGGCCATCATCTTCTTTTTGCCGAGCATGTTGGGCAGAATGTTGTGGCCGAAGTCATGTTTTGAGTCGGGGTTTTCAGCGTCGGCGATGAGCGCCTTGAGCAAAACCTCTGTATTGAAGATATAGATGCCCATGGAGGCATCGACCGCATTAGGGTTAAACGGGGAGCGGAAGCTGGTGGAGGCGGGTTTCTCCTGAAAGCCCTTAATCTCAGCGTTCTGACCGACCTCGACCACGCCGAATTGCTTGACCTCATCGGGGGGAATGGGCAGGGTGGCGATGGTTACTTCGGCTTTGGTTTCCTTGTGGTACTCCAACATGCGGCTGTAGTCCATTTTGTAGATGTGGTCGCCGCTGAGGATGATGACGTACCTGGGCTGTTCGCTGCCGATGGAGTAGATGTTTTGGTAAACGGCGTCAGCGGTGCCCATATACCAGTTGGAGCCGGTGCGCTGCATGGGCGGCATGAGCTCGAAAAACTCGCCGAGTTCCTGGGCGACAATGCCGGACCAGCCCTCGCGAATATGCCGGTTGAGAGAGAGAGCTTTGTACTGAGTAAGAATGAAAACCTTGCGCAGGCCGGAGTTAATGCAGTTGGAGAGAGTGATATCGATGATGCGGTAGTGGCCGCCGAAGGGCACGGCAGGTTTGGCGCGATCGCGCGTGAGTGGAAAGAGGCGTTCTCCAGCGCCGCCCGCAAGCAATACTCCCAGCGTATCTCTCATGTCCATAGGATCCTGCCTTCGTAGCCACCAGTGTCCGCGGAGCTTTCGACTGAGGCGGAAGCTCCGCTATCCAGTACAGCATATCCCCCGAGGGCAGTTTATCTGCAAGGATTGCCGGAGGAGATAGCAAAACCGGACGGCATTGGGAACCAATCCCGCCGGCTTTTAGAGAAAGCGGCGCCATTTTGGGAAGATAAGCGTATGGGAAGTGCGGCTGCCGGCAGCAGCTCAGGGGCTAGAACATTTTCGGTTCTGGTGTTTACTGTTGAAATGGACAGTTGTGCTGTCCCACCCTTTTCGCAAAGTACGCGAAAAGGATGGGGCACCCAGAATTTTGTTAACACTCAATTTGAAAATGCTCTAAGGCCCTCGCTGATTCTGGGGCGCTTGCGGCACCCTTCGACTGCGCTCAGGGCAGGCTAAAAGTCGTGCCCTGATACAAGGCCTGCTCAATTTAGAGTTTTTCCGCGAGCTGTAAAGTAGTGCCCTGACACAGAGCGTGGCCGTAATGGAGTTTTCCGCGATGCGTAAAGCCCGCGTTGATTATGCGGGCTTCATGCGGGGGTTGAAACCCCCGCATCCCTCCGAAAAGTTTTTTTCGACAAACTCCTAGCGCTTCTTTTTGAATTTATATTCGACGCCGACGGAGATGGCGAAGTTGACATCGGTCTGAGTAACTTTGGGCGGGAAGTTGGTGCTATAGCGGGTGATAACCGCGTCGGGGGTGATGCGGAAGACCCAGTGGGCGGAGCGGTTCAGGTCCATGTGGCCGCCGACGATGAACGCGGGGGCAGTCTGGTTGTTGTAGAAGTTGACCTGCTGGGGCGTATCGGGATAGATATGCGAATCAAAATGGGCGCCGCCGACGAGGGCGTGGGCACTGAGGGCGCCGTGCTTGTTGTGCGGGCCGAGCCACTCAGGGCCTGCAACGAACAACTGCTGGCTGACGAATGGGCCGCTGATGGTAACGCCGGTTCTGCCGACACCGCTGGTGCCCAGGTAGTAACGGACGGAGCCTTCGAGGCCCCAGTGCTTGAAGAACCAATCGGAAGCGGAGAGATCGAGTCCACCGAGGTTGGCGCCCTGGAGCACGCTCGCGCCGGCCTTCATGTGGTCGTAGGCCATGCCGAGGGAGATATCGTATTTGTTGTCGTAGCGCACGCCGGCGAGCGGATCGCTGGCAACGTAGGTGCCATTGCCGGCGGTGGCAGAGGCGGTGCTTTGCGCCTGAATACGAGCAGAGAAAGACAGAGCCATTATGGCTGAGACGGCAAGAGCGGCGGAAAATCTTACTGAGAAAGGCATCGTATTTCAGCTTACAGGACGATACCTGCGGGGGACAACGGCAGCCGGGCTACAATTTGCCGGTTATGGCAGGCAAGACTCTCTCCAGCGGGCCCAAACCAGGTAGCGGACGGTGAGCAGGGTTTCAGCGTAGGCGTCTGCCCACGGGTTGGCGGGCGCACCGGGCGAGAGAGAAGGCGCGGCGTGGGTGCGCCAGAGGAGTGGGAGCTGGTTGAAGATGTATCCGGCGCGGGGCAGGTGGCTGGGGCTGGAAACCACCTCGGCGGAGCGCCAGCCGTGCTCTTGCATGATTCGCGCGGAATAGCAGGCGTTCTGGATGGTGTCGCGGGCTTGCGGCTCGATAAAGATGGCTGAGTCGGGAATGCCTTGAGCGTGGGCGGTTCGCGCCATGACGCGCGCTTCGACAAAGCCGTTGTGGGCCGCGCCGCCGGTCATAATGAGGCGGGGCGCGATGCCGCGCTCATACTCGCGCACGGCTTCGGTTACGCGAGCCAACTGCCGGGGCGTAGGGTTGCCGTCGCTGTCGGCCGGCGTGCCGAGCACGATGATGGCGTCAAAGCGGGTGAGCGAGGTGTTGGATGTGGGCGCGAGCAGCCGGGCAGCCACTCCGGAGCCGAGAAGCGCAAGAAGCAAAACGATGGAGGCGAGAGCGAGCCGGCTGCGCCAACCGAGTCGCCGGGAGCGCGATGGGGTGGCGCGATGACTGGCGCGACGGATGGGCTGCTTGCGATACGAGCGCGTACGGGTCAAGATAAATCCCCCGCCTCCACTTTACAGGCTGCGGAAGGGCTTTGGGTCTCTGGCAGAATTCGAAAAAAAGATCACTCAGGGGCTAAAGCCCGCAGTCATTTTGCGGCGTTTTCGGCACGACTGAAGTCGTGCCCTGACACAAGGCACCCTTTTGAGACACGTCCTACGAGTTTTTCCGCGGCCCGTGAGGTCCGCGTCGATTCTGATGGCGTTATACCGGGGGTTGAAACCCCGCCTCCCTCCGGATCGAGTTCTTCCGCAACGAGTTCAGGTGCGCAGTTTGGCGGCGGCAAAATCAGCCGAGGTTGGCGGGCTGGCCCCAGGACGACAAGACGAAATCATTCAATGGTTTGCGTGTGCGCGGGGTGGTTTCCTGGGTGATGAGATCCGGGTTGGTCAGGGCGGCAGGTTCGCCTTGATAGCCGAGGGCGATGACGGAACCGAGAGCGTAATCCTGTGGAATTTCAAGGGACTGGCGGGCGGCGGCCTGATCGAAGCCGGCCATCTGGTGGGTTTTGAGGCCGAGGGCGGCGGCTTGCAGCGTGAGATAGGAGGAGGCAGCGCCCAAGTCGTAGAGAGCATGGCGATTGTCTGTGCCGTTGTGGCTGAATTTGGTATTGGCGACGCCGAGAATCAGAACCGGCGCAGCGGCAGCCCACCCCTGGTTGAAGCCGATCAAAGTGGAGAATATCTTTTTGTAGGTCAGCGAGTTACGAAAGCCGACAATAAAGCGCCAGGGCTGCTCGTTGTAAGAAGAAGCGGCCCAGCGGGCGGCCTCAAAGACTTTGCGCAGGTCGGCGGGGCTGACGTCGCGGTCGGCAAAGGAGCGCGGGCTCCAGCGGGCGAGCACGGCAGGCAACACGCCATCGACGGCGGGCGCCTGCTTTAAACGATTGACTTCAATAGCGGATAGAGTCATGCGAGAACTCCGTGGGGAAGAGTGAATTACGATTTTTTGATTCGAGGCGCGGGGGGAAGGATTCCTGCTCCGAGAAAAAAGTTGTTTGAACGGATAATTTTGGAGGGGTATTGGTTGGGGTAAACGGCGCGGACGGGGACGTCCGCGCCACAGCCGGCCGGGAGGCCAGCGCTACAAGATTTGAAGCGGAGCGAACCGGGAACCCCACACATTTGTAAAGAAGCGCAAATGTGTGGGGCCGGAGGCTCCCGGAACTTATTCCAATACAAAAATATTTTTCTCGGCGCACATCCGTTTGAGTATCTTTGGCCACACTGTGACGCTTACCTCTCCGAGGTGAGCCTTGCGGAGCAGGAGCATCAAGGTGCGCGACTGG
>Ga0326727_10021639_pt1 | contig 12553 bp, 13 predicted proteins | sample MB2enrmetagenome_FD_207643 | JGI IMG/M metagenome (GOLD analysis project Ga0326727, IMG submission 207643) | Lab enriched peat soil microbial communities from McLean, Ithaca, NY, United States - MB29MY | ecosystem: Environmental > Terrestrial > Soil > Wetlands > Peat | place: USA: New York...
CGTGCTCCGCGCCTCCGCGGTAAGCCCCCCCCCTCTTTCCGCGGCGTCACCCTCTCGGTCCGCTCTCAGGTTTTGACTTTGGTCTTCTCCGCGTCTTCCTCCACGTGCCCCGCGCCTCCGCGGTAAGTTCCCCTCTTTCCGCGGCGCACCCTCTCGGTCCGCTCTCGGGTTTTGACTTTGGTCTTCTCCGCGGCTTGCTCCGCGTGCTCCGCGCCTCCGCGGTAAGAACACAGTTTCCAGTTGTTTCCGGCTTCGCCGTGAGCGTACCGCGAAGACGTAGTGCGCGCCCCCTATTTCGATTTGGCCGCGCCCCGCCGTCCGCCCCTGCCCGGAGTGATCGCGTCCCAGGCCGCGTCGCCGGTCTGCCGGTAGTCCTTGGGCAAGGTCGTCCACTCCGGCCGGGTGATCCCATTTAAGTCGTAAACTACTTTGCCGTTGTGAACTGTCAGCTCGCAGGCCAGCCGCTGTTTGCCGTTCATGCGGGCGCCGTACATGTCCGTGAAACCGAAATTGCCGGTTTCGACGCGCAGCACGGTAACGTCGGCCGGCGATCCCACCGAGAGGTTGCCCAGTTCCTCGTGGTGGATTTCCTTGGCCGGATTCCAGGTGGAACGCACAATCACGTCGTCCAGGCTCATGCCCATGGCCAGGAACTTGTCCATCACGTTGAGCATGTCCTTCATGCCGGCGTTCATGCTGCCGATATGCAGATCGGTCGAAATGGAATCGGGCAGGAATCCCTGCTGCATGGCGGGAACGGCCACGCGCCAGGCAAAACTGCCGCCGCCGTGGCCCACGTCGAAGATCACGCCGCGCTTGCGCCCCGCGATCATCCCGGGGTTCACGTGGCCGGTGTCGTCGAGCTCGTGCCGCAGGCCTGAGTAGCAGTGCGTGTAAATATCGCCGGGGCGAAGCTTCTTGGTCAGCAGGTCCTGGATAGGCCGCTCCGGATGGTCGTTGCCGAAATCTACCATCACGGGAATGCCGCCGGCCAGGTTGCCCGCTTCGACGGCATGCTCCACGGGAGTCCATTCCGGTCCTGTGTAGTGCGCCGTCTTGAAGCCCACGATGATGTTTTTGTACTTCTTGGCCATCTCCGCGGCCGGCGCCGGCTCCATGTCTTTGAGATCGTCCTCGAACCGCGCGCCGCGCATCCCGTGGCCGACGATATTCAGGAAGGCGAAGACGCGCGTCTTGGAACGGTCGATGATGCGCTCCTTAAAGTCCTCAAAGTTGCGGTAGCCCGCGCAGCCGGCGTCGGCGACGGTGGTCACACCCACGCGGAACGTGTATCCGTCGGGATAGAGGCTGTTGTCGCCGGCATAGGAGTTCCGTTCGCCCGTGCCGGCGTAGACGTGGACGTGAATATCCACCAGGCCCGGAGTGACGTAGAGGCCGGAGACATTTACGGTCTTCAGGGCGGTTGCCGGGTCGAGGCGCTCCGCGACGGCCGCTATGGCGCCGTCCTTGATTCCGACATCACGCACCGCGCTGATGCCGTTCTTGGCGTCGATGACGTGACCGCCGGTCAGCAGCAGGTCAAAACGGTTCTGGGCAAATCCGTTGCCGATCATGCAGGAAAGTACCAATACAAAAACTCGCAGTTTCATGATTTCTCCTCAATGCGACAGGTCGACGACCGCATAGGTCTTCAACTCCGGCAGAGTAAATTCGGTGGCCTCCGGCTCCGCGGTGTAGTCGAGCAGTTCGACGCCCGAGCCATCGTCGGCCGCCAACCGGTGCTGGGGATAATTCCCCAGAACGCGCACGCGAATGCCGTTTACTTTTCGCGCCGGCCCGGCATAGTTGAGCAGTTCCACGCGGATGCGGCCGGCCGATGCGCTGACTCGGGCAACCACCACCGGGCTGCCGTAGATGCGCAGCGTGCGCTTTTCATCGGTGAGATTGGTGCGAATCGTCTGGGCCATCACCTTCGGGTTTTTGGCGTCTTCCAGCGGATAGTCCCGGGAGCCGAGCCGCACGTTCAGCTTGAGCGTGGGGTCGGGCGCGCGGACCACCCGGAAGAGAAGATTATCGCGCACCATCAGGTTCATGACTTCGCCCGCGGCGGGAGAGGCGTCGTCGATGAATCCGATATCGGCTACGGGCGGCAGATCCTCGCGATTCAGGCCACGCAGAAAATCCAGCATGCGGGCCAGGGGCTGGAGCCCTGCGCCGTCGGTTTTGACCAGGGCGTTGGCGCCGTAGCAGAAGGCTTCCGCGGCGGCCAGCGCGGCCGGCTCGCCGGGCACATCGTAATAGAAACGGGCTTGGGGGCGGCGCAGGAACATCCAGCCGTTGGCCACCAGCCAGGGCTCGCGCGACGCGGACGCCTGGTTCATGCGGTAATTGACGGTGGGCGTGAGGAGTTTCACTGCCCCGCGCAAGTCGCCGGTCTCCACCGTGATACCGGACACACCGTTCCAGGACTGCGACTGTGCCGCGGGAACCACGATATGGGAGATGCCGGCGTCGCGCAAGGTTGAGGCGGTGTCGGCGCCTCCCTCCCAGAACAGGCCCGGCAAAGCCGCCAGCAGAAGCAGCATCACAGTTCCATCACCTTGAGCTGGATTTTAGCGTCGTCGTATACGCCCAGCCCCTTGCTGGCCGCGTATTCCACGTGGCCCGGTTCGCGAATGTAGTGGTTGCGATTGGGGTCCGAATTCTCGCCCAGGTGCTCGCGGGAGCGGTCGAAAAGCGAAACCGCGCCTTCGGCTTTGCGCTTGGCTTCGATGACATCGATCAGCTTGTGGTCCATGGCCACCGGGTCGGTGCCGAACATCATCTGTTTGGGGTAGAAGCGGAAGCGCGGGTTGGTGCTGAAAGGTCCCGCGTGCCACACGCCGCGCAGGCCGTCCATGATGTTCAGGACCACGCGCGAGCGCACCGGTTCGGTTGCCGCCAGGGTGCCGATGAACGTCCTGGTGTTGGTCTTCTCGAAACGGTGCGAGCGATCCACGTTGGAGAAATCGCCGTAGGCGATATTCTTGAGACAGCCGGTGACCCCCGCCGCCTGGTGCTCCTTCATGTTGGGCACGTTGACGATCTTGGTGAGCTTGTCGGCCACCAGCCTTATCAGGTTCGACCGCGTATCTTCTTCGCCGAAAAAGCTGGTCTCCACGTAGGTGTGCGGATCGTAGCCGAGGATGGAGCCCCGCGAACTCTCGGCGGCGGTGACCGTGACGCCCTCGGGAAGGTACTTCGGGTAGCCCACCGATTGCAGTTGGTTCTCAAAGCGCTCGTAGACGTAGATCTGTTTGGTGGGGACTCCGATGGCGACCAGGTTCTCGGCGATCCCGGCGACCACTTCGGGGGAGGAACAGATGCGCGGCGCTCCCGAGCAGTTCACCTTGATGCCCACCACGTCGCTGGTGGAGATAAAGCGCGCCCAGGCGTCTTCGTCCCGCGAGTCGCCGGTGAGCGCGCGCATGCCCGTGGAGAGCATCTGTTTGACTACTGCGCGGTCAACTTTGTCGGTTTGGGAGTCGATGGATTTTTCGGAGTGAACGCGGACTACCTGTCCGGGGTACGGTCCCGGCATCCCCGGGTGGGGAGAAGGAGCGAAGTGCGTAACCACGCGATATACGGGGTCGCCGTCCGCGGCGAGCAGCGGAGATGCTGCCATGACGTGTAAGAACAAGCGTCTGTCCACGGGCTTGAGTGTATCGTAACCGGAAAACGTCCGTCAAACCGAGGGGCACAGCGCGGCTTCGCCGCAAGCTTTAGTGGCACAGGAATTCCTGCCTGTGTGATTCTTGGTAGTGTGCGCGCGGCTCCGGTTAGGAGCCGTTCGCAAGAATCGCGGCCGAGTGCTCGAGTGGCCAAACTGCGGGAACCCGAGGGCGAACTGAAAGCCGCCGGCATCGAGCACCTGTTCCTTCACGGCTCCTACGCGTGCGGGACGGCTGTCCGCGGGGTGTCGGATGTGGACGTCATAGCCAAATTCACTCCCGGACGGCGTCTGTCGCTTCTGGACATGGTGGCTGGAGTGCCTGGTCATCGACAATCCACGACGCCTTGCCGCGCTTGTCGAACGCCCGCTCGATTACTCCCAATGTCCCTTCCGTAATCCGCAGGCCCGCGAGATCGCGGCGGGCACCCGTGTTTAATCAGAGGATGGAAGCTCCATTCGAGATGGCGGCGTTGTAGAATGACCATATTCCGACGGAGCCGATCCCGAGCGGAAATCCACGCCGGACATGCCCGTGCCGCATTTCGCCGCCGTGCAAACTCCCGTTGACAGTCTGCATCCGGTATCGTTGCCATGGGCGGTATGACCGCTATGTGAGATCAATAAGATACGTGCTTTCAATAGGCCACGGATGAACATGTGGCTCTTGTATAGATCTAATCAGGCCTCATCGAAGCCCTGGAAACTATCCCGGACAATCTCCTCAATCCGCGCGACCTCGTCGTCGCGCAGTTGATTGAATTCGCCCGCCCGCCGCCTCCCGGACAGCTTACCTTGATTCTGGCGGATAAACATCACCAGGTTCCCGGCCACCCGATCCGGCATCTCGACCACATCCATGATCCGCTGAATCGCCTCATCGTGACGGCGCAGCCAGTCGATCTCCCGCGGCAGATCCTGCTCCACCGTCCGCTGGACGCACGAATACAGAAACTCCGCCTCCTCCGTGCAATCCAGATATCGATAGAGGTCGGCCGTTTCGTTCAGCACCTCCACGTTCCGTTCGGGCGTTGTCCGCCATTCGATGAATGGCATCAGCGGACGGGAGTGGGACTGCAACGCGGCACGGTAATCGTCGATGCGGTCCAGCATCACGGAGGAAACCGGGAACACCATCCCCGGCGGCGTGAATTTCCGCTCGGCCAGGACGTGATGGATCAGGCAGCGGTGCATGCGGCCGTTGCCGTCCTGGAACGGATGGATGTAGACGAAGCCGAAGGCGGTCGCCGCCGCCTTCAGCACCGCGTCGACGCCGTCCTCGCGCATGCGATTGTTGGCTTCCAGCAAACCGTCCATGAGATCGTCGAGATCGTCGGGCTTCGCGCCGATGAATTCCGGCAGCGGATCGCCGAGGTGGTCCCGTTCACCCAGGAAAACGCCGTCGGGACGAAGACCCGCGTGTACGAATCGCGTGTCCTCGATGAGAATGCGCTGCAGGCGAATGATCTCCTCCCGGGTCAGCGGGTTCTTGCCTGCTTCGAGCACCGCGCGGCCCCACCGCTCCAGCCGGTTGCGCGGAGGCCGCTCGCCCTCGATTTCGAAACTGGCCCGGCTGTCCGCCAGCATCATGAAACTCGCCGCGCGCGCCACCAGGTGGGCGCCGGTGCGGCCCACGGTCTCCCGCGCCTTGGCGGAGAGGTCCCGTTCCAGAAACCCGGTGAGCGCCTTGGTGCGGCGGATGACCGGGCAAAACCGGCCGGCGCCCAGGAGATTGTCGCGCACGCGGTGGCGTTTCGAAAGACGCGGCTGGCCCGTGAAATACGCACCCGGCTCCAGCAGGTCGATGGCTGTTGCATTGGGCGCATCGTCCACCGCCAGGCTGCGGCCGGTCAGCATTTCGTAGAAATACCAGGCCCGCCGCGCCACCATGCCGGTGGGCGCCCGACGCACCATGGTTTCGATCTCGCTCCGCGGCGCGGCCGCAAAAACGCGCTTCAGGATCAGGAGATCGATGTCCTCGTGACGCAGGGCGAAAGTCAGGTGATCGGCGAGAGTATCGCCCGGCCAGTAGCGTTTATCGAAAACGCTCCACGCCCCCTGCTCCCGCCGGCTGCCGCCGACGTGCTGTTCCGAGATGCAACTCGGGCGGCGAACCGGCGCGGACAAGGCCAGCCCGCGGACCAGCGCCGCCCAACCGGCCAGCCTGTTACCATCGGGAATAGTCTTTTCCTGAAATGTGGGCTCGGGCTTCAAGTCAAGCCGCATACGTCGAAAACCCTTCGCGACCGTCGAAAACCACGTCTCATTCGTCCAGGCCGTCGAAAACTACTTTAGCAGCTTGTCTGCGCTCACTGCGCTTTGATCAACTGCTGGAGTGCCGCATCGAGCGATCGCTCCATGTCGGCCACCTGCGCCCGAAGACTCGGCCAGTTGCTTCTGCGCCGCCTGAAACTGGCTGGCGAGTTCCGATTTGCGCGCGCTCCGGTCCTGCTCTCTGGCGGTCAGTTCTTCGAGTTCGAGCTCCACGGTTTTCGTGAGCGATTCGATCTCGCGGCGTTGGTCGGGAGTAGCCATCGAAGACGCCCTTCCTTCCCATTCCTTCAATCTGGCAGCATCCTGGTCGCGCCTGTGAGACAGGTCGATCCCCTGTTGCCGGAGGTCGTTGAGCTGTTGCGACATGCGGGTCGCCGCCGCCCCCTCGATCTGCAACCGGGTCACTGCAAGCTGAGTCCGCGCGGTCCATAACGTAAAACGTTCGATCGCCAGGCGCAGTTGTTGGACTTCCAGCAGCAGCTTCTGTGATACCGGTGAATCGCCATCCAATCTACGACGCCTTGCCGCGCTTGTCGAACGCCCGCTCGATTACCCCCAATGTCCCTTCCGTAATCTGCAGGCCCGCGAGATCGCGGCGGCGCACCCATTCCACGCTGCAAACGTCGTCACCGGCGCACAGGGTCCCGCCCACGATGCGGCACAGGTAATCGATCAGCACATAGTGGTATTCCGGCCGGCCGGCCGCATCCCGAATGATGCGTTCAAAGATCTCGAAGACCCGCAGCGGGCGAATTTCGAGACCGGTTTCCTCGCGAATCTCCCGGCACACGGCATCTTTCAAAGACTCGCCGATTTCCAGCGCTCCGCCCGGCAAAGACCACCACCCCTTCAGCGGTTCCTTGCCGCGCTGCGCCATGAGAATGCGGTCGCGCCGCAGCATGATGGCACCCACCCCCACCAAAGGCCGCTGGGGATACCGGCGGTCGTCAACATCCACACTCGAACTTGTGCCAGTCATCGAGCCCACAACCCCAACCCCAAACCCCCGCCTTAGTACGCCCCTTTCACGTCCATCCGCACCAGGTAAACGGACCCTTGCTCGGTGATGAACAGCGTGCGCAGATCCGGTCCGCCGAAGGCGCAATTGGAAGGCCGGCGGTGCAGATCGATGGTGTGGAGCAGTTTGCCATCCGGGCTGTAGATCGCGATGCCATTGTCCGCGATGTACAGATTCCCCTTCTCGTCCACGCGCACGCCGCCCGGCACGCCCGCCATTCCCGAGATGACCACGCGCTCGTTGGTGGCGTCGCCGTTCCTGTCCACGTCATACGCCCGCACGTTGCGCTCGTCCGAATTCACCACGTACAGGATGCGGCCGTTGGGCGAGAGCGCGATGCCATTGGGCCGTCCGGCGGGCTTGGCCACCAGTTTCAAGGCTCCCTTGGGCGGGATGTGGTACACGCCGTAGAAATCCAGTTCGCGATTGTCGGATTGCCAGCCGAACGCCGGATCGGTGAAATACGCGTGCCCCGACCGGCTCACCACGATATCGTTCGGGGCATTCAGGCGCTTCGCTTCCCACTTCTCCGCCACCACCTCGATAGCCCCCTTTTTGTCGGTGCGGGTCACCCGGCGCGCGCGCGTCTCGCAGGTGTAAAGGCGGCCTTCGGCGTCAAACGCGTTGCCGCTGGGGCCGTGCGCCTCGGCACGAAAAAGCTCGGCCTTGTGCCCCGGCGCCCATTTCAACAGCCGGTCGCCGGGAGTGTCGCTGAAGATCAGGTATCCCTCCTTCTGCGACCATGCCGGCCCCTCCGTAAAGGTGAGGTCTTTGGCGATTTCTTCCAGCTTGAGATCGGAAAAATCTTGCGCCCGGGCTCCCGCCGCGGCGAGGGCCGCCGCGAGGACCGCCGCAAGAATACTACGGTTCATGACCCGTGCTTCTTGACTTCGATATTGTTGATCACCTGTTTGACGCCCTTGATCTTCTTGGCCAATTTGGTGGCTTTATCCTTCTGCTGCTGCGTCTCGACGGTGCCAGTGATGGTGACCACTCCCTGTTTGGAATCCACCATCAGGGCGCCGCCCTTGACGTCCTGATCGCCCGAGAGCTTGATCCGGACCTGGTCGATGATGAGGTTGTCGCTGATAGGCTTGTCGGCAGCCAGGCAGACGGTGGCGGCCAGACAGAACAGCATGAGCAGAGCACAAACTTTAGAAATCATCTTCACCGGTCATTGTACGCCAGTCGAGAACATTCAGGAAGGCCGCCTTCTCGCGCCAACCCGGCTGCACGCGAACGTGCAGGTCGAGGTAGATCTTCACCCCCAACAGCCGCTCCATTTCCTGCCGCGCCAGCGTGCCTATCTTCTTGAGCATGGCGCCCTTGGCGCCGATCACGATGGCCTTCTGACCGTCGCGTTCCACTCGGATGGTGGCATAAATGCGCGTGATTTCCGGCGTCTCTTCCCACCGGTCCACCATCACCGCCACCGAATGCGGCACTTCCTGGCGCGTGGCCGCCAGCACCTTTTCGCGAATCAGTTCGGCTGCCAGGAAGCGTTCCGGCTGGTCCGTAACGTAGTTCTCGGGAAAGTAAGCGGGGCCTTCGGGCAGGCGGTCCACCACGATTTTGCGCAGTTCCTCCACCCCCCGGCCGCGCGCCGCCGAGATGGGCACGTAATCCGCGAAATCGTACATCCTGCGGTATTCGTCGATGAGCGGCAGCAGGCGCGCCTTTTCCTTTACCAGGTCGATTTTGTTGAGCGCCAGCACCACCGGCGTGCCGGCCTTGCGCACCATGCCGAGCGCGCGGCGATCCTCTTCAATCGCCGGGTGGGCCGCATCCGCCAGGTAGAGCAGCAGGTCGCGTTCTTCCAGTGCCGCGCGCACGGTGTCCATCAGGCGCTTGTTGAGCGGCGAATCGGCTTTGTGGATGCCCGGCGTGTCGATGAACACGATCTGCGCCTCGGGGCTGGTGAACACGCCCTGGATCGAGGTGCGGGTGGTCTGCGGCTTATCCGCGACGATGGCCACCTTTTGGCCCACCAGGGCATTCAGCAGCGTGGATTTCCCGGCGTTCGGCAGCCCGATGAGGGAGACGAAGCCGGACTTGAAATGTTCATTCATGAGCCACCGTTTGCGGCTTGCTGAGGCGCACCTGCTCCACCCGCAGTTCGTCGCTGGCCAGCACTTCGACGCGAATTCCGTCCCGCTCCACGAACTCTCCGGGCTTGGGCAACCGCCCCAGCCACTCGCTCACCAGGCCACCGACCGTGGTGGACTCGATCTCCTCTTCCGGGTGGAAGGATTCGAAGAGATCGCCCACGCGGCTGAGATCGAAATTCCCGGAGACGATGTAGCCGCCATGCCCGTCCTCGGTAACGTCGCTGTCGGGTTCGTGCTCGTCGCGGATCTCCCCGATGATGACTTCCAGCAGGTCCTCCAGCGTAGCCAGGCCGGCCGTATTGCCGTATTCGTCCACCACCATCACCATGTGGCTGTTCTCCTGCTGCATCTGGCGCATCAGGTCGTGGACCGGCTTGGTCTCGGGCACGAACATGATGGGGCGGACCAACTCGCGCACCGTGCGCCTTTCCCTCTGGGCTTTTTCCAGCTCGAACATGTCGCGCACGTGCACGAAGCCGATCACCTGGTCAATATTCTGTTCGTACACCGGGAAGCGCGAGTATTGCTCGGTGATCACCAGTTGGCGCAATTGCTCCAGCGTGGAATCGGCCGAGATGGCCACGATATTGGGCCGTGGCGTCATCACCTCGCGCACCACTTTGTCGCCGAACTCCACCACCGATTGAATCAGCTCGCGGTCTTCCTCCGCGATGAGTCCTTCTTCCGTGCCCGCGGAGATCAGGGCATCGATGTTCTCGGCGGGGGTGGGCGCTTCCTCCTCGGCGGCGCCCGCATCGGCCAGGTCGACCAGCGACTGGAAGAAGGTGAGGAGCGCGATCAACGGACGCACCACCCAAGCCAGTCCCCGCAGAAAGGGTGCCATGGGGATCAGCCATTCGCCCGTCGTGCGCCGGTACAGCAGTTGCGGGAGTATGTAAGCCACCAGCATCATGGTGATCCACACGGCCGCCAGCGCCTGCCATAAAGTGGCCGCTTGCCATGCACCGCTGTCCGCGAACCAGGCGAAGTAGAGCGCGCCCAACAGCACCAGGAGAGTGTGCTTGATCAGCGAAAACGAAGCCGCGCCCTCCTCCGTCTTCATTCCCAGCTTGTCTTCCAGCGTTTGCTTGAAGAACTGGAGCGAGGGCTGATCGCGCGTGCGCAGGCGCATGCTCTCCAGGTAGAGAAGCTGGACGAAGGTGACCAGCCCGAGCAGGGCAATCGCGATCCAGGTGGCGGCGATGACTGCCGGCATCATGGCTGGGCCCGCTCGATCAGGCCGTTGGGAAGTCCCAGCCGCGCGCGCCAGCGCTTTTCCACCCGCGCCATGTGTCCACCGTCGGTCTCGTGGTCCAGGCCTAACAGGTGCAGCAGGCCGTGCAGCATCAGGACCTGAATTTCCTGCTCGGTCGAGTGCCCCAACGCCCGCGCCTGCGCCCTTGCCCGCGCCAGTGAAATGGCGATGTCGCCAAGCGAACCCTCGGCGCTCCGCGTTTTCCTCCGCGTGCTCCGCGGCTCCGCGGTAATTCCGTTGTTTGCCGCTGGAAACGCCAGCACATCCGTGGCGTAATCCTTCCCCCGAAAATCCCGGTTCAACCGCCGCAGTTCCGCATCGCCCGAAATCAGGCAATCAAATGCCCGGCCCTTGGCGACTTCGGTTTCGAGGCGCCCGGCGAAGCGCTCGATGGTCCTGCGTGCCAGGTTCGCGCCAACGCGCCGGAAGGTGACCGTACTGCCATCTGGGGAAGACATCGCGGGGCTCAGGCCTGCACAGCCGTATCGGGAGCCGGAGGCGCGACTGTCGGCGCCGCCTCGGGCTTACCGTAGCCATTGCCATTGCCATTTTCGGGAGACGTTTCGGTCAGTTTCAGAGTGAGCTGCCGGCCGGCGCCGATGGTCTCGTTGTATCGCTCGTAAGCCTTGACGATGCGTTGCACCAGGCAATGGCGGACCACGTCTTTTTCGTCGAACTGCACGAAGCTGATGCCTTCCACGCCCTTGAGCACTTCCACCACGTCCACCAGGCCGCTCCGCTTGCCGGTGGGCAGGTCGATCTGCGTGATGTCCCCGTTCACCACCATCTTGGAGTTGAGGCCCTGGCGCGTCAACACCATCTTCATCTGTTCGGGCGTCGAGTTTTGCGCTTCGTCCAGAATAATGAAGCTGTCGTTCAGCGTGCGGCCGCGCATGAAGGCGATGGGCGCCACTTCAATGACGTTGCGCTCCAGCAGTTTCTCCACGCGGTCGCTCTCCAGCATGTCGTACAGCGCGTCGTACAGCGGGCGCAGGTACGGATCTACTTTTTCCTGCAAAGTACCGGGCAGGAAGCCCAGGCGCTCGCCTGCCTCCACCGCCGGCCGCGTCAGGATGATGCGCGCCACCTGTTTGTTGATCAGCGCGGAAACCGCCATGGCCACCGCCAGGTAAGTCTTCCCGGTTCCCGCGGGGCCGATTCCGAACACCAGGTCGTTGCGTTCGATGGCCTCCAGGTAGCGGCGCTGGTTGACCGATTTCGGCGCCAGCATTTTCTTGCCGAAATTGCGCTGCTTGCCGCTGCGGACCAGCGCGCGAAGCGAAACTTCCCGGTCGAGCGTCACCACGCGAAGGTAGCTGTTGAGGTCGCCGTTGTTGAACGTGTGACCCTCGCGCACCAGCGTGTTGTAGTCCTCCAGGATGCTCTCCGCGCGAGCTACGTTCTCCGCTTCGCCTTCGATTTCGAGGTTATTATCGACCAGTTGAGTGTGGACTGCCAGTCCGGATTCGAGTAACCGGATATTTTCATCGCGGGTGCCAAAAAGGCTCTCGACGCCTCGCTGAATGCGCACGCTAGCTTTCATTGATTAGGTGCTGGGTACCTCCAGGGAAAAACGGCACAGGGAAGGGCCTTAGATGAGTAGGGGCCGAATCTTCGCCAACCCGCCTTGGCGGGCTTGTGAAAACCATCTGGACTTATTATAGCAGTGCTGTAAAGCCCCGCCTAATTACAATTCGATGCTGCAATATGACAATTTGTTGCAAGCATGCAACCTGTGTTGCGCAGATCTGCGGCGGCTAGTCTCGCCCGTGCCTGGTGGCTGCGCCGGAGGATGTTGTAAGCTTTCCCGCCTCTCGACCGATATATCCAAAAGCAGGTTTCATGAGGAGGTTCAAATGAAAGCCGTTTGGTTCCTGTTTATCCCGGCAACCCGCGCGGTCAACGGATGGGTGAATGTGGGAAGCCAGGAACAGGCTCGCGGAATGGAGCAAATCTCGCGGGCCATCCCGCAGATGCAGCAGGTGACCCAAAAGACCGCCGGCGGCCCAACAAAGCGTCAGCCGGCACGAACCAGTCGGCGAATGCCACCAACCTGCGGGCCGTGGTGCACAAAATGCGGGAAATGGCGGGAGCCTCCCGATGCCCGTCAGGTCTCCCACCCGCCCTAAGTCGTTTGCTGACCCTACGTCGACGCCTTGGCGCTGTCGACCGTAATCGTATTGCCCTGCATGGTGCCGGTGACGGTAACTTTCTTCCCGGCAAGATCC
>Ga0326727_10021640_pt1 | contig 12553 bp, 8 predicted proteins | sample MB2enrmetagenome_FD_207643 | JGI IMG/M metagenome (GOLD analysis project Ga0326727, IMG submission 207643) | Lab enriched peat soil microbial communities from McLean, Ithaca, NY, United States - MB29MY | ecosystem: Environmental > Terrestrial > Soil > Wetlands > Peat | place: USA: New York...
CGCCCATCTCCACCGGATTCACGCTGCCCAGCGCCGCGGGCACACTGCAATACGGCATCAGCACATCGGAGAGCCTCTCCACCAACTACTTCGGCAACTCCGGCATCACCTCCTATACCAACCTCACCGGAGACGCCGGGTACATCTCTGGCAGCCAGCTCACCCCCTTCAGCATGGTCTTCACCGGGGGCCGTTCGTGGAGTACGTCGGGCCAGGCCGCGTACAACTACCTGAGCCTCGCACTCACTCAGGGAATCCACGCAAAGCGCTGGGTCTTCGTCATCTCCGACTCCGTCAGCTATCTGCCGGCAACCCCCACCACCGGCCTCTCCGGCGTTCCCGGAGCCGGCGATCTGGGCGTCAGCCCCATGCCGGCGGGCGGCAACCCGGGGCCAACGGGCGCCAATCCGGGGCCAGTGGGCGCCAACCCGGGGCCGGTGGGCGCCAACCCAGGTCAGGGCGTGCTCACCGGATTCTCCTCCCGCGTCACCAACAGCAGCTCCCTCAGCATCGAACGCCCGCTCACCGGCAAGACCTCGCTGCAGGCTTCGGGTTCCTACACCCTCATCCGCTTCCTCAACGACTCCGCCACGCCGATCAACCCAGGGCTGGACAGCGACGGCGAGACCGGCGGCATCAACCTCAGCCATCGCATCGACGCGCGCAACTCGCTCAGCGGCAACTTTTCCTATTCGCGCAACACCTACTCGAGCACCAGCTTCAGCCCTCCCGAGCCCAGCTTCACCAGCCAGACAGCCAGCCTGCAGTACAGCCATCAATTGACCCGCAAGCTGCAGGTCAGCGCCTCCGCCGGACCGCAGTGGACCAGCATCGACACCCCCGGCAACACGCCCGCGCTCAGCCTTTACGCCAGCCTCGCGTCCACCTACACCGGCGAGTTCTCCCACGCTACATTGGCCTACACCCGCAGCAGCAACAGCGGCTACGGCGTGGTCGCCGGCGCCATCTCCAACAGCGTCACCTTCTCCACCGGCCGCGTCTTCGACCGGGTATGGATGTGCGCCCTCACCTCGGCCTACACCCAGACCGCGCAGTTGCCCTCGGCAAACGGCCCGCCCTTCACATTCCACACCACCGTCGCCGGCGTGCAGGTCTCGCGCGCCATCGCACGAAGTCTCTCCGCCTACGCAAGTTACACGTTGCAGAACCAGTCCAACCAAGGCAGTGCAGCGGCCGTCGATCTGTTCAGCGGCCTCTCCAATGTGGCCGGCTTCGGGCTCACCTACTCGCCCTCCGCCATCCGCCTTGGACACTCCTAAGGAGCAGGAAATGCTTGGCCATCGACCTCTGAACGTGGAAGATTATCTGTTCATCCTGAAGCGCCACTGGTGGGTCATCGCCATCCCAACGGTGGTTCTGCCCATCGTCGCAGTCGTCGCCACGCTCTATATCCCTGCGCAATACGTCTCGCAGTCCAGCGTGCAGATCGGGCAGCAGAAGGTCTCCAACGATCTGGTCAAACAGGTTGTCACCGAAGATATCAACAGCCGCCTGGCCACCATTGACCAGCAGATCGAGAGCCGTTCCAGCATTCTGCCCATTGTGGACAAGTTCAACCTCTACGCCGACCAGCGGCTGACTACGGACGACCGCATTGCCCTGGCGCGCAAGAACATCGATATTCAGGCCCTGCCAACCGGCTTCGCCCACTCCAATGGAGTCCCCGGCTTTACCATCGCCTTTACCGCCAGCGACGCGCACACCGCGCAGATGGTGTGCGCCGAGATCACATCGCTCTTCATCTCGGCCAACCTGCACGCCCAGCAGGACTTCACCGGTGACACCACCGACTTCCTCAAGGAGCAGTTGGACAACGCCAAGCACACCCTGGACGACCAGGAAGCCAAGAAGGCCGACTTCGAGCGCAAGTACTTCGGAATGCGCCCCGAGGATGAGGGCCAGAACATCAACATCCTGAACAGCCTGAACACGCAACTGGACGCATCCACCCAGGACCTGAGCCGCATGGAGCAGAACAAGACCTACCTGGAGACGACGCTTGCCGCGCAGTTGGCGGCCACTCCCGCCTCCGTCTCGCCGCAGACCGAGGAGCAGCAGCTTCAGGCCCTGCTGGCCCAGCGGGACAACCTCACCCAGCACTACAGCGCCCAGTACCCCGACGTCATCGCCATCAACCGCAGGATCGCCGATCTGCAGGCAAAGATTGCCCACCCCTCCTCCGCGCAACCCTCTCCGGCTGCGCCGGCCACGCCCGGCGGCAACGACTCGCTGGCGGTGCAGGACCTGCGCGCCCGCATCCGCGCGGCGGACCTGGGGATCCAGCAAAAGCGCGCGGAACAGGCCCAGATCAACAAACAGATCCGCGACTACCAGGCGCGCATCCAGTCCACTCCCCAGGTGGAAGAGGAGTACGAGCAATTGACCCGCGACTCGCAGACCTCGCAGGCCTTGTACGATAGCGATCTGGCCAAGCTCAACCAGGCGCAACAGGCCACCGACCTGCAAAACCGCCAGGAAGGAGAGACCTTCAGCGTTCTGGATGCGGCCAATCTGCCCGATAACCCCACCTATCCCAAGCGCAAAGTCTTCGCCTCCGGCGGTCTGGCCGGCGGCGTTGCGCTTGGCTTGCTGATCGTCGCCCTGCTGGAATACCGCGACACCGCGCTGCGCACGGAGCGCGATGTATGGGCGTTCACCAAACTGCCCACTCTGGCCGTCATCGCCTGGTCGGGCGACGTGGCCGAGCGCAAGCCCGGCAAGTTTGCCCGCCTGAAGCGGCCCTTCAGACGCAAGCCCAAGGAACCGGTCGCGGAAGCCCAGGGATAACCATGTATAAGAGCTTCTTCCATCTCGACAGCACGCCCTTTGCCGACAGCCCGGACCCGCGCTTCCTGGTGCGCTTGGCGCACACCCGCGAGGCGCTGGCCACGCTGCAGCACGGCATCGGCGCGCACAAGGGTTTTATCGTCCTCACCGGAGAGGTGGGAACCGGCAAGACCACCCTGTTGCGCAGCGCGCTGGCCTCCTTCGAACCCGGCCGCGTCTTCAGCTCATTCGTCTTCAACCCGCGCCTGGAGGTTCTCGACTTCCTGGAGTTCATCCTGGCCGACTTCGGCATCGTGCCGCAGAGTCGCACCAAGAGCGGAATGCTCATCCAGCTCAACCGCTGGCTGATCGAGCGCTTCCGCCGCGCGGAGACCTGCGTCATCGTGATCGACGAGGCGCAGAACCTCACCTGGGAGCAGTTGGAAGAGGTCCGTCTGCTCACCAACCTGGAAACCTCTACGCAAAAGCTGGTGCAGATCGTCCTCTCCGGCCAGCCCGAACTGGAAGAGAAGCTCAGCGCGCCCGACCTGCGCCAACTGCGCCAGCGCATCACCCTGTGGGCGCGCACCCACGCCATCACCGCCGAGGAGACCTCCGCCTACATCACGCAGCGTCTGCTCGTCGCCGGTTCCTCCGACCGCATCTTCCCCGACGACACCGTCGCCGCTATCCATCGCGCCAGCTGCGGAATCCCACGCATCATCAACCTCATCTGCGAGCACGCCCTCATCCTGGCCTTCGTTGAACAGCTCCATCAGGTCCCCGTAGCGCTCATCCATGCCGTGGTGCGCGACCTCGACCTCGCGCCCCAGTCCTTCATGGTCCCGGCCACTCACGGCCGGTCTTCCGTAAACCCAACGCTTCCATCCCTGAGGGACCCGCGAGGGGAAGAGGGAGGGGAGAAACGATGAGCAAGATATACGAAGCGTTGCGCCAGGCCGAGCTCGACGCTGCTAAACGCGCCGCCACAGCTCCCAGCCCCGCCGCGCCCATCCCCGTCGCCGCCGGACCCGCGCCCGCTGCGTGGCCCGTTGCAGACGAGCAAATTCCCGTCGCCGTTGAGCCCGTTGCGGCAGCACAGCCCGCCCAACCCATCCCTGCCGCGCCCATCCCTGCCGCGCCAATTCCCGTCGCAGAGATTCCCGTCGCACAGATTCCCGTCGCCGCGCCCATCCCTGTCGCGCCGGTCGCTGCCACGCCCATCGCCGACGGCCCCTTTGACCTCGCCAACATCGCCCAGCACATCTGGAACCCCTCGCTCCGTCAGCTCCCCGCACTGGAGCAGCGCGGCGCAGCGGTGGAGCAGTTCCGCAGCCTGCGCTCGCGCATGCAGGAGTTTCGCGACCTCAACACGCTCAAGTCCCTTCTCGTCTCCAGTGGCCTGCCGCAGGAGGGCAAGAGCTTCGTCGCCGCCAACCTGGCCATCTCCTTTGCCCGCCACAAAGCCGCTCGCGTGCTGCTGATCGACGGCGACATGCGCCGCGCCTCGCTGCACAAGCTGCTGGGCGCACCGCCGGGCCCCGGCCTCACCGAATATCTGGCCGGCAAAGCGACCCTCACCGAGATCATGCAGCGCCCCATGCCCGGCGACGCCAGCCATCCCCTGCACCATGGCCTCGCCTCGCTGCTCTTCATCCCCGGCGGCCACGCCAGCGACAAGGCCGCCGACCTCTCTGGCAACCGCCGCTTCGACCGCCTCATCGCCGACGCCTCGCCCTACTTCGACTGGATCGTGGTTGACTCCTCGCCTGTCAACCTGGTCTCCGACGGGGTCAACCTCGCCCGCGCCTGCGATGGGGTCCTGCTGATTGCCCGCGGCGGCACCACCAAGTACGAGGTCGCCCAGCGCGCCCTCGCCGAACTCAAGGCTTCCAAGGTCCTTGGCTTTGTCCTCAACGCCGTCCCGAACCCGCCCGTTGCCGGGGGCTATTATGGCTACGATGGATACGACAAGGTTGAAGAATAATCAGGGGCGTCCCAGGCAATGATCCGGTTTTTGAACGTCTACTACCCCACGCGCACCATCCTTCTGCTGCTTGCGGAGGCGTGCGTGGTCTGCGGCTGCTTCCTGGCCGCCACCTGGATCATGTGCCCCGACACCTACATCGCCCTCGAGTACCAGCAGGGCCTGCTCAAGATCGCCCTCATCACCCTGGTCACCCTGGTCCTCTCATACTACTTCGACCTCTACGAGCCGCGCATCCTCTCCGCCCGCCAGCAGATCTACTTCCGCATCCTTCTGGTGCTCGGCTTCGACTGCTTCCTTCTCTCCGCCTTCCTGTTCTTCGATCCCGAAGTTGCCATCGGCCCCTTTGTCTACGTCCTCGGCTTCGCCCTGCTTACGCCCTCGCTCATCCTGCTGCGCAGGGGCTACGAGTGGGTTGGCGCGCAAAAGCTCTTCCGCGAGCGCGTTTACGTCCTGGGCGCGGGAGAGTACGCGCGCTCCATCGTCGAGACCATCCGCACCCACCCGGAAATCGGCATGGAGGTCGTCTTCTGGGAGGATGTCCAGCTTCCGCCCTCCCAGCGCAAACAGCTCTGGATCTCCGTCCTCGACCGCATCGCCAAGGCCCGCCCCCCCGTCCACCGCATCATCGTCGCCATGGAGGTGCAGCGCGGCGAACTGCCCGTGCAGGAGCTCCTTCTGCTCCGCTTCCGCGGCATCGAAGTGGAGGAGGACAGCACCCTGCGCGAGCGCCTCTACGGCAAGATCCAGCTCGACGGCCTGCGCCCCTCCAGCTTCCTCTACAGCGAAGGCTTCCGCCTGCCGCCCTCGCTGCAGTTCACCCGCCAGTTGGTCAGCCTCACCGCCGCGGCCATCGGACTTCTGCTCTTTCTGCCCCTCTTCCCCTTCGTCGCCCTGGCCGTCAAGCTCTCCTCCAAAGGCCCGCTTTTCTTCCGCCAGCCCCGTGTCGGCATGGGCGGACGCATCTTCAACGTCGTCAAGTTCCGCACCATGTTCACCGACGCCGAAGCCGGCGGCGCAAAGTGGGCCACCAAGGACGACCCGCGCGTCACCTGGGTTGGCTCCTTCCTGCGCAAGATGCGCATCGACGAGATCCCCCAGTTGTGGAACGTCCTGCGCGGAGACATGGGCTTCGTCGGCCCACGTCCGGAGCGTCCCGAGTTCGTCTCCTGGCTCTCCGAAGAGCTCCCCTTCTACTACCTGCGCACGCTGATCCGCCCCGGCCTCACCGGGTGGGCCCAGGTTCGCTACGGATACGGCGCCACGCTGGCCGAGACCAAGGAAAAGCTGGAGTACGACCTCTACTACATCAAGCACATGTCGCTCGGCCTCGACCTGCTCATCATGTTCGAGACCATCAAGACCATCCTTCGCCGCCGCGGCGCGCAATAGCCCGCAGCGCAAAAAAGACACGACCGCGAGGGCCGTGTCTTTTTTTGTGTTCCGTTCAGGAATGCTCGACTCGCTGAACTTACTTCTTGCCCTTCTCGCGGTCAGCTTTTGCACTGGCCAGCGCGGCCTTGGCCGTGCCCACCAATGTGGCGAATCCCGCCGCGTCGTGTGCCGCAATCTCCGCCAGGATCTTGCGGTCCAGCGCGTTGCCCGCCAGCTTCAGCCCGTTGATGAAGCTCGAGTAGCTGATCTCGTTCGCATGGCACGCCGCATTGATGCGCACAATCCACAGCGCGCGGAACTGCCGCTTCTTCTGCTTGCGCCCGCTGTAGGCAAACTTCAGGCCGCGCTCCACGGCCTCCTGCGCCGACTGGTACAGCTTGGATTTTGTCAGGTAGTAGCCGCTCGCGCGATGCAGGATCTTCTTGCGGCGGTCGCTGCGTTTTGTACTCCGTTTTACACGGGGCATCGCTGTTCTCCTTTTGCGTACTTCGGTTAAAGCGGCTGGAGGAAAGGGTTCCTCTTCACGCGCTATGCAACTTCAAGTCTCGGTGGGTTCGCTCGCACTGAAACCCAGGGGCCGTAACGCATCCATCTTGCCCTTTGCTTTGGCTTCCGTCTCCGCGGCCTCTAACCTCCGGCCCCGAATCCGAACTCCGCGGCGGCTCGACTTGAAAGACTCAGTAAAACTCCGCCCAAACCTCAGGCGTAGGGAAGCATCCGTGCCACCTTCGGCGTGTCCGCCTTGGAGACCAGGACCGACCTGCCCAGGTGGCGCTTGGTCTTGGTCTCCTTCGAAGTGAGGATGTGGCGCGTCTTCGACTGCCCGCGCTTGAACAGGCCGGACGCGGTCTTGGTGAAGCGCTTGGCTGCGCCGCTATGGGTCTTCAACTTTGGCATTGTGTTTCCTGACTGGTAACATCGAAACGTTACTGCACCATTATATACGAGTTGCGAATGGCTGCCATCCGTCGGGCCGAGACGATCTCTGCATCGCTGCGTTCTGCCAATTTGCGGCAGCCAGGACGGCGTTCCACCGGTACAGTTCCACACCAGCGCAAGCAACGGACTGGTGTCAGACCGTCTGCATTGATTGGAGACGAATGAACAGCGCAGGCAATGGCATCCGCGAGACCCAGGAGTATGGCAGGACTCTCGACCGCCTGTTCAACGGATATCTTGCCATGGTGTCCGCGGTCACGCTGGTTCTGGGATACCACAACCTGCGCCGCGCCGACGGCTTCGATATCGGCGACTGGTTGATCAACTACCAGGGCGGATTCGTGCGCCGCGGGCTGACGGGCGAATGTTTTTTTCGCCTGGGGCGCCTGTTCCATCTGCCTCCTGCCTGGCTGGTTCTGGCCACGCAACTCGCGCTCTACGCACTCATCTACATTGCCGTTTGGAAGCTGCTGCGCGGAACCGCATGGAGCGTCTGGGCCACCGCGCTTGCCTTCTCGCAGGTGACGCTGGGGTTCATGGTGGTGACGATTGACGGCAACTTCCGCAAGGAGATTCTGTTCTTCGCCGCTCTGAGCTGGCTCCTGCTGCTGCTGGATCGGCAGTGGTTTTCGGACCTCACGGCGGGCGTGTATCTGACGATCGTCACCGCGATCATTCTGCTCTCGCACGAGGGCATGATCGTCTACTGGCCCTACTTCATCGCCGCCGTGGCGATCTCTCGCGACAGCCTCCTGCGGGCGCTCCGAATCTGCGCCGTTCCTGGGTCGCTGGCTCTGGTTTTGCTGAAGATCGTCAGCGGCCATACGGGCAATCTATCAACCGCCGAGGCCATCTGCTCGTCGCTGGGAGAACGTCTGGGCGTATTTGGGCAGGGCATCTGCGGCGGCGGAATTTGGTTTCTCACAGTGAAGGAAGAAGTGTTTCGCCAGGCCGTGGCCACGTTGAATGCGGGCGGCCGCTACGTCGAGTTTTACGGCTTCATGGGGCTGCTCGCACTGCTGCCCTGCATCCTTGGCTGCGTCTCGCTTTATAAAGACTCCAAATCTCGCCGCGACGTTCGTCCCCTGCTGCTGTGGACTGCGGTTTCCATGCTGGGCAGCATTGCACTCTTCGTCTATGCCATCGACTGGGGCCGCTGCATCCGTATCCACATCTTCAGCCTGATGTGCCTTTTGTTCTATATCGAACGCAGATACGCGAAGAGGCGCCAGGGCGGGCCTGAGACACAACCACGGGCCGCATGGCTGGCTGGCCGCCACGGCTGGTTGTACGCGCTGGCGATGTTCCTCTATCTCACCACCTGGAGCCTGCCCTCCTTCGGATTCGATCCTCACTCCGGCTACTTCGGGCGGATTAATTCATTCGCCGCCGAGCACCTGAAGCGGCATCGCGGCCCGCTCGCCGCCACCGGCCCACTCTACGCGCGCCGGTCAGACCCCCAAAATCGCGCCTGAGACCGCTCTTCAAGCGTGACGCAAACCATGTACTTTCAAAGCGATCCATGTTGAAAATGAATTGCGAACCATGCCCTTGCGGCGTAAGGTTATGAGTGAATCCGTCCGCCGCAACGGTAAGTTCGACACAGATGCAATGAAATCCGCTGCAAGGAGTACATCGTGCCCATGAATCGCTTTCTTCCCATCTGTGCAATCGCCATGCTGGTGCTGGCGATCGGATGCAACAGCCCCAGCCAGGCCACGGGACCGTCCTTCACCCTCTACGTGGTGCAGAACAGCACTGGCATTGCAGGCAGCAGCGTGCTGGAGCTGCCGGCAAGCAACGGGCAGTTGGGGCAGTTTAGCGCCGCCCCGGCCAACACCATCACCATCCCCTCGCAGACCGCGTTCCAGGCACTGGCCGTCGACACCGCGGGCAATCTCTATGTCTCCGCCAGCGTCACCACCTTCCCCACGCTCTACGAGATTCTGGTCTATGCGCCCGCCGCCACCGGCCAGGCCACGCCAACGCGCTCGATCGCGCTCACCAATCCCTCGACGCAGACGATGGTAACCTCCATTGCCGTGGATGCATCCGGCGCGGTCTATGCGCTCAACGGAAACAACATCAGCGTCTTCGCCCCCGGCGCCACGGGCAACGCGGCGCCGGTCCGGCTGATCACAGGCAGCCTGACTCAGCTCAACTCCGCCTCCGGCATCGCCGTGGACGCAGCGCAGAACATCTATGTGGCCAACACGGGTGGCGGCAATGTCCTGGTCTTCTCCTCCACGGCCACCGGCAACGTCGCGCCCGCCAGCATCCTCTCCGGTGCGGCCACCGGCATCGCCACTCCCTCGGGCGTGGCGCTCGACTCCACCGGAGACATCTACGTCGCGTCGTATAACCAGCCCAGCAACTCCTCTGTGGTCCTCGAATTCGCGCCCGGCTCGACCGGCAATGCCACCCCCATCCGCACGCTCACCGCCGTCGCCTCCTATTCCCTCTCCGGCCTGGCGGTCGATTCCCTCGACAACCTGTACGTCGTCACCCTTGCTCCCACCAACAACCAACTGGCGATCGACCTCTTCGCGCCCAACCAGTCTGGCAGCGTCGCCCCCGCCGCGACCATCACCGCCGCCACGTGGACAGCCTCAAACTACGGCCAGATCGCCGTCCGCTAGAATAGCGCGCCGCGTTCTCCGGCAGATAACGCGGACCCACCATCCGGTCGGATTCGACTTCCGGCTGAGTGGTGTGTCCACGCCACGGAACGACCCCAGACCAGCCTCCAAACCAGCGCCTGACATCCCCTTTCAGCGCGCCTTTAATGCCCTGTTTTGCACCGAAATTCAGCCCCAAAACCACCCCCGGAAACGTGCTATAATTAGCTAGGCAACGGAAGGCTAAGAAACCGCTGAAAACACTGATTTGGCGCGCCTTTTGTGAAATCCTCGGGCCGGTTTCCGGCCCTCGTTTCCGGATCCTGATTTTCGCGGCAGCAACACCGCCGCATGGAGTGTGAATGGCATCGACCGTAATCAGCCCTGACGTTGAACGCCTGGAGTCACAGCCCGACAAGATGATAGCTATTCCTGACGGCCCGCAGGACGATCCCAAAAAGGACGGCAGCGGCTACTCCGCCGAAAACATCACCGTGCTCGAAGGCCTCGCAGCCGTCCGCCTGCGTCCCGCCATGTACATTGGATCGACCGGCGAGTTGGGCCTGCACCACCTGGTCTACGAGGTCGTCGACAACTCGGTGGACGAGGCGCTGGCCGGATACGCCACGCGCATTGATGTCACCATCCACGTGGACAACTCCATCACCGTAGTGGACAACGGCCGCGGCATCCCGGTCGACGACATGGTCACCGACGGCGTTAAGATGCCCGCCGTCCAGGTGGTGCTGACCAAGCTGCACGCCGGCGGCAAGTTCGACGCCTCCAACTACAAGGTCTCCGGCGGCCTGCACGGCGTCGGCGTCAGTTGCGTCAACGCGCTCAGTGAGGAGCTGGACGTCGAAATCTGGCGCGACGGCTATGCATGGGAGCAGGACTACCGCAAGGGCGCGCCCATCGGCAAGCTGCGCCGCATGAAGCCATCCAAGCAGCTCGGCACCAAGGTCCACTTCCTGCCCGACCGCTCCATCTTCGCCGTCACCGAGTTCAACTACGACACGCTTGCCCAGCGCCTGCGCGAGCTTGCCTTCCTCAACAAGGGCCTGGAGATCACGCTCACCGACGAGCGCACCACCGACCCCAAGACCGGCGAATCCAAGCAGCAGCTCTTCAAGTACGCGGGTGGCATCGCCGAGTTCATCAAGCACCTCAACCGCGGCAAGCAGGTGCTGCACGACAAGCCCATCTACATGGAGGCCGAGCGCGACGGCGTCGCCATGGAGATCGGCCTGCAGTACAACGACGCCTACTCCGAGACCGTCTTCACCTTCGCCAACAACATCAACACGGTGGACGGCGGCTCGCACCTCTCCGGCTTCAAGACCGCGCTCACCCGCACCATCAACGCCATCGGCCAGTCGCTCGGCCTCTTCAAGGACGTCAAGGAGAACCTCTCCGGCGACGATGTGCGCGAGGGCCTGGTGGTCGTCATCTCGGTCAAGCTCTCGCAGCCGCAGTTCGAGGGCCAGACCAAGGGCAAGCTCAACTCCGACATCGCGGGCACGGTGCAGGCCTTCGTCAACGAGCGTCTCGGCGCATTTCTCGAACAGAACCCTCCGGTCGCCCGCAAGATCATCAACAAGGCCATCGACGCGGCGCGCGCGCGCGAGGCCGCCCGCAAGGCGCGCGACCTTACCCGCCGCAAGGGCGCGCTGGACGGCGGCGGCCTGCCCGGCAAGCTCTCCGACTGCTCCGAGCGCCAGCCCGACCGCTGCGAACTCTATCTCGTCGAGGGAGAATCCGCCGGCGGCACCGCCAAGCAGGGGCGCGATCGCCGCTTCCAGGCCATCCTTCCGCTCAAGGGCAAAATCCTCAACGTCGAGAAAGCGCGCTACGACAAGATGCTCGGCCACGAAGAGATCCGTGCCATGATCACCGCGCTCGGCTGCGGCATCGGCAAGGAAGACTTCGACGTCACCAAGCTGCGCTACGGCAAGCTGATCCTGATGACCGACGCCGACGTGGACGGCTCGCACATCCGCACCTTGCTTCTCACCTTCTTCTTCCGCCACATGACGGAACTCATCAAGCGCGGCCACGTCTACATCGCGCAGCCGCCGCTCTTCAAGATCAAGAAGGGCCGCTTCGAGCAGTACATCAAGGACGAGCGCGAGTACGTCCAGGTGATGGTCAAGCGCGCCTCCGAAGGAATGGTCCTGCGCCACGGCGACGGCGGCGCGCGCATCGAAGGCGAGGCCCTCACCCAGTTCATCTCCCGGCTCAACGAGTACCTCGGCTTCTTCGATAAAGTCGAAAAGCGCCTGCGCAACCGGCCCGTCACCGAGGCCTTCGCCGAGATCTTCGCGCAGGAGGGCAAGGACTCCGCCCGCCGCGTCGACTTCGAGTCCCCCGCCAAGCTCAAGGAGATGCAGCGCCGCCTCAAGGACCTCATCAAGCCCTTCCACTTTCGCGAGGTCAGCGACATCCTCTTCGACGAGGAGAAGAAGCTCTACTCCGTCACCTTCACCGACTCGCAGGGCGCGGTGCGCAAGATCGACTGGGCGCTCGCCTCCACCGTCGAGAGCCGCCAGATGCTGGCCAAGCACGCTCAGCTCAAGGACCGCATGCAGCCGCCCTTCCTCATCGAGTACGCCGCAAAGTCCGCGAAGGCAGAAGCGGAAGAGCCCGAGGAACTCGCTGCCGATTCCGATTCCGAAGCCGGTAGCGAGGAATCCGACGCAGCCGCCAGCCTTCCCGCCACCATCGTCGAGGCCAAGCCCGCCAAGCGCGGCGGCCGCGTCTCGCACGACCCGGTCGAAAAACAGACCGCGCGCGAGGTCTTCGAGTACGTCATCGAGCAGGGCAAGAA
>Ga0326727_10021641_pt1 | contig 12553 bp, 11 predicted proteins | sample MB2enrmetagenome_FD_207643 | JGI IMG/M metagenome (GOLD analysis project Ga0326727, IMG submission 207643) | Lab enriched peat soil microbial communities from McLean, Ithaca, NY, United States - MB29MY | ecosystem: Environmental > Terrestrial > Soil > Wetlands > Peat | place: USA: New York...
CACCATCTCCGCGCCGTCTCGCAGTAGCGCGCCAGGTCCTTGCCGTCTCTGGGTTTGACCTTCCTCACCTTGAGCGCGCGCACCAGATCTTCCAGGGCGGCTTTCACATCGGCGACGATGCCCAGCGCGATCGGGCGGGTCACGCCTATGTTGCGCGCATCGATGTCGATTTGGATGATCTTGTGGTGCGCCGGTTTGCCCCAGTACTTGTCGAATGGCAGGTCAAGGTTGCCGAGTCTCGAACCTGCAACCAGGACGACGTCCGCCTCTTGTCTGACGAGGTCGCCGCCCGGCCCGAAGCCGTAGATGAAGTTGGGATGGTCGAGCGGTACGGTGGAGCGGCCCGCCATGGTGCTGATGACCGGGCAATTGAGAAGCTCGACGATCTGCAGCAGCGCGGCATTGGCGTCCCCGCGATCCACACCGGAGCCGGAGATGACCAGCGGGCGCTCAGCCTGCGCCAGCATGCCGACGGCTTGCTCGATCTGGGCCGCCGACGGCTGCGGCTGCGCGGCGCGATATTGCTGGGGAGGAATTATCGACACGGTGGCGTCATCGCCGGTGGCGTAGGTCACCGTCATCTCGACGTCGAGGTGCACCGGTCCGGGGCGTCCGGTCCACATCTCACGGAAGGCCAAGCGCATGATCTCCGGGATGCGATCCCAAGCGAAGATCGGCGCGCCCCACTTCACGGCGGGCTTGAACATGTCGAGCTGGTCCTGACCTTGGAACGTGGCGGGGGTCGACGGATACACGATGCCCGGGCGGTGCTGCGCGGTGATCACCACGACGGGAACGCCCTCGTGCCGCGCCGTGATCACGCCGGGCAGGAGGTTGGCGGAGCCGGGGCCTGGGTTGCCGAGCACCGCGGCGACTTGACCCGTTGCCTTGTATAGCCCTTCGGCCATGTGGACCCCGGCCGCTTCGTGGCGGATGGGGACCAAGCGGATGTCGTAGTCCGCCAGCTTCGCCAGGATCGGATCGACCTCGGGACAGGGAAGTCCGAAAACGAATTTGATACCCTCATTGGCAAGACAGCGCACCAGCAGCTCGCCACCCGTGATTTCGCTCATGTGTGTTTCCTTCCTGCCAGCCTTGATTCGCCAACCGACGTTGGGCGTGCGCACCGTTTAGCACGAGCGCGGCGGGTGGCAAAGCTCGGAGCGAGGACAGTCGACCCCGCTCACGCTGAGCTACTAGGTCTGAGAACGTTTGCATGGCGCGAAGATTCTGGCGTTGCAACCTCTCTCGACCCTCGCCCGCGCGTTTTTTCAGCGCGGGAGAGGGGAGGGTGAGGGGACAAGGATGGAGGCGCAGTGGTGCTCGCAGCGTGGTGTCGGGCACCCTCACCCCGACCCTCTCCCACGCGGAGAAGATGCGCGGGAGAGGGCGAAATTCTCCGAGTCGACAGTGGATTGCGATTCAGCTTCGAGACAGCGCCTCGCTAGTGTCGCACCGCTGCGAGCGCGTCGCGGACTCGTTCCAGCGCCTCGTCGATGTCCGCTGCCGACACGTCGAGATGCGTGACGGCGCGAAATTGGCGTGCGCTGACCGGATTGACCCAGAGGTCGCGGGCGTAGATCGCTTGCAGGAACTCGGCGGCGGCGTCGATGCTGAATAAGACCATATTGGTTTCGGGCTCGGGGGCAACCGACACCCCGAGCTCTACTAATCCCGCGGCGAGCCGTCGCGCGTTGGCGTGGTCCTCAGCAAGTCGCCCGACATGGTGATCGAGCGCGTAGAGACCGGCAGCCGCAAGAATCCCAACCTGCCGCATGCCGCCACCCAGCATCTTCCTGATCCGATGGACGCGGTCGATGATTTCCGTCGAAGCGCATACCAGAGACCCCACCGGCGCGCCCAGCCCTTTTGACAGGCAGAACGACACGGTGTCAAAGGGCTCGGCCCAGCGCGCCGCCTGAATGCCTGTCGCGACCTCGGCGTTGAACAGGCGCGCCCCGTCCAGGTGCAGTCGTAGGGAGAGCTCACGCGCTGCATTTGCCGCCCGTGTCAACTGCTCGAACGGGAAGACGCGGCCACCCGCAGTGTTGTGCGTGTTCTCCATCGCGACCAGCGTGACGGGGGCATAGTGATCATCCGCCGGATGCACGGCGGCGCGCACGTCGTCGCCGTCGAACAAGCCGCCGCGTCCGATTGTCTTGATCTGGACACCGGACACGGCCGCAGCGGCGCCGGACTCGTAGCGCAGAACATGGGCGCCCTCGCCGGCCAGCACGACATCGCCATGATGCGTCAGCGCCCGAATCGCCGCCTGGTTGGCCATCGTGCCCGACGGCACGAAGATCGCCGCCGCCTTGCCGAGGCGTTGCGCGGCAACCGCCTGCAAACGGTTGACGGTGGGATCCTCACCGTACACGTCGTCCCCGACCTCGGCGCTTGCCATCGCCTGGCGCATGGCCGCCGTGGGTCGGGTAACGGTATCGCTGCGTAAGTCGATGATCTTCATGGCCGGCCATCATAGCGCGCGGCCTGATCCAACCAAATAACAAGAACAACCAGGCACTGCTGCAGAGGCTGGTACACTCAAGGGGCACGAGCCCCTAGCGGGTGAGACGCAGGCGCGAGTTGCGACGGCGTCGCCTGTCAGGCAAGGATGGGCTGTAGACAGGCCCAGACGTGAAGGCAATCGACAGCGTACTCAAGATTCTGGTGGAGCAGGAGGGGACAGAGCTGAGGCTTGTTTCGGATCGGCGTCCGCGGATGTTCAAGCATGACGCCGAGCTGCCGCTGACGATTCCCGCGATGTCCACGGACCGCATCCGCAAGTTGCTCGACGATCTGTGGACGTCGCATGAGGCGGCATTGCACGAGCGCGGTCAGCTGTCGCTCACGTACAACAGCCCCGAGTTGGGGAACTTCATCGTGACGCTCGTACAGCGGGACGAATCGGCGCTCGAGGCTACCTTCCATCGCGAAGGAAACGGAGTGCGCAAGCCCGACCAATCGGCGAACTGCGAGCTGCCGGGCGACGCACTCCACCACGCCACAGTGAGTGGCGTCGACGACACCTCCACCGGAAGCCTCTGCCGTGCGCAGACCGGCAAGCTCCCAGCGGCGCTCGTCGCCGTGTTGACGCGAGCCGTCTCGCTGGGCGCCAGCGACATCCACTTGAGTCCGCAGCGGGCGCCGATCGTCCGCATCAACGGCGCCCTTCAGGTACTCGAGGGCGCACCGGGATTCGACACGGCTGCGTTGGTCGGTGGGGAGGAGCGCCTGAAGCGCCTGCACGCCGGCGGCTCGGTGGATCGCGCCTTCGACGTTCCCACGGTGGGGCGAGTGCGCGTGAACGTCTACGCCAGCGACGAAGGATGGTGCGCGGCCCTGCGCATTCTCAGGCGGGAAGCGCCGGCGCTCGCGGATCTCAATCTGCCGCCGCAGATCGAGGCGCTCATCCACCTTCCTCACGGGCTCGTCGTCGCCTGCGGGCCGACCGGCTGCGGCAAGAGCACCACGTTGGCGGCGCTGGTTCAGCACGCCCTGCGGGCGCGCCCGCAGGTGCTGGTAACCCTGGAAGACCCGATCGAGTACGTCATCCGGCCGCTGCGCGCATCCGCGCTGGTGCGCCAGCGTGAAGTGGGAACGCACGTGCGGGATTTCGCCACCGGCTTGCGCGACGCGTTGCGCGAGGATCCGGACCTCCTCCTCGTCGGCGAGATGCGCGATCCCGAAACCATCAGCCTGGCGCTCACCGCGGCCGAAACCGGTCACCTGGTATTCGCCAGCCTCCACAGCCGCACCGCCGCATCAGCCGTCGAACGCATCATCGATACCTATTCGCCGGAACGGCAGCGGCAAATCCGCGTGCAGCTCGCGGACTCGCTGCGGGCCGTGATCTCGCAACGCCTCCTCCCCACGGCGGACGGAGCGGGTCGGGTTCCGGCAGTGGAGTTGCTCAGGGTCACTCATGGTGTGGCCAATCTGATCCGCGAGGGCCGGACGGCGCAGATCGTCAGCGCGCTCCAGGCCGGCGGCAACGAGGGCATGCTGGTGCTGGAACGCAGCCTTGCCGACCTGGTCCGCGCCAACCGCATCCGGCGCGAGACCGCCCTGGCGGTGGCCAACGATTCCGCCACGCTCGGTGAGTATTTGCGCGCAGCGGGCTGAGTACACTGGTCCGTAGTTCGGCAACGTATCGGTCAGGCTGAAACAACATGCCCCTCACCTGCCGCGCCGACGCGAGCGGCACCAGATCGCGAGCCTCGTCTGCAGCGGCCGCTGGGCGGTGGTTGCTGACGCGGCGCGGCGTCATGGCGTTCAACGGCCGCTTCAGATCCTCCGCTGCTGTGGACTTGAATAGCTATGCTCATAGCGATACGTTCCGCACATGAGAACGGTGCAGATGACTCTCGATGAGGATCTGGTTGAAAAGGTCGATCGGGCCGCCAAGAAGTTGGGCACCTCGCGATCGGCCTTTGCTCGGCGCGCCCTCCAAGATGCGCTGCGTCGCCTGCAACTACGCCAGCTTGAAGAGAAGCACCGGCGCGGCTACGAGGCGAGGCCGGTACGGAGGGGGGAATTCGACGTTTGGGAATCGGCGCAGGTGTGGCCCGAGCCATGAGACGCGGCGAGGTTCGCTGGTATCGGTTCAAGGCGCCGGACAAGCAACGTCCGGTCGTGCTACTGACACGTGATGCGGCCTTGGAGTATCTAGGCGAGGTTACAGTGGCTCCGATCACCTCAACCATCCGTGACATTCCCTCGGAGGTTGTGCTCGATAGCAGAGACGGAATGCAGCGTGAGTGTGCCGTGAACCTCGACCATATGCAGACGGTGATGCGCGGGCGCTTGGGTGCGCTGGTCACAACCTTGAGCGAGCGTCGGCTAGCGGAAATCCGCTCCGCGCTCCTCTTCGCGCTCGGCTACTGACGGGCATTCGATAAGACTCTTCAGCGCTTCCCGGGGGCCGCGCCGCCCGTGCGGGGTGCTCAGAGAAATTCAAGGGTCGCGGCAGGCCTCTGTGCCTGCCGCAGCGGCTCCTGAAGCAGTTCGACTGTAGAGATTACTTCCTCAGCCCGTTAGCCCTTATGTGCGTTGCCCCTGGCTCAGGCATTGCCGCCCCGCGGTCCCTGGCAGCGCGCCGCAATCTTGGATGCCCCCAGCCCCGAAAGGGGCGACCATCCATCAGCCTGGGGCAACCCGGGCAGCGGTCCGCCAAACCGCCCCAGGCGGGCGCCGACGAGGCTGACAACCGCGTCATCCAGTGCGCCGTCGCGGCGCGCGCCCGCTGTCTGCTCCCGCAAGCTCAGACTTCGAGGGGTCAGCGCGCCGATCTCGTACTCGCGCGCGACAATTTACGGTGATGGCCGCCGCTGAGCGCCTCCTTGTCGACACGAATATTCTGCTCGAGGCAACGGACGAGAAACGGCCGTACCATCACGCAGCCAAGGAGTTGATCGAATCGCGCCCGCCCTTGGTCATGCCGGCCCAGGTTGTCCGCGAGTATAGGGTGAAGACCAACGTCTCGCTGAACACCGGCGACTTCGCTCCGTTCCTTTCGCGCATCGCGGCGGTCACGCTACAAGAAGCGAGCGCACGGCTCATCGGCAGGGCGTTCGGGTGCGCTTTCTATGATCAATTGGTGGACAGCTTCGGTCAGGTCTGCGTTGTTCATCACATTATGAAGTCGTATTTGGCGGACCCTTGGCAAGCGTATAGCTCGTGCTCCTTCCGCCTTCGGGGTTGCGGACGAGAATTCCGCGCTTTACGAGGCGCAGAATGTCGCGCAGGGCTGTGTCCTGAGAGCACTTAGCCAGTTTTGCATATTTCGACGTTGTGAGCTTGCCCTCGAAACCATCTAGGAGCCGGTTGAGCACAAGGCGCTGACGCTCGTTGATTGCAACGCCGGCGATACCTTCCCAGAAGCGCGCCTTGGCGAGCACAGCGCCAAGGATAGCTTGTGCACCGTCGATGGCACTGCCCAGGCAGCCGAGAAACCATTCCATCCAGAGAGTGACGTCCATTGTTCCCTTCTGCGTCTGCTCCAGGACGTCGTAGTAGGCCTCCTGCCGGATCTGCGCCGACATGCTGTAGAACCGTTGCGGACTGTTTTCGGAACGGGCCAGAGCCATATCCGCGATGGCGCGCGCAATGCGCCCATTACCGTCATCAAACGGGTGAATGGTCACAAACCAGAGATGGGCCAGTCCTGCTTTCAATACCGCATCAATGCCAGCGGGTGTGTTGAACCAATCCAGAAAGGCTGCCATTTCGCCGTCGAGACGTGGCGCTGCCGGTGCTTCAAAATGGACGTGCTCCTTGCCGACCGGGCCGGAAACGACTTGCATCGGACCGGCGCTGTCGTCACGCCACGCCCCCACCCGGATCTTGCGCATACCGCTGCGTCCGGTAGGAAACAAGGACGCATGCCACGCAAAGAGCCTGTCAGCGGTGAGCGGCTGGTCGTAGTGACGCGTCGCGTCGAGCATCATTTCAACAACGTCCTCGACGTGGCGGTCAGCAGGCTTTAGTGCGCCGATATCCATCCCGAGGCGCCGGGCAATTGAAGATCGCACCTGTTCCGCGTCGAGCTTCTCCCCTTCGATCTCGCTACTCTTGAGCACATCGGCAGTGAGGGTTTGCAGGACCGCCTCTTGACGGAGCTTGAAGCCCAGAGCCTCCATGTGGCCGATCAGCCGGCCCTGTCGGTGGCGCACGGCGGCCAGAGGCTCGGCGAGACGCTCCCGGTTCCACTCGAACCGGGGCCAGTCCTGAAGCTTGTGAATATACATTCTCCGCATTTCTTGCGTAGATTATAGTCAGGAATCACCGTAGGAAGCAAGTATTCAACGCAGAATCTGCGGAGAATAAGGCGCGTAATCGCCGCACCGGGAGGGAATGCGCCTGCAGGCCCAGTTCGACCAATACGAAATGCGCACCCGCGATCAGAACATCGCGGTCCGGGCCTACGTTCCATCGTTCATGAAAAATCACCGCCAGGGACATTGAACAGTGGGCTGATGGCAATCTTCAGGCTCGATCACAGCTCCCTGTTTTTCTCAGGAAGCTCATTCATACAACGGGCCAAAACCTCTCGCTCGTCGATTTTCCGGGATACGACAATGCTGAGCGGAAAGAATGGGATGGCCAGGTCGAAGCAGGTGCGGCCGCACCATGGATACCGCTCGGCAGGTCCGGCTGGGAATTTGGCTGCAACAAGAACCCAAAGCAAAGGGCAGAGGACGACTATGCAGCCCGCGTCAACGCAATTCCCTCTGAGGAACGCGCCGAAGTCAATTTTGTCTTTGTGACACCCCGAAACTGGGACCACAAGGATCAGTGGGCAAGCGAGAAAGAGGCCCTCGGTGAATGGAAGTCTGTAAGGGCGTACGACGCGTTCGCGCGCGTCGGGCGAACCCAAATGTCGATGTCACCCGTGGCGCGGGGAAGACCGTGGGCCGCCATGGCGTAGGCGCCCACGACGAGAAACTCAACGCCCGCCACGCACAACGCGGCCAACATCTCGACGAAGTCGCGGCTCATCCGTTGCCCCTGTCTGAAACGCCCATGCTTGCAGTGTTATCGGCCACACCAACGCCATGCGCTCGGCGGGCGTCAGGCGCGCCACGTAGTCGTCCTCGGGTTCGTCGCCTAGACGGCACAAACGAGTCGGGAGCTGGGCGCGAGTCACGCTCTGAGTATACCCGCAAATGGTTGGATCCGCGAACCAACGCCATGGTTCACGCGCCACTGTTGTCTTTGCCGACACTGCCCCACATTGAAGCACAGTCGCCGGTGGGCAAGAACTCCTCGTCCTACGCTCCGCGTCTTGCAGCATCTGAGCATTGGGGAAGGGATCGACCCCGATCAGGGCGGTCCGCTCCGCTCCAGGGCCGCTCGGTCCCAACATCCCAAGTTTGCCGCCGCCTCGTACGTACTCTGGAGAAACTCCAGGAGGACATCATCCGGGCGGGCGGCCGTCCTGACTTCCTCATATGGTAGCAGGAACTCACCGAGCTCGGAGCTGTACATCGCTGCCCCCGGGCGTACGGTCGCCTCGCCAAATCCGGGTGGGGCAGGGTACGCGTACGAGTAGAATGCAGGATACGCCACCGGACCGCTTCCCGGCCAGAACCCGCAGCTGCTCACCTCGTGGGAGTAGGCTTCGCGCGCAACGGCGTCCGGCAGGTGAGGGACGCCGCCAGGATGCGGCGGCGCCGGCCGTCCGGAAAACCGTGTCACCGCCAGATCGAAGCTGCCCCAGAAGAAATGGACAGGCGAGCACTTCCCAATGAAGCGCGCGCGGAATGTCTTGAACACGCGATCTGTTTGCAGCAGTATCCGCCAGAATCGGTTGGCGTACTCGGCGTCGTACGAGGCATGCCTATCGTCTCTCTCGAACGGGATTCGATCAGGTACTTCGTTGGGCAGGGTGTGGATATACACCTCGAACCCGAGTTGCTTCAGCGTACCGATGACCTCCAGATAGAAGTCCGCAACCGAGCGCGGCCGAAGCTCCACCGTGCACCGCGCACCCTCGTGGCTTTGGATGACAAGCCGATGGTCGATGAAGTCGAAGTCGATCTGGAAGAGTTTCGTGCCGTAGGGAATCGGTGACGTCGTCAGCCCGCGGGCCGTGACGTACAGCGTCACGTGCCAGGAATGATTGATCCAAGGCGTCTGTGTCATCCTGATCTTCCCGACGACTTGCGACCACATGTGAACGGTGGCGTACGTGTCTTTCCATGCGTCCAAGGGAAGACTAGGCCACGTCTCCGCGGTGTTCACTCGCCCAGAACTTGCGCCTGCAGCCATTAGTGCTCCTCACAATGATGGATCAAGGCCATCTGACTCGCCCAGAACCGACGCCGCGATCACCGTGCTGGGAGCTGCTAGTTCGGTCCCAGCGATTGCTTCGTCCACCGGCGGCTATCTGGGGCGCCCGACGCGAGCGATGAACTCGGAGAACCCGGCCAAGTGCTTCGCAACCGCAGCCCGGACCGCCTCGTCCGCGATGCGGCCGTCCGCATCAAACACCTTCGCAGCGTTCGACACATACAGGCGTGGCCCGAACCAGGTCTGCGTGCCGAGCGTGCGGAGCACCGGCAGCCACGCCGCGTGCGCGAGCGCCGTCCCACCAGGTCCGGGCGTTGCGCCCATGAGAGCCACGGGCTTGCCACCGAAAACGCGCGGGATGTCCTGCGGCAGGCGCGACAACCAATCGATCACGTTCTTAAACACGCCGGGGATGGAGTTGTTGTACTCAGGCGTCACGAGCAATAGCCCGTCGGCGGCGGCGATCTGATTCTTCAACACACCCACCGGATCGGGAATGCCGTGCTCCGTCTCGAGATCCCCGTCATAGAGTGGGATGCTCCGGATGGACGTCACCTCGATCGCAACACCGGCGGGCGCGAGCTCGAGCGCAGCGCGCAGCAGTGCCGTGTTGTACGAACCTCGTCGTAGAGAGCCCGATATTCCGATGATCGTCGGCATCGATGTTGTCCTCCGTGAGCGCGCTCAGCGCGCAATGTTCCGAGCTTTGATGAACGCCCCGCGTTCGAGTTCCTCGAAGGCGACCCGCAGCTCTTCCTGCGTGTTCATCACGATGGGCCCATACCAGGCGATGGGCTCACCGATCGGCTTACCGGAGATCAGCAGGAAGCGAACGGGCTCCGCTTCGGCGGCGACGGACACCGTGTCGCCGTCGCCGAAGAGTACCAGGTGGCCGTCGCTGATCAGCCGGTCGCGCTCCATATCAAAGTAGCTGTCGCCTTCGGCCTCGTAGCTGTAGGGATCTTTCTGCTGGCAGAAAACGCCCTTGCCACCGATTACGTACGCGAACACCGTGTGCCCGCGTGCCGTGCGGTGGGTGAACGTCCCGCCGGGCGGAAGGCTCACGTCAAGGTACTCGGGGCTGGTGACGATGTCGCGTACCGGCCCGCTCACCCCGCCCGCCGAGCCGGCGATGATTTTGATCGTCGCCCCGCCTGAGTCCGTCACTTCCAGGATATCACCGCTCGCGACACCGCGGTAGCGCGGTTCCATCATCTTGTTCGCCGCCGGCAAGTTCGCCCAAAGCTGGAAGCCGTGCATGGCGCCGGTCGCGTCGCCTTTGGGCATCTCCTGGTGGATGATGCCGCTGCCGGCGGTCATCCACTGCACATCACCCGGGGAGATCACGCCGCGGTTGCCCAGGCTGTCACCGTGCTCGACCTCACCGCGCAGCACGTACGTGATCGTCTCCATCCCACGATGCGGATGCCAAGGGAAACCTTTCAGGTAGTGAGCGCGCTCATCGGAACGGAAATCGTCGAGCAGCAGGAAGGGATCATACAGCTCTGGGCGGCCGAAGCCGATCGCGCGGTGCAGGTGGACGCCGGCACCTTCAATGGCCGCGCGGCTCTTGACGACCTTACGGATGCGCCTCCTCTGGTTCACCGGCTCCTGACTCCCCAAACTCGTGCGTCAACTTCATGCTAAACTCAACGACCGTCAGCGCAAGACCCCCCTGGCATCGGACGCATGGCCCGCGAGGCCGGCGGCCAGTGATCGGCGGCCAGTGATCAGGGGCCGGTGAGGCCGGTCGCTCTTCCTTTCACACACGCGAATGTGTAAGACTTTGCGTGAGAGGTGCGCTATGGCGACGAATCTTGCGATTGACGACCGGCTCATCGACGAGGCGCGAGCCGTCGGGGGTCACAAGACCAAGAAGGAAGCGGTCACCGCAGCGCTGCACGAGTACATCAAGCGACACAAGCAGCGGCGGATCCTCGATCTCGTCGACCAAATCGCCTACGACCCCGCGTACGACTACAAGGCGGCGCGGCGGCGAAAACGGCGATGAGTGTCCTGATCGATACGCCAATTTGGTCGCTGGCGCTGCGACGAAAAGCCACGCAGCTGAACGCCACAGAGCGGCGCCTCGTTGAGGAGTGGAAGACTCTGATACTGGACGGCCGAGCGCGGCTTGCCGGCATCATTCGGCAGGAAGTCCTCTCGGGAATTCGCGAAGCAGGGGATTTCGAGCTTCTGCGCGAGCGCCTTGCCGCCTTCGATGATGTACCGGCCGGGGCGGCGGACCACGAATGCGCCGCAAGGTATTTCAACGCATGCCGCGCCAGGGGAGTAACGCCAACGGCCTTCGACGTGCTGATGTGCGCACTGGCAATGCGGCACGGTCTGACCATCTTCACGACCGACTCCGACTTCACCCACTATGCCAAAGTCCTTCCGATCAAGCTGCACGTGCCGTCCCAACCATGAAGCAGAACGCACTGGTCTTCGACGTTGAGGACCCTACCGTGCCCTTATCGTCTGGAGGGTGGCGGCTACGAGGTCGCTCGTATTGCCCCCCCGGGGCGGCCTTTTTAGGACAGACCTGAAACGCGCTACAGCCTGCGCTTATCGACTACGCGCACCGCTTTGCCCTCGCTGCGCTCGATCTGCCGTGGCCCGACGAGCTTGACGTTGCAGCTGATGCCGAGCGCGCTTCGCACCTCGTGGCTCAACCCTTTCTCGACTTGCAGAAGGCGATCGCGGTTGCCGCAAATCTCAGCCCGCGCCTCCACGAGCACCTCCAGCTCGTCCATGTGCTCGGCGGCGCGATCCACGACGATCTGATAGTGCGGCGTCACCTCGCCGACGCGCAACAAAACGGCTTCGACCTGCGACGGGAACACATTGACACCGCGCACGATGATCATGTCGTCGGTGCGCCCGACCAGCCGGTCTATGCGGACGGTGGTACGGCCGCAGGCGCATGGCTCCCGCACCAGCCGCGTCCGATCTCGGGTCCGGTAGCGGATCAACGGCAAGGCTTCTTTGGTCACACACGTCAGCACGAGCTCGCCGACCTCGCCGTCGGGCAGCACCTCCGTCGTCTGTGGATCGATGATCTCGGGAATGAAGTGATCCTCGAAAACGTGCATGCCCTGCTGCTCGCGGCATTCAAAGGCCACCCCCGGGCCGATCACTTCCGACAAGCCATACATATTGTGCGCCACGATGCCGAGCCGCGACTCGATTTCCTGCCGCATGCGCTCGGACCACGGCTCGGCGCCGAACATGCCGACCTTGAGCGGCAGCGACGCCGGGTTGATGCCCTCATCCTCTGCGACCTCCGCGATCAGAAGCGCGTAGGAAGGTGTGCAACACAGCACCGTGCTGCCGCAGTCGCGCATGAGGGTTAGCTGCCGCTTGGTGTTGCCGCCCGACACGGGGATCACCGTGGCGCCGATCAGTTCGGCGCCGTAGTGGAAACCGAGTCCACCCGTGAACAGGCCGTACCCGTAGGCGTTGTGAACGACGTCGTGCTCGGTCACGCCGGCCGCGGCGTAGGCGCGTGCGATCAGGTCGGCCCACAGTGCAATGTCGTTCTGCGTGTAGGCCACCACCGTCGGCTTGCCGGTCGTACCGCTGGAGGCGTGTATACGGGCCACCTCTTTCATCGGCACCGCCAACAGACCGAACGGATAGTTGTCGTGCAGGTCGCTTTTGGTCGTGAACGGCAACCGGACGAGATCGTCGAGGGACCGGATCCGTTCGGGGCCTCCGCCGCGCAGCTTCCCGCGGTAGAATGGAACCGTCTTCGACA